>Ga0206107_1000168_pt1 | contig 46987 bp, 51 predicted proteins | sample 2B0metagenome_FD_148652 | JGI IMG/M metagenome (GOLD analysis project Ga0206107, IMG submission 148652) | Enriched microbial communities from leaf-cutter ant dump, University of Wisconsin, Madison, United States - 2B0 | ecosystem: Environmental > Terrestrial > Nest > Insects nest > Nest dump...
TTGGTGGGCATTTAAAACTCTCTATGAAAAAGGTAAGATTTACGAAGGCGAAAAGGTGCTTATGTACTGCACACAGGACGCTACACCGCTTTCAAAAGCCGAAGTTACGATGGATAGCGGTGCCTACCAGGACGTTACCGACCCATCGGTGTACGTGAAGTTTAAGCTAAAAGAGTCACTTGTCGATGATGGCAAGCCAACGTATATGCTTGCCTGGACGACAACACCGTGGACATTGCCGGCAAATACAGCATTGGCAATTAATGCGGACGAGATTAACGGTCTTGATTATCTTCTTGTTGAGGTTAACGGCGAATATCTCGTTTTGGACGACAATACGGTTCAGCGTGTTTTGGTTGACGATAAGCATCGACCGCTAGAATATAAAGTGGTAAAAATTCTTACCGCTAATGAGCTCCTTGGTAAAGAGTATGAACCGCTGTTTGGTGTTAATCGTGGTACGAACGCGCACAAAATTTGGCACGCCGATTACGTCACGTCAGACTCGGGTACAGGAATTGTTCACTTGGCGCCGGCGTATGGCGAGGAAGATTTTGTACTGGCGCGACAGAATAGCATTCCAATAATTCATACAATCGATGCCACCGGCCATTTTACCGAAGGCGATTGGAAAGGTGAGTACGTTTGGGATAGCAATAAGGCTATCGCAAAAGAGTTGCACGAACGCGGTATCGTATGGAAAATCGATTACATTCGTCACAGCTATCCGCACTGTCACCGCTGTGGTACGAAACTCATGTATCGTGCGCATCCGAGCTGGTTTATGGATATCGCTCAGCAGCGTGAGCAAATGCTGGTAGAAAATACCGAGCACATAAATTGGTTTCCTCAGCATATCAAGCATGGCCGATTTGAAAAAACGGTGCAAACGGCACCCGATTGGAACCTTTCGCGCGACCGTTTTTGGGCGACACCAATGCCTGTTTGGGAGGGTTACGATGCAAGCGGCCAAAAACACGTAAAAGTAATTGGCAGCTACGATGAGCTCGAGCAACTTTCGGGCACACGCCTTAACGACTATCACCGGCCATGGATTGATGATGTCACATTTGAGATCGACGGTGTTGAATATAAGCGTGTCGATAAAGTAATGGATAGCTGGTTTGAGGCGGGTAGTATGCCGTTTGCGCAGTTCCATTACCCATTCGAGAATGTCGAAAAATTCGAAGCTAATTTCCCTGGCGACTTTATTGTCGAATATATTGGTCAGGTGCGTGCATGGTTTTACTATGTACATGCAGTGAGCGTGGGACTTTTTGGTCAAAATGCCTTCAAAAACGTTATCGTAACGGGAACGGTAGCGGGCAATGATGGCCGTAAAATGAGCAAATCGTATGGCAATTTTACCGATCCGAACGAGTTAATGGACTCCTATAGTGCCGATTCACTTCGCTTCTTGCTGCTACAATCGCCACTTCTTAATGGAGAAGATTTTGCCCTGCACGACAAAGATGTCGGGGACGTCGCGCGTAAATTAACCATGGTATGGAATATGTACGATTTCTTTACCATGTATGCGGAAGTCGACCAGTGGGAGTTTCGTGGAGATTTATCTGATCCGAGTGAAAAACTCACAAATCCGCTTGACCAATGGATTGTTAGTCGCGTACATCAATTAAACGCCGAGGTTGTTCGTCATATGGAAGCGTATGATTTGCCGAACGCCACCAAGCCAATTCTCCCGTTTATCGAAGATGCGAGTAACTGGTATGTTCGCCGTTCGCGCCGACGTTTCTGGAAGTCGGGTGACGACGCGGATAAGAATAACGCGTATCGTACCCTGCACTACGTTCTTGTTCAGCTTGCGCAAATAATGGCGCCATTTACGCCGTTTCTTGCTGAAGAGCTGTACCAAAAACTGACAGGCGGAGAAAGCGTTCATTTGCTGGATTGGCCGCCAGCGGGTCATGTTAATGAGCTTGTTGTTGATGAGATGGAGAAGGTTCGTGAATATGTCAACCTTGGGCTGAGTATCCGCGCTAAGGAGCGACTCAAGGTTCGCCAGCCGCTTACGAGCGCGACGGTGCCATCTTTGGGCCAATTTGTCGATTTTGCCGACATTCTGAAAGAAGAGCTGAATGTAAAGGATGTACTGGTTGGTAGCGATTTATCGCTTGATCTTGAAATGACGCCCGAGTTACACAGGGAGGGTATGGCGCGTGACATAGTGCGGCATATTCAGAGCGCCCGAAAACAAGCGGGGTTGAATGTTGACGATCGCATTCGCCTAAGTCTTGCGGGTAATGATGAGTTGCGGCGAGTACTTAGCGAACACAAAGATACTATTATGGCAGAAACATTGGCCGATGCTGTCGACGACAATGCAGGCTATTTGTTTGCCGTGGAAGTGAAAGTAGAAGGGGAAACCCTTGCCATTTCGCTCGAAAAAGCATAATTTCACACTAAAATAGACTTTTTTGAAAAAAAGTGTTGACAAAGTACACCTGCATTGTGTATGATTAGGGAAGTGTCACGTAGAAGGTCTCCAAGACTTCTGCTAACACAGTTCTGTTCATGCCTCATACAGGCAGCCACATCGATGCAGAAAATCTGCAGAATGCGAGCTAACCATGCGTAAGACGGCCCGTAACGGTCTCATCGCCACCCTCGTCGGGGGCGCCGCCGCGACCGCTCTGATCCTCGGCACCTCCGGTACCGGCGCGTCCTTCACCGACAGCGGCACCGGCCACGTCAAGGTCACCACCGGCTCCGTCACCCAGACGCTGAGCGACGCCGACCACACCGGGACGTTCGACCTGAACTTCCTGAACCTCGGCAGCAACGGCACCGCCGTCTCGGACAGCCTGTCCATCAAGAACGACGGCAGCAAGGCCATGAAGACCGAGATCGGCCAGCCGCTCGCGAACGTCAACACCGGCGGCGTGAGCGCCGCGGACGCCAGCAAGCTCAAGGTCATGGTCAAGGTCAACGGCACCACCGTCCAGGACTGGACCGCGGTGACCGCGCTGCCCGGCAACACGATCGACCTCGGCACCATCCCGGTCAACGCCACCCGCACCGTCGTCGTGAGCGTCAAGCTCGAGAACGCCGGCAACGAGTGGAAGGGCAAGACGGTCGAGGGCGACGTCACCGTCACCTCCACCGAGGCCTGACCGCCGCGCTGAACAACTGAACACCGAACTGTGATGACCGCCCCGGTCTCCTCTGCATCCAGCAGAGGGCCGGGGCTCATCCCCATGCTAGGATATGCACTTGGGGTTCCAAAATCCTTTTTTGGAATCTGACGTACCTACCCAAGCAATGAAAGAGGTGAATGCGGTGTCTAGCCGTGGTTTTTTGATTTCTACGGTCGCTGTGATCGTAGGAGTTGTCGCGCTCGGAACTGGATCGACCAGTGCGAGCGTTCAGGACTCGGGAACGGGGACTGTGCGCATCAGTACGACGGATGACTTTCCGGGTATCAATCCGACACCGCCTGCCCCGCCGGCTCAGAACAAGTCAGGAGCCTCCGGCAAGAAGGCTAAGGAGGGTAAGGAAACTTCCGGCTCCAACGCGGCGAATAAGCCGTCGACACCGCAGGAAGAGCAGCCCGCCTCGGAATCCGAGCTCGATGTGTCCAAGGACACGAAGCCCAAGCCTTCGCCCGCCAGTACCCCGGTGGTAACGGCAACGCCGACGCAGACGCCCGAGTCCGCCCCCAGCCCCACCGAGGAGGTGGAAACGCCGTGAGCAACTGGAGGCGCTGGCGTCGCATCGTCGCACTCGTCGTCGTGAGCTGGCTTCTGATCTTCAGCGTGGCCTACAGCATCACGCACAAGCCGTTCCGTATGGTGGAAACCGGCTCGATGGCGGATACGTTCCCCGTGGGAACACTTCTGTTCACCCGGCCGGAGGTCACATACGGCCTCGGTGATGTCATTACGTTTCGCCGTGAAGGCGAGGTGGTGACGCATCGTATCGTGGCCCGCAAGGGCGACACCTACACCACGCAGGGCGACGCCAACCGTACGCCCGACGTCGACCCCGTCCCCAAGGCGGACGTCATCGGACAGGTGAAGTTTGCCATTCCGCTTCTGTTCTGGAAGTCGAAGAACGGCCTGGGCTTTGGCCTGTTCTTCTGCTTCCTGATGACGGCTATCGTGCTGGCTCTTATCCCCTCGGATGAGGACAAGGGAAAACACCGGCGACGTAGCAAAGCGCTTGCGGAGGCATAACCCCGCCACTCATGCTCAAGGGATTTACCCCGTCGGCATGGGTCGGCGGGGTATTTTCTTTGGATAGATTTGCCGCACTATTGACTTTTTAAAGCTTTTATGCTTAAATGAAGACATAACCAAATAAAACAAAAAACCATGAAACTACCTCATATTCATCATCCTATTTCATTGCCAGAAATCGATCCGCTTGGCGGAGGGCTGCGCGAAGAGATTATCGCCGAACAGCGTGAAGCCGAAGCGATTACACTTGAAGACGGTGTTGACGAAGGTGCGCTTTCGAAGTATTGGCTTAACGTTGAAAAAGATATTCAAAAAGACCCAACATGGTTTCGTTTTGATAACGAAGAATAAAAACGCTATACTAAGTATATGGAATTAACTGACGATGAATTTGACCGGCTTATAAGTCGCGCCATGGATGAACTGCCCCAAGAATATATTACCGGGCTCGATAACGTGGCTATTTTATATGCCGATGATCCCGATGAGCACCAGAGAGAAAAGTCACATCTACACTCTGGCTCACTACTCTTGGGTCTTTACGAGGGTATTCCTTTAACGAAGCGTGGTATGGGGTATTCATTCGTATTGCCCGACAAAATTACGTTATTTAAAAACCCAATTCTTGCCGTTAGTCGGTCGCCGGAAGATCTTTTTGAGCAAATAAAACGTACGCTTTGGCACGAAATAGCCCACTTTTACGGGCTCGATCATGACCGGATTGACGCGTTAGAAGAAAAATCTGCTAGACTGAAAGAATGATTACGACTGCAATTATACCTGTCGCAGGGTGGGGAACTCGGCGGCTTCCTATTACTAAGTCTATTGAAAAGGCAATGCTGCCTGTCGGCAATCGACCGCTCGTCGATTATGTTGTTGAAGACTGTGTGAAAGCGGGCATAAGAGACATTTATTTTGTGGTGAGCGAAGGAAGTACGCAACTTCGAAGCTACTACGAACATAACGGTGCGCTTGAAACATACCTTATTGCTAACGGAAAAGAACAGGCATTATCACTCATCCAACCGCCTCAGGTAAGGTTTCATTATGTCGAACAGCCAAATAGTGGAAAATATGGGACAGCTGTACCTATTTCGCTTGTTGTGCCACAACTGCCTAGGGGTGAGTCTGCCGTGGTGCTTATGGGCGATGATTTTATTTATAATGCCGATGGGAGTAGTGAAGTGGTGCGTCTTCTGGGTGCAACCCCCGAAAACGGTAACGGCATGCTAGCAGCGCAGGTGCACCCGCAGGCTGTGTCACATTACGGCGTGCTGCAATTAAACGAAAATAACGATTTTGTCCGCATTGTTGAAAAGCCGCAGCCACAGCAGGCGCCAAGCAATTTTATTAATATTAGTAAATATGTGTTTAATTACGACTTACTTTCAGAGATTGCGCGCTATGCCGAACTGACAATAAGCGGCGAATATATGGTAACGGAGCCGATTAATCAATATGTTATTGGAGGCGGTTCGGTTCGTGTTATTCCGGCGGTGGGGCGCTATCTTGACGGTGGGACGGTTGAAGGCTGGCTGCATGCAAACCGTGTCGTTTTAGGTGAGTAGGATGGTTGCCTTTTGGGCCGTAATCTGTTAAAATGAATGAGATTACGTTAAATTATAAGGATTTACATGAAAAAAGCAGTCGTTAAGATCGGTGGCAAGCAATTCATTGTTACCGAAAAAGAGACCCTACTGGTGGACCTCCTCCAGGAAGGCACGAAAGAGCTCACGCTTGATGCACTGTTGGTCATTGACGGCGACAATATCGCAGTCGGCACGCCAACGGTAAAGGGTGCCAAAGTTACCGCTAAGGTGGTAGAAGACCTCGTAAAAGGTGAGAAAATCCGCGCTATTCGCTACAAGTCGAAAAAGCGTGTTCACAAGGAAATGGGTCACCGCCAAAAATACAGTAAGATTGAAATTACCTCAATCAAATAGTCTGTATTGCAACAAAAAACAACCGCTGCGGCTTGTGGCGGTTGTTTTATTTTACTAAATATGGTATAGTTTTATCATCCTGACCGAGAGGAAGAGGCGATGCTTGTCAAAGGTGAGCCCCGAGTGGGCGACTACGTTGTGGCCAGTCGACTAGGCGCAGTACGCGTCGGCAAGGTAGTAAAGGTGTACCAGGGAAAGCTTGGTCGTCTGTTCGTGGGGCTGGCGACGGAGAACCCGTACCCGACTGCCGATGATATCGCGATGGACAATATCATCCGGCGGAACTTCCCGCACGCTCGGCCTCGCGTAACCTATAGGCCCTTTCTGCCGCTTTATGGCTGGAAGGGGAGGGCGATGTTGCTCCTGGGGCCGCCGCGTCTGCGGGTGTTTACCACTCGACAGGAGGCGTACGGCATGGTCTACGACTTTGTCGATACGGTGCGGCAGCAGCGCGGCTTTTACGCCTCCCTGCGAGTCAAGAGCGTGCTGCGACGCTGATATATACGTGGTTGGTGCAGGCGCGGCCGTGGCCGTTCCTGCACCTTTTTCTTTTTCACGCATATTTAAGGCGCTCATGGTATAATGGAAGACAGAGAAAAGGGAAAGTAAGCACGTGACAACCGTTATTTCAGTGACGAATCAAAAAGGTGGAGTGGGCAAGACAACGACTACTGTTAATATTGCCTACTATCTTGCGAAAAAGGGTAAGCGTACTCTTATTGTCGATTTCGATCCTCAGGGCAATGCGACAAGTGGGCTCGGTATCGATAAGCAGTCGCTTGACGCTACTATGACCGATGTCGTTCTTGAATCAAAGCAACTTGCAGATGTTATTTTACCAACCGATCATAAAAATCTATTCATTGCGCCATCAACCCCTCATTTAGCAAATACAGAAGTCGATTTAGCTCAGGCTAATCGCCGATTTACGCGTCTTAAAAATGCAATTGACACCACGAAAGGATACGACTACGTTATTATTGATAGTCCGCCAAGCTTAAGTTTACTAACGGTGAACGGTCTTATTGCTGCACGCTATATTTTATTGCCGGTGCAAGCCGAGTTTTATGCGCTTGAAGGCCTGGGTCAGCTACTCGAAACCATTAAGTTGGTGCGAAAAAGCATGAATCCTACGCTCGATCTTTTGGGTGTTCTTCCTACTATGGTAGACGGTCGAACGACGCTGAGCGGGCAGGTGTACGAAGAAATTAAGAAACACTTTCCGGGTAAGGTTTTTCAAACGACTATTCCGCGCAATATTCGGCTTGCGGAAGCGCCGAGTCATGGCGTTCCCGTAGGAGCGTATGACAGATTTTCTAAAGGAGCAAGGGCGTACAAAGCTGTTGCAAAGGAGGTGATTGAACGTGTCGGCTAAAAAAGGACTAGGACGTGGATTTGACTCGTTAATTCCAACCGAACTTTTAGATGAGTCGTTTGACCCAACGGCAACGCAGGATGGCCAGGTAAGCGATCTTCGCCAAATTAAACTAAGTGAAATTACCGCTGACCCCAACCAGCCGCGCCGTCATTTTGACGAAGAGGCGTTAGAGGAGTTGGCTATGTCGGTAAAAGAGCATGGCGTCGTGCAACCGATAGTAGTAACGCCAAAGGCGGGTGGCTATCAAATTGTTGCGGGTGAGCGTCGTTTTAGGGCGGCAACGCGCGCGGGACTTGAAAAAATCCCTGCGCTTGTACGCACGTTAAGCGATCAACACCGGCTTGAACTCTCGCTCATTGAAAACCTGCAGCGCCGCGACCTCAACGTGCTTGAGACGGCAACGGCTTATTTAAAATTGCGTGATCAATTTAATCTTACGCTCGAACAGATTGGTCAGCGTGTCGGCGGAAAGTCGGTCAGCGCTATCAGTAATACGTTGCGACTTTTACGGCTGCCCGAAGAGGTGCGTCAAGCGCTTGCGGAAGGACGGTTACGGGAAGGTCAGGCGCGGCCGCTGGTAAACCTTGACCCCGAAATTATTGCAACGGTACTTCCCGCTATCCTCAAGGAAGAATGGAGTGCGCGCAAAATTGAGCAATTTATCGTGCAGCTAAAAAAGAACGAAGTGCAGGTGCCGAAAGGCAAAAAACAACCTGTCGATGTCACGCCATACGCCGAAGATACGCGCCGTCTGGAAAAAAGATTTGATGCGGGCGTTTCGGTAAAAACGAACGCCAAGGGAGCCGGGCAGATAATCATTCGATTTAAGAGTGATGACGATTTTCGCCGTATTCAAAATATGCTCGAAACTAGCTAAGAGGCTTAAATCTTACCGCAATAAAATCAGCGCTAAAAGGTGCTGATTTTATTAAGCGGGTAAATTCGTAAACCTACCGGGCCGACGACGTCGTAGAATGGAATGGTGCCAAGGCCGCTGCGCGAGTCGAATGAATAATTACCAACGCGATGATCGCCCGCTACAAAAAGTGTGCCGTCCGGAACGGTGGTGTCGACGTTGCCACTGGTTTTCATTTCGGCCGTAGGATAATTTTTGTCAGGCTGGAAACCGTTAGGATTTGCTTTATTGTAGACGGTGAGAGAACCTTTGGAGACGGTGACACGCTCACCGGGGAAGGCAATAACACGTTTGACAATATATTCATCTGGTGTGCCCGGGACGTATTGAGGGTTTTTAAAAACGATGATTTCTCCGCGTTCAGGAACGTAATCTTTATTTTGTAACTGCGCCCATGTAACAGGAAGGCGGTTTACGATAAGACGATCGCCAGTATAAAACGTCGGTTCCATACTTGGGCCGAGCACATTAAAGCTGCGAAAAATGAAAGTGTTAATAATAAGCGTTCCAATAAGTACGCTTACAATAAACAATATAATGCTCATAGCGTCCTTTAAACCGGGGTGACGCTGAAAATAAGTGGGTTCCATTACCCCTAATAATACACGAGAAATAGGTTTTTTGATACGAAAAGCCTATGTTTTCCATTTTAAAACGCGCGCGTTTCGTATATAGTAGAGAGAGCTATTATGACAAAACAACGACACGGTATAGATGGATTTATTCCACGACGAGCTGATGGGGCACGCGGTTCACGTGATACCCATTCTTTAGAAGAAATTGAACAGGCTTCGCACCCAGCGCGTCCGGAGGTGGGTATTGCGCGCAAAGGGTTGAGTCCGGTGAAAAACGACGATTTAAACGCCTCCCTCCGCGAAATCGAGCTTGACGATAAATCGGAAGATCTAGGTAAAAAGGGCAAGAAGCGTAAAAAACCGCAAAGTAAAAAACGGCGCATCATTAAGTGGTCGATTATCGGTGTTATTGCTATTCTGCTTATCGTGGGCGGATGGCTGGCATATAAGCTTATGAACGCGAGCGACAGTGTTTTTGAGGGAAATATTTTCGGTTTAGCAAAAAACCAGCCGCTCAAAGAGGATAAAAATGGCCGCAGCAACATTTTGCTGTTGGGCACCTCAGAGGATGACCCGGGACACGGTGGCGCCTACCTTACCGACTCGATGATGATAGTGAGCATTCACCAGAAAAACAAGACCATTGATATGTTTAGTATTCCGCGCGACCTCTACGTGCAGTACGGCCGTGCATGTAATAGTGGTTACGAAGGGAAGATTAACGAGTTTTTCAACTGCGTGAACGACGATTGGGATACGAAAAACAAGAGTGCCGAAAAAGAGCGACTTACCGAAACGCGTAAGTTTGTCGGCGATATTTTCGACCTTGACGTTCAGTATGCGGTACATGTAAATAATACGGTTATTAAAGAAGCGGTTGACGCGGTTGGAGGCGTCGACGTCGATATTCAGGGAAGCAACGGCGACCCTGGCGTATACGATCGTAACTTTGACTGGCGTTGTAACTACGAATGCTACTTTGTGAAGTACGATAATGGCGTACACCACCTTGACGGTGAGCATGCACTTTTCCTTGCTATGGCACGTGGCGATGTCCGACCAACCTACGGCTTGGGCAACTCTAACTTCGACCGTGAGAAAAATCAGCAGAAAATCATCGTTTCTTTAAAGGAAAAAGCTGTCAGCACCGGCACATTGACGGACATTACGAAAATCACCAAACTTATTGACGCACTTGGCCATAACCTGCGAACGAACTTTGATACCAGTGAAATTCGAACACTGATGGATGTCGCATCGGAAACGAAGTCGGAAGATATAAAAACCATCAGCTTGTTTGATGGAGACAGCGCGGTAGTGACAAGTGGCGACTATAATGGCGCAAGCGTGGTGATGCCATCTGCTGGAATATTCGACTACTCTCAAATTCGTACATTCATTGCAAAGAAGTTTACCAGTGACCCAGTAAAGCGGGAAGCGGCAAATATCACTGTTCTCAACGCATCGGGTACGGAAGGCGTGGCTGCAGCGGAGGCGGAGAAACTCGAGGCGCAGGGCTTTACTGTCAGTAATGTCGATAATGCCGAAGAGGGTTCCTATGGTGACATTGAGGTGTACCAGGTAGGCAAGGGCATGTCGGCAACGAAGCAAAAACTCGAATCTATTTATGGCGTAACGGTGAAAACTGACAAGCCGCCTGTACCTGTAAACGGAGATACGAACTTTATCGTAATCTTTGGCAAAGCGCCAATGACAAACGAATAATGGTATAATAAAGTCAGTTATGGATCTGTTAAAGTCATCAAAACGCCGGTCTCTCCTTAGCGAGTTGATATATGTTGCCTTAAACCTTGCATTGGCGCTTGCGCTTCTGGTTGTGGTGCGCGCTATCGAATCGCCGCTACCGGCTATTGCCTTGGTTATTTTAAGCAAGTGGCGCGTATTTGCTGTACGGCCACGCTACTGGATGGCACACATCAAGGCAAATCTCGTTGACTTTATCGTAAGCCTTGGCTTTGTCGTACTGCTTTATGCGGCAACTGACGCGTTTATATTGCAAATTGCGCTTACCGCGCTTTATGCGGCATGGCTTTTATTTGTGAAGCCTCGCTCGAAACGACTTTTTGTTACTATTCAGGCTGGGGCGGCGCTGTTTATTGGGGTGACGGCTCTCTCTATTGTGTCGTATGGTTGGCCATCTTCGGTGGTTGTTGCACTTATGTGGGTAATAGGTTACGCAACGGCGAGACACGTTCTTGGGAGTTACGACGAGCCGCATAGCTCGTTTTACAGCCTGCTATGGGGGCTGGTGGTAGCTGAGCTTGGATGGCTCACGTATCATTGGACAGTGGCATATGCAATTCCTGGATTTGGCGGTGTCATGCTTTCGCAAGCTGCGCTTATTATACTCGGCATTGGCTTTGTAGCCGAACGATCATACGACAGTTACCATCGTCATCAAGAGGTGAGGGTGCAAGAGGTTATGCTGCCGGCTCTCCTTTCGGGAAGCATTATCCTTGTAATGGTTTTCTTCTTTAACAGCGCTGCTCATAATTTATTTTAAGCAAGTCTTAAGCGGAAACGCAGTATAGTGGGAGAATGGAAATGAACGACAGTCAGACAAATGAACCGCAAACAGAAACTGCAAATGAAAAAAATACGCCAAAACATCGACACACATTATTCGCAAAAATTAGTATCATTACTGTATTGGTAGCAGTTTGTTTTTTGGCGGGCTATAGTGCTTCGCAATATATGAAAAACGGCACAAACGAGGGTCTGGCCGAAAGGCAAACAGTTAAAAACGATGGCAATGCGGTTATTACCGACCAGGAGCGGACTATTAGCGATGTTGCCGATAAGGTGTCAAAAAGTGTTGTTTCGGTAGTGACTGCCGGTGTTTCGCCGAGTGGTTACCAAACGAGCGCAGGTGCAGGGTCGGGAATTATCGTAAGCGGTGACGGCTATGTTATGACGAACAAACACGTGATATCAAGTGCATCTAAAGTTGAAGTAACAATGCAAGACGGAACGTTATACAAGAATGTTTCTATAGTGGGACGTGATCCATTGAACGACGTTGCGTTTTTGAAAATAAATGGTGCTTCAAACCTTCCTGCGGCCGAATTGGGAGACTCTAGCTCTATTCGAGTAGGCCAGGGCGTTGTAGCTATTGGTAATTCGTTGGGGCTTTACCAGAATACGGTAACGGATGGCATAATATCGGGTACTGGCCGTCCAATTTCGGCTCAAGATGGAAGTACTGTTGAGAATCTTACCGATTTAATTCAGACGAACGCCGCAATCAATCCGGGTAACTCGGGGGGTCCGCTACTTAACTTGTCGGGCCAGGTGATTGGAATAAATACGGCCATTGCTGAGGACGCGCAGGGCATTGGCTTTGCTATACCCATTAATGCGACAAAAGGAATATTAAAAGGGGTGCTGGCCGGTAAGGGTGTCGAACGGGCCCAGCTTGGTGTTCGTTATATTACTATTGATGCGGCTGTTGCTGAGAAGTATAAATTATCCGTTAAAAAAGGCGCTTATGTGTATGGTGATAAGCAAAGTGCGGTAATTAAAGGTGGTGCCGCTGATAGGGCAGGTATTAAAAACGGTGATATTATTACAAAAGTAAACGGTTTGGAAGTTGGCGGTGTGGCAGGGCTATCAAGCCTTGTTGCTGAATACGCACCCGACAATACTATTGAAATAACGGTTCTACGTAACGGTAAAGAACTGACATTTCGCGTTACTCTTACGAAATACGCTTCTGAAGAACGACGATAAAGTTATCGGTAAGCACGTGGGTGAGGTGGTAGGCGCTTGCTTGTTTAATAATGTCGCTGTGTTGTCGGGGATCGGCCTCGAGAAAAAGGTAGCCATCGTTTAAAAGAAGTCTGCTAGCATCGGGGAGAAGCTTGAAAATAAGCGACAAACCGTGATTTTCGGCGAAGAGAGCGAGGTTGGGCTCATGCTGAATCTCGGGTGATCGCTCCCAATCGCGGCTAACATAGGGTAGGTTGGCGATGATGTAATCAACTGGCGTAAAATATTCGGAAAGAAGATTTTGACGGATAGTTGTAATGTCGGCGTTAAGATACTTTGCATTAGAAAGGGCAACATTAAGGGCGTGTTGACTAATGTCGCTTAGCGTGACACGTAGCATGGGAAGCTCGAGCTTTGCGGTAATGCCAAGGCAGCCACTACCGGTTCCGACATCGATGAGCTGCCCGTTCGGTTTATTGACGGAAAGCTCTATAAGGTGATGGATGATGGCTTCCGACTCGGGACGAGGAATGAGCGTAGCGGTCGTAACCTTAAACAACCGACCGTAAAATTCTTTATGGCCAATAATATAAGCAACCGGGGTGCGATCTTCTCGGAGTGCTAGCCGGGCGTCTGCAATTTCATGAAGCCTGGCGGGCAATATTTCATCGCCGTGCGCGTGTAAATAAGTGCGACTTTTTTTAACTGTATGTGCAAGAATAATTTCAGCATCGAGACGAGGCGAGGGGATGCCTGCTTTTTGCAGAGCAGTTCTTGCACTATTCATCCAATCGCTAAACGTCATAGACTACTGCTTGTTACCGCGTTGTCGAACAACTTCGTAAGCGAGCGCAACCGTTGCAGCACTAACATTAAGAGAGTCGGCGATTCCAGCCATGGGAAGACGCACTGGCAAGTCGCAATTTTTAATCCAGGTATCAGTAAGTCCAAACTGTTCACTTCCCATAACCAGCGCTAGCGGCTGCGTGAGGTCGACATCGGTGTAAACTTCTTTGGCCGCAGGCGTGGCGGCAAGTGTTTTAATACCCCTTTCTCTCAAAAACGCCATTGCAGTATTGGTGTCGGTAATAACAAGCGGCGTCGTAAATAAAACTCCGGTAGACGCACGTACGACGTTTGGGTTGAACGGGTCGGTAACGGCGTCACACACGATAACTGCCTCAGCGCCGGTAGCATCAGCCGAACGAAGAATAGTTCCGAGGTTACCTGGCTTTTCGATTGCTTCAACAACAATAACGAATGGTGTATCAGAAAGCTTTAGTTCTTGAATGCTTGTGTGCCACTGTTTACCAATGCCAAGCAAGCCTTCCGGACGTTCGCGGTAGGTAATTTTAGCAAAAGCCTCTTTGCCAAGTTCTACTAGTTTAGTGCCTTTTTTGACGGCGTCATCAAGTACTTTTTGCTCGTTGGTGCCTAAAAACCAATCGGTGGAGTAATACAACTCGTCAAAATGATAGCCGGCGGCAATGGCGCGCGTAATAGGCCGATAGCCTTCGGTAAGAAAAATATCGCGGGCGTCACGTTCGGAGCGTTTGCGCAGTTTGGCGAGTGCTTTAACGCGCGGGTTATGGATACTGGTAATAACTTCTTCCATAGCTAATTTGCTTTTTCTGCTGCGTGGGCTTGTAATGTGCGCTCCTCTTTTTGCAGCTCGGTAATAATATCGTCGATCGAACCATCAAGCGCTTTTGGAATACCGGAACGACTGTATCCAATGCGGTGATCGGTAATGCGATCTTGCGGGAAGTTGTACGTGCGGATTTTTTCGCTTCGGTCGCCCGAGCCAATAAGGCTGCGGCGTTCGGCAGCGAGTTTGGCGTTTTCTTCATCGACTTTTTGCTGGAGTAGACGACTACGAAGGACGCTCATGGCCTTCTCTTTGTTTTTTAGCTGCGATTTTTCATCTTGGTTGGTAACGACCATTCCCGTAGGGAGGTGGGTGATGCGTACGGCGCTGTCGGTGGTGTTAACTGATTGCCCGCCATGGCCACTGGCGCGGAAAATATCAATGCGCAGATCGTTCGGGTTAATGACGATATCAGTCTCCTCGGCCTCAGGCAAAACGGCAACGGTAACGGTACTGGTATGAATGCGGCCCTGTGATTCGGTGGCAGGGACGCGCTGTACGCGGTGAACACCCGATTCAAACTTAAGCTGCGAATAAGGGGCGTCGCCGTGAACGGAAAATGCCACTTCTTTGTAGCCACCGGCATCGTTGGCACTTTCGCTTAGTAGCTCGGTTTTAAGGTTATGTGCTTCGCAGTAGCGAAGGTACATGCGGTAAAGTTCGGCGGCAAAAAGGCTGGCTTCGTCTCCGCCGGCACCGGCTCGAATCTCGATAATAACGTTTTTCTCATCGTTCGGATCTTTTGGGGCGAGCATGGCGAACAACTCATCCTCAAGGTTAACGAGTTCATTTTCGGTATCGGTAACTTCGACTTTGGCAAGCTCTGCAAGCTCGTCGTTACCACTGGCAAGTGCTTTGGCTTCCTGCAATTGGTTTTCAAGCTGGCTACGGCGGGTGGCCTTTTCGAGAATGAGCTCGAGTTCGGTAAAGCGTTTATTTTTAGCAGTAAATTCGGGGCTAGAATAGGCGCTTGGTGATGTTAAAAAATGACCCAGAGCAGTACGCTCGGCTGTTAGTTCATCGATGTTGAGATTAATTTTTGGCATATTACTTCTTTCGTAACCATTTTACTATAACGAATAGCAGGTAGACTAGTGCGGCGACCACGCCGAGGCGGAGAAAGGGATCGATGACAGCATAAAAGTTGTCGAGTGTATGAAATATGTTGGTCGTAAACGCACTTTGTATGTTCCATGCAGACAAAAGATCGTCAACTTGCTCAATAAAAATGGGCATAAGGGCAATGAGAAAAATCGTGGCAAAGATTTTCGTCGCCCATTTTGACGTTGAAGATGTTGATGGTGATGGGTGTAAATTCGACGGTCGCATAAGTTCTCCTTCCATAGAAAAGAGACCGCAGATGGAGCGGTCTCTTTAATAAATGCGCTACTTCTCGCTTTGTGAACGCTGTGCTTTGCGAGCGGCGGCTTTTTTCGCCTTGTTGGCAAGCTGTGCTTTTCGCTCTTCGGCTGCTGCGAAACGAGCCTTGAATCGATCGACACGACCTTCGGTGTCGATAATTTTTTCTTCACCGGTAAAGAATGGGTGAGAAGCTGAAGAGATGTGGATTTTTACGAGTGGATATTCGTTTCCATCTTCCCACTTGATGGTGTCTTTTGTCTGCGCGGTACTTTGAGTAAGAAACGCAAACTTGGCAACCTCGTCGCTAAATACGACAGGTCGGTATTCGGTTGGGTGTATACTGCTTTTCATATCCTTCTTATTTTACATCAACTTGCGCCGTAAGTCAAAGGGGCTATATACTGTATGTGTATGAAAGAGATTTTAGAAGGCCGCAAGTGGCTTGAAAGTTCAGAAAAAGAAATTAGAGATAGAGAACGCGCAAGTGATATTTTGCGTGCTTCAACCCCATTTTTACGACTGTTAGGTGCAACGACGGTACGAGCATTGCAAATGGAGCCCGTTTATATTGAACCGCGAGTGGGACAGGGCGGCAAAGAATTTTTAAATATCAAGAGTCGTACTACTTTTGATGGTATGTCGTATGAAGATCAAAAAAATCTTCCGTTCGAACTGCGAATGGTGCGACTGTTTGCGCTTGACGAAGTATTGCAGACGGCGCATGTGTTACGAGGTGAAATGTATTTAACGGGAGGACCTCGACCCTTGGCGGAGACTGGTAACGGCGACTCTCATCAGAGCATTGAAATGATGGAAAAAGTGCTTTCGCCGGGGCTATTTGACGAATGGTACGATGCTTACACGTTTGCTAAACCTGCAGTGCTTAGCACCTATGGAAACAGAAGCAAACTATTGTCAAACGCAGCATCGTCGTTAGAGGAGCAGTGCGATTTGCGCGCACGTCTCGACCTTGAGGATATTGAAAATGCAAGCCCTGAGCGCGATGACATGATTATTGCTGAGGCGATGGGGTACTTACGCGGTCTCGAAGGTGTAGTGAGAGGCGTGTAGTCGACTTTGCTTACGGCAGCTTCCCATTTTTAATAAAATATGCTATAATGAAAAGGTAAACACTAACGACACAACCTTTCGCGACAACTCCTGATTGTCTCAGGCGCGATAGGTGAGGAATAAGGAGTTCTGATATGGCAGTAACTGTCGATATTAAAGCCCTGCTTGAAGCGGGCGTCCACTTCGGACACAAAACGAGCCGTTGGCATCCTAAAATGGCAAAATTCATTCACTCGAAGCGCCAGGATAGCCACATTATCGACCTAACAAAAACAGTTGAAGCACTTGAAACTGCGCTTCCTGTTATTACTAAAGCTACCGCAAGTGGTAAGCAAGTTCTTTTTGTCGGTACAAAAAAGCAGGCGAAAGACCTTGTAAAAGCTGCGGCCGAAAAATACAACCAGCCATACGTTACCGAGCGTTGGATTGGTGGTATGCTGACGAACGTTGCTACCATTACCGCGCAAATTAAAAAGCTCAAAGACCTCGAGCGCCGCATGGCATCGGGCGATCTTGAAAAGCGCTACAACAAGCTTGAGGTGCAGCGTTTCCAGGAAGAAATTGACGAACTTAACAAAAAGTACGGTGGAATTAAAGATCTTAACGGTAAGCCTGCTGTGGTAATCATCGTCGATGTTATTACCGACACAAACGCAGTAAAAGAGGCGAAAACGCTTAACATTCCTGTTATTGGTTTGGTTGATACTAACGCAAATCCAGATACCGTCGACTATCCAATTCCTGCGAACGACGATGCTCGCAAGGGTATTGAAGTGCTACTAAACTACTTTGCAGAAGCAGCCGGAGAGGGTGTGGGCAGCGTAAAGAAAGAGGAGAAATAGGCATGGCTGTTTCGATTGAAGACATTCGCAAGCTAAAAGAACTTACTGGCGTTGGCTTAACTGACGCGAAGAAAGCGCTTGTAGAAGCTGAAGGCGATTTTGACAAAGCACTTGAAGCGATGCGTAAAAAGGGGCTTACTAAAGCCGAGAAAAAAGGCGACCGCGAAGCCCGCGAGGGTATTATTGACAGCTATGTTCACGGTGGACGCATTGGTGTTATCGTTGAAGTAAACTGCGAAACCGATTTTGTGGCTCGTCTTGACGACTTTAAGCGTCTTGCGCACGAAGTTGCCATGCAAATTGCTGCCATGAACCCGAAGTATGTTACCGAAGCCGATATTCCTGCGGATGAAATGGCTCGCGTACGTAAAGAGGCCGAAGACCGTGTTGCGGCCGAAGGTAAGCCAGCCGACATTGCCGAAAAGATTGTTGAAGGCCAGGTGAAGAAACATTTTGCCGAGCAGGTGCTTATGAGCCAGCCATACATTCTTGAAGAGGGCAAGACAGTTGAAGCTCACGTGAAAGAAAACATTGCAAAGCTTGGTGAGAACGTTATTGTTCGTCGCTTTAGTCGCATTGAACTTGGTGTGAACGAATAGTTCTCGCTTGTGAAATATATAAAACCAGCCCTTTGAGGGGCTGGTTTTATGTTGGTTTGAAAATATACTGCTTGGGCTTGTGCTAAAATTAACAAGATGAGAAAGCCTATGAACAAAAAGCAGATCAACAACCAATCGAAGCGCAATATAATACTTCTCTATGTACTGGCGCTTGTCGTATTAGTCGTCTTATTTTTTGCAGTTAAGTGGTCGATTGAGAGTATTCTTTTTAAGGATTTTTTCAAAGATTATCAATTTTAAATTATTGTGTTCCTATAGAGATTCTTTTGCGGCTTGGTATTCCTTCGCATCAAGTTTGAAAATATACTCCTTATCAGTATAAAGACCATAACTCTTTGCTTCGCTTTTCCCATCAAGCTTGAAATAGAGGCCAAATCCATCAAATGCTAATGTTATATCGCTTTTTTGTGTTTCCCATCTTCTGATTTTATCTATACCGTAAACCCTCGCTCCCTTAAAATACTCCACCAATTCCGGCGGTGTTAAATCTGTGCCATAAATGTACGTTGTTCCTGGATTTGAATCGGCTAGTCCTATCAAATACCCATAATGCTGACGACCAATAAAAGTAATCTTCTTATCATCCCCCAGAGGGTACGTCTGAATAAAACTCTTCCACACCCAAACCCCAACTAATATAGCCATAACTACCCCTGCTACGAGAAAGATGAGTTTACGTTTGTTGGGTGATGTTTTTTTCTTTTCCATATAAATAATAATAACACACTTGCATAAAATACACACATCATAGTATACTAAGCGTGGTCAACTGACAACCGTTAGTGTGACTTTGCCAAATCAAGTGCAAGGAAAGAGATTTTGTCTCGAACTGTCAAGCGACGCGGCTATGCCGCGTTCGTTTCACTCCTACTTCTCGTAGGAGTAGTATTCGGTGCCAACCGGTTTTTGCAATCACAACCAACTGCCAAATGCACCGGAAGTGCACGTGAGTGTCAAGAAGGCTATCGAGCTGTATCTTGCCTCCATTGCAATGACGATGCATAAAGCCTCCGGTGGTGTCGTTATTCCGATGCAACCCGGCTGGGAAGTGACGCAGCAGGATGCTCGTACGACGATCATCCGCGACACTAACCACTGCAACAAGGAACTCGACGAATCGATGGAGCCCTACCGGGCGCGGATCGAGAAGTCGAAGCTGTGGTGTGCGGGGATGGCAATCACCAACCTTGCTGCGCCGCAGACTGAGGCGTCCGACGGTGTCGCGTGTGACAACGACGGCCAGTCGCAGGGCGTAACCGTGGGTGGGGTTTCGGCCACGTTTACGAAGCGTACCGGTTGCAGTAACAGCATTGTGGTGGGCAAGAGCTCGCTGCGCAGCTGGAATGTTTCGTCGAAGAAGGTCGTGATTGATGTCTACGACCTTCCCGGCAACGTATTTCATGGTGCGAACGTTGTGGTTACTGAGTTTCAGTGGTCATAGCGTAGAAACGTAGTCTTCGTGCCAACCGGCTTCCCTGTGTGGCGTTTAAGCTGTACAGGGAAATCGGTGTTTTTTCTTTTTAGAGATTTTCTTTTGCAAATGGGTAACTGTCGAAGCTAATACTGAGGATATTTTGCTTGCTCGTTTGTTTGAACGACCCGTTATTTAAGATATTTTTGTTGCTATAGAGGGATAGCGTAAACCCTCTGCTTCCTTCAAGCGGAGAAAATGAAATATCTTTAAAGTTATATTCAGCACCTCCACCCCCACTATCCAGATTCTTGTCGTATATCGCTCCCCTAAAATACCCCTTCAGTTCCTCCTTCGTCATGTCTGTTGCATAGAACAACACCGAAGAGGGGGCGGAGTCACATCCAACCCGACAGCCATAATCTTGTTTACCGATATATTCTAACTTATCTCCCAGCGGATACTCACCATTTCCTGCCGGATACTGCGTCGGTGAAAAAAGAAAGAACAAAATCGCCAAAAAGCCCAATATCAGCAGGCACCCTGTGGCAATAAGCCATTTTTGTATTTTTGTAAGTCGCGTTTGTTTGGTCGTTACTCGCTTTGCCATATCCCGGTCCCTTGTATATATGTTAAAATAATAGCATGTTTGATACTGCAACCTATGAAGAGAAAATGAATCTCGCCCTCATGCACTACGAGGAAGAGTTGAAAAAAGTCCGCACCGGCCGAGCTCACCCCGGTATGCTAGAGAGTATTATGCCCGAAGTCTACGGCCAAAAAATGCCGCTTAATCAAGTGGCAAACGTTACCGCCCCCGAACCTCAAATGCTGCTGGTTACGCCGTTCGACCCAGGTAGTTTGCAGGCAATTGTTGCGGCTATCCGTGCCGACCAATCGCTTGGTTTTAACCCTAGTGACGACGGGCGTGTTATTCGCGTTCCTGTTCCTGCGCTTACCGAGGAACGACGAAAACTGCTTGTAAAACAGACAGGCGAAAAGGTGGAGGACGTACGCATTGCTCTTCGTAATATTCGCCAGGATGCTTTAAAAGATGCGAAGCGTAAAAAAGACGCTAAAGAATTAAGCGAAGATGACGTGAAGCGTGTCGAGAAAGAAATCGACGGCTTTATGAGCAAGTTTCAAGAGAAGATTGAAGCAGCTTTTAAGGCTAAAGAGAAAGACATTCTAACGATTTAATGTCTGATATTCCGCGACATATAGGATACATCGTTGATGGAAATCGCCGTTGGGCGAAGCAGCATGGCTTGCCGGGATATGAGGGGCATTTAGCTGGCTATAATATAATGCACGATATGGCTCTTGCTTCTTTTGAGGCGGGCGTCGAATACGTGTCGGCATATATTTTCAGTACGGAAAACTGGAAGCGAAGCCAAGACGAAGTGAATCGGCTTATGGCGCTTATTCTCAAGATACTTACGTCGGATGTGAAAATACTTGAAGAACGTTCCATTCGTTTAAAAGTTATTGGTTCAAAAGAGAAGTTAAACCAAAAAATACTTAATGCTATAGACGAGGCAGAGTCGCATACCGCCCACTTTGAAGGACGCACCCTAGTGCTCTGTCTCAATTACGGCGGCAGGCAAGAGATTACCGATGCGTTTAAGTCGCTGGCAGAAAGTGGTACTTCTCCGCAAGAGATAACGCCCGAAATAATTGAACAGCATTTGTATGCGCCAGAAATTCCACCGCTTGATTTGATTGTTCGCACTAGTGGTGAACAGCGTATTTCTAACTTTATGTTGTGGCGTGCGGCATATGCCGAGTTCTTTTTTACCGAAAAACTGTGGCCAGACATGACAAAAGACGATGTCGCGAGTATACTAGAAGAGTATGCGCGGCGCGGCCGGCGCTTTGGAGGATAGATGCATTTACTGTTTGGAATAATTTTAGGTCTTGCTGTTCTGGTTTTTTTAGTGGTCATTCACGAGCTGGGGCATGCTATAGCGGCACGTCGTAATGGGGTTGTTGTAGAAGAATTTGGCATTGGCTTTCCGCCGCGTGCTTGGGGTAAAAAACTAAAAAACGGGGTTCTTTTTTCGTTAAACTGGCTACCGCTCGGCGGTTTTGTGAAGCTGCAAGGAGAGCACGATTCGGCGCGCAAAAAAGGCGATTATGGTGCGGCTACTTTTTGGCAGAAAACTCGAATTTTGCTTGCCGGTGTGCTGGTAAACTGGGTGGCTGCCGCGGTGCTGTTCACGATTTTAGCATGGACAGGTCTTCCGAAACTACTCGCAAACCAGGTCACTGTACCGTCTGACACAAAAACAATCCGAAGTACAGTACAAGTGGTTAACGTAGTTGATGACTACCCGGCAGCCGAGGCTGGCTTTAAGTCGGGTGATAAAATTCTTCGCTTCGCGGGCGAGGAAGTGCCAACGACAAGTAGTCTTATAGATATAGCTAACCAACACAAGGGTGATACAGTCGATGTTATTTATTCACGAGACAACGTTGAGGCATCGAAGACAGTTCATTTGAAGGAAAATAATAACGGAAATGGCATTTTTGGCGCTGGTTTGGGCCAGCAAGAGCGCATAAAAGCAACATGGTCGGCACCTATTGTGGGTGTTGCAACGACAGCGCAGTTCACCTGGGAGACGCTTGCACAACTTGGTATTTTAGTAAAAAATGTCGCCGTTGGCTTAGTGATGCAGCTTAGTCCAAATGAAGCAACACGGGCAAGCGCGTCTGCTGGTCTGGCGCAGGCGGGGAGTAGTGTGGCTGGCCCCATTGGCATTTTGGGGGTTATTTTTCCCGCAGTCGAGCAGCAAGGTATAACGCAAATTATTATGCTTGCCGCAATCATCTCGCTCACGCTTGCCGTTATGAACGTGCTTCCAATTCCCGCGCTTGATGGTGGCCGTTGGTTTACTATGGCGGTATTTAGGCTTTTAAGAAAACCACTCACAAAAGAGCGCGAAGAGCGCATTCAGGCAACCGGGTTTATGCTGCTTATGGGCTTAGTGGTAATTGTGACGGTGTCTGATGTTGGAAAGCTCTTCTAGGTTTATTAATCGATTAACCGGTTGGCAGATTGCTTTGCTTTTACCGGTGTGGGTTTTGCTGAGTTTTGTTGCTGCGCAAGCCATTACCTATTGGGTACTTAGGCTACTACTTTTTATTGGTATTCCCCTCGATGCAATGAACGGCGCTGCGTTAACGGTTATTCAGGTGGCATGTGTTTACATGCTAGCGCTTGCAATTGCAATCGGTGTGCCGTGGAAGGCGAGGCGACAGACGCCGAGTCTTTCGCTTATTGGTTTGCAGCGACTCTTAAGTTGGAGAGATCTTGCTTTTGCATTGATTGCCTATGGTGCGTACATGGTTGCAGCTATAGCTTTGTTAAACGTTTTTCAGCTATTTCCTTGGTTTGACGCCCATCAGCCGCAAGATGTCGGTTTTAGCGGGCTGGGCTCGTCGTACGAGTATCTGCTAGCATTTCTTACGCTCGTTATTATGGCACCCGTGGCTGAGGAGACGCTGTTTCGCGGGTATCTTTATGGAAGCTTGCGCAAAAAAGCAATTCCATTCTGGGCGGCGGCGCTCGTTACAAGTATTCTTTTTGGACTTGTTCATGGTAGCTGGAACGCCGGGGTTGATACTTTTACGCTCAGTATGGTGCTTTGCGTTCTTCGCGAAGTAACCGGTAGTATATGGGGCGGTATTGTCGTGCACATGATAAAAAACGCTATTGCATTCTATTTCATCTTTATTTCTCAGTCGTTAAACGGTATAATGTAGGGGTATGAAGGAATACAATACTCATCCTGCTATTAACTGTGTGATGCCGGCTCGCCGGTAGGGTTTTTGTTTTCTATAAGTCTTAATAAAGTGTAATCGGAGTAATGAAGCATGCGCATGTCGCAATTATTTACTAAAACGAGCAAAACTGCGCCTGCCGATGAGGTGGCAAAGAACGCTCAATTGCTCATAAGAGCAGGATTCGTGTATAAAGTTATGGCCGGAGTGTATGCCTATACTCCGCTTGGTCTGCGAGTACTCGAGAACATTAAACGAATTGTTCGCGAAGAAATGAATAAAATTGGCGGACAAGAGCTTATTATGAGCAGTCTACAAAAGAAGGATACGTGGGAAATTACGGGTCGCTGGGACGACGATGTAGTGGACGTATGGTTTAAATCAAAACTAAAGGATGAAACCGAAGTTGGTTTTGGCTGGTCGCACGAAGAGGCGATTGTAGAAATGGTAAAACAGTATTTAACCAGCTACAAAGACTTGCCGATTAACGTGTATCAATTTCAGACGAAGCTCCGAAACGAGTTGCGTGCTAAAAGTGGGATTATGCGCGGGCGCGAATTTGTCATGAAAGATATGTACTCCTGCAGTATCGATGCCGAGCAACATGAAACTTTTTATAACGCCAGCATCGAAGCCTACAACCGCGTCTTTGATCGCCTTGGCCTAGGGGAAGACACGTATGTGACGTATGCGAGCGGTGGCGCATTCACAAAATTTAGCCATGAATTTCAGACCATTTGCGACGCCGGTGAGGACATAATTTATGTTAACCGTGAAAAAGGTATTGCCCTGAACGAAGAAGTCATGGACGACGAAAACCTTGAAAAATTGGGCATTAAACGCGATGAGCTTGAGAAAGTAAAGAGTGCTGAAGTAGGAAATATTTTCAATTTTGGCACCGATAAGAGTGAGCAAATGGACTTTTCGTTTACGAACAAAAACGGCGAAAAACAGTATGTTCACCTGGGGTCGTACGGCATTGGCGTCACTCGTCTTATGGGGGTTATCGTCGAAAAGTTTGCCGACGACAAGGGAATTGTTTGGCCAGAAAACATTGCGCCTGCGAAAGTATACCTTATGCAGATTGGTGACGCCGCGACGCAAAAGGCTAGCGAAATATACGCAGCTTTTGAGGCGAAAGGTATTACTGTTCTTTACGACGACCGCAATGAACGCCCCGGCAAAAAATTTGCTGACGCTGAGCTGATGGGGATACCGCATCGTGTCACTGTAAGCGAACGGTTAATCGATTCTGGCAAGTTTGAATACACAAACCGTCAAAGCGGAGAAACGGAGCTATTGACGTACGACGAACTGTATGCGAGAATGGCACAATTATAGGCATAGATAGACAACTAAGAAAAAGTAGAAATACTGCGAGAAAAGGAGTAAGACAATGAAAAAATTATATCAAATTACTGATGAAGGACGACAAGAACTGGAAGATGAGCTGCAGCAGTTGAAAAGTCGCCGTGGTGATATTGCTGATAAAATTGCCGAAGCACGCGATTATGGCGATTTGAGTGAGAATGCCGAGTACGATGCTGCTCGCGAAGAGCAGGGACTAGTAGAAAGTCGTATTGCGGAAATAGAGGATATTCTGCTTAACGCCGAGCTTATTAAAACAGTAAAGGGCTCAAAAGTTGCGCTTGGTAGCAAGGTTTATTTGAAAACAGGCAAGAAAGACGTTGTGTACACGATTGTTGGTCCGGTTGAGGCTGATCCACTTGAGGGAAAAATCAGCAACGAATCGCCCATTGGACTTGCGCTTATGGGTAAAAAAGTTGGCGATACGGCAACAATCACTACACCAAAGGGTGAGGTGAGTTACGAGATCGCAAAAATCGACTAGAGTCTTTCTCTCAATGTATGGGGCTATGTGCTATACTGTACACATATGGCTACACTTCAAGACTACCGAAATGAACGAATCCGCAAACTGGGCGAATTAACGGCGCTTGGTTTTAATGCGTATCCTGCAGAAAGTCATCGTACTCATATGGCAAAAGCCATCATTGAGTCGTTCGAAAAACTTGAGGGGAAGCGGGTTACTGTTGCGGGCCGAATTATGGGTATTCGTAAGTTTGGCAAACTTGCCTTTATTGTACTGCGCGACATGAGCGGACAAGTGCAGCTTTTCCTGCGCGATGGCGATGTTTCGGATACTAATGCCGCTACTGGTATTGTGGGTATGAAACAGCTCGCACTCCTTGATACGGGCGATTTTATCGAGGCAACGGGTGCGGCAATTAAAACCAAAACCGGCGAAATTTCGGTTGGTGTTGAGGAACTTCGTTTGCTCACCAAGTCACTTCGCCCTATGCCAACCGAGCTGACGAACAAAGAAGAGCGCATGCGTCGCCGCTATGTTGATATGAATGTAAATCTCGATGTACGCGACCGTTTTGTGCGTCGCAGTACTTTCTGGCAGGCGACCCGCGACTTTTTGAACGAAAACGGGTTTATCGAAGTCAATATTCCCGTACTTGAGCATACTACCGGTGGTGCGGATGCGAACCCCTTTGTCACTCACATGGATGCGCTCGACGAGCATTTTTATCTGCGCATTAGCCACGAGTTACCCCTAAAACGTCTTGTTGGTGCAGGCTTTGAGAAGGTTTACGATATTGGTCCGCGTTTTCGTAATGAAAATTACACAGATGAACATTTGCCCGAACACGTTGCCATGGAATGGTACTGGGCCTATGCTAACTGGCAGGACGGTATGAAATTTATGGAGCAAATGTATAAAACGGTGCTTGAAAAAACATTTGGCACGTTACAGTTTAATGTGCGCGGTTTTGATGTTGACATGCGAGGCGAATGGGAGGTGTGGGATTACGCAACTATTATTAAAGAGCGCTATGGAATTGATGTCTACGAGAGTTCACTCGAAGAAGTAAAAAAGGCGCTCGCCGACCATAAGCTTGAGGTCGAGCAGACTGAAAATCGTGCACGAGGCATCGATAAGCTATGGAAAAACATTCGCAAAGATGTAACTGGCCCGGTTTGGCTTATTAACACGCCAAAATTCATTAGTCCACTTGCCAAGAGTAACCCTAATGATGAACGGACAGTACAGCGCTTCCAGCCGGTGATTGCTGGTAGCGAGTTGGGTAATGGTTTTTCTGAACTTAACGATCCTATAGATCAATTAAATCGTTTTGTTGAACAGCAGAATATGCGCAACGCCGGCGATGACGAAGCGATGATGCTTGATATCGACTACGTTGAAATGCTTGAATATGGCATGCCGCCTGCCTGTGGTTGGGGCTGGAGTGAGCGCGTTTTCTGGATTTTTGAAGGCGTGACGGCAAGGGAGGGCGTGCCGTTTCCCCAACTTCGTGCTGAAGCTGACGAAGTGACACGGGCACTGTACCCAGAAGTGTCATTTGACTCGGCTGATACGAATTCGTTAACGTAAAGATTCTTGTTGCGATAATTATTATTGATATACTAAGTATAGCAATAAAAATAGGAGAGAAATATGAAAATTGCGGTGATAGTCGGAAGTTTGCAGGAAAACTCTTACAACAAAAAACTTGCTAAAAATCTTGAAGCGGTGGCTCCGGAGGGTGTCGAATTTCGCTACGTAGATAGTAATCTCCCGCTTTTTAGCGAAGACCTCGAAAAGACATATCCGACCGAAGCGCAAGCAGCCAAGGACATTGTTAATGCTGCCGATGCTGTGTTGTTTGTGACGCCCGAATATAATCGAAGCGTGCCGGGCGTGCTAAAAAATGCAATTGACTGGATGAGTCGGCCATACGGCACGAGTGCTTTTAAGGGCAAGCCAGCCGGGATTGTTGGCGCGACAATTAACATTGCCGGAACTGCCGCTGCGCAGGCACATCTTCGATCAATTTTAGTATTCCTGGAAATGCGAACGATGGGCCAGCCCGAAATATATTTTCCAAGCGTTACGCCTGAGCTTTTTGATGAAAACGGCATCGTTTCTGATGAGCGCTGGCAGAAGAACTTTGCAGCATACATGGAGGCTTTCGTGGCTTTTGCTCGACAGTAGCATAACCGTTATGTTACCATTGTAAGGATGATTACAGTTGAACACGTTACGAAAACGTATGGAAAAAAGAAGAATTCGTTTCTTGCACTTGACGATATAACGTTTAGCATTCCAGAGGGAGCGAGCGTTGCTATTTTGGGAAAATCGGGAAGCGGCAAGAGCACGCTCATGCATGCGATGAGTGGTCTCGATAGACCGGAAGTGGGCAGTGTGCATATTAACGGTCATGATATTTTAAAACTTAAGCAAAAGGAAGTAGACGCGTTTCGATCGCATACAATGAGTTTTATTTTCCAAAGCTTTTTTGTACAGGCGAACGAGAGTTGTTATAACAACGTAAGTCTTCCGCTAGAAATAGCAGGCGTACCACTACGTGAACGTCGTAAAAAAATTGAGGCTGCACTCGAAGCAGTTGAGCTTTTGGATAAAAAGAAAAATCGTGCACGTGATTTATCGGGTGGTCAAAAACAACGTTTGGCAATTGCGCGAGCTATCGCGAACGACCCGAAAATACTATTTGCCGATGAACCTACCGGTAACTTAGATAGTGTAACGGGTAAAGTCGTTGAAGATCTTTTGTTTAATTATAATAAGAAAAAAGGCGCAACGCTTATTATTGTGACGCATGACGACGATCTCGCATCGCGTTGCGATGTTCAAATTCTTATAAAAGATGGAAAAATCCAGGATATTAAGCGAAAGGGAAAGAAATAATGCGAATGCGTGATATTGTTGTTCGCGCGGGGCGTAGTTTGCGCCAGGCGAAAGCGCGGACGCTTCTTACGAGTCTTGCTATTAGTGTTGGCGCATTTACAGTCACTGTCGCACTTGCTGCTGGTGCTGGTAGCCAATCGTATACAAATAATTTTATTAAGTCGAACGGCGACCAGAGTGCGCTGACGGTCATTCCGCAAGACCGCCTAACGCAGGATAATAGCCAAAAGCCAATGAAATACGGCGAAGAAAGCGAATCGACCAATGGTCAGGGCGCCTTTACAAAAAAAGATGTGTCACGCATTGAAAAAATAGACAATGTTGCGGCGGTCATTCCGGAATATGGCATTCACGCCGAATATGTTGCCCGAGGTGATAAAAAATTTTATGCCGATGCAACTATAAAGGCCGATAGGACAGAGGTTGCGTTGGCAGCGGGCTCTTTGAAAAACGGAGATGTAAAAAGTGGTACGGTGCTTTTGCCCGAGAGCTACATCGATTCGCTCGGCTTTAAAAACGCGCAGCAGGCCATAGGTAAGAACGTGACACTTCGATTCGTTGGGGCCGTCACGTCTCCGTACCAGCTGCCCGAAAAACTCGACAAAACATTAAAAATTGCCGCCGTAAGTAAAAAAAGTACCACCATGGTACAGCCACAAGCGACGCTGCAATTGTCGGTAGCAGACGGAAAAGAAATTAATCAGTTTCAAACCAAAGGGACGAGTCGTGAAGGTATTTTCTCAATGCTTACCGTGCGCTTAAAAAACGAAGACAAGCTTGCCGAAACGCAAACAGAAATCGAAAGCAAGGGGTATAGTGTCCTGTCGCTAAAAGATGTTCAGGAAGCTTTGTTTCAGTTTATTGATATAGTGACATATGGCGCAGCGTTGTTTGGATTCTTGGCTATTTTAGCTTCGGTGTTTGGTGTTATAAACACGCAGTATATTAGCGTATTAGAACGAACGCAGCAGATTGGCCTTATGAAGGCGCTTGGCGCGCGTCGCCGTGACATTGGGCGATTGTTCCGCTACGAGGCGGCGTGGGTTGGTTTCCTTGGTGGCGCAATAGGAACATTGCTTGCTGTGTCGCTAAAATGGGTAAATCCCTGGATCAATAGTCAACTCGGTTTAGAATCTGGTACCGAATTGCTGAAATTCGAACCCATGACAAGCCTTATTCTCGTCGCAAGTCTTGTTATTGTTGCTGTCGTGGCGGGATATTTTCCAGCTCGCAAGGCAGCGCGTCTTGATCCTATTGAAGCACTTCGTACCGAATAGAAATAAGGGGTAAAATTTGCTATAATGAAAGTATGTTAGATATACGTTTCATTCGAGAGCACGCAGAAGAAGTACAAAAAAACGCCGAAGCAAAGGGCTACGACGTTTCGATTGCTGCACTGCTTGAAGTGGATGAAACTCGTCGTAGTCTTCAGCAGCAGGCCGATGTCTTGCGCGAAAGCCGCAATGAGAAATCGGCACGCATGAAAGGCGGCAAGCCACAGCCCGAACTTATTGCCGAGGCAAAAATTGTTAAAGAAGAACTGCAAACTATCGAGACATCACTCAAAGAGGCGGAAGATTCGTTCACATTACAGCTTAAAAAAGTACCTAATATGGCGCTTGACGATGTACCAATTGGTGCGAGTGAAGACGAAAACGTGGTTGCAAAAAAAGTTGGTGAACCGACGCAGTTTAATTTTACGCCAAAAAGCCACGCCGACATTGCAGCGGCAAAAGGGTGGCTTGATAAAGAGCGCGCTGCCAAGGTAACCGGAGCCCGGTTCGCCTACATAAAGGGTGATTTAGTGCGCCTACAATTTGCGCTTATGCAATTTATTACCGATAAACTAAGCGACCAAACGTTTATTGACGACGTTATTCGCGAAAATAATTTGAATGTTAGCAATAAACCTTTTGTGCCAGTATTGCCACCACTTATGCTGCGCACAGACATTTACGATGCTATGGATCGGCTTGAGCCACGCGATGACCGCTATAAAATTGAAGACGAAGAGTTGTGGCTTCAGGGAAGCGCCGAACACGTTTTAGGTAGCATGCATGCTAATGAAATTCTGGAAGAAAAAGAATTGCCCGTTCGCTACATTGGCTATGCCACTAGTTTTCGTCGTGAAGCCGGAACGTATGGCAAGGATATGGAAGGTATGTTCCGTATGCACCAGTTTGACAAACTGGAAATGGAAAGTCTCAGCCTTGCCGAAAAAGGACTCGATGAACATTTACTGCTGGTAGCGATTCAAGAAAAAATTATGCAACTGCTAGGTATTCCGTACCAGCTGCTACTAAAGTGTACCGCGGATATTGGCAAGCCGAACGCGCGCGGGGTAGATATTGAAGCGTGGCTGCCGGGCCAGCAAAACTACCGCGAAACGCACACCGCCGACTATATGACCGATTACCAAGCGCGCCGGCTTAAAACGCGTGTGCGGCGTGAAAACGGTGAACTGGAACTCATCCATACTAACGATGCGACGGCTCTTCCGCTAAGCCGTGGGCCTATTGCTATTATCGAGAACTACCAAAAAGAAGACGGTTCGGTAGAAGTGCCAGAAGTTTTGCGACCGTATCTTGGCGGTAAATCCGTACTGTAGCCTAATAAAAAAAGGAGGGCGCTATGATACAATCTATCGATATTTCGGGAATTCACTACGAGGTGGATGACGCGACGAGAAAATATGTGACAAAAAAGGTTTCTCGCCTCGATCGCTTTCTGCCGCGCCACGCCCGAAAAAGTGTGAGTGCCGAAGTAAAATTAAAACAAATCGACCAGCCAAATGGCAATAAATACGAGGCCGAAGTTGTTTTGCATGTGCCCGAAAAGACGCTTACCGCTAAAGACTCTACCGTGAACATGCTCGCCGCTGTGGATATTGTGGAGATGAAGCTTGTTAACCAGCTGCATCGCTACAAAGAATTGCATGTGCCTCATATTGGTAGGCGCGGGGTGCTGAGCCGGTTTAAGCGGAATCGGACGAGCGAGTAGTAGTTTTAAGTATTTATATTGAATACGTATATGTAGAGTATAGTATCGATTGAGGGTGATTTAGGTCATCTCACACCCAGCGATTAGGCCGAAAGGAACCCATGGGATTCTGGTCTGCTGTTGGCGATTTCCTTCAGGGAATGGCCAACACCGCGGAGTACCAGCGCAGCCATGCCGCTAAAATGGCAGATTTGCAGGCGCAAATCGAACGTCGTTATGCGAAAGAAGAAGAGGCACGTCTACAGCGACTCGGTAGGGTTGCGATTCGCGCATATCAGCGCTCTAGGCAATCCGATGCACAGCGTGGGCGTGATCTGCAGTATCAGGATGAAGACTGCAAAATCCAAGTTAAAAACGGCTATCAGTGGAAGGGTGACATGTATACCACTGACATCATGGTAATTGACCGGCACTCCCCCAAGGGAGCGGGGTGGCATGTCGTGTTTGACGAAGACGGTAATGTACTCCACCAAGGCTGGAAGTCACGTCGAGGTTAGTTTCTCTGGCGATATCTGCTGGGTCGCCCCCTTCTTTGGTTCGGACTAAAGGAGGGGGTGTATAATTAGTGTAATGTACTCTTATTTAAAAAACTCCACCCAGCCCAACTCGCTTGAAGCAATAGCTTCCGCATTGCAGAAGGCAGTTGAAAATGTGCCTAGGGAAAATCGCAAAACAGCCGCAGTAACTATTGCGTATGGAATTTTATACGGCAATAACGCCATCGATGTAAGCCAGTTTTTTGACGATTATCCAGAACTTATAGACATTGCGGAGCTTGCGCTGGAGTTTGATTTCGAGACTGATGCGGCATATCTCGATAACCGTTGGCGGCTTTTGGCTAATAAAGTAGAAACGTTTATTGCGCACATGCAAGAGGCGAACAGGGGAGGCAAAAATAGCTAGGCTCGTTGCCACCACCCCAAAAACAGCGTATACTATTAGGTAACATCCAGAATAGTTTTCAGACAACCGGAGGGTTTTAAAAATGGCAAGCCGACAGGCAGTACTATCAAAAGTGTTCGGTGATCCGCAGGCGCGGATTTTGAAGCGTTTGCAGAAAAAAGTAAACGCCGTTAACGAACTAAGTGACAAATACAAGGCAATGAGCAAGGCCGATCTTGCAAAGCAAACTGAAGTTCTTAAAAAGCGTCTAAAGAATAAAAAAACCACGCTTGACGACGTATTGCCCGACGCATTTGCCCTAGTGCGCGAAGCCAGCACGCGCGTGCTTAAAATGCGCCACTTTGACGTACAGCTTATTGGCGGTATGGCTCTTCACGAAGGCAACGTGGCTGAAATGAAAACCGGTGAGGGTAAAACTCTTGTCGCGACACTTCCAACGTATCTTAATGCGCTTGAAGGCAAGGGCGTGCACGTGGTAACGGTAAACGACTATCTCGCGCAGCGTGACGCTGGCTGGATGGGCGAACTGTATGGCTTTTTGGGAATGACGACCGGTGTTATTGTTAATGACGCTTCATTCATTTACGACAAAGATTACGACAATGAGGCGCATGATGATCCCCGTATGCGAAAGCTTCGCCCTGTTACGCGCAAAGAAGCCTATGCGGCCGATATTACCTACGGAACAAATAACGAGTTCGGTTTTGACTACCTACGTGACAACATGGTTAACGAAGTTGAGTTGCTACGCCAACGCGAACTGAATTTTGCGATTGTGGACGAGGTAGACTCTATTCTTATTGACGAAGCCCGAACGCCGCTTATTATTAGTGCGCCGGCAGCAGAAAACCCCGACAGCTACTATCAGTTTGCGAAAATTGCCGCAAAGCTTACGCCAGAAGACTACGTGCTTGACGAAAAGCGCCGTGCCGTTGCGCTTACCGACGAAGGCGTTGAAAAAGTACAGCGTATGCTAGGAATAAAAAACTTATACACGCCAGAATACGTGCGGTCGGTATACCACATGGACCAAGCACTTCGTGCACAAACATTGTTCAGGCGCGACAAAGACTACGTGGTAACGAACGACGGCGAAGTAATTATTGTTGACGAACACACTGGTCGTCTTATGCAGGGTCGTCGCTACAATGAAGGTCTTCATCAGGCGATTGAAGCAAAAGAAGGCGTTTCGGTTTTGCAGGAAAGCATGACGCTTGCAACAATTTCGTTCCAAAACTATTTCCGTATATACAAAAAGTTATCCGGTATGACCGGTACGGCCTTTACTGAAGCTGAGGAGTTCCAGCAAATCTATAGTCTTGATGTCGTGCAAATTCCGTCCAACCGACCACTTGCACGTATCGATCACCAGGATCTCATTTTCAAGTCAGAGAAAGCAAAGCTTAAAGCTGTGGCCGATGCAATTCGTGAATACCACGCCACGGGCCGCCCGGTTTTGGTGGGATCGGCCTCGATTGCTAAAAACGAAATGATCGCCGATTATCTGAAAAAAGAAGGCATTCAGTACGAAATTTTGAACGCCAAAAACAATGAGCGTGAGGCGGCTATTATTGCCAAAGCTGGTGAAAAGGGTGCCATAACACTTGCAACAAACATTGCTGGCCGTGGTACTGACATTGTGCTTGGCGAAGGTGTGAAAGAGCTTGGTGGCTTGGTGGTTATTGGATCGGAGCGCCATGAATCTCGTCGTATTGATAACCAGCTTCGTGGTCGTGGCGGACGTCAGGGTGACCCTGGTGAGACGCAGTTTTATGTCTCAACTGAAGACGATCTCATGCGTATTTTCCAGGGCGAACGCATTGCCGGACTTATGGATCGCTTGGGTGTTGATGAAGACCAGCCAATTCAAAATAAAGCCGTTTCAAAAACGCTTGAAGCTGCGCAAAAACGTGTTGAAGGTTTTAACTTTGACACCCGTAAAAATGTTGTTCAGTACGACGATGTCATTAACCGTCACCGACGTGTGGTGTATACGATGCGACGCAAAATTCTTGAAGGTGCCGACATAAGCTCGGAGATGCAACGTCTTGTCGAGAATAAACTTCACGACTTAACAAACGTTCCAGCAAAAAATAACCCGAATTTCTACGAAGAATTCGAGATTATTTTCCCGGCTGAGAAAAAAGTTATTGAAGAAATCGGCAACGAGAAAAAAGATAAAACTAGGTTTGAGCTTGCGAAAAAAGCTGTTGACGAACTTTACAAAGAAAAAGAAACGGAGCTCACGCCCGAAATAACACGTAAGGTTGAGCGTGAAGTGTACTTGCAGGTTCTTGACACGCTTTGGATGCAACATCTTGAAAATATGCAGCATCTGCGTGAGGGTATTCAGTGGCGCAGTGTTGGTCAACGCGACCCGCTAGTAGAATACCGCAGCGAATCACAGCACCTATTTGATAGTATGCAAGCAACATTGCGTGATGAAGTGTTGCGAGCCATTATGCACGTTCATCGCAATGATATTGTTGTCGAGCAAGAAGAAGAGCATGACACTGCACTGACAAAGCTTGCTGAAAATGCCGTTGAGCGTGGCGTTAACGAAGTGACGGGTGGCGAAGAAAACCGCGATAAAGACTTTACGCAGAAAAAGGCAAAAACTGCAAATGAAGTAAATAAGCAGAAAAACGACGCGCGCAAAAAGAAAAAAGCGCAGCGCCAAAACCGCAAGAAAAACCGTAAATAAAAAATAGAGCTTCGGCTCTATTTTATTTTAGGCAAGTGAAACGCTCGGGGCTCGCCGCAGAATTGCGGAAGCCCCGAGCGGGGTGATGATGGCGAGCTATGTCTACCGACGTGTCAGCCTTTCCCACATGCGCTGGACGCGCAGGAGGAAGCGTTGACGCGGCGACATGCACGCCCGCTTGATGAGCATGCTGTGCGCCGGCGACTCCTGCAGAATCTGCTGGAAGGTGCTCCTGACTGCAGCCGTCGCGAACGGATTCGGGCTGCAGCTGGCACCTGGCTGCCCTGAGGTCATGCGGTATGCCTGCAGGTCAGCTGCCGTAGCCGGACGGTAGGCTAGCCTCGCAAACAGCTCGTTGCCGGCGCCACGAACTTCGGAGATCTCGATCGCCTGAGGGCTGTGCTTCTGTCGGCACAGCAGCCACAGACCGATGCGGACTGCGATACTTGGCGGTGGTTGCTTCATCTTCCGACCTTAATGGTTGGTGTCACCTGACCGTATGGGTAGGTGTATCTTTTTATTATAACACTACATTCTATATTAGTCAAGGTAGTAATTGCCGGCGAAAAGTGGCACAATAGAACAAGAAATCTGCGAGAATACTAATAGGAGAGAATCTTGAAACACACAGTTGAAGAGGTAAAGCTCTCAAATGGCGCGCGCGGCCTTTTAATTGACATTCCAGACGCGACCGTTATGAGCTTCCAATTTCAGTTTAGGGCCGGTAACCGCTACGTCAAAAATAAAGAAATTTACGAGACGGCGCATATTATGGAACACATGGCTTTTGGCGCAAATGCTCAATTTAAGTCAGAGCACGAATATGAAGCCGAATTTACAAAAAACGGCGCTTACCATAATGCGTATACGAGCGACCTTTCGATGGTGTACGTCGCTGATTGTGCTGATTTTGAGTGGGATAGAATTTTTGCGTTGCAACGAGTCGCAATTTGCCAGCCAAAGTTTAACGCAACCGAACTTGAAGCAGAAAAGGGCAATGTCAAAAGTGAATTAACCGGCTACTTAAACAATCATAATCGGGTGTTATGGCCAAAAATTCAACAACTTTTGGGCGAGGATGTCTACACCTTTTGGCAGCGTCTTCAAACCATTAATAACGTGTCGCTTTCTGATATTCGAGAGCATCACAAACAGACCCATACCGCAGCTAACATGCGCTTCGTTATCGCAGGTAAATTACACGGTCGCAAAGCAGAAATTAAGCGCCAGCTAGAAGACTGGGAGCTGCCAAAAGGCGAGCGTTTTGAGGCGCCGCGTGATGAGCTTTCGCGAGCCAATCCAACACTCATCCGTCGTAAAGAAGCGTCAAACTTAACTTTCGGTTGGTCACTTATGCTGCCGCGCGAACTAAGCGACGAAGAGGTTGAAGCAATGAGTTGTGTCGACCATATTCTTACGGGTACCATGCACTCGCGCATTTACGGTGCGGCTCGCAAGAAGGGTTTGGCGTACGGTGTCTTTTCGGATGCGACGGTTGGACATCATGATAGCAGCTGGGACTTTGGTGGTCAGGTAAATCTTGAAACTTCAAGCGCACTTTTCGATATTATTGTGCGCGAAATGAAGCAGGTACTTAACGGAAATATTAGCGAAGCCGATCTTGACGCGGCAAAGTCGTATGCGCTTGGTCGCTATCAAATGGGTGCGCAAACAGTCGCGCAAATCAGTAATTTTTATACAAGTCGCTACTTTGCCGATGGCGTTGTAAAAGACTACGAACGTGTGCCCGATGCCATTCGCCGCGTGACGCTTGACTGCATGATTGATACGACGAGGGAGTTTATCGCTAATGATACATGGGTGCTGGCAGGCGTGAGCAGTGGGGAGAAAGAAGAGCTCGTCGAACTGAACGATAAATTGGCGACTTTGTTCAAAAAGAAGTAAACTAGAAGCATGAAGATTGCGATTGCCGGCTATGGAATGGAAGGAAAATCTAACTTCGAGTATTTTCGTCACCTTGGAGAGATTACCATTGTGGATGAACGTAATGAGGTGCCCGATTTGCCTGCGGGCGTGCCTACTATTTTGGGTGAAGGCGCATTTTCACGACTAAGCGACTTCGATTTGGTGGTACGAACGGCAGGTCTTGCCCCGCGGAAAATTACGACCGATGGCAAAATCTGGTCGGCAACGAACGAGTTTTTTGACAAGTGCAAAACGCCCATTATTGGCGTCACTGGCACAAAAGGGAAGGGGACAACTTCGAGTCTTGCCGAAAGCATTTTAAAGGCTGCCGGTTTAAAAACTATGCTTGTTGGTAATATCGGCGTTCCGGCCCTTACTGCATTAAAAGAAGCGAACGATGCCGATGTTGTGGTGTATGAAATGAGCAGCTTTCAGTTGTGGGATCTTGAAAAAAGTCCACAAGTTGCCGTAGTACTTATGATTGAGCCGGATCATCTCGATGTGCATGCTTCGTTTGACGAATATATCGAAGCAAAGTCGAACATTCGTCGTTTTCAAACAAGTTCGGATGTTTGTTTTTATCACCCGACCAACGAGTTTTCGGCGCGTATTGTTGCATCGGGTACGGCACCGGCGTATAAATATAACGACTCGTCCGAGGTACGGGCGGTGTACGTAAAAGACAATGCGTTCTATATCGAAAATCGTCGTATTTGCGGAACAAATGCATTGCAGCTACCGGGCGAACATAACATCGATAATGCCTGCGCTGCTATTAGTGCTGCACTTGAAATGACGGATAATTTTAACGCCGTAGAGCAGGGACTCCGTTCATTTACCGGGTTACCTCACCGCCTAAAATTTGTGCGTGAAATAAACGGTGTGCGCTATTTCGACGATAGTATTGCAACAACGCCTGGGAGCGCCATTGCTGCCATGAAAGCGTTTGACGCACCAAAAGTGCTTATTATGGGTGGTTCAAGTAAAGGTGCGAATTTCAATGAGCTTGCCGAGTTTGCTACGATGCACCATGTCGAACACATTATAGCAATTGGCACAGAAGCCCAAGCGATTGAACTAGCTTTCGCAGCGAAAAATATTCCCGTCGTTAATCTTGGGCTTAATGCGACAATGACGACAATCGTGCGCACTGCAGCAAGTGTTGCGCGTCCTGGTGGAGTGGTTGCACTTAGCCCCGCCTGCGCGAGTTTTGATATGTTTAAAAGCTATGCCGATCGTGGCGATAAGTTCATTGCCGCAGTAAACGAACTTTAGGCGTTTATTGTCTCTTTGCAATCTGTTACAATAGCTTAAAAGAAAGAGAGGTGACATGCAGCCATTACTTAGGCGGCTTGAAACGCTGCAGCACGCTATTGAGGGAGCGTACGCGCAGCTCGATATCGATAAAAAGGCAGAGCAGGCGGCTTCAGTAGAGGCTGAGCTTGCCATGCCTGAAATTTGGAACAACCCCGCATACGCACAAGAAAAAAGTAAGCAGCATGCCGCGCTTCTCGCCATCGTCACCCCTTGGCAAACACTTCGTACGCAAGCTGCGGATATTGTTGAACTTATGGCGCTTGGCGACGATTCACTTTTACCCGAATTTGAAGGTCAGGTGCAGGCGCTTGAAAGCGAGTTTAACGAACGCAAAAAAGAGCTTTTATTTAATGGTCGCTACGATTCCCGTGGAGCCATTTTACGGCTGAGTGCCGGTGCGGGTGGTACCGATGCTCAGGATTTTACCGAAATGCTTGAGCGCATGTACTTGCGTTGGGGTGAGAAGTCGAATATGCAAATGAGCATTGTCGAACGATCCGCCGCCGAAGAAGCTGGCATAAAAAGCGTTGATATTGAAGTCACCGGTCCTTATGCTTATGGCAAATTACGCGGTGAAAATGGCGTCCATCGTCTGGTGCGCCTTAGTCCCTTTAATAGCGATAACTTGCGCCAAACGAGCTTTGCTTTGGTTGAAGTTTTGCCAAAAATCGATCAGCCAAATGAAGTGGAAATTGATGAAAAAGACCTTCGCATTGATGTTTATCGAGCGGGCGGTCATGGTGGGCAATCGGTAAATACGACCGATAGCGCCGTTCGTATTACGCACCTACCAACAAACATCGTCGTTGCTATTCAAAACGAACGTTCGCAATTACAAAACAAAGAAACCGCTATGAAAATTTTGCGCGCAAAATTAGCGCAATTGCAAATGGAGCAACATGCCGAAACGATTGCCGACCTTCGCGCGGGTGAGTCGGCTAGTTGGGGAAGCCAGATTCGTAACTACGTGCTGCATCCGTATACGCTTGTTAAAGATACGCGCACAAAATATGAAGAACGTGACGCTCAGGGCGTTTTAGACGGAAAAATTGACGGCTTTATTTCTTCTTACTTAGAGTCGCAACTCTAAGCTGCTTATGGTACACTAAAGCCAATGTCTCAAGAAGTTATTGCATATAGCGTTATTGCTGCTGCCCTTATAGTAGGGTACGCTTTTGTAAAATTGCCTGTTATTCGTCGGGCATACTTGCCGGCGAGTGTGGCAGCCGGCATCCTCCTGCTTCTTGCCGGGCCTGAGGTAGGTAAATTTATCCCCCCGGCATATTATCAAACCTGGTCGCCATTGCCGGCGATGCTTATTAACGTGGTGTTCGCAGCGTTATTTTTAGGACGGCCGTTTTTGTCTCTGCGTAAAATGTGGCGCATTGCCAGTCCGCAAGCTGCGTTTGGGCAGATGATTGCTTGGGGCTACTATGCTGTTGGCGGGCTTCTTACGTTGTTTGTGCTTATTCCATTTTTTGCGGCAACGCCACTGGTGGCCTCGCTTATAGAAATTAGTTTTGAGGGCGGCCACGGTACGGCTGCGGGGATGATTCCGGTATTTAACGAATTTGGTTTTAAGGATGGTCAGGAGCTGTCGGTCGCGTTAGCAACCACAAGTTTGGTATGTACGCTGTCGCTCGGCTTTCTTCTTATTGCATGGGGAAGGCGCAAAGGGCTTGTAAAAGAAGGGCCGATAGAATCGGTACATCACCGAGTATATTATCGCCGTATTTATCACGATTTGCGTAAGCAGGGTGTGCGTCTCCGCGAAGAATTTAGCTTAAAACGTTTCGTTAGCCACACGGTACTGTTGGCGCTGGGCGTGGGGCTCGGATTTATATTTTATTGGGTGCTGCTATTTATTGAACAAGCAACATGGGGAAGAAGCGGTGTTATTTTACTTGGCTACATGCCTGTTTTTCCGTTTTGTATGTTTGGCGGAATTGCTGCGCAAATGATATGGTCGAAGCTTGGGTTTATTGTGTCGCGACCAGTAGTTGAAGTGCTTAGCGCGGCCTCGCTCGCGGTGCTTATTGCCACAGCCATTGGTACAATGACGCTCGATTTCTTTGCGCGTGATGGTTGGATTTTTACACTTCTTGCAACTACCGGTGTGGCATGGGTTTTGTTCTGCTTTATTGTACTTGGTAAGCGCATGTTTAAGCGTCACTGGTTTACTAATTCTATTATTAGTATTGGGCAGTCAATGGGGACGACTGCGACGGGACTACTGTTTGCCCAAGTTGTTGATCCAAAGCAAAAAACCGGTGCGGTTGAAAGTTTTGGCTACAAGCAGTTGTTGTTTGAGCCATTTATGGGAGGCGGTTTAGTGACAGCACTTTCTATTCCACTTATTGTTGGACTCGGATTGCCGCTCTTTACTATTATTTGTGCGGGTGTTGCGCTTGTATGGATGATTGCCGGGCTCTTTTATTTTAGCCGGCTCGAACCGCCACTAGGATAAAACTATAGGCGCTTGGGGCTGTTTGCGTCGTTAAGCATATGCTATACTAATAACTAGAATGATTCTGCTTGATAGGGTTACCAAAACATACGGACGCGACAATAAGCCCGCAATAAATAGGGTGAGTTTGCATGTTGAGCCAAACGAATTTGTTATTTTAGTGGGAACCAGCGGCGCTGGAAAAACCACGTTACTCCGGCTTCTTACGCGTGAAGAAAAACCAACCAGCGGTAAAATTGTCGTGGGCGGTATCGACTATGACACGCTAAAAGACAAGCATATTCCACTGCTTCGCCGTAAAATTGGCGTGGTGTTTCAAGATTTTAAACTATTGCCGCAGCGAACCGTATTTGAAAATATCGCATTTGCACTAGAAATTGCCGGTATGACGGGCCGCGAAATTAAAAGTACCGTACCAAAGGTGATTGAACTTGTGGGGCTTACAGGTAAAGAAAAAAACTTTCCGCACCAGCTTTCGGGAGGTGAACGCCAGCGTGTCGCTATTGCCCGCGCGGTGGTACGCCAGCCTAAAATTCTTATTGCCGACGAGCCAACCGGAAACCTCGATCCAAAGCACAGTTGGGATATTGTGCGGCTGCTTGAAAAAATTAACAAATACGGCACGACCGTACTGCTTACTACCCACAACGTTGAAATTGTCAACAAACTAAAGCGCCGCGTGGTAACATTGGAGCACGGCAAAATTACCGCCGACCAAGCGCAAGGGAGCTACCGGCAATGAGCAAAAAAAAGATAGACTCAAAAACGTTTGCCCAGCAAAAACGCAAGCGTCGCCAATGGCTTACATTTATTCGCATGTGCCGTTACGGTATTAATAACTTTACGCGTAACGCCTGGCTTACAATTGCCGCAACCGCCGTTATGACAATTACGTTGCTTATTGTCTTTATGACGCTCGCTGCCCGCAATGTGCTTGTTGATACCATTGACGAAATCCGCGATAAAGTTGACGTTTCTATTTATGTAAAAACCGATACCAGCGAGCAAGATGTCGCCACAATTAAAACGGAACTCGAAAAACTTCCTACCGTTAAGCGAGTAAATTATGTCAGTCCCGAGCAAGCTCGTGGTGAATTTGCCAAAGCAAACGACGAAGATGCCGATACGCTTAATGCATTAAACGAGGCAACCAATCAGTTCCCGGGCACGTTCCGTATTAACCCGGTCGATATTAACGATACTAGTGAGTTGCAAAACTTTACCCAGAATAACGCCACGCTTAAGGCCAATATCGACCCTAACCGTGAACCGTCATTTGCCGGTGCACGAAAGTCGGCCATAGAAAATATTGGGCGCTGGGTGCAATTCGCTCAAACCGCTGGGTTGGTTGCAAGTATTATTTTCATCGCTATTTCATCTCTCATTGTCTTTAACACCATTCGAATGGCCATCTTTAACCGTAAGGACGAAATACAAATGATGAAGCTTATTGGTGCCGACCGTAACTTTATTCGCGGACCATTTGTGGTTGAAGCGGTGGTATACGGTTTTATTGCCGCGGTGCTTGCCACTGGTATTGGCATGGCCATCCTGTATGCATCTAAAGACAAGTTGCTGTCGTACGGTGTCGGCGTCGATAGTACAATAGATATGGCAACAATATACATTGGCTTGGTGGTACTTGGAATGATCATCCTTGGCGCAATTATTGGCATTATTTCGTCACTGCTGGCAACGCGCAAATACCTGAAAATTTAAGGGTTGGCAGTCTGTTCAATTGACAGTCTCATTGCGTTTATGGTAAATTTATAGTAATGAAAAGTTATAAGTCTATTAAAAAACAGACTTCTCTACGCTATGTAGTTTTAGCGTTTATTATTGCGGTAGCCGCGCCTCTTACTATAGTTCCGCAACAGACGACGTACGCCGAAGACAGTCTGCAGGCAAAAATTGATGCACTTCAGCGTGAGGAAAGTGAGCTAAATGCCCGCGCTAACGACTTTGGGAAAAAAGCCAAAACGCTTCAAAATGAAATTGCTAAAGTAGACGCCGAGAAGACGGCAATCCAAAAGCGTATCGATATTAGTGAAGCAAAACATAATAAACTAAAACGCCAAATTAAAGATACCGAAGCAAAAATTGTCGATAATAAAGATGCGTTGGGAATTACCCTTGCCGACTTGTACGTTGACGATACCATCTCGCCGCTTGAAATGCTTGCGAGCAGCAATAATATTGGTGATTATGTCGACAAGCAGACGTATCGCAGTTCAATTTCGGACGAGCTGAAGAGCACAATTAAGGAGATTAAGCAGTTAAAAACCGAACTAGAGGGGCAGAAAAAGGACGTAGAACGAGCACTAAAGGATCAGAAAAATGCTCGTTCGGCACTGCTTGCAAAAGAGCGTGAAAAGAATCAGCTGCTCAGTGAAACAAAAGGGAAGCAATCTGCTTATAAAAAGTTGTCGGCTGATAGGGCTGCTGAAAAGCGCAAGCTGCAAGATCAGCAGCAGGCAATTATTAATGCTCGGTTGAACGGTGGCGGTGGCTCACTAAGTGGCGGTGGCTCTTTGGCTAGCTACGCATCGTGGGTGGGGGGGTGTGATTTCGATCATGTTAGTGCGCTCTCATATAATAACGATTCACTAGGCTATGGCTGTAACCAATGTGTTAGTTATGCGGCATACATGGTTGTTGTGAAAACCGGTATTGAACCTCACTACTGGGGTAACGCCAATATGTGGCCAGCAAGCGCAGGTGGCACCTTTGAGGTAAGCTCTACGCCACGAAGCAACGCGCTGGGTGTTATATCGGCGGGTCAGTATGGTCATATCGTTTACGTAAATGCGTATCATCCTGAAACGAATACGGTAGATATTAGCCAGTATAACGAGTGGTTGCCTGGTAAGGGGTATGGCTATTATAGTGAGCGTTATGGCGTTAGCGCCTCAACATACGATACTTATATATATCTTAAGTAAATTTGTGGGTAGTGATAAATGAGGGGATTATAGTGTCAACAAACAACTCAATGGCGTCGCCAAAATCGTCAAATAATAATGTAAAAGGAATCTCAAAGGGAACGTTTTTTTTGACGGTGGCGATTGTTGCCATTATTGGGTTTGTCGTTGGTACGCGAAGCCAAGAAATTTTGGCATCGGTAGCGCCAATTGTTGGCATGAAAGTTTCGGCCGATACGCTCGATTTTGCATCGGTACAGCGGACATATCAAAACCTTAAAGCTAATTATGACGGCAAACTAGATGCGGATGCACTTATTAACGGTGCGAGCCGTGGTCTGGTGGCTGCTGCCGGTGACCAATATACGGTATATATGGACGAAAAAGAGGCCGACGAGTTTCAAAAATCACTTACAGGTGAAGTAGGTGGTGGCATTGGCGCCGAAATCGGCCTGCGTAACCAAAAACCAACCATTGTACGCGTACTTTCTGGCAATCCAGCTGAAAAAGCTGGAGTAAAGGCAGCTGACGTTATCTTGGCTGTCAATGATGAAGTGGTTAAGGACCTTTCGGTTGATAAGGTGGTTGAAAAAATTCGCGGTGAAGTGGGTACGACGGTAAAACTAAGCGTTTTAAGGGGCGGCGAGGCGAAAGAAATCTCGATTACTCGTGCAATTGTCGATAACCCAAGTGTGCAGAGCAGTGTTAAGAACGGTTTAGGTATTTTGCGCCTCACGCGTTTTGACAGTGAAACGGGTACATTGGCGCGCCGAGCAGCTGAAAACTTTAAGCAGCAAGGTGTTAAAGGCGTTGTGCTTGACGTACGGGACAATGGCGGCGGCTACCTAGATGCTGCACAAGATGTTGCAAGTATTTGGCTAAAGAATAAAACCGTTGTATCTGAACGCACCGGGGGCGTGGTAACTGATACGTTGAAATCGGACAGTAACCCAGTTCTTGAAGGTGTTCCGACAGTTGTGCTCGTAAACGGTAGTAGTGCTAGTGCGAGCGAAATCGTTGCCGGTGCTTTGCAAGATAATCATGCTGCCACGCTGATAGGTGAAAAGACATTTGGTAAGGGGACGGTGCAAAAAATTCTTGAACTTGGTGGTGGCTCGCTATTAAAAGTGACTGTTGCTCGTTGGTATACGCCAAATGGTAAGAACATCACCAAAGAGGGGATTGAACCTAATAAAAAAGTGAAAATGAGTATCGCCGATCTTAATGCAAATCGCGATCCGCAGCAAAAAGCCGCAGAAGTATTTTTGCATAAAAAATAACCGCTTGTGCTTTTTACAGTACTGAGGTAATATGAGGATAGTATGGATACGAAGAAAAAGATTTTGTTAGTAGAAGACGATACGGCGCTAGCTGCGGTGTATAAGTCTCGTCTCGAGCTTGAGGGCTTTGAAACTCGCGAAGTAAATAATGGTGAAGAGGCGCTTTCGGCGGCGGTAGAGTTTAGACCCGACCTTATCCTTCTCGATGCTATGATGCCGAAAATTAGTGGTTTTGATGTACTCGACATTTTACGCAACACCCCTGAAACTACTAATATTCGTGTTATTATGCTTACGGCACTAAGCCAGCCTAAGGACAAAGAGCGTGCCGAATCGCTTGGTGTCGACGACTACCTTGTAAAGTCGCAAGTGGTTATTGGTGATGTCGTTGACCGCATCAAGCATCATCTTGGCCTTTCTTAGTGTCGTTTAAAAAGAGCCAATTAAAATAACCCCGAGAGCGGGGTTATTTTTTATGAGTAGAGGCTAAGCTGCTACGCTTTCTTTTTTAGTGGTTTTTGCTTTTGGTTTAGCAATGGCAACAGGAGTGACGACCTGAACCTGTGTACGTGGAACGGTTCCGCCGGTAAAGCGACCTTTCCGTACTTTTTGGAAAGTAACCACACCATCAACTGCTGCGTGAATGGTAAAGTTTTTGCTGATGTATGTGCCAGGACCTGCAACTTTAGTGCTGCCTGTTTGACGAACGAGAACTTCTCCCGCCTTTACTTTTTGGCCGCCAAAACGCTTTACACCAAGACGCTGACCGGCGTTGTTGTGGACGTTCTTTACTGAACCGCCCGCTTTAACGTGTGACATAGGACTCCTTACAGTTTGCTATTCAATCCGTTTAATTGTAACCGATACGTACTGAAAAGTCAACTCCTTATGGAGCAAATCCCATCGTATTTCGTGTAGAGCTGAGGGGTGGAGTGGCACTTGGGCGTAAAGGTAGGACTAATTATAGAAAACCCTCCCACGGCGGTGTGCCGGGGGAGGGGTGATGCACGCGAAGAGTCTACTGGAGTGCACGCCAGAGACTTTCCTGTTCATCAGGCTTCTTGTGCAAATCTGTCCACACGTATGCGTCGGTCGAGACGCTTCCATCAAGGTTGGCGAGTATGCCGACAACCCATGATGCTCTATCGACACAGTCGACAGGCGCTTCACCACGCCTGAGGGTGAGGTTGTAGAAGCGGTTTGCTAGCTCGCTGCATACCAAAGTACGCCTCGACCGCTGTGCTGAAGGTAGGTAGAGCGAAGTGCCGGCGGCGCGTAGGTGAATATGGCCGCTAGTCATCTCGTACTCATCGAGGAGCCGCCTGATGATTTGCTGCATCGCCCAGACGGGCTCGCCGTGCTCGTTTACTTCGAACTCGAACGACATGCGGTGTCCGAGAACAGGCACCGTCATCGACTTGGTCTGCTTTGAACCGACAGGCCGGACGAACAGCATGACGCTGCGCGGGTTGAGGGTTTGAAGCCGGAACTCGTAGCCGTTGTTCAGGGGGTGATAGCCCTCTTTTAGCCAGCGCGGCTGCTGGTTGATGCGCCCGAGGCTTGCTTGTTTGCGAGTGTCTCCGGTGAGGTGAAGGGTGATTCGCATTGCGATACTTCCTTCCGTGGGACGTGCGAACATACACCAGTATACATCGGTTTTACAAAAAAGTGAAGCAAAATGTATGAAAAAAAGAAAAAACCCTCCCGCGGCGGTGTGCCGGGGAGGGGTGCGGAACGATTAGCCCGCAATTTTTTCGAGTAGCCTCCAGAGCTCCACCTGCTGGTCGTTGCTCCTAGCGAGTCTGGGCCACACGAAAATCTTGCTGATTTCGTTGTGGTACTCGATTGCCCAGGACGCATTCTTGGCGGTGTACTTGCGGTCTGGATAGCCACTTGGCGGTCCGATGAGCGTTGCTCCTTGGCTGGCCTGCACGCGATATGGCGTTACCAGCCGAAGATCTGCGTCATCCGCCAGAACATGAAGCGACCTCATGGGTACGTTGAACGTGTGGATGATTCGCTGCACGATCTCGGACATAGGCCAGGTCGGCCGTCCCTCTACGAACTCGATGTCCACCTCCATGCTATAGCCGACAATCGGAACGGTGATGGACTGGGGCTGCCCGTCTTCGCATCGAAAGGACAGCTTTGCTTCGCGTGCTGCGAGTTGCTCTACTGTGACTTCGCAGCCATCGTCCGAAGAGCTATAGAGCTTGCCGCAAAGAAGTCGCTTCCCTTTGGCATTGAATACCAC
>Ga0206107_1000170_pt1 | contig 46752 bp, 46 predicted proteins | sample 2B0metagenome_FD_148652 | JGI IMG/M metagenome (GOLD analysis project Ga0206107, IMG submission 148652) | Enriched microbial communities from leaf-cutter ant dump, University of Wisconsin, Madison, United States - 2B0 | ecosystem: Environmental > Terrestrial > Nest > Insects nest > Nest dump...
TATAAAAGCGACGGGTATTTTCAATAATTCGCCCCGTATTATCTACCTGCGCGGGCGGCAGTGTGAGCGTTGTAGCGCTGAAGGCCGGAGCTTTTTCGCCATTAATAACCATGTTAATAATGAAATGACGGTTGTGCATTTGCAGTAGGTCGTTCGGCTCGAACTGCGGTTCAAACTGTTTACCTAAAATAGGTGCGTCGTCCGCCGAAACACGGAATGAAATCATAGTACCAACGTTACCGAACACGGCGTTTCGCACGGTGTCGCTCATTTGTGAGATGTATTGGTTGGCAACGGTGAGATTAAGGCCGTACTTACGCGCCTCGGACAAAATGGTAGCAAACGAGTCGGTGGCAAAGTTTTGAAACTCGTCTACGTAAAGATAGAATGGCCGACGATCTTTAATATCGGGGATGTCCGACCGACTCATAGCCGCCAGCTGAATTTTCGTTACTAAAAACGATCCTAAAATAGAAGCGTTATCTTCACCGATAAGACCTTTCGACAAATTAACTATAAGAATCTTGCCCTCATCCATAATTTGTCGAATGTTAAACGTACTTTTAGGTTGACCAATAATATTACGAATAACTGGGTTGGCGGTGAACGCACCCACCTTGTTAAGTACCGGCGCGATGGCTTCCGCCTGAAACTTATCGGTCCAGCTATTAAACTCAACGTTCCAAAATTGCAGTACAACGGTATCGGTGCAGTATGTTAACGTTTCTTTACGGAACTTTTTATCGGTTAGCATGCGCGTAATGTCAAGCATTGTCGTCTCGGGACGATCGAGTAGTGCTAATATGGTGTAACGCAAAATATACTCGAGACGTGGCCCCCAGCTTTCGCCAAACATGCGCTTCAAAACGCCAATAACTTCGGAGGAAATATTGGTTTTTTGATTAGGGTTAGTAACCTCGAGGGGGTTAAAACCAAGTGGAAACGCCGTGTCGGCCGGATTAAAATAGACGACATCATCGGTGCGCGATCCAGGAATAAATCGCATATTATTTACCGCAAAGTCGCCGTGTGGGTCGATAATGGCGTAGCCCTGGCCGTGGAAAATATCAGACAGCGCAAAAAGTTCGAGCGTACCCGACTTACCTGCACCGGTTTGTCCAATAATATAAACATGACGTGAACGGTCGTAACGGAGCATGCCAAACTGATGGTTAATGCCACGGAAATTTGTAAGGCCAAAGGCACTGATATTTTCGTCTATGGCGTCGTTACCTGTAATAATAGGTAGCTTTGCCGGTGGTTCGGCAGTTTTACTACTCGCCCACACGATATTTGGCGTCTCCACGTTGGTGTGGGGCAGGTGAAATACGCTAGCGAGTTCTTCGATATTTAAAATATACCCCCTATCGGCAAATAGTCGCGAACGGTAGTTGGCTAGGTCTTCTTTGCGGAAGCTGGTGTTAGCAATTTTAAAGCCGTTGAGATTAGTACTGTTGTACTGTTTAAAGGCACCCACAATCGCCTGCATGCGGAGCTTGGCGTTTGTCTGGCTTTCCCCTAAATATGCTAAACGAATTTTTACTTGGTAGCCAAGTTTCTCGGCCTTTTTTTGTGCTTCAGAAACACGTGTCTTAGCACGCTCGGAGAGTTCTTTTGGAGTGCCGCTTCCTCCACTACCCTGCTCTGGTGGTTTCCAGAGAGCTTCAAACAGTGTTGCGAGCCACTTGAAGTTAAATTCACTGCCCGAGAATAAGCTGATCGAGCCATTTTTCAGGCTGCTTATCCACTTGTCTGACGCCTTGTGCCAGTCGTCATGAATAGGTCGCGCTAAAATCTGAATCCATACCTCTTCCCCTGTAGACTCAAGTTTAGCGAGCGTTCCTGTAATACCGGCTAGCGGGTCGACTTCAAAGCTTTGGAACATTTTAATGGGGAGAAATTCACTATCGGTAAGCGTAATTTCAGATGTATAAATGACACTGTGTCGTCGTTCGTGTGCGACGTAATCTTCATCAGCGGTATGAATTTGTACCGTTGGATACTGTGCGTAAATTTGCCCCTCAATAAAACCGCGGAGCGATTTCGGCACCCATACATAAAAACGAATTTGTCCGTCAACTGACGCAATTTCGAAACTCAGGTGCTCTTGAACGCCACCGTTGTGCTTTAGCTCGTTGCGATCGCGCAAGATACCGTGTAAGCTGGCAAAAAGCTGTTCGGCGGCAAGTTCTTTTTTGTCGTTCGCCTTAGGGATTTCCAAAATCAGCAAGACGCTTTCAACCGGTTTGACCGCGTCTATTTTGCGGTAGTTCCGCCACGTTAAGAAACTAAGCAGTAGTACGATGGGGAGCCAAACGTACCATTGCAACAGTAAATTAATAATCCATAAAAGTGCGTCCATAACTAAGGTCTATTGTCCCACCTATTTGGCTTGTATGCAAGCGTTATAAGGGGTTTTAAATAAGCGTATACGTTGCTTTCGCGACGCGCTTGAACTGAGGCTTGCTTTGTAGGTTAAGCAAAATAGTGGTTTCTTTCACCTGGCGGCTTTTTAATACTCGCTTAACAATCTCATCGCGGTGGAGCGGTTCGCCGGCTTCTTTCATGACCGATTCGATAATATCGGCGACAGTTCCCTTGCTAAAGCCCCAGCTGTCGAGCGCATAAATACCACGGCCAATCAATACAAAACGTTTGTCCTTGATAAGCTCGTTATGAATAGCTTGGGTTGTAACGTCGCGGCGTTTGAAATCACTTTGCTTAATGGTTTTTGCAATTTCTGAAAAGTGCATTGGTTTGTCGTTTTCGGCGAGGATAACGTAAATTTTGTCGCGAATATTTTTAGGGTTAACCGTCGGCCATTTTGCAAGACCCCAGTTGTCTTTTAGGTGCGCCAGGTGCTTACTTGTGCTTGCAAGCGCACGAACTTGTGCTGGATGCTCATGATTAAGTTTTTCGTGCAGCTGTTCAATTTGAAGTGGCTCGCCATGCTTTTTAATTGTTTTTACAATTTCATCGACATCGGCTTTAATCTTTTTTTCGTCGCCGTGCTCTTGAATACCGATGGCGTGGTGGTAATGGTCGTTTTCGTTAACAACAGAGATTTTAGGGGAGAGCTCGGAGATGAACGCAACATGAGCCCGGTGAATGTTGTCGCTTTTTTCGCCGATAATTTTATGTGTCACGTCGTGAATCCGACCAACTCGACCGCTGTCGGCGAGTTCGCGAATAATACGACGTTCGATACTACCAATAGCTGGCACTTTGTTTTCATCGGCGGCAATCTTAAGGCGAATAAGAATTGCTTTTTCAAGTTGACGCACGCGTTCACGGGTAATGCCAAGCAGCTCTCCAATCTGCTCGAGTGTTTCGCGGCGATCAAATAGCCCAAAACGACGCGTAATAATCTCGCGCTCGCGGTCCTGCTCTATGACAGCCAAGATGTCGTTGACGGCAGTCTTTAGTTCTGTGCCCGCCTCTGTCTGTACGCTCTCATCCATAACGTGTTCGTGTTTCCTCTCTTTTTTGCCTCTGAACGTGTTATCTGTTACTTTACCTTGTATATCTAACAAGCATTATGGAACATTATTTCCATAATGTCAAGTAATCTGTCTACAGAATTATTATAGCATGAAATAGACGTTAGACGTAAAGAATGTTTTCAGACTTTTTAATTACACGCTATATGATATTACTGCGAACAATTTGCCTTGTTGGCAAACAGACTATGTCTCAGATGATAGCACAGTCTATAGGGGAAAAGCCACTGCTTATGCTTACGAACTTGCTCGGCGTACGGTGCGTCGACGGGTTTTCTTCTCGGGAGTCTCGTCGAGAAGCTTCTTAGCTTCTTCGTGTGTGATCGATTTTGGCTCGGTTCCTTTAGGGATTTTGGCATTCTTTTTGCCATTGGTGATATAGGGGCCGTAGCGACCATTTAACACCTTAATGCCGTCGCCAAAGTCGGCGATGTTCTTTTCTGCCTCGGCTTTTAATTTGGCGGCGTATAATTCGCGAGCCTCTGCTTCGGTAATTGTTTGAGGGTCATGAGGCTTAATGCTAACAAACAGCTTTCCTACGACAATGTAGGGGCCAAAACGACCAATGTTTGCCTTAATTTCCTGCCCGTCCTCGGTTGTACCCACGAGACGTGGCAGTTTAAACATCTCAAGCGCTTGCTTTAGTGTGACGGTTTCAATTTTTGTCCCAGCGGGAAGTGGCGCGAAGACAGGCTTGGGGTCATCCGACTGCTCGCCTTTTTGCAACATTGGCCCAAATCGGCCGAAACGGGCAAAAATTGGCAAACCGCTTTTAGGGTCATCTCCAACAAAACGAGTTTGCGTCGCCTCGGCGCGCGAAATGCCGGCGCTATCCTCGACAAGCTTATGAAACGGCGTGTAAAAATCGGTCAGCACTTTTACGCGGTCTTTGTTGCCGGCGGCTACTTCGTCTAGCTCGTTTTCAACGTGCTTGGTAAAATCGTATTCCATAACCTCAGCGAAATGTTTTACTAAAAAGTCGGTGACAACCTTGCCAGTATCTGTTGGAAAGAGCTTGTTCGTGTCTTTGCCGTACTGAATTTTTTCAGTAGTTTCGGTAACATTGCCGTTTTCGAGTGTTAGCTTCACTACTTCTTTTTCTACACCCTCAAGGTCGCCGCGCTCAACATATCCTCGCGTTTGAATGGTGTTAATAGTGCTGGCGTAGGTAGACGGACGGCCAATACCCATCTCTTCGAGCTTCTTTACAAGGGAAGCTTCGGTAAAGCGGGCTGGTCCGCGCGATAGGGTTTCGGTTGAGCTGGCAGTTTGAAGTTCGAGCGGGTCGTTTACTTTTACCTCTGGCAGTAAGACGTCGTCGCCACTGCGGCCGTATACCTTTAAGAAGCCATCGAAGACGACGATCTCGCCTTTGGCTTCAAGGGTGAGAGTGTCGCTGCTTTTGCTTTCATCAACCGGCATAATAGTAATCGTCGTCTTTTCAAGGCTGGCGGGCGCCATTTGCGTGGCTAGTGTTCGCCGCCAAATAAGGTTGTAGAGCTTTTTTTGCTGGGCATCGGCACCGGCAACTTCTTTGGTGACGTCGGTTGGGCGAATGGCTTCGTGGGCTTCCTGTGCGTTGGCCGATTTCGACTTAAATGTACGGAATTGGTGGTAGTTCTCACCGTACGTACTTTTTATAAAGCCGGTCATTGCCCCGAGCGCCTGGTTCGACAGGTTTACCGAGTCGGTACGCATATAAGTAATAAGTCCGGCTTCGTAAAGGCGCTGCGCTAGCTGCATGGTGTTACGCGGGCTGAAGCCGAGTTTACTACTAGCCTCCTGCTGAAGCGTACTGGTGGTAAATGGTGCCGATGGGTTGCGCGATCCGGGTTTTTTAATAATGTCACTAACGGTAAAGCTGCTTTTGGCGTACGCTTCAAGCACCGCCTTCGCTTCCTCGGCGGCGGTGTATTTTTTGCTGGCGACTGCAGGCAAGACCGTGCCGTCTGTCAGGGTAAAATCGGCAACGATTTTAAAGCTTGCCTCTGGTGTATGAGCTTCAATTTCACCTTCACGCTCGACAATAAGCCGCACGGCAACAGATTGAACACGTCCCGCGGAAAGCTGCGGGCGCACCTTTCGCCATAATACCGGCGAAAGCTCAAATCCTACTAAATAATCGAGAGACTGGCGGGCTTGCTGCGCCTCAACCAGTGGCATATTAATAGTGCGTGGGTTTTTGACGGCGTTATCGAGTGCATTTTTTGTAATTTCGTGAAAAACAATGCGGTGCGTGGTTTTTGGATTCAGTTTTAGAACCTCGGCCAAATGCCAGGCAATCGCCTCCCCTTCACGGTCTTCATCGCTTGCTAGCCAGACAGTATCGGCGGCCTTTACTTCTTTGCGAAGTTCGGCAATGGTTTTCTTTTTGTCGGCATTTATTTCAAAACGCGGCGCAAAGTTGTTGGCAACATCAACGCTGCCGTTTTTACTAGGGAGGCCACGAATATGGCCAATGCTACTTTTAACGGTAAACTCTTTGCCGAGGTATTTCTCGATGGTTTTTGCTTTTGCTGGGGACTCTACTATAACGAGGTTTTTGCTCATATGCTTACTATCCTATAGGGTTTTTGTGCTAAGCGCTAGTGCCTTATCGTACAGAAAACTCTATATTTTGTAAAGTGGTTTGTGATAAATTGTGCATTTTGCTCCTAAAGACTACCTGTTTGCAAGCGTCCACTGATGTGCTCCCAGCGAGCGTATAATGCCGCTGATTTCGAGCATAGTAAGCGCTTGGCTAAACTCGGCGATTGGCGCGCCACAAAGCGCATGAAGCGCGTCACCATCCCGCACGCCGGCCTGTAGTGCGTCGATAATACGCTGTTCAAGCGCTGTCTGGCCCACTGGAAGCCGTTTTTGCACGGCTTGCTTAGGAAAAAGTTGTTCGGTAATATCTTCAAGACGGGTGAGCGGCTGCGCTCCTTGGCGAATAAGCGCATTACAACCGCCCGACAGTGGGCTGGTAATGTTGCCCGGCACGGCAAAAACATCTTTTCCTTGATCGAGTGCGTGCATAACCGTATTGAGCGTGCCGCTGCGCGAGGCGGCCTCGGTAATAATAACGATATCCGAAAGCGCGCTAATCAGCCGGTTTCTTTCCAGAAATTGATATGGTCGTGGTGAAACGCCCGTAGGATATTCGGTAATGAGTGCTCCACCTTCCGCTACGATAGTATATGCTAACTGACGGTGGGCTGCGGGGTAAATAGACGGTAACCCACCGCCAAGGACGGCGACGGTGGTGCCTTTTGCTTGCAGTGCGGCTTTATGTGCGATCGCATCGACACCGTAGGCAAGACCGCTAACGATGATTGCGCCTCTTTTCGCAAGCTCAAATGCAAGCATTTCTGTCACCTCTTGGCCATAAGGGGTTGGCTTGCGTGAACCGACAATAGCAACGGTCGGCAGCCTATTTTCGGGTAATTTTCCAGTAAAATATAATGCTTTTGGTTTTTTAGCAATAGTTTGCGTAATCTGTAAGAATTTGCTCTCTTGGGGTAGAATTTGGTTGATTTCCATACTTTTTATTGCAAAAGTGTTGACATATAGCTCATATCGTGCTATTATCAAAAACGATTGGTTGATTACCCCTCGACCAAACGCACCTTATACCCCCTATTCTAACTTATGTTAGGTTGCATGCAATGCGTTTTGAAGTATCTACCCTCCACTTTTTAACATCCAACATTGCGTGCATACTAACCCCTTTAACCGGCGGACCTCTCGTATGTGTGAGGTGGGTCACGCTTTACCCTGGATGGGGTGCGTTAAAGGGTTAAAAAGCGCCAGGTTATGCCCACCCTTACCTGGCGCTTTTTAAGTTGTAAGAATTTATTAGCAAAAAATTGACATATATATCTAAATAATGTATAATTAACATATTCGCGTCAACCGATGCGATGTCCATTTCGAAACAGTGAGGAGTTGCCCTTATGGGTGACGACGCGACTCCCCCGAGTCCTTCCCCCGACGAGCTGCCTGGCCTCGATGCCAGTGCTATGCACTCCCCCAACATGATGTTGGTGGCGCTGGGCATCTGCGTGATCATCCACGCGATGCGCACCGGCTACCTTCTGTGGCCGTACAAGGTGCTTACGTGGCGCCGCCTCCTTGACCCGATCACCACCCTTGTGGTGGGCATCTACCTCTTCATGGAGGGCGTGTCCCCGCTCGGTATGGTGGTCCTCTGGTGGCTGTGGATTGTACCGCTGGGCATGATCTTCAGCTATCGCTACTTGAAGGGGTGGGTGAAGAAGCTCGACGAGGACGAGAGCGACAGCCGGCGTCCCGCCGCACAGACACGTTCGAACGAGCCTTCCACCCCGGCTCCCAGGCCGAGGCAGGAGCGACGCTCGAACGACGCGCCCGCTTCCAGCGGCACCCCCGCCCCTCAGCGTGACCGCCGCTCCAACTACGCCTCCGATCCGGCACTGACTGTGCTGGACGAGACGAGTCGTCGCGGCCGCTCTCCGGAGCGACGGCAGGGCCAGCGACCCCAGACCGGTGGTAACCGTCGGCAGGTCTCCCGGCAGCAGTCGGGGCAGAGGTCCCAGGGGGACGGACAGCCGACCCGTGGGAACCGTCAGAACGGCAATTCGACGCAGCGTCAGCAGCGTGCGCCGCAGCCGCCCACGCCGCAGACCGGCACTCGGGTGATCAACCTGAACAGCGGCGGCGTCGGAAGCGGCGTCGACAGCTCGCAGCTGAAGCCGCGATCCAAGTAGTACCTCACCCTTCGGCTCGGGTCGGCACGTACGCAACTCCTGCGTACGTGCCGGCCCCTTTTCTTTTGAAATTATTTTGTTAGTGTGGCAGTGCGGCTCGTAACGGCAAAAGTGCCGTTTATAAACGCCGTCATATCATCGGTAACCACTTTTAAAATAGCGGGCAATTCTTTTTGTTCGTCCGAAGTAAACATACCAAGCACAAAATCGGTATCGGCGGCGCGGGTGGTGGCACCTATTCCCACGCGAATACGGGCAAAATCGTTACCAACATGGGCGTTAAGCGACTTAATGCCGTTGTTCCCTGCGTCGCGGCCTTTTAGCCGTGTTCGTACCGTTCCGAATGGCAGCATAAGCTCGTCATGGACAACAAGCAAATCTTTGGCGGAGAGTTTATAAAAATCGAGGATTATTCGGGCCGACTGTCCGGTTTCGTTATAAAACGTATCGGGCTTTACAAGCAGTACTTTTTCGTCGTTAACGACCACTTCGGCGATAGTTGCCTTAAACTTGGGCTTGACGGTAAACTGCGCCCCTACGTCACGAGAAAACGCCTCAAGGGCCATAAAGCCAACATTATGGCGTGTTTTTGTGTACTGTTGACCCGGATTGCCTTGGGCGAAGATAACTTTCATACAGATATTATACGATATTGACTTTATATACTATTTATGGTAATATTAAATTATAGCCTATTGTACCTGAAAAAGCGAGGTTTCGCATGGACGAAGTGATTGATAGTCTGAGGTACTCGCGCCGCGTGACAATTGGAGTGCTGATAGTTTTGGCGTTCATGTACGCAGTGTTGAGCCTCGTGGCCTCTGTTGGCATCATCGGCCTTGCCACTGGCAGCGGCACATGGGGTCGTGTCGTTTTCTGGTTTATAGCCGTTAGTGGCACTGCGTCGGCGCTAGCGACCCTTGTGTTCATGGCGAGAATCGGGAACCAGCTTACCAAGATAAACAAAGCGCTCCGCGATTTTTCGCAGAGCTAGGCCGACGAGCCTGACGACGCTCGCCGAAACGGTCATCTTATGCGACCGTTTCGGCTGGAGCCGGTTCGGGCTCCTTTTATTTTGTCTTTTTCTCGGCTTCTTTTGCCTGCTTGTACTTTTTAGTAACCGGTTCCTTACCGGCAGCAATGCGTTCTTTATTGGCTTTTATTTGCTTTTCATCGCGGAACGAAAGCTTAATGGGCGTACCCGAAAAATCGTAGGTTTCGCGAATAAGTCGCTCGAGGTAGCGTTTATAGCTCCAGTGGACGAATTTGAGATTGCTACCGTAAATAACAAACCAAGGTGGTGTAGTGTCGGTCTGTACAATGTAGCGTAGCTTTGGGTGGGTGTTTTTTAGTCCTGCTGGCGGATGTTTTTGAATGGCTTTTTGCAGAAGATCGTTCAAAACTCGGGTTTTGGTGGGTTGGTTTTGGCGTGCTTTAATATCGAGTGCAAGATCAAATAGCTTGGTCACATTTTGCCCTGTCACACTACTGGTAAAAATAAGTGGCGCCCACGGTACGAAATCGAAGGTGCGAGCGATTTTTGGCGCCAACGCGTCACGGGTGTAGGCGTCTTTGCCTAGCACGCTGTCCCATTTACTCACCACTAGTGCCATTCCTTTGCCTGCTTCATCGATAATGCCAGCGATACGTTGGTCGAGCTGAACGTTTAGCTCGTTTACGTCCATAAGTAGGAAGCAGATGTCGGCCTCTTCAATGGCCTGCAGTGTACGCAAAACGCTAAATTTCTCAATACCAACTTCTTGCTTGCCAGGTTTTCGCATGCCGGCAGTATCAAGAATTTCGATTGAACGGCCGTTATATTTAAGCGCAACACGGTTAACGTCACGGGTGGTGCCAGCAATATTGGCAACGAGTGCCTGCTGCTTACCCGCAAGAGTGTTAAATAGGTGCGATTTACCAACATTTGGACGGCCGATAAGTGCAATGCGCAGCGTATCGTCCCCCTCTACCTCATGACGCTGCGGAATATATTTGACAATATGGTCGAGAATGTCACGCACGCCTTCGTTGTGTTCGGCACTTGAGCGGAGGATGCTTTTAATGCCGAGACGGCGGAATTCGTCGGGGTGAAGAGCGGTTTTGAGGTCGGTTTTATTGGTAATAAGAATAACTGGTTTTTTGGTTTTGAGAGCTTTTTTAGCCACTAGTCGGTCTTCATCACTCGGGTACTGGTTGCTGTCGACGACAACAAGAATAACGTCGGCTGCAGCCGCGGCTTCTTCGATTTGTTCTTGGATGCCCGCCTCGAATTCGTCGTTAGGGTCTTTTAGCCCTGCAGTGTCAACCAGCCAGAATTGGTGGCCGTGATGATCGACGCGACCGAGAACGTTGTCGCGTGTTGTGCCGGCCTCGCGTGCAACAATAGCCTGCTGGGCGCGTACCATACGGTTAAAAAGCGAACTTTTGCCGACGTTCGCCTGGCCAATAATTGCTACGGTTGGGAGTTTTGAAGCCATGATGTGTTTATTATATCATATTTTACTAAAGAATAACAGATAGAAAATACCCCGCCGCCAGATTTCGGCGACGGGGATCCTGGGACAAACACGAAACTACTCCCTGCTCTCTGTGAAGATTCGTTCAATGAGAGAGTCGACGATGGTGGCGTAGTTCAAAGACGGACAGCCTCCGTCCTGTGCCAGCTGAGCGAGCGCTCGCAGTGGCATGTACGGAAAAATGAATGTCGTCTCAAGCGAGATGTTGCTTTCTTCGTTGACGCCGGTAAGCGTCACGCGAACGTTCGACTGCTTTCCTCTCCGAACAACCGACAGGAAGATTTCACGGTTCATGGCGGCCTCGTCCTGGAACGCGCTGACGAGCAGCTCGGCCGAAACCTCCCACTTGATGGGCGATTGACCATCGGGGAGAAACGCGAAGACGAAAACCCACTCGCCGTCATACCGCTCGATGGCGGCACGCACGGGAATCAGCCGATCCGGACGACGTACCGCGTAGACTTCGAATGTCCTTTCAATGGTCATCGCTAGCCTCCTTTTGTCGTGGACGAGCTGTGCGATGGCAAAATTATAGCCGAATAAAGATGGAAGTCAATAACCTAACGTCGTTCTATTGTTGTAAAATTACCGCGTTTTAGTGACCCTATCTGATATGGGCCAAATTGAATACGATGTAATTTTGTAACGGTATAGCCAAGTGCTGCGAATGTGCGTCGAATTTGTCGGTTGCGACCCTCGCTCATAATAACCTGCCAAGAAAAGCGCTCGTCGTCATTTAGCCTCTCGAGGCTGAGCTTGCTGGCGCCATCGTCTAGCTGAATACCAAAATCGCTAATCATTTGTTGGTGGAGCGGTTCAAGCTCGCGGTCGAGTCGTACTCGGTAGATTTTTTGCTTTACGAAACTTGGGTGCGTCATGGTGTGGGCAAAGTCGCCGTCGTTCGTTAGTAAAATAAGACCCGAACTATCTTTATCGAGACGACCAACTGGCTTAAGGTGATGAAGCTCCTTTGGGAGTAACGAGTAGATTGTAGGTGACTCACCTTGGGCGCGCCGTGAGCATACGTAGCCGACGGGCTTATTGAATGCGATGTAGGAGAGCTTTCTATGAGAGCCAACGGCTTTGTTGTCGACGAGCACGTTGTCGCTGTGGGTAATGCGGGCGCCCAGCTCTGCCTGCTTGCCGTTTATAGTGACACGATGCTTTTCAATAAGTTCATCGGCTTCGCGTCGAGAAACACCCAGCTGTAAGGCTAGGTGTTTATTGAGGCGAATTGTTTCGTCGCTGTTATTCACTACTTGTTATTATACACCAGGTGCGGGTGGCGTTGGTGTTCGAGGCGTTTCTTCAAACGCAATTGCTCCATGAGGATTGCCATCGGCTGGCATTTGGGGTGGTGGCGCTGCTGGCGAAGGTGAAAGCGAAGGTATGGGTGGTGTTGGCGGCTGTGGCAAACCGGTAGTTGTGGGCTGAGGCGTAGAGGTGGCCGCTGGTGGTGGAGTTGGCACTGGAGGCGCTTGTGGCGACGGTGGTTGAGGTGCTGGCGCTGCAGATGGCGCTGGCACCGGAGGGGTTGCCATTGGTGTGGCTTCGTTTAATTCTTTTTCCATAAGGCTGCCAATGTCTTCTTTTTTCTCTTGTGGCTCGGAAATGGGATGGATGACTCGATCGCCGAGATTAGCTGGGCGCGGCGTTGAAAACGGTGCAGTTGGCTGCGGGAGGCTAGCGGCAGGTTGCGGAGGCTGCTGTGGGGCGGCTGGCGCCGGTGTTGGAGTGTTTGGGGTTGGTGGTGTTTGCGTCTGAGGTGGGGCTTGTGTCGGACGAGCTGGAACGGCTGGAGCTGCAGGACGTGAGCCTACGGGGGTGCTTAACGGCGCGCCTGAGGTAAATGCCTGGGCCGGTGTAACGCTTTTTAATGGGACATCTTGCAGAACTTCGTGTACGGTGCGAACGACATCTTCAATACCAACCTGCGATTTAACCAAGTAACGGTCGGCGCCAAGGGCTTCGCCGCGGGCACGTTGGTCTTCGCTGGAGAGCGCAGTCATCATAATAACTTTAATATCTTTTGTTTCGGTGGTTGAACGCAAGATGTCGAGCATGTCGAAGCCACTTATTTTTGGCATCATAACATCGCTTACAATGAGTTGCGGACGTTCTTTAATAGCCATGGCGAGCGCTTCTTCTCCGTCGCCGGCAGAAACGATGTCGTAGCCTTCTGCCAGAAGACGCACGCCGTAAATTTCGCGCAGGCTTTTGTCATCTTCTACGAGTAGTATTTTGGTCATATTACTTCCTATTGTACTGAACAGTTTTAAAAAATACTATACCACTTATGCTTTTTTATTGCCGCGGCGGAATCGTTACCGTGCCATCTCTGTTGCTTAAATACTGGCCGGGGTTTTGCTCGATGGATGCGAGCGGCGTGTTGGCGCGATTGGGCTGATAAACCGGAGCGGTTGGTTGTGGCGGTGGCGGAGTGTACGCTGGCTGCTGCTGTATTGGCTGCGTAGCGGGTTGCGCGACATACTGTGGCTGCGGCTGTGGTTCTGGTTGTGGCTGAGGCTGAGGCTGAGGTGGTGGCGTTTGCTCGGCTTGACGCGCCTGATCAATGGCCGCCTGCATTTCTGGTGGAATAGTAACGGTTCTCGTCGTCTCTGCCTGTTCTGTTTGCGCTTTTGCGCTGGCCTCTTCAATAAGATGCATGGCATCTTCATGCGAGGTGCGTGGAATTTCTACAAAAAAAGTACTTCCCTCTTTGTACTGGCTTTCTACCCAAATACGGCCACTCATGGCCTCGGCAAGACGACGGCACAAATAGAGCCCTAGGCCGGTACCGCCGATTTCGCGAGTAGAGGTGTTATCGACCCGGTAAAATTTTTGAAATAAATGAGGAATATCCTCGGCAGGAATGCCGAGACCGGTATCGCTAACGCTTATTGTCACCTTATCGCTGTCGCCGTTTACATCGACGGTAACATCGCCTTGCGGTGTGTATTTTATGGCGTTTTCTACCAAATTTGAGACGACTTCACGTAAATGGTCGTTATCGACATTAGAGTAGTATACCGGGTTTACTTGACGCTCGCTACCGCGGCTGTCGTCCTCACTGTCGTCGGGAATGGGCTTAAAAATCATGCGCAAGTTCTTCTCTTTTGCTTTTGGCTGAAGCCCCTGGACGATATCGTGGACGAAATCGACAACGTCAACCACTTTGGGGTTATTGGCGAGTCGACCGTCATCGGCTTTGGAGATGTCGAGAAGATCTTTGAAAAGTCGACCAAGGTGTTCGGCCGATTCGTGCGCTTTGGTGACGTACATGCGGGCTTTTTCGTCAATTTGAGCGGTAGCCGGATTAAGTACGAGCCCTAAGTACCCTTCGATTGAGGCGATTGGCGTACGCATTTCGTGGCTGGCGGTGCTGACAAACTCGGTTTGGGCGCGTTCTTCTTGCTTTTCTTTGGTAATGTCGCGGAAGACAACAATAACACCCGAACCGGGTTGTCCGATTGGCGAAACGACAACCGACACAAGGAGCTTTTTGCCCGAGTTAGTGAGTAAAACAAAATCGTTTGATGAAACGGTTTGATTATTGGCGAGCGCACGTGTGACGGGGTCGGTGGACGGTTGCAGCTCTTGCTCCTGCTTATCGAGCAATTTGAGTACCGATTTGTAGTTAAGCGATAGTGCGTCCTGTCTTCCCCATCCTATAATACGCTGGGCAGCCGGATTTATAAGCTCGATAGTACCATCGCCCGAAAGCGCCAAAACACCGTCGGCAATGGCATTAATAACTACCTCGGCCTTGCCGGAAACTTGGCTAAGTTCGGTGGCGAGCTCATGGTAGGCCCGGTCCTCTTTTTCTTCGTTTTTCCCTTTGGCATGCCAGATAAGGTAACTAATAATAAGCGGCAACTCCCCGGCGAGCGTAATGGTAAGCACCGATTCTCTCCCGAGGCTGTTGGTAAAAAAGAGCACCAATAAATACCCCGTCACCGCAAGAAGGAGCGGACCTAGCCCCATAAGGCCAAATACGCCGGCAAAAATAGCGACTACCATCCAAAGGGCAATAAACGGCGATGACGCACCGCCCGTGCCAACAATAAGAACGCCAGTGGTAAGCGCAAATAAAAGAAAGGCGACGTACGAACCGGCGTAAGGGTTTTTTTGAGGTGTCCACAGGTAAGAAACGAAAGCAGCGACGAGCGAAATGCCCGCAAGTATGGCTGCTGCATCGTTTATAAGTAGCGCGCTTGAGATGCTTTTGACATCGGCAAAATACGCCCAAAAGTAAAGGCCCAAAATAATGAGGGCGACAAGCATAATAGCCTCGCAAATACGGCGATGCCACGACCGAGTTAAGGCTAACGGTTGAATATGCCCTCCCTTTTCATACTGCTTATAGTATGGCGCATTCGGGGGTGAAGTGCAATAAGGTTGTGGGAGCAATTAAAGTTGACTTATTTTGTATATTATGTTAAAATAAATATGTTCTTCGAGAAAGGTGCTTCGGTGCAGATTTGGAAGAAGATTGCTTTGGCGCTGCTGGTGATGGCACTGGCCACCGCCTGCTCAAACAACGTCGTCCATGGTAATGGAGTGAGCCGTATTGGCTGCGTAACCATCGATTCGGATGCGCCCCAGTCGGAAATGGTCCGACAGACGAAACACTTCGAGACGCTGCGAAACCTGTCGCTTGACGGGCTCGTGGCGGAGGTTGAGGTGAAAACTGACGGCGACAGTGGCGTCATCGTGGAGTCTGAGACTACCCGCGAGGCGACCGACCGCCTGAAGTACGCATCCGAAAGCAAGAACGATGGGACGCTTCGTGTCGGTTTGAGCTGCGTCGAGGGTGAGGTGAGGCTTCAGAGTATGCCTAAGCTCACCATCACGATCAGCTCGCGGGCGGACGTTCGCCTGAAAGAGTTCAGCGGTGACATGAGTCTGGGCTCGATCGACGGAACGTTCTCGTCTGAGAACTGTGGCGTTGGCGAGGTGGAAGCCTCGGATGTCGACAGTGTTTCTATTCGAGACGGCGGCACGGTAGACTATTCGTTTGACAGTGTTGTTAACGGACTGAGCGCCGACTTGTCGGGCGCGGGATCGTTGTCTGCGTCGAGCGTGACGGGTACGATGAAAATCAACTCATCGGGCACCGGCGACGCTACTGTGGATGACGGTAAGTTGAGCTTCCTCGAGCTCGAGACCTCCGGCACCGGCGACCTCGCTTTTGATGGTCAGGCCAGCCAGGCTTCACTGTCTACATCGGGGACTGGCGACATCACAGTCGCTTCGGTGGGTAACCTTATCCGCCAGGAGTCGAGCGGTACGGGAGAAATCTCGTTGGGGTAATACCCCGCCCCTTGCTCCAGCCCTGTCGCCTTATCGGGTGGCAGGGCGCTTTTTTATTCTCATAAATAATTCGTTGGGGTGGTGTATGCGGCCATTGTTACTTGTATGAAGTATAAAACAGAGGTACAATGAGACTCGCAAGAAATTCTTGCATCCTCAAGCAAGAGGAAGAGCGAAAAGAGTCTGATTGTGGCAAAATCGCTGATCGTCGAGACGTACGCATCGTCGTGCTACTTCAGAACGTCCGTCGAGGACGGCGAGCGCAAGGCGCTGGTGCAGATCACCGAGAGGTGCAACCTGCACTGCGCGCACTGCTTCGTCTCGTCTACGGAGGAGGGTCTGGACATCTCGTTCGAGGACTACGCGACGCGAGTGCTCCCCCGTCTCATGGAGGCCGGAGTCACGCGCATCACCCTCACCGGCGGCGAACCGTTTGCTCACCCCAACCTTCTCGCCATCTGCAAGTTGACGGTGGACTGGGGTCTGTCGGTGGGTGTTTGCTCGAACGCAACCCTCGCCACCGACGAGCAGATCGAGTTTCTGGCGAAGCTGGGCGTGCACATCAACGTCAGCTTCGACGGCTTCCGGGCGCAGTCGCACGGTAAGTTCCGCGGCAACACCAAGTCGTTCGACACGACAGTGGAGACGACGCGGAAGTTCGCCGAAGCCGGGCTGCTGCAGGGGCTGCTGTCGACTCCCAACTCGCTCACCCGCGAGGGCGAATTTGCCGATCTGTGCAGGTTCGCCATGGAGATCGGCGCCAAGTATGTGCTCATGAACCCGCTGTCGTCATTCGGCCGCGGCGTCAAGAGTCGTGGCAAGCTGGCGGCACCCGAGGAGGTGATGAGCCAAATCCGCAAGGAGACGGAGGGGTTCGATGTGGACACCGTCCACATTCGCTTCCCCAACGACGACGCCAAGCCGCTGGCTGGCTGTGACGCGGGTAAGCTCATCTACGTCTTCGCCAGTGGCGAAGTGGCGGTGTGTCCCTACCTGGTGTTCGCGGCACGCACGCCGGCGTCGGAGCACAAGGACGACGAGTTCCTTGCGGGCAACATCCTGCAGGGCGATGTCGCGGAGCAGCTGAACGGGTTCGACATGTCGAAGCTGGCCATGGGTCAGAATGACACCTGTCGTTCGTGTTCGCTGGAGGCCTGCCAGAAGGGATGTCCCGCAGCGGTCATCGCGAACGGCGGTCGTGTCGGTGAGCTCGACGAACTGTGCCCTCGTCCGCTTCTGCAGATTGGACGAAGGGTATGACGTCAATCGGACGGTTCATCGTCATCGAAGGGCCGAAAGGGTCTGGCAAGACAACGACAGTAAAGGCGCTGTCGCGCCTCCTCCCCGCTGAAACGGGGCGAAAGTGTGTCTCGCTGGCTCAGCCATCGAACATGCCAATGGGCAAGCTGCTGCGGCTGGGCGAAGCTACCATGGGTGGCCACGCCTACGCCATGGCGCTCGCGGCCGATCGGCTCGCACAGTACGAGCAGGTTGTTCGGCCGGCTCTCCAGCGGGGTGTCAACGTCGTCATGAGTCGCTACACGCCCTCGTCGCTGGTACTTCAGCGGATGGACGGCGTACCACTGGAGGATGTCTGGTTTTACAACCGACACGCTCCGGCCCCGGACGCGCTGTTCTACCTGCGCCACACGCAGGACGAACTGCGACGTCGTCTGCAGGGGCGCAACCGCCAGACGCGAATCCAGACACTGGGTACGCCCGACAGGGAGTTGCAGTTCTACGAGGACGCACGCAACTTCCTGGAGGATCGCGACTGGTTGCAGTACGGGTTGCACGGCGACGGTAAAACGCCAGAGCAGCTCGCGAGGCACATCATCGCTGTCATCAACCGAAAGTTCTAGGAGGAACGTTCTATGGTCTCGCTTTTGACGGTCAACATCGGAGCTGCTTCACTGGCGCGCGCAAAGCGTCAGTTGGAATGGCTGCGCGGTCGGCCCGAAGAGGTTCTTATCCTCAGCGAGACGAGTGCGGGTGACGGTACTGCCTACATTCTCGACCATTTTCGCAGTCTCGGCCGTACGGTCGTACATACTGCGCAAAAAGGTGATCGAGGCGTAGCGATCGTCAGTAAGGTGCCGGGTGTGTCACTGTCGTTGGGCGAAGCGGTAACGCTTCCTCATCGGGCGGTCGCCCTGCGCATCGAAACCGAGCCGTCGGTGACGGTCGTTGGCGTGTATATTCCCAGTCGGGATGCTACGCCAGAAAAGATCAGTCGGAAGCGGTTGTTCCTCGGAGCGTTCGTGGAGGCGCTTCTGAAGCTGCCTTCGTTCGACCGTGATCGGCTTGTGGTGGGCGGCGACTACAACGTCATTCATCGCCTTCATAAGCCGAGTTACCGGCAGTTCATGCCGTTCGAGTACGAGTTTTTGGACTCGCTTGCGGCGATGGGCCTGCATGACGCTCATCACGTCCTGCATGATCCGGAAGTCCCTCAGCACAGCTGGGTGGGCCGCACGGGTGACGGGTACCGCTACGACTACTTTCACGTTGGCCACGAGCTGGCGTCGGAGGTGGTTGAGAGCGAGTATCTTCACGAAACGCGCCTCGAGCACGGGCTTACCGACCACTCGGCGGTACGCTTGAGGCTCGGGATGCGGGTTGTGGCTGGCGAAGACGACCCGATGACGCTCTTCTAGTCCAACAAGGGGCGGCGCGGGCTTACAGAGACGCGCCGCCTTACGCCCTGTCGTCTTTTTGACGGCAGGGTTTTTATCTTTTGAGAAAAACATAAGCACTATGGCATAATAAAGAAATGGAAAAATTTTTGTTCATGTATTGCCAAAAAATTATCGTGTTTTCTGAAGATGGAGCGTCGATACTACTGGCAAAGCGTCAGGGCGAACAAGATTATGATGGCGTTTATACGTTTATCGGCGGAAAAATGGAGCGTTCGGACAAAACGCTGCTAGACGCATTACGGCGTGAAAAAACCGAGGAAGTTGGCGCGAAACTGAAGCTTGACATTTGTCTTACCGTTAACCGCACTATCGAATTTACCCGAAAAGATGGGCATCGGGTTATTCTCCCCCACTACATTGCCCGCTCTCGTGGTGGCGAAGTTGTGCTAAACGAAGAGTACTCGGACTATGCTTGGGTGCCAGTTGAAAAACTGGCCTCGTTTTCGCCGCTTATTGATAACATCCCCGACTTTGTTGCCTGGGCGCAGCGTATGCTCCCTACGCTTACCGATGATGATTGGACGTCGATGTAAAAAGAAATGGCGACCGTGAAGACGATTTGTCTCTCACGGCCGCCGGTGGCTCGCCTACTTGGGTGGCTTACGCTCGCTAAGGAGCCATGCGCAGTACACCGGAACCAGCAGCGCGCCGAGCGCGAAAGTGTGGTCGATGATGTACAGTAGCGCTACGATGAACGGCGTCCCGATGGTAAGAATGAGCGCCGAACGTCGCATATTGCCGGTGGCTGCCCACATAACTAGCAGCATAAGCCAGCTTACAACGGTTATTGCGCTAATGAGCGGGTAGTTCAGTAGTGCCCGCGCGTCCATCCCGTTAAGCGAAACAAGCGCGCTCCCGTAAAATCCGGCAAAAACCGGCTCTCCCACCTTGTAGTTGAGCGAATTCGTCGCCAAGTGTGACGTAACGCCACCATCTTGATGCCGAACCTTGATGGGCTGCACCAGCTGGATTTTGTGATAAGCGTCGGACGGTCCGAGGCCTACTACGGTTGCCTGCTCGTGTCTCAGCTCATTTTGGCTGTAACTGAGCGATTGGCAGAGATCCAGTTTGGCAATGGGCGCCATAACGGTGTAGCTCCACCATACCGACAGAACCAACGCGATACCCCCGATGACTATACGGGCAGCGTTGCTGCGGACCATTTCTCCCCCTTAGGAAGCATGCCTACTCTTTTATTTACCATATTTGATATAATTTGTCCATTTGAACTTGGGTGGTTAATTTGGTTAACTGGTACTATGACAAAACGTACCGAAGAATTTAAAGTAAGCGGCGAAGACCTGCTGAAAAAAGTAAAAAATCTCATTAACGAGGGAAACGTCCGTAAAATTACGGTAAAAAGTAAAGAGAACAAAACGATTGTTGAACTGCCACTTACTGTTGGAGTTGTTGGTGTTGCGCTCGCTCCCCTCTTGGCTGCCGTGGGTGCAATTGCCGCGCTGGTTACCGAATGTACTATTGTGGTTGAACGCGAAGACAAATAGCGTTGGCGATAACGAATAAATGCCGCATTCTCCGTAAGAGTGCGGTATTTCTACGTCAATAAAAATATCCGGCGTGCTGCAGCTGGTTGCGCAGCACGCCGGAGTGTCACATGACGTCGCGCAGCCATGCGTTAATGCCTTCGACCCACTGTTTGGGAAATTTCCCATTACTTAGGTGGCGCATTGCCTGCATAATGCGGTAACGCTCAACATCCTCATCTGTACCACGAAGTGGCTTTTCGATGTTGATATCGTACCACTGACTATACTGGTCGCACTCATCGAGTGTATCGATGATAGCGCTGCGCCTCTTGGTGCTGAGGCCATCTTTGTGCCACGTCAAAAGCGAGAGACGCAACATCCACTGCAAGGTTGCGCGCGTGCTGTCGTAATCGAGAACTGTAAACTCGTTAACGAGCTGCTCCCTTAGGCTGGGCAGCTCGCGTACGAGGTTCTGCCATACGTTGCGCTCTCCGCACGTTGCCGTGACAACGCTGTAGTGAAACCGAAGCATCCAGAAGGTCCACTGCATTCCGTCGATGTCTTCGCGCAGCGAGCCTGTTGCCTGAGCGACGAAACGCATCCCTCGCAGGTCGGCGAATGTCGTCTCGCCGGTCTGGTGTGCGGTTTCTACAAGCCGAGCGATTTCGCCATTGGCGGTGGTGAACATGTGATGGGCATAGAGCTTGGGCAATTCTTTCACGTCTTGCCTCTCGTGTAGGTGCGAATGCCGCTTATAGTATAAGGCACTGTCGGAGTGAAGTAAAACATTACTATTTTGCTTAAATATCAAATTTAGGTTAATAGATATTTACATAACGTTCAATAAGTGTTAATGTAGTTATTGGTTAAAAGAGGAGTCTACAGATAGTGCAGGACATTAATTTCTATCAACTGCTACATTTTTTTGCGCGCAAATGGCGCTGGATTATTAGTATTACCGCCATTGCAGCAATGGGCGGCTACGTGTATAACACATACGTGCAAACACCAATGTTTAAAAGCGACGCTACCCTTCTAGTGGTGAGTACCAGCGACCGCAAGGTTGGACAAGATTCGACGCTTATTAATAACTACGTCGAACTGCTTACGTCCCGCCGTGTGCTTGACCCTGTTATTGAAAAACAAAACCTTCCTTATTCTTATGACAATCTTGTTGGATTGACATCGGCAGAAAATCAAAAAGATACCGAGGTTATTAAAGTAGCCGTTACTACCGACAACGCCGAAACCAGCCGCAAGGTTGTAGACGGTGTGGTACGCTCGTTTGCTCACCAGGTAAAAGATTTGTACGGACTCGAAAACATTACGGTTGTCGACAATGCCAGCCTTGCTGAAAAACCGTACAATGTTCATCCGGTGATTTTGACACTGCTTGCGGGCGCGGTTGGCTTTGCGCTTACCATTACCGGTTTGTTCTTCGCGTATGATATCATGAGTCAAAGGGGCACCCTGCCCTCTTCTAAAAAGACGGCTTCGAAAAAGAAGGCGGCTAAGAAGAAAGCAACTAAAAAAACCTCATGGTCGCTTGCGACTAAGGTAAAAATGCTGTTTACCGACAAGCAAGATGCTCGGCCTGTAACTAAAAAGGCTGCCGTCGAAACTACGCCCGCTACTGCAAAATCTAAGAAAGCTGCGGTGAAAACTACTACAGCTAAAAAAGCAAAAACCACGAAAAAACAAACTTCGAACGTAACTAGCAAGACTAAGCAGAAAAAGTAATTACATGTATCAGACTTTTATTAAGAGGCTGCTCGATTTCGTGCTGGCTTCAATCCTCATGATCCTTTTACTACCAGTTTTCATCGTCATCGCCATTGCGATTAAGGTGGAAAGTAACGGCCCCGTGTTCTTTAGGCAAAATCGCACCGGGTTAGGAGGACGCGACTTTAAAATGTTTAAATTCCGTAGCATGGTTCACGGTAACGATGTGCGCGATTTAAGCAAGTCCGACCAACACACTAAGGTTGGCGATATTCTTCGCTCGCTTTCGCTTGACGAATTGCCGCAACTTATCAACGTTCTAAAAGGTGATATGTCGTTCATTGGTCCGCGACCATGGATTCCTGAATATTATCGTCATATGACGAAAGCGCAGCGTCGCCGTAATGATGTCCGCCCGGGTATCACCGGTCTAGCGCAGGCATATGGACGTAACAGTCTTACTATTCATAAAAAGATTGCTTACGACCTTGAGTATGTAAAGGACATCGCATTCAAAGAAGATGTAAAAGTAATCTTCGTTACTGCTAAAACCGCAATCAAAACCGTTGTTGACGAAGATACGTTGATGATGGGCAAAGAAGGCATTCAGCAGGAGATTGAGATTTTGCGTAATCAGCACAATCGACTAGAAAGGTCGACTGATGGCTAAGGCGAAGAAGAAGGTTTTGTTTACCATAAATTCTCTTCGCCGAAATGGACCTAATGTTGTTCTCGCGAATATGATCGAAGGGCTTTCTTCGGAAGATGTTGAAATTTGGATAGTCTCCTTGCTTGCCGGTGATGATGTGGCTTATGTAGAGGGCCTGCTAGGGCAATATCGGCAAGTGCATTATGAAAATTTAGGTTTGACGGGGCTGCCGCAAATTATTACATCGGGCGTAGTGAAGTTGAAGCCGCTACTCGAAAAGGTGCAGCCTGATGTTATTCATTCGCACGGGCTTTTTCCAGATTATGTTTCTTCGAAACTGCGCGGCTTTAGGTTGGTAACAACGGTGCACAATGCTCCCTTTGAAGATTACATAAATCGATGGGGCAAAATAAAAGGATTTCTTGTAGCAAAGTGGCATATGCTACTTCTACGACGATTCCATGTGGTGGTGGCCTGCTCGAAAGCGTCTTTTGATAATATTCAGAATCATCTACATGTAACTCCAAAAACGATACACAATGCGATAGGTGGTAAATCCCACTGGACAAAGGCACTTTACCGAGAACGGATTGCCGTACGGGAGCAACTTGGTCTTAAGGCAAGTGACACAGTGTATATCTTTAATGGCAGTCTAGTAGAAGGTAAAAACATTCGTTTTCTTCTTGAGTCGTTTGCGTCAGCGCGAACTACTGAGGAGAAATTGATTATTGTGGGCGATGGTCCAGAGCGTGCCTTTGCTGAAAAATTCGCTGGCGAGACAGTAAAGATTGTGGGTTTTCAGGAAGATCCTCTTCCCTATTTAGCTGCGTCGGATGTATATATTTCAGCTTCTAAATCTGAGGGATTCTCCATCTCTATCTTAGAGGCTATTAAATATGGTTTATATCTTTTTCTTTCAGATATACCCTCTCATCGTGAGGTGATTGAATTAAGTGGTGAAAAAAAACTCGGTTCGGTCTTTGCTTTTGGTGCGTTTCATGAGTCAATTCTCGATTTCCGAAAAGAAACTATGCCCTTTGATAAAAAAGCAATGATTATGTTCGGCAATAAGCACTTTACTGCTGAACTTATGATGAAGAGCTATCTTGTTTTCTATTGGGAGAATAAAAATGAAATTTAGTGTTTTAATGTCTGTATATAATAAAGAGCTTCCTGAGAGGTTACAGGAAGCTCTGGACAGTATGCGAAATCAAACATTGCAGCCTCATCAGATTGTAATTGTCCAAGATGGGCCTCTTAACCAAAATCTACTCGCCGTTATTGCGGCATTCCAGAGGGTATTTAAACAGACAACCGTAGTTGAGCTAAAACGAAACCATGGCTTGGGATATGCTTTAAATGCTGGGCTAAGAGCGTGTAGGTATGAACTTATTGCACGAATGGATAGCGACGATATTTCACTGCCAGATCGATTTGAAAAACAAATCTCTTACATGGAGTCTCATCCGGATATTAGCGTGATAGGATCTTTTATTACGGAGTATGACGAAGAGATGAAGAATGTTCTTTCTGTACGGAAGGTTCCTGTGGAGGCTAATGAATTTTCTTCCTATATAAAGAAACGCTCTCCCTTTAATCATCCATCTGTAGTATTTAAAAAATCAGATATCGTTAAAGCAGGAGGCTATCAAACCTGTATGTTTTTTGAAGACTACTATCTTTGGTGTCGTCTTGCATCCGAAGGTGCTACATTTCATAATATTCCAGAGAGTTTAATGAAAATTCGATCGGGCGAGTCTCTTTTTGGAAGACGGGGAGGTTTTTCATATGCTATGAATATCTTCAACTTTCAAAAGAAAATTTATAAGCTTGGCATCATTGACGCACCGACGTTTCTTGTTAATTTTCTACAGCGAAGTGTGATCGCAGTTATTCCAAATCAGGCTCGTGCAATTGTCTATAAAAAGTTTTTACGGAGTGATACTGTTTAGGCATGGCTACTAAACTTTTTGTCACGCTAGCATTCATAGCTTCTCCCTTCCTATCTTTAGGTCTTGTTGTTTATGGGTTGTTTCGTGATGAAAAGTATCGTCGATATTACGGTTTTCTTTTGAGTATTGTAGTGGGGTTATTGATGTATAAGGTGATGCCAACCTCCGATATGGACCTTTGGCGTTATTACGATTTTCTTAGTGATATGTCAACTTTATCTCCCTTGGCAGCGCTAACGCAGATATGGCAAGGAAGTGATCCGTTGAGCTATAGTTTTATATATATCGTGGGCGGCGCGCTCGGTAGCCATGCGGTGCCACTTATTGAGAGTATGGTTACTTATGGGATTTTCTTCTTTATACTTTTTGATTATGCGAAAAATTTAAAATTACAGGCTCGCTATCTCGCTCTAGTTTCGACTTTCTTTTTTTCAATTTATAGCATTGTTAATACATTTTCAGGGATAAGGTTTGGCTTGGCGATCTCGTTGTTTGCGCTAGCTGTCTATCTTGATATCGTTAAAAACAAAAAACCAATAGCCCGTCTACTCTACCTCCTTACTCCACTTTTTCATACTTCGATGATCACTCTTCTTTTAGTAAGAGTGATAGCGGGTATTTTTCGACAGCGATTTCTCTGGCTTCAATTATTCTTAGTAGCGTTAGTGGGACTTTCTACGACGCTTTTGCTCATAGTGTCTAGAGTTTTAACAAACGTCCCGTTTTTGTCTATTGTCGCAGAAAGGGCTGACTTCTATTTAAATCCTGAATTTCCAAGTGGAACATGGTATCCGTTCAATGTCGGTATTACATTAATTCTATTAGCCTTACTTGTTATCGCTTATAGAAAGCGCATTAAACCAAAGGAGCGTTTGCTCTTAAAGTTAAATCTATACGTAGTTGTAATTGCTCTCTCTAATGTTACAAATGCTTATGTGGCGAGTCGCTACATGACAATTGCTAAAATTTTATTTTCAATAAACCTTATATTCATTATGTTCTACATACAAAAAACCGGATACTTTAAAACCAGAAAAATACTCATGCGATTATTGATAACGGGTTTTATCGTAACAGTGATAGCATTTTTGGGGTATCAGTACGCAGCTTTAAGGTATCTGGACTATGGTGGTCTTTTCCCTTATGGTATTATGGATAATCTAGTGCTATTACTTATGAGGAACTAATTATGGCCACAGTCACAGTCATCATGCCTGCTTATAATGTCGAAAAAGAAATAGCATTGTCCATTAAGGACATTTTAAACCAGACCCATGAAGACCTTGAGTTGATAATTATTAATGACGGCAGTACGGACGGAACGGAAAGAGTTATTCAGTCGTTCAATGATAGACGTATCCAACATATTAACCAGCAAAATGCAGGTGTTTCGGCGGCAAGGAATCGTGGAATGGATTTGTCCCATGGTGAATTTATTCTCTTTGTTGATGCTGATGATCGTCTTGATTCTACTATGATCGCAACATTATACAATATCGCGAATAACGATCGACGATGTGATGTCGTTGTCTGCGGTGTGGATTCCTTTTATGAGGGAGGGCGGCAGAAGAAGGCTAGCGGCTCTTTGAACGTCTTGCATCTATCTGCCGCAGAAGCAATAGACGAGTTACTCTACGAGCGTTCAATTGTAAATGCCCCGTTCGCAAAGCTGTTTCGTGCGTCTTTTTTGCGCAAGGAGCGATTTCCGTTAAATATTTCAATTGCTGAAGATCTTCTCTTTAACTATAATGCGCTCCTCAAAGCTCGTAGCGTAGCCATCGTCCCACGGATATTATATTTCTATTTTGTACGACCGGGGAGCGCGATGAACTCTCAATTTTCCGAGAAGCGAATGAGTGGTTTAGTTGCTGTTAAGAAACTCGTTAAGGATTCGAAAAAACGCTCGTTGGACATCCAGTACGCGGCTTTATGTCGTCTTTTTATGGAGTCTATGTACATAGCCGTGAAAATTCCTTTAATGGATAAACGACATAGAAGATTTCTTAAAGAGTGTCTTGCAAACATTGGAAATCTGCAAAATGATGTTATTAGAAGTCGGCAAGCTAGCGCAAAAACGAAACTTTTTGCAAGGAGTGCGTCGATTCATCCATTAGCGGCAGTAGTCCTGGCTAAGTGCATATATTTTATCGCGCACATAAAAAGAAAGGTTTAATATGAAAAAAGTACTTGTAAGGTTTTATGGTTCTCGGAATCTTGGTGATGACCTTTTTATAAAAGTTTTGAGTGAACGTTATCGTAATAAATTTACTGTGATTGACTATGTAAGCAATCCTTCTTTTAGGGAACTTTCCAATGTACATGCTATAACAAATCGTTTCCTGCTATACATGTTTCGACTACTTGATATTCTCTTTAAGACACGTAACAGCATACTCCTATTCTTTTCCCGATCGCACGACTTACTTATCTATGTTGGTGGTTCAATTTTTATCGAGGGCTCTGAGCGAAGCGTCTGGAGCAAAGAGCTTACTTTTTATGAACGCTTAAAAATTCCTTATTATATTATCGGCTCGAATATTGGTCCTTATCGTACGAAGGGTTTTTTGAGTATTATTCGCGAGATTTTCTCAAATGCGAAGGATGTTTGTTTGCGTGACAGTACGTCGCACAGTCTCGTTGAGGATATTTCGAACGTTCGACTCTCTACGGATGCAGTGTTCGCAATGGATGTAGAGCGATATAAGAATGATAGTGAAAAAATAATTACTTTTTCTATCGTTAATTACCGTGAACGTTTCGATAAAGAAACAGCCGATACTTATGAAAAAATACTGGTTAACTTAACGTGCAAATATATGGATGACGGTTACAAAGTCGTATATATGTCCTTCTGTAATTTCGAAGGGGATAAGATCGCTATAAAATATTTGCTAAGTTCAATGAGTGTAGAAATGTCTTCTCGAATTGATGTTTTTTATTATGATGGTAATATTGATGAAGCTCTAGCTCTACTAGCTCGCTCGGAAATAATAATGGCCGGACGATTCCATGCGGTTATTCTTGGCTTATTATTCGAAAAGACAGTTTTGCCAATGGCGTACAGTAATAAGACCATCAACCTTTTAAAAGATATTGACTTTCATGGGCCAGTTCTTGATATACGAAAAGCGGACAAATTTAGACTTTCTACTCTCGAACAAATGCAGCATAATAATATAAGCGAACAAATTAAACTTGCAACTCAACAATTTAGTGAATTAGATAAGGTTTTATCTCGACGAGATGGATAAGCGGAAACAGTTAGTTAAGAGCACTGTAGTCATTGCAATTGGGAAAATTAGTTCTCAACTTATTAGTTTTCTCTTGCTGCCTATTTATACGACTTATCTTAGTCCTGGTGAATATGGTCTTGTGGATCTTATAATTACTTATCTATTTCTAGTTGTGCCGCTACTTACCCTCCAAATTGAAATGGCTTCTTTCCGCTTTTTGGTAGATGCCCGTGGTAATAAAAAAGAAACCACCCGCGTTATTAGTAACGTTATGACAATTGTGCTGCAAACGCTGCTCGTGTGTGTTGCGCTGTTTGTGGTGGCAAGCGTTATTTTTAATATTCCGTACGCGCCGTACATTTTACTGAATGTCGTAGCGACGATTTTCAGTAACCTCTTTTTGCAGATGGCGCGCGGCATGGGTGACAACAAAAAGTTTGCTGTGGCTAGCATTGTTACGGGCGTTACCACGCTTGCGCTAAGCCTCGCTCTTATTATGTGGCTGCAGCTTGGCGCTGCGGGGCTGCTTGCTGCGCTTGGGTTGGCCAACCTTGCCTGTGCAGTGTACCTGTTTATTGCACTACGGCTTTATCGCTACATGCGCCCTGCCGCCCGCAACGGCAAAATGCAAAAAGAACTTGTTTCGTACTCGTTGCCACTGGTGCCAAACGGTATTTCATGGTGGGCGATAAATGCATCCGACCGTACTATTATCTCGGTATTTTTGGGTGTTGCTGCCAACGGTGTTTACGCTGTGTCTAATAAATATGCAGCTATTTTTGCCAGCCTTTACGGTATTTTTAGTCTATCGTGGGCCGAGTCGGCTTCAATGCACATTAACGCTAAAGACCGTGATGAGTTTTTTTCACAAACCAGCAATGCCAGTGTAAAGTTATTCGGTTCGCTTGGGCTGCTACTTATTGCGGGTATTCCGCTTGTCTTTAGCCTTCTTGTTGATGCGCAGTTTGCCGAATCGTATTTATACATTCCCCTGCTTGTTATTGGGGCGTTCTTTAACGCGGTAGTAGGAACATACAGCGCAGTGTATGTGGCAAAAAAGCTTACCAGGCAAGTTGCTATGACCTCTATTGTGGCAGCGGTTATAAACATCATATTGACGGTAGTTTTTGTAACATGGCTGGGGCTATACGCCGCGGCCGCCGCAACGGCAATTGCCTATTTGGTTATGGCGATTTACCGGCACTACGACAGTAAAAAATTTATTACTATTACATACGAGCGGCTTTTGTTTGTAAAACTGGCCGCGCTTTACGCGGCTACTCTGCTTCTCTACTACGTAAACGCTCCTCTTGCGAATATCGCCAACCTATTGTTTGCAATTATTGCAGCAATGTTGTTAAATAAATCTATAGTGAAAATTGTTAAAACGAAGGTACTCAGTTTGCGGCGCAAACAATTGCCAGAGGATACCCATGAAGTTAGCCTATAGGTGGCTGTTAGTTGTTGCCTGGATGGCGCTTATTTTCATGTTCTCTAATGAAGTTGCGGGTGTCTCATCGCAGCGCAGCGGCACAATTGTAAACGATCTACAGACGACATTTTCGCTTGATGCTAACTTTTCTTTACTTGAGGTAATTACCCGTAAGGCAGCCCATCTTACCCTCTATTTTATACTGGGCGGCCTGCTGTTTTTTGCCCTCTATGGCATGAGACGGTTTAGCGCTAGTAAATCCGCAATTTTAGCAGTTGCGGCAACGTTTTTATATGCCTGTACCGACGAGTTTCACCAGGCCTTCGTGCCTGGCCGTGGCAGTCAGTTTACCGATGTGTTAATAGATACGGTTGGTGGAGCCGTTGCTGTTTTCATTTGTTATTACTATGTTCGTTACAAGGCGCAAAAGGAGCATCGTCATCATGAAGAAGTCAAAAAATCCACCCGTTAATAACTCTGTATTCAGCCGGTATTTTCCTGCTGCCCTAGCCGGCCTCGTGTCGTTGTCGTATGTGTGGGCGATAATTTCTATTATCACGACGTCGCTTATTCCCGGGTCGCTACTGGGGCTGATTATTATAGTGTCTCTTGCCGCCATGGGCGGGTTGGTATTTGGCATTATTAAAACGCGCCGCCAGCCAAAAAAATGGTGGCTTATTGCCCTTGCTATTATCGCTATCGCGCTGAACGTATGGGTGGCAACGCTCGGCCATATGGCAAAAAGCTTTTTCGATGCCATTCACGACGACGGTTACGCCTACGAAGAATACAGCATCATCGCAAAAAAAGACAAACATATAACGTTGCAGCCGCAAACCACCCGCTCTACCGCACTTATGAGCATTGACGATAATTCAAAGGCGGTAAAGACTGAAACTACGAAGTACACCGGCGCTCAGTTTAAAAGCCACGACTCGCTTAACGCCGTGTCGGATGCTTTAAGCAGAGATGATACCGAACTTGTCGTCTTAAAGTCGAGCTACTTGCCTATTCTTAAAGAGAATAAAAACCCCTTTTACCAAAGCGTCGAGGTGCTTGCCACATTTACCATTAAGGTAAAGCAGGATGACCTGGCATCGGGTGGCATGAACAAGCCGTTTGTGGCGTATATTAGCGGTATCGATAGCTACGGCTCTATTAGTGGCGTGTCGCGCAGTGATGTGAACATGCTAATGGTAGTAAACCCGGGTGCGCAGCAAATTTTGCTGGTTAATACGCCACGCGATTATTACGTGCAACTGCACGGCACTACGGGTTTAAAAGATAAGCTTACCCATGCGGGACTATATGGCATTAACATGTCAGTTAACACGCTTGAAGATTTGTACCAAACAAAAATAAACTATTATGTGCGCATGAATTTCGATTCGCTTATTAAGCTGGTTGATGCGCTTGGTGGTATTGACGTTGTGTCTGACCGCGCATTTACAACAAATGGCCACACTTTTGTGCGGGGCGTTAACCATCTTAATAGCACGCAGGCACTTGCCTTTTCGCGTGAGCGCTATTCGTTTGCCGAGGGCGACCGCGCGCGTGGCCAAAACCAGCAGCGTGTTATAGAGGCGATTTTGCGAAAAGTAGGAACGCTGAATGGTGTTGCAAATTACCAGTCTGTTGTTAATACATTAGCCGGATCGTTTGAGACGAATGCTGCCGCGCCAGAAATTTCAACGCTTATTAACGGTCAGCTGAGTCATATTGGCAGCTGGAGTATTACTTCGGTGAGCGTTGATGGCGTGGGAGAGCTTGCCCCAACCTACACAATGGGGTCGACGCCGCTGTATGTTATGGAGCCAGATATGACAACTGTGAGCACGGTTCGTCAGCAAGTTAAAACGGTGCTGGATAAATAATTTTCTAAAGCTATGTAATGCTCGGCGCGCTCCGTGACAGAATAGTCGCGGAGCGCGCCGTTTTGGCTACGTCTCGTTGGTGTCGAGGTAGGAGCGAATGTCCTGTAGCCAGTAGTCGCCCAGCTTGAACTCGATTGCCTGCAAGGTCTTCATAACCCAGTAGTAGCCGCGAAGCTGCATGTCGGCCGGCGGGCTGTAGTTGGTGTGGCGCCACCCGTGGTACTCGCAACGGTCGTCGAAGTAGCCGCGAACCTGCTTCATGTGCTCGACGCTGAACACTCCCCTGTGCCATGTAGCGGGAGCCAGTCGCACAAACCACTCCAGTACGGCGCGCGGGTCGCTTCGGTCGAGCGAGGCCATCGCCTTCAGCTGTTCGTCTCGTCGCTTCTCGAGCAACGGAACAAGATTGCTCCAGCCGCTCTCGGGCTCATTGAACAGCTGCGTCAAAGCTTCCTGATGCTTCAGGAGAACCATGCACGTCCACAGCATCTCGTTCTCGTACAAGGGGCGGTCGTTGTGCTGAGCCGGGTCGGCGATCAGCCTCACGCCGTTGAAGTTGGTGAACATCAGCTCTCCTCTGTCAACAGAGGCAGCGATGAGGCCGCGAACCTCGTCGATGTAGTGGTTGTAAGGTTTGCCTTTGTACTCTTCCATGACACTTCCCTTTTTCGGAGGTATGGGTCAAGATAAGTATAAAGAAAAAGCGCCGATAGTGCTACCATAAGCGGCATGTCTGGCTTCTCTGGACTTTAACCGCTTAATTTGGTATAATACCTTACCAGAAGCGTTGGCTTCGCTACAATCTGGCCTCATCGTCTAACGGTTAGGACACAAGGTTCTCATCCTTGCAATCGGGGTTCGATTCCCCGTGAGGTCACCAAGAAATTATCCAGATAAGAAAAGTTCCACCAATTATATGGTGGGGCTTTTCTTTTTACCCTCATCTCTGTTATTTTGAGTTCGACTCCCCGAGGGCGATAGGAGTAAGTCAGGTTGACACGTATAGTAAGTGCGCTTATTATATGGACATGATTACACTTGCTAAAACGCATCAAACTACAATAGCGAAACCAACGAATATCTTTAACCTCTGGGCGGATATCAATCATTGGGCTGAGTATGATGAAGGTATTGAATGGGCAAAGCTTACTGATACGTTCATTGAGGGCGGCCACTACGTAATTAAGCCGAAGGGTGGCCCAACAGTCAAAGCCACTATTATTACTATCGAACCTAATCGCCGTTTTATTGATGTTTCACATTTGCCTGGAGCCAAACTTACGTTCGATCATCTTCTGACAGAAGAAAATGGTCAAACGATAGTGAGCATTACTATGACGCTCCATGGGCCGCTCGCGTGGCTTTGGGTGAAGATACTTGGTAAGAACCAGCAAGCCGATCTGGAGAAGTCGACTGCCAACCTTATTAAAAAAGCGGAGCGCATATGAAATATTGGATAAATACTGTTAGTCGCAATCATGTCATGCGCGGCGTAGCAGGTGGGTTCACGCAGGCTAACCACGGTAAACCTCAAGCCTTGAAGCGATTAAAGACCGAAGATTGGATTGTTTTTTATTCACCAAAAGTTGAATTTGAAGGCGATGAGCCGCTCCAAGCATTTACGGCTATTGGTAAAATCGCCGATGAGGAGCTATATCAGGTAGAAATGATGCCTGGCTTCACTCCATGGCGCCGCAATGTTGACTTTAAAAAGTGCCAAGAAACACCTATTCGTCCGCTCATAGATCATCTTAGTTTTATTAAGGATACATCAAAATGGGGCTATATGTTTCGTTTTGGATTGTTTGAAATACCGGAGCAGGATTTTAAGCTCATTGCCAGCGCTATGGGAGTAGAAGTTGAATAATACAGAATTAGCGACAGAGTTTCGCCAAGCCAATGCAAGTCCGGGTTTATTGCTGTGGCGATTAAGTAATGAGTGGCAAGCTAAACAGCGGGCCGCGCTAAAACCATTTGATTTGACTCATACACAATTCGTTCTGCTTGCATCGCTCTCATATGCGGCAAACAAGCGTGAGCTCACCCAAAAACAACTAGCCGAATTTGCGCATACTGACGTTATGATGACCTCGCAAGTTGTACGCAAATTAGAACAGAAAGGTCTTGTGAGCCGACACGAAAGTAAGTATGACGGGCGTGCGGTTACGCTCGCTCCGACAGTAACAGGACTCGAACTTGTTAATAAAGCCGTAGTTGTCGTGGAATCAGTCGATAGGATTTTCTTTGAAAAAATTGGAAAAGATTTACCTCAGCTCATAAAGACGATGCGGCAACTTACACAGGATTAGGTTATTAGATCTGAGTTATGTTTCCTAGGTCAGAGAGATATATTTTGCCATTGTGATATTCCACACCCAAATCGATGAGCTTATTATGTAAGCTGAGTAAATCTCCCTCCAAAGTGTTCCACTGAGATATACGAGAGGTCACCACGAATATAGCTCACCTATTAGGTGGGCTGTTTTCGTGGTGAACGCCTATGGCGCGGAAGCGAAATTCTAAAGATAGCTGATAAGTAAAAAACCTCCACTAAAAATAGAGGAGGTGTCAATATCCGAGAGGGCCGTGTCCAGGGCGGATGCCCGCGACGACCCTCTCGGATGGAGGAGCCAGAATGTAGCTACAGGTACTCTCGCACCGTCGGCGACGCCCAGTTGACGTTGACGGTGCCGGCCCAGCAGCTACCCAGAGCCAGTGCGCGGACGCTCGTCCACCGGTAGAGGAACGGAACGCGCGACCAAGTGTCATCGCGGCCCAGCTGGTAACCGCTTAGGTTTGGCGCGGCGGCGCCGTTGACGCCTTTGTTCCAGTAGAGCGGCCAGTCCGGAAACTGAATCAGCGCGGACAGTACCTCGCTGGCGGCGAGGTTGTCTTGACCCCACAAGGAGTCGGGGCGAACCCCTCTCCCGTGCTCGGGGTCGAACGCCAGCCAGATGGGACGCGTGAACGTGCGCTTGTTGGGCGCGAGACGGATGCTGCGCTCGTCGACGCCGATTTCGCCCGGCCGTTCCTTGGCGTAGCCTTGGGGTGCGGCAACGTTCTTCCACAGCGAGTCGAAGCCATCCGGCACGTGCAGAAGTGGCACTTCCGTCGTGGTTCGGGGTGTGAATTCGCTTGGCGGCATCGGCAGGGGTAGTCCCGGCCAGAGTTGGCGCGCTCGATTGAGCTGCTGCTCGGCATTACGCCACCATTTGATCTCGTAGGGCATGAGCCACTTCCTTCTGGTGTGAGTCTGTTAAGGTCCTATTTTTATTATATCATATTATGTAGTTAATTGTCAATGTCGCCATCGCCACCTCTTTGCTGAAATAATATAAATCTCAATTAAAATGCCGCCTTTCCACTCGGGTGAATGGAAAGGCGGCGTTTGTGCGAGGAGCTACCCCGGTGTAAACCGAAGCAGTCTTAGCACTTCCGATTTTGTCTGCGGCGAAAACGTAGTGGGCGGTTCCGGCAAGCGGATGCCATCCCACAACTTGTTCGCTCGCTCGAGCCGCTGCTGAGGAGAAGTGAACACGTGCGCTCTTCCTACTTGGGTTGTCGGTCCATTGTTGGTTATAGCATAAAAAATACAAACAGTCGATATTACCTGGGCGGTACAACAAAGCACAAGCGCTATGCTATAATGCCAACAACAGTACAGAATAAGAAAGTACGATCATGGTAACGAAAAAATCACAAAAAAAGACGACTCGCCACGCATCGAAGATGAAAAAGTGGCTAATTGGTATTTTAGGTGGCATTATCTTACTTGCCATTATCGTGTGGCTGGCGTTCCAGCTAAGTCCGTGGCCTAGCGCACTCCTTATTCGTCACGAATTTACCGAGGGCGGATTAAAAACTGCTAAAGCGCTTGAAAAGCACGTTCCCGCTGGTATTGCTGAAATAGAAAATCAACAGTACCGCGCCAATGATAACGATGCCTATCTCGATGTTTTTTATCCCGATAAAACGAACAAGCCGCTAGCAACGGTAATATGGACGCATGGTGGCGCCTGGGTTTCTGGAGACAAGGACGAAGTTGATAACTACATGAAGATTTTAGCGTCTCATGGCTTTACGGTGGTGAGCGTTAATTACTCTATTGCGCCCGAGAAACAGTACCCCACCCCTATTGTTCAGCTTAATGCGGCATTATCGTATGTAAAAGAAAACGCCGCACGATTAAATAGTGATGCTCGGCGCATTGTTCTTGCGGGCGATTCTGCCGGTTCGCAAATTGCCGCGCAAATGGCAAACATTATTACCAGCCCATCGTACGCAAAGAAGGTTGGTATTGAGCCGTCGCTTGCACCAGATAGCCTTAAAGGAGTGCTACTTAACTGTGGCGCTTACGATTTGGCGCTTCCTGACTACGACGGCGCTTTTGGCGATTTTTTGCATACCGTGCTATGGGCATATTCCGGTACGAAAAATTTCCGCAATGACCCTCGGCTAGAGGCCGCATCGGTTGCGAACTATGTCACACCGGCATTTCCGCCTGCATTTATTACCGCTGGTAATGTCGACCCGCTTCTTCCGCAGTCGACAGAGCTGGCGAAGCGCCTGAAAAAACAGGGTGTTGTTACCGATACGCTATTTTACGCCAAAGATCACACTCCTCAACTTAACCATGAATACCAATTTAATCTCGATACGCACGACGGCAAAAAAGCGCTAACGCGCATGGTAGGCTTTTTGAAAACACATACAGCACGCCGTTAATGGCGATGCATGTGATGATTTTCGTGATACTTCATGACGAGTGCATGACCGCGACCTTTGGTGAGTAGGTAGCGGTTAACAGGATAGGCGGCGACGTACGCTACAACAAGGGATGTGGCCATACTCACCCAGAAGAGCCAATCGCTGAGTCCGGCGTCCATAGCGCCAGGTATAATCACCATGGTTAAATTGTCGGTAATCTCCATAGTGGCGATAGAAAGCGTATCGGCAGCAACGACTACCGACAGCGCGGCCGCAAAACCAAGGCCAGCTTTACGTAGCGGCAACGTTGATAATCCGAAACCAAAAATGAAAGCCAATATGGTTGCGAGAATAATTGTTTGCAGATTATCGAGTCCAACGGCAGTTCCAACCAAAAGCCCGAGAATCTCGCCAATGGCGCATCCTGTTAAGCAGTGCAATGTGGCGCTGGCAGCCATTTTGTTTAACTGCGTAGTTTTGTGCTGCTTCATGATTCTACGGTATAAGCTGAAAGTGCGGCTGTCAAGATTGACGTTACGAAACAAGACGTGTATAGTGCACATATAACATAAGCAAGACACGTTCATGAAAATTGCCCGAACGAGAGAATTTATAAAGCGTAACATTATTGAACTTGTTGCGGGACTGTTGACTGTTGCGGCGGTTATTATGGCCGGTTTTGCGCTGAGCGCGTCACGTGCGGCGTCGCCATACGCCACGTCCGATGCTTCCTCTGCAACGGTGGCCGACGGGGCGAGTATTGTTAACGATTCGAGTGCTGTTGGAGGAAAATCGGTAAAATTTGGCGATGAAAAGCCGACTCCTGCAAATGGTCCTCGAGGTAAGCAACTGTATCGCGATACCCGTCTTCAAAACGACGGACGACCCGCGGCTATTAGCGGTCAACCGTACGCCGTGTGGGTGGGCGGCTGGAGTGGTGATCCAGCGACGGCGACAAAACAGCATACGGATGCGGCGATTGCACAGGGTAAAATTCCCCAGTTTGTTTTGTATAATATCCCCCTTCGCGACTGTGGGCTTTATTCGGCCGGAGGTTTGAAAAACTTTACCGAGTATAAGAGCTGGATAAATGGCATTGTAAGCGGTATTGGACAGCGCGAGGCAATTGTCGTACTTGAGCCCGATGCCCTGGCCGGACTAGACTGTCTTACAGCTGCTCAGAAAAATGATCGAACGCAGGGTCTCGCCGATGCGGTGACGGCGCTCACCTCTAAAACAAAAGCGTTTGTTTATGTCGATGCCGGCAACGCCGGCTGGATTGGGAGCGCTGATATGGCAAACAGGCTGAAGTCGGTCGGTATTGATAAAGCACGCGGATTTGCAATAAACGTATCAAACTTCTTTACGGTGAGCGAAAATGTTACCTACGGAACAGCGATTTCAAAGCTGGTGGGTAATAAGCCCTTTGTTATTGACACGAGTCGTAACGGACAAGGGCGATATGTCAACAACAGCGACCCCGAGGCATGGTGCAACCCGCCAGGACGGGGCCTCGGCGTGAAGCCAACCACTTCTACCGGGCAGCCGCTGGTTGACGCTTATCTTTGGCTAAAAACTCCCGGCGAATCTGACGGCACTTGTCGCGGTGCGCCAGCTGCTGGCCAATGGTACGAATCGTACGCTCAGGGGCTTATAAATAAGGCAAATTACACGGCGCAGTAATTTACATTACTTTAAAAATAGTATATTATATAATAATCCTCAAATCGAGGAAAAACCGAACAGAGAGGTGGCCCATTATGGCGGGTCTCGTTCGCGGCATCAGCTTCACAGGAAGCATGCCGTTCGACACGCGCGGTGAGGGCATGCGCCGTCTGGCGCCGCTCGGCAACTACCTGCTGGCATTGCCGCAGGGCGAGCTGGAGCGTCGTCAGACGTGGATCTTCCCCATGATCGAGCGTCTGGTCTCGGCGCTCAGTCTGCGTGTCGCCGAGGAGGGTCGTCCCGAGTACGGCCAGCTGCCGCAGTACGCCTTCGACGGCGATCGCATGGACATCCCCCGCTCGGTGCTTGGCATCGAGGGTGAGATCGACGACGCGATCGCTGCCGCGACCGTGGTTCGTAGGGAGTTCCCCAACTCCTTCCGATCGACACCACTGCTCGTAGGGCTGCCGCACGCGGCCGACCTTGCGGGCTTCTGCTTCACGCCGGAGCAGGCCAAGCGCTGGATGCGCGATGTCGAGGCGGTCATCGCCAAGGAGGCAACGGCCATCGTCGGCAAGCACGGTTCGAGCTCGACGGCGATCATGCTGGAGAGCCCGTTCACCATGCAGAGCATCCTCGAGGCGCACCAGCGCCGTGAGGATGTGGCGCCACTGGTCAAGCGGTTCGCCAAGGGCTTCGCCGACATGGCCAGCCGCCTGCCCGAGCACACGCCGGTGTACATCCACCTGTGCCACGGCGACTTCCAGGGGAAGTCGAAGCACAGCTGGACCAACGTCGCCCTCACGGTGGAGTTCGTCAATGCCATTGGCGAGGTCTGGCCGAACGATCTGGTGACGCTGGGCGGCGTCCACATGCCGTTCTTCGGTGGGGCGAATCTGCCCATCGTTCTGGAGCGCGACATGTTCCGGCCGCTGGATGATCTCAACCGGTCGATTCCGGTCATCTACGGGGGTGTTCACCCCATGGTGACCTCGAAGCTGGACATCAGCTTCAAGGACGCGTTCGACATCAACCGCCGTGCGTACCACGCTGCGGCGGAAGCACTGAACATGCCGTTCAAGGCCATTTCGTGGCCGTGTGGTGGCGGTCGTCTGTCGGGCAAGGGACTCGACTACGCCTTCCGCCTGCTGAACGAGTTCGTACTCGTCGACGGCGCATACGGTCCTCCGCAGGTGTAATGTAGATTGCACCTGCACGACTCCCCGAGACACGCAGCCAGCGTGTCTCGGGGATTTTTCTTGCAATAAAAAGCGGGCAGCGAATACGGCTGCCCGCGTCTTACTATGCGAGGTCGTCGTTCCATGTTGCGGCGTGCCTGCTTATATTGAGCATTATATATAGCTCGGAAGCGGCTTCTGCAAAGTGCTGCGGCGCACCGTATGCCCTGCTGAGTGCATACAGGTTAACGTAGTGGTCGCTTAGGAGCGCACGCAGCATCTCGTAGAGAATGCGCTCGGTTAGGTTCGAGCGTGGATCGACATCGCTAAGCAGATTGTCGTACAAGGCAGAGGCCTCCTCGACCGGTAAACGGCTAAAGAGTAAAAGCCCGCCCGTGCTATCGTCCACGAACACTTTCGGGTTCAGCATAGCCCCACCCCTAGTTGAATAAGACATGCTTATAATAAATCTGTTCTTGCAAAAAGTCAAACGGCAAATTTTACTACATGTACTGTGCGATGTGTATATTGATTCTCAATTTTCTCCTGTATATAATGAAAGTAACCTAATTGGGGGTGTAACGAGAAGTATGAAAGAAGCAAAGCTTATGCACGGCTTGAATATCAACCTTTCACCACGGCGTCGCGATTATCTGCGTCCCCACCCCTATGAAGCACTCCTGCGCCAAAGCAAAAACATGGGCCGCGTGGCCACAGGCGCTTTTGACACTATTACGCACGAAATAAAAGATGTCTTAAATAAAGAAATTACGTTACCGCCGAGCGAGCAGATACTGGCGACGCTTCCAGGTATGCAAAAACGTCGCGCAGGGTTAGACAAAATTGCCGCGCTTAAAAAACGGGTGAAAAAATCTCACCAAGTTTTAGCAAATGTGCAAACAGTGTTTCCAATGACGCTTTTTCCCGGCAGCGTTATCGTCGACCGTTTAAAAGTGACCATTATAAAGCGCGACTTCTTTTGGTCATCGCACGTTGTTAGTCTTCAAATAGACGACATTCTTAACGTCACTGCGGGGGTGGGGCCACTGTTCGGTTCTCTTAATATTGCCAGCCGAGTCATGAATTCCATCGATCACTTTAGCGTTAACTACCTCTGGAGAGAGGACGCACTATTTCTTAAGCGGCTTATTCAAGGCTCCGTACTGGCAAGGCAAAATCATCTCGATATGGATCAACTTTCTTTAAAAGAAACAGTTGCCAGTCTCTACGAACTTGGTAATGATTCTGGCAGATAAGTTGGCGCGTCAGACAAAATAACCAACGCTTCCTTCGGGTCGAGCCGCAGCTCGTCGTTAAAGTGAACGGTTTCAGTTCGCTCGTAGTGGAGACTTGAGAGGACGATTCGACCAATATTCGAGCGCACGCCGGTTATTCGTGTAACGGTTTCTTCGTCGCTGAAATTTGCAATCACCGTGTAGTCGCCAGATTGCCCCTGAACTCCAAAGCTCAAGCTTTCTTCATCACTACTTTCTATGTGAGCGTAACTTCCCTCTTGCCAGGCGGTCTGTTTTCGCAGGGCGAGTAATGTACGATAGAGCGAAAAGAATGACCGCGGATCGTTTTTTTGAGCTTCTAAGTTTGCAATGTCAAAGTTGGGCTGTACAGGGAGCCATGTTGTGTCGGCGTCGGAAAACCCCGCGTTTTTATTTGCGTTCCATAGCATGGGTGTACGGGCGTCATCTCGTTCACCCTGTATGTCGTCGCGCAGCTCTTCGGGAATATAAAATGCATGGTCGCCGCCAATTTCTTTTTGATATACAAATGACATGCCAGGCAGCATAAGGTTAAGCGTTGCCATCATGCGTGCACCTTTTGAGCCGTAGTTATTAACCGGAAGAGGTCGGTCGTGGTTGGCAATAACATTAGTGGCGATACCTGGCGCGGCATATTGCTCATCCATGAGACGCTGGTGTGTTTTTGCATCGAATGGCGCGTTCATTCGACGGAAATAAAACGACTTTGCTTGAGGGTGGGTTGAGTCGAGCATACGCGTTACGTCGGTGGGGGCGTAGGCTTCAAAAATCATAAAGAGATCTCGTTCGGGATAGCTATCAAAAACAGATGTAAGCTGCTGTGCGTAAGAAGAGAGTGTTGGCAGAAAATTGGCCGCCGAATCGTGAATGAGTGCGTCATAGGGATTATCGGTGGCTGGTTTGTAATCGGGAAACGGCAGTTCGTTGGGGAGCTCAGGATTTTTGCCAACATGATTAAATGCGTCTATTCGAAAACCGTCAACGCCCTGCTCTATCCAAAAACGGAGCGTGTCGCACATTGCTTCACGCACGGCCGGCTGCTCCCAGTTAAGGTCGGGCTGGTGCTCATTAAACGAATGATAGTAGTATTGACCACGCTCCGGGCTTAATGTCCAAGCGGGAATTCCTTTCACCGTTCCATCTTCTTGAATAAGCGACTCATCACCCGCCTGGACGGCGCGTAAGTTGGGTTTTGAGAACACGCTAACATGATTATTCGGTGGCGTCCCGTCCGGGTTTGGGTCGCGCCAAATATACCAGTCGGCATACGGATTCGTTTCGGCATCGGCGGATGATTTTGAGTTTTTAAACCACCTATGCTGATCGGAGGTATGGTTGGGAACGAAGTCGATCATAACTTTCATGTCCAGCTCGTGCGCACGTTCGGTGAGGGCGTAAAAATCTTCAAGAGTGCCGTAGCGCGAATCGACATCTACATACGAACTCACGTCATATCCACCGTCCGTCATGGGCGATGGAAAGAAAGGGCTTATCCAAATGGCATCAATACCCATTTCGCGCAGATCGGGAAGTTTTTCGGTAATGCCAAGCATACTTCCCTCTCCGCGAAGATCGGCCGGATTGTTGCGTACCTCGTTAAAGCTGCGGGGGTAAACTTGGCAAACTGCACTGCGCTCCCATTCAGATGCTGATGGGAATGAAGCTGTTTCTTTCATAAAACCCTCCCGTTACGTGATATATAAATTATAGCAGAGAAGCTTTGCAAATAATGCTGTAGAAGGGTTATTAAACTTCTTTTTTTGAAGAGTTATCGGCTAACTTGCCAATAATTTCAAGCAATTTTCGCGGCGTAATTTCGGCTTTAATAAGATACGCGTCGGCATTATGCTCCATGGCAAGGCGCGACTCCTCGTCTTGATCGAAGTTTGTCAACACAATAACGCGACTTCCTGGAACAAGGTCCTTCCCCTCGCCGCGGAGCGTTTTCAGTATTTCCCCGCCCCGTTTTTCGGGTAGCATGATATCAAGCAAAATAAGGTCGTACGGCTTATTTTGTGCTGCTACGAGACCGTCATTGCCGTCAACTACCCAGTCAACGTCGTAGCCAGCTTTTTTAAGGGTGCGCACGTACATTTCGCCAATAAATCGGTCGTCTTCAATGCATAGTATTGTTTTAATAGCCATATTATCCTCTGAACATCGCGTGGTTTTTTATCCAGCCCTCACCGTGCTCAATGAGGCCTTCGTTAGTATTATGATTTGCTTTTAGCTTTTCGGCAACTGTGGCGTAAACCGGGAGGCTAAACTCGAAAACAGAACCCTCACCTTCTCGGCTCTTGACGCTAATAGTACCGCCATGAGACTCGACAATCGCCTTGCAAATATAAAGCCCAATGCCAGTGCCGGCAACTGTTTCGCGTGAACGATGCGACCGGTAGAACTTATGAAAAAGGTTGCTAACAACATTACTTGGCATGCCAATGCCGTAGTCTTGAACGGCAATTTTTACAAAATCTCCATCTTGCTTGGCGGAGACATTGACCACGCCGCCTTCGTTGCTATATTTAATTGCATTATCAATAAGATTACCAAGAACTTCGCCAATACTTGCTTTATCGGCGGCCACCGTTGGTAGCGTATCGGGAAAATGAACCGATAACATACGGTTTTGTGCTGCCGCTCGCAGCTGCATGTCATCTTGAATAGAGTCATAGATATCTTTTATGTCTTCTTCGTGAAGACGAATTTTGAGGTGGCGTCTATCATAGCGCGAAGCATTAAGAATATTGTTAACGTAGCTACTTAATCTATTAGATGACACGATAAGACGTTTCATTAGCTCGGCTTGATCTCCCTGCATGACATCTTGCAACTCGTCATCAAGGACATCGAGATAGCCGCGAATAACGGTAATGGGTCCACGTAGTTCGTGCGCGGCAAAGGCAATAAAGTCGAGACTGTCATCTTCCGGTTGATAATCTTTTGTACGCTCCAGCAATGTTACAATTACTTCAGCTTTGCTCCCCTTGTCATATGACGCTGTTAAGTCGTAAATTTTACGACCCTCCTCACCAATTGGCTTGTTTGGAACGCGTAGCCACGTGCGTTCTGCTTGTACCGATTTTTCGTTACATATATCAATCCATTCATCGAGGGTAGGATGGTCGGTAAATAAGAGTTCTAACGAAGCAATATTGTCGGTATCGCGCCGAATAGGGGCGGCCTTGTTGGCGAAAATAACCGTGCGCGTCGCATCGAGCATGACGATGCCAGCCGAAGCGTGGTTGAGCGCATCAGGAACGTCGAAGCTGTTTTCGTGAAGCGGATGCTCGTTTTTGCTGCCAAGTTCGTATACGGTTTGCAGTACAGGTTTAAAGCCATCTTTCGTAAACCGCTTTGCATTTGGATTGGGCGCGGCTAGCGTTGTGGGTTCGCCGGAGGCTCGCGTTAACGCACTTGTAAGATCGCGGAGCGGCAACGTTAGTTGATTAACAAGAACGATATTCAAACCAATTGAAGCCGCTAAAACGGCGACAAGTACGACTGTAAGTTCTAACGGCGAAATTGATAGCTCGGCGAAAGCTAACGCGCCACCGATTGCACCCACGACAATAACTTGCATGAAAACAGTCTGAAAAACTGCCCGCTTATGAAAGCGTGGCCAGTAATTTCGAACAAGTGGCTCGCTTGGCTTTACTGCCACGAAACGTCTCCGCCGTCGCTATTTGGTACGGCCGTAATCCATGTTTGGCCACGGGCAAGCGGGAAAGGCTTACCCTGGCGCGTAAATGATAGCTGGCTTTTTTCGCCTCGTTTTTCCCAGGTGACATTTTTCGCTTCGCCGTTCTGAAATACCACTGCCTTGCCCTTGCCGATAGTTTTTATCGACTCACGGTACCCATCTTCAAGAACTCGCTCTTCATCAACGCGCAGCGCAACGACAACCTTGGGGGATATCTGTCCCTTTTCGCGGTCAATATGTGGTGCACCAGCCAAAAAACGATCGTAGCTATTGGTTTTTTTGTTGTAAACGTAGTGCGTATTATAGGCTGGACCACTTATGTTAATTGTAACTTTTGTGGCGTTTGGCTCTTTGCTTGCCTTAGAATTACCGCGACGAATACCCGTAAATTGAGATGTCGTGTATCCCTTTGCCTTGTTGAGCTCGTCTAGTTTTTCGAAACTAGTATAAACATTATGGGGCGCGTAACGATCGGTGGCACGCCAGTAGTAGCCAGCATTGAAAAATTGATCAATATCACGATACGCCCCGTTGCGCACCTTAGCGAGCGCTGCCGCACTTCCGCCTACATGTGCGACCGATGCATTATATGGGGTGAGCCAGTCAACGTAATACATGCGCAAGCTACGAACAGGACCAATGAGCTGAGGCTTTTCTTGTTGGTAAAGCGCCAAAAAACGTGTAATGCCTCCTTCAGCAATGGCCTCGTAAACAACACCGGCCTCTTTTAGTCCCGACTGAGGGCGAGCGTCCGGGCTATTTTCTATCATGATGGCCGTAACAGCCTGCTTGGTTGCTGCTTCGTTTTTTACTTCTTTTCCGGTGAGTGGCGAATAAAAATGTACCGGTGCGGGCTTTTCTTTTTTAGGTGAAACAACCGTAGAAATAACTTGTGAAACTGGTTTTTGGTAAAGAAGCGCAAACGTAATTGCGCTCGCAATGACAATAAGAATGGTACCACCAATAATGTAGCTGGTCTTAGGGTGTTTTTTTATCCAACTACCGAGACGTTTCCACCAAGGTTGTTTAATGGTGAGCTGAGGGTTATCTTCTATCATGCTTATGGTCTAGTATAGCAAACCATAAGCATGGAATAAAGAAACTAGGCGCTTGTTGATGTTTCGATGGCTTTTTCGAGGCGCGTAAGAACGCGAGCCTTGCCAAGCGCCGCCAGCGTTTCGTTAAGCGCCGGACTAAATGGCGACCAACTTACCGAAAGCCGAATGAGACTAAAGAGAACGGCAGGCTTCTGATTCGTTTTTTCAAGTAGCTGGTTGAGCGTTTCTTGCAGTTTTTCGGGAGTGAAATTGGTGCTATCGAGCGATTTGAACGTTGTAATCGCTTGACCAAGCAGAGTGGCAAGGTCGGCGCGATGGATTTTTTTAAGTGGCTTGCTGTCGTTAATCATGAGCCAGTTTGGGGCGGGTTCTTCAAAGAAATAGTGCGTCATGCTGGTAAGATCGGCCATGCTGCGTAATCGGTCTTGAACGAGCATTAGTACTTTTAGTCGTTCGTCTTCAGATGCAGTCATGGCAGATGCGGGCCAAAAATCTCGCGCGTACTCCATAAGCTCCTCAATGGGTGTGCGTCGAATCCACTGACCGTTAAGCCACAAAAGACGCTGTTGGTCGAAGCGCGCGCCACTTCGTTGAACGCGATTAAGGCTGAACTTTTTGATGAGTTCTGCTCTGTCGAAGACTTCTTGCTCTGTGCCATCGTTCCAGCCAAGCGTGACTAAAAAGTTTACCAGCGCATCGGGTAAAATACCATCGCGCAGATAGTCGAGAATGTCTTTTGCACCGTCTCGCTTGCCCAGTTTTTTACCACCAGTTTCGGCCATAATGTGCGGAACGGTTGCAAAAAATGGGTGTTGAATGCCGAGCGCCTCGTATATATTAAGGTAATTTGGCTGGCTGGCGATAAATTCCTGCCCGCGAATAATGTGCGTTATCTGCATTTCCGCGTCGTCAACGATGTGTGCAAAATTATAAGTAGGAAATCCGTCCGATTTCATAATGACAATGTCATCAATCACCTCTGGTCCAGTAGAAAGATCGCCCATAATTTCATCGTGCCACTGATAGGGTTTGGGGTCGCTTTTAAAGCGGAGCGGACGGGTGCCATCCCATGCGGGAGGATTTTCAGGACGATGGTCTCGAAACAGGAAAGCGCGCTTTTCAGCTCGGGCCTTTTCGCGGAAAGCCTGCACTTCTTCTGGAGTGTAGGGGTCGGCGTAGGCGCGGCCGCTATCGATGAGTTTTTGCGCCCACGCTTTATAAATTTCAAGCCGATCGCTTTGACGGTATGGACCGTAATTTCCACCGATGTCGGGGCCCTCGTCGTAGGTAAGGCCTAGCACGTTAAGGCATTCAATAATATGATGCGCCGAGCCCTCAACCTCCCTTTTTTGGTCAGTGTCTTCAAGTCGGAGGATAAATTGGCCGCCAGCTTGACGCGCAATCAGCCAGGCAAATAAAGCCGTGCGGACGCCGCCGACGTGCATAAAGCCGGTTGGACTTGGCGCGAATCGAGTTCTTACAGGGGTAGTCATGAGTAGTAGTATAACATAATTGGCTGTTATAATGGTAGCGACCAGCAGTCGCTGGATCTGTTCTCCGTAGGAGGCATTATGGGTGAAGTACCACCCTCTGCGCGCATACTGCGTGAAATGCTGGACAGCAAAAGGTGGCGAAAGGCGTCGCACCGGCGCGGCGACGAGGTGGCATTGGCACATAGGCCGCTTGCAGAAGCGCTGTATGCGCTTGCGCGACGAGACCCCTCTCTGGTGAGTCCGCTAGAGGACGCAAACTTGTCGGGTTGGCTTCGGGGGTATGTGCCCGCAACCACGGCTGGCGTTGCGTTTCTGCACGACGGCCAGGCACTGAGGCATCGCGACGGACTGCGACCGTGGATTTTGCTGCCTTTTCCATCCGTGATGCTGCGTCTCGTGACGTTTGCAATCGTGGGCGACGGCGACGAGACACACGCCCAGTATTCGGTGGTGCTACAGCGTGACCTGCGATCACTCGTGATCAACGTTCCCGAAGGGAGTCCCCCGAAGCTGTCTCTGCTGGCGCTCAATGGCATGGCGCTCATCTCGAACGACCTGAGCATTGAGCCA
>Ga0206107_1000171_pt1 | contig 46283 bp, 42 predicted proteins | sample 2B0metagenome_FD_148652 | JGI IMG/M metagenome (GOLD analysis project Ga0206107, IMG submission 148652) | Enriched microbial communities from leaf-cutter ant dump, University of Wisconsin, Madison, United States - 2B0 | ecosystem: Environmental > Terrestrial > Nest > Insects nest > Nest dump...
GTCGTGACGCCGGCCTGTCGCTTCGTACCGCACCTGTCGTTATTCGTAAAAGGATAAGGCAGCTCGAGCAAAACCTTCTGGTCAGAGTCTCAACAAAACGACGACATAATACGAGAGCGAAGCTCTACGAAGTAACCCCTTCAGGCCGAGAAACGCTTGTTCGTGCCTCTCCTAACCGAGATGAGTGCATTGCAATTCTCAGGCTACTCGCAAAGTACGAACACGCCGTTACGCCAAACAGTGTTATCGCTGGAAATAGCTATGCAGATTACGGCGCAATTAACGTACTTGTTCGCAGCGGGCTTATTGAGTCTTACGACTGCGGGAGGACGTATCGTCCCACAAAAGAGGGGATCCTCTATCTTCACTGCGAGACACAGCTAGAGACGCAGCTCGCAACGTACTAGCACCAGCCGCCCATCGTTTTGGGCGGCATTTTTTACCATGAAAAAACGACCCAAAATCGAGTCGTCTTTTCATGGCGGAGAGAGAGGGATTCGAACCCTCGGTGCCATTGCTGACACGACGGTTTTCAAGACCGTTCCCTTCAACCACTCGGGCACCTCTCCGTATAAGTGGCTGCGCCTATAATAACAGATACAACGCATTTAGTCGAGAGGTTGCTTGGCAATCACTGCGCAGGAGACATGAGCAGCACCAGCATCCCGCAACAAACCTGACAGTTGGCGAAGCGTGGCGCCTGTCGTAGCGATATCGTCAACTAGTATGTACCTCCCCTCTACTTTTTGCTTCGTTATTTCAAATGCAGCAACCGCATTATGTTCGCGTTGACGACGGCTACTCCCACGCTGCTGCGTTTTCGCTTTACGTTTGAACACTTTTTTATACGGCAGATGCTGTCGCTTGGCAAATTCGCGCGCTAGACGTTCTGCATGATCAAACCCACGCTGACGAATGTGCGAGGGAAGGGTAGGCACTGAAGTAACGATGGCATCGGGAGGCAATTGGCCACACCGGGCAGAGAGCAACTGCGCCAGCGGTTTGGCGACATCGCGCGCATGATGAAATTTGTAACGCTCGAGAGCCAGCTTTAGCGGACCGTCGTACCGGCCGACGCACCAGGAAGGCGAGCATTGGACGTGCATCTTTACTGGGTCGTTGTTACATAAAACACAGTCATTAAAAATGTGCTTATTGATGTTATATTTACAATTATCGCAAAAAATAGCGCCAATTTCACCGCAAGAACAACAGTAGTGCGGCATTATGAGGTTAATAGGAGACATATGCATTGTACTTTTTACTATTAACTCGACCATTTAGTTGATTATAGCGTAAATGTTGGTTATAATGTGAAGGACTATTTGTCAATAGAGCCTAGAGAAAAAGTGGAGGAAATCATGGCCCGTAAACAAAATGACGATCTCTTGATCGAAGATGAGCTCGCCGCTGCGTTTCTGAATGACGACGACCTGACTACCCAACAGCCAAGTTCAGCAGCACCTCAACCCGCCAGTGATACAGCCTGGGAAGAATCTGAAGACGATTTTCCCGGCCAGCTTGCCGTTGATGTATATGAAACCGACGAAAAGCTTATTGTAAAAGCACGTACCGCAGGGGTAAACAAAGAAGATCTTGACGTTAGCATTAGCGACGGCATTCTTACGATTAGTGGTACGCTTTCAAGCGGCGACGACACAGACGCAACAAACTGGCATATCCAGGAGTGCTACTGGGGCGAATTTAGCCGTACGCTTGCGCTACCTGTCGCAGTAAAAGAAGATGAGGTAGAGGCTGTTCTAAAAGACGGTGTTCTCACCATTAGCTTTGCCAAGGTAAAGCAAGAACAAGCAAAGCGCATTACTATTAAATAGATTCCTCTGAAACTATTGCACGAAAAACAGCTCGGCGAGGGAGCTGTTTTTTTAGACTCATAAGTATTTTACGTGCAAAAATAAAACCGCCCGATTTTTTGCGGGCGGTTTTATTTTGAAAGAGAAGTGAGTTACTAACCCTGAGCCGAGAAACTTGTAACAACAAAGTTGACAAGTGCGTAGGCAAGAATAGCCACAACAATACCAATAACGGCATAGAGAATGGTGTTCTTTGCCGAAGTAACGGCTGAGCTGTCACCACCAGATACGACATAACGGACACCACCGATGATAAGCATAATCACCGAAACGGCACCAATGACGAAGAGGAGAACGTCAGTAATCTTTTTAAAGATACCATCCGCGCCAAAGAGGTCGGTTTGTTGGTCGTCACCCTTTGCAGATGAAGCACCACCAGCCAAACCACCGTCTGCACCCTGTGCGTGAACGGTTGAAGGCTCGATAACTGGCGCTACCAAGCTAACACCGAGTGCAAGCACTGGAACGAGGAGCAGTACCTGTAAACTTTTTTTAATAATATTTTTCATGCTAATTCCTTTCTTAGAATTACTCTAGTTATGTTATACCAAACAATGACCATTTTGTTAAGAGGTATTACCGAAAACTAGCAATAACAAAGTTCACGATAGCATAAGCCATAATCGCTACCACTAGGCCGATAACCGCATACAGAATAGTGTTTTTTGCTGAAGTGATAGCCGAGGTGTCCCCGTTAGCAGTTGTATAGCGCAGACCACCAACGATAATCATTATGACGGCAACCGCACCAATAACGAAGAGAAGAACGTTTACGATATTTCGAAAACTTCCCTCGACCGTCCGGGTGTCGGTATCACCACCGGCGGCATTGACGCCATTCAACGCATCCTGGGCTGCGTCGGCACTTACGGTTGCCGCGGGCACCATACTTGCAAGGCCCACCACCGCCACAAGTGCAATCATAATATTAACGAGTTTTTTCATACTTGCTCCTTTAAAACCTTCCTATGACAAATTTTACAATGGCAAACGACATAATTGCCACCACCAAGCCAACAACGGCATAAAGAATAGTTTCGCGAGCCGATTTCACCCCCGATGAATCGCCGTTAGAGGTAACGAAACGGATACCACCAACGACGATCATAACAACCGAGATAGCACCAAGGAGGTAGATGAGCGTGTCAACAACAACATTAATCATGCTGGTAGCGTTGTCGTTTTTCGCTCCACACACCTGTGAGCTACTGCCGTTACATGCCTGAAATACATCGATTGCCGACACAGGCAGGGCAGGTAACAGCACCATACCGCTAATAAGCAATGTTGCGGCAATTTGTTTTATTTTTCGTATCATTCTTAAAACCTTCCTATGACAAATTGAGTTATAACGAACGCCATAAGCACGACGCCAAGCCCAACAATGGCGTAAATAATAGCTTCGCGGGCTCTTTTTGTGTTAGAGGCGTTGCCACCCGATGTTATGTAAAAGAAGCCGGCCACAACAATAACCAATACCGCAACAATGCCTGCCCATAGGTAGACGGTGTTAAGGACACTTGCTATAGACACGTCAACATCCGTCACATGACTCTCGTAATCGATTTGACCCGCATTAATTTTACCTTGTGCAAAAAGTGTGATTAAGTAATTCATTATTGAAGTGCTCCTGCAACAATATTAACAATTGCAATTGAGAAAATCGAGAGAACAAGCCCAATGACCGCGTTGGTTATAGTTTTACGGGCGGCCGCAATACCGCTGGCATCACCCGCACTTATCATAAACTTATATCCACCGGCAATAATAAACCCAACGGCAATGTACCCTACAAGCTGTAACATGAACTCGATAATATTTAGGGCAATCGTCCAGATAAACGTAGTAATACCACCCTTGCTAGCCCCTGGCTGCTTAATGTTACACTTGCTGTCTAGTAAGCCCTTATACCATGCAGGAAAGGTGAGGATATCCTCTTTACAGGCGGCATAGGTTGTTTGTGGTACTGCAACCGCTACCGTCGCGCCACCAAGCGTGGCGACAAGTAGGAGAGCGGCAAACCATCGTTGTATTTTTTTCATACTATCATTTCTCCTTTAGTAAAATATGCCACCCGGAATGAGGAAGTTAAGCCCAACATACATGAGGCCGTAACAGATAAGGCCAATGACGATGTTTGTAATCATGCCACGAGCTTCGTTAACCTGCGCGGCATTATCTTTGGCACTAGTGTAAAGAATGGACGCATAGACAATCCCACCCACTGCTAAAATACCCACACCAGCCGTTAAAATTTGCAAAACGAGAATGAGGATTTTCCAAATGGCGGTGTCTTCGGCTTTGCCACTGTCGTTATTAACATTGTTGCAAATATCGCCGCCTATAATTGCGGTGTCAACGTCCCCACATTTTGCAGCGTAGACAGGGGTTGCAAGCACGGCCATTCCACCAAACAAAACGCCGAAGGCAAGGGCGAGTGTGATAATTTTTTGTTTTACTTTCATACTACTTATAAAAATACGCCACTTTTTTAAAGTACGCAAGTTACCGTAATGAATATGACGATACTTTCCCGTAATTATTGACTTTTCATCAATAAAATGGTACATTAAAGGCATATGTGGGAGTTGCGTCTAACGCCTATGTTCGAGCGCGTTTCGCTCAAACGACTGATTTTGCTATTTTCGGCTGCAATTGTAGCTTCTGTTAGTTTGATACTCACAACCTCTCAACCCGCCTTTGCCGAACCGGCAGCCGACACTCAAACGGAAGAGGCGAAAGACGCGCAGTGGAGTGGCAGTAGCATTATTTACCAGGGTAACACCTACGATTCTCTTGGTCTTGCGGGAACAAACGGCAGTCTCGGTTTCGATAAGGGAACGCCGGTTTACCGTTACACGACATCCGACAACAAGGCCTACATTATTTCATTCACTCCGGGAGAAGACCCAACAAAGGCAACGACGGCTAAATATGCCGTTTACACCTATGTCGCCCCCGATAGCTACAGTAACCCGCAAGATAAAAAAGACATAACACTCGCAACGCAAGCAGAAAGCGAGGAGGCGGCGAACGCGTCTTCCTGCGTCTACGAAGGTATTGGCTGGATTCTCTGTCCTATTACCAACCACTTAGCAAAAGCAATGGACTGGGTATTTCATTTGCTCAGCGGCTTCTTAACCGTTCGACCACTAGAGGGAGGGCAGAGCAACCCACTCTATCGAGGGTGGTCGGTAATGAGAGATGTTGCCAATGTTGCCTTTGTTATTGGTTTTTTGGTTATTATTTACTCACAAATTACCGGCATGGGCTTTTCAACCTATAATATTAAGCGGACGTTACCGCGGCTTATTGCTGCCGCCATTTTGGTAAATACGTCATTTTGGATATGTGCAATTGCCGTTGACCTGTCGAATATTGCCGGGTTCTCCCTAGAAGCAATGTTCTTAGGCTTAAGAAATATGCTTACCGACGGGAGTAGCAATAACTGGGATTTGATAAACGTTGAGAGTATAACAACTGCCGTACTATCGGGCGGAGTTGTTGGCGCGGCAGCTGTCACCGCGCTTGTTACCCCTGGAGCACTTTACATGCTCCTGCCAGTTTTGGTTGGAGCAATTATTTCACTGCTTGTTGCACTTATTATTATGGCAGCACGACAAGCCCTCATTGTGTTGCTTGTGATTATAGCGCCACTGGCATTTGTTGCTTATTTGCTACCTAACACCGAGAAATATTTTGACAAATGGAAGAATGTTTTTGTGACGATGCTCGTGCTCTTCCCGGTATTCTCGGTTCTCTTTGGTGGCGCACAGGTGGCAGGAACCATTATTCTCTTAAACGCCGACGGTATTGCTATGGTGTTTTTGGCGATTGCAACACAGGCATCTGCTTTGGCTATTTTGCCATTTACGCTAAAGTTCGGTGGCGGCTTCCTTAATAGAATCGGTGCAATTACAAATAATGCGAACAAAGGTCTTATTGACCGAACGCGTAATTTTGCAAACGAACAGGCCGCATCGAAAAAAGCTAAGATGATGGCCCAAGAAAACCCGCGCAGGTTTAGCCGTACCCGCGCCATACAAAGCCTCGACCAGCGTCGACGCCGACGCGAGGGACAGCAACGTGTTAACGAAGCAATTGCCGATAATCGCTGGGAAAACAGTAGCGACTTCCACAGTATTGATACCGCGCGCCGCGAAACTGAACGAGCTAAGCAGATGATTCATAGTAATCATGAGGCGGATTGGAACCGAAGGACGCTTGATAACCATTCGGCGTTAAGGCGCGAGATGCAAATGCGCGCCGCTGCCGATCGTGCCGAACTGGCGAAGGCGGATACAGACGCAACATATGCAGAATTTAAAGCCTTTGACCAAGATAAGTTTACAAGAGAGGTCACCCCTGGAGGTAGACGAGTATTTACGGCAAACGCCCCCGAGTCATACCGACTTAGTCCAGAATTACTTGATGAAAACTCAGCACTGCGTCGAGATGCCGTTAGCCCAATGCGCGCAACCGCAGACGAACTTGCCCTCACTAATATGAGGCGCGACAATGCAACTGCGCAAAGCCGCGAAAACTTGCGGGACACGCTTCTTAGCCAAGAAGATCAGCGCGAATACGCCGGAGGTGTGAAGGGCCACATGGGTGCCGAAAGTGCCTTCGCAACCGCTATTCGTGCCGACCGTGATGAATATGAAAACAATACCAAGAGCAAGGCAGAGCTCATGAAGCACTTTAACCTTGACTCAACCCAATACCACCACCTTGCCGTAGGCAAAAAAGAGCCGATTACTCTACAAGACTCAAATCACAACAGTTATTCGTTTACTGCAGATGACATGTTTACGCACGAAGCTGCAATTGGCCACCAAATGAAAGCTGGTGCCTACAAAGAAATTGAAGAAATCTTTGCGAAATCGTGGAAGCACGTCACTGCCGATGGCAAAATTGAGTATGGCGCGACAGGTGAGTTTGCAACGAGTATCTCAGCCTACATTAAAGAAAACAAGCTCGATGGAAAAGCCGGCTTCTTTGGGTCGCAAACTATCGGTGATATCGCACAGGGTCGTATTTTTGGAGATTACGGCCTCGATGCGGCAGCCATCCGTTATATTCAGGCCGGTAAGGTTGGCAATGAGGCGCTTTCAAAAATGGCTCCGGGTGCACTCGAACGCATGTTTAAGCTTGAGACAATTTCGGATCAATCTATTATTGAGCACATGGAGTCGCTCGGCAATACGTATGCAACAGACGCAGATCGCGCCAAGGTAATTAGTGGATTCCGCCAAAACATGAGCGAACTCCGCGACAGCGCAACAACCATCCTTGGCTCGCAAATTCTTAGCAGGAATGCCGAGCGTGGCTCGATTGAGAAGTTCAAAGAATTTGCCCGCGGCCCAATGGCTCGTACATCAGAGCCAATCCCACCAAGCCAGCTTATAGCAGATCGAAGGAGAGAGACTTCCATTCCACCGATGCCTTCCGTCCCACCAAGCGTTCCGCCAATACCTCCAAATCCTCCGACAATTCCTCCTGCGCCACCAACTCCTTCGGCGTAATAATCCGGAAACGCTCTCGCCCCGTTGCATCCAGCAACGGGGTTTTGCTTCTACTAACTATAGGGGTAGCAATTTCTACACACACTAGATGTAGCGTTATTATTACACCATCTAACCCCTTGCTTTTTATTGTTTTTGGTATATAGTAATAACTACATTACTGTTTATGTGCATCGTGTGCACGGAGAAGGGAACCCAAGCATGAGCGAATTACGCCGTCCAAGTGTTACCAATGAACATCAATCATTAGCCGACCGATTCGAATCAGGAGGCGAGCGCGCGGGGCCCAATTACAGAAAAATCGCTTTTCTAGGAGGCGCAGGTTTAGCGCTTAGTGGCGTGGCCGCTGCAGCAATGTTCGGTGTTTTTGGTGCCGAAAAAGATGAGCACCGCACACCCGAACGCCCTGCAAGCTCTGCACCAGCCGCACCGGGCGAAACCACACCGTCTCCCGAGGCAAGTGAAACGACCCCCGAGCTAACGCCCGAAATGGCGACGTACATTCTCGATGGTAAAGAAATGAACTACGAGGAGTACATTGAGGCAAATCGTATCCCCAGCAGCCTTGAAGGTAAGCAGGCGGTTACTCAACTTTTTAGCGAAACTCTTACCAATTGGGTACAGTCGGGGTTAACAAAAGAAGACGCCAAGCGTTACAAGGACTACGAATCGCCTGTCGACGAAAACGGATCGTGGCAGACAGGGCTCTACGGCGCAACGCAAACATTTTATGACCGTGGGTTCGAAGAGGCGGTTATTGGGCAGGGAGACGATTTGCGCGATAATCTTGCCGGTAAAGACAGTAGTCCGCTTATTGAAGAAATGGCATTCGTCCATCGTCACTCGGTAGCATCTTACGAAAAAACCATGAACGAACCGACTCCTTTTAAGGGTAAGTTTGAAGTGCTCGGCTTTGCTCACGTGTCAGAAATCGACTTGCACGGAAATCACGAAACACCATTTTCTGTTTATGTGAAATACAGCGACAATGGAAGTGAAAACTCGGCAGGGCCCGGCTATACGCCACTCGAGGCCTTTGGTACGAAAGTATTTAAAGCCGATGGCGCATTAATTGAAAACACCGAAACCAACTCTTGGAAACTGGCCGCCGTGCAGCTTTCCGAACTCGATGAGTACGAAGAACAGCAGTATAACCCTGCGCAGTAAATAGCGTGTCTCAGAAAAAGACTCTCGTCAACGCGGGAGTCTTTTTCGACTTTCTTTTTTTGTCGATATGCGTCATAATTTAGCGTAAGTACTATGAAAACAAAGCTGTTGGCGTTACTGGGGTTAATTGTCGCAAGCGTTAGCTTGTCACTTGTGTTTGGCAGCAGCCCGGTTTTTGCCGCAGGCGAAAAATACAAGTGGGTTAATGAAACCACCATCGAAGCCAGTGGCGGCCTATACAAAAACGTCAACGCCGCGAAAGATGGCGTTCTTCAGTTTAAGCACAAAATAAACAATACGTACGAAGCCTACAGTAGCGGTGATTGCAACATCACCATGACAATTAGCGTCTCTACCGACAACAAGACGGCGACGCTTAAAACCAAGGGGTGTGATGGTCCTGCGAAAGACTTCGACCGCAGCTTTACTATTTCAAACGTAAAAGACGGACCAAAGCCGGACGGATCGGACGTTGACTACTCAAATGTTAACTGTTCGAAAGAATACGAAGGTGGCATGAATGTCTACCGCTGTGAGGCAACCAAAAAATGTGTAAAAGAAAAAAAGGGAACAGCGACCGAATGTCTTAACGCTTTTAATGCCTGTATGGTAGAGGCTGCCGACGGCGGCGAAAATAAGGTAGAGGACTACGAGAACTGTCAAGAGAAGGTTGGCGGCGGTGATCTTACCGACGCCGAAGAGGAGGAAGAGGGCGAAGAAGAAACGGCCTGTGCTATTGATGGTATCGGCTGGATTATTTGCCCCGTGCTCACATTTGTCGGTCAAATCACCGATGCAGCTTACAGCTTCGTGTCGCTCTTACTTGAAGTGCAGCCAATCATGACCACCGGTTCAACAAAGGAGGTATACGAAGCATGGTCGATAATGCGCAACTTTGCCAACGGAGCGTTCGTCGTGGCGTTTCTGTTTATTATATTCTCACAGGTAACCAGCGTCGGTATATCCAACTACGGCATAAAACGTATGTTGCCAAGGCTTATTATCGCCGCAATTTTAGTTAATATTTCTTACTGGATTTGCGCAATTGCCGTTGACATATCAAATATTGCCGGCTCCTCGATAAAAGCAATTTTCGACAGCATGGGCGCCAGTTTAACAGTACCAAAGGGTGGGGCGTTTAGCGGTAGTGGCGGTTGGGCGGCGCTTGGCGCAACTATAGTAAGCGGTGCGGCGGTAGGTGTTGCGCTCTACGTGGGACTTGCTGCGCTGATACCAGCGATGCTGGCGGCACTTATTGCCATTGTTACCGTATTTTTGGTACTAACACTGCGACAAGCGTTTATTATTTTGTTCGTGGTTATTGCGCCGCTAGCATTCGTGGCGTACCTTCTTCCAAATACAGAGAGTTGGTTTAAAAAGTGGCGATCATTATTTGGACAGCTACTGGCCATGTACGTTATTATTGCATTTATATTTGGTGGCGCAGGGTTTGCCTCGCATATTGTTATTATATCGTCCGACAATATGGCGGTGCAGGTTGCGGGGGCTGCCATGGCTGTTATTCCACTCTTTATTACACCAGTGGTCATGAAAGCGGGCGGTAATGCGCTTAACAAGCTAGGCATAAACAACATAAATAAGGGGCCTATCGATAGACTAAAGAGAGGAGCCGAAGGTTACGCAGCGAATCGAAAAATACTTCGCCAATCGCGCGCGCTTAATGGCGTCGGTCGCCAACTACCTGGCTACAAGAAAAACCTGCAACGGAAAATGCGAAGAGAGGCCGTTAACGCTGCACGTGCCGGCGGTCTTAACTCGGCAAGAACACGTTATATTGCCGATGCGGCGGCAGCCGAAGGCGAAAATGGTTCAGCCAATCAGTTCGCGCGACAAATGGCGGGTGGAAGCCGTTATGTCGAGCCAAGCGCACAAGCCCAGGCGGCCGTTACGGCAAATGCACTAAACGAGCAAAAAAAAGCATTCGCTTCCGACGTAAAAGACATGGAGGCGTTAGTGCGCGTCCGATTTGACAACCCCGGCGAAGCACTTCAAGAAGCGATGCAGCAGGGTGACACGACAATGGCCGTTGCCGCACAAAACGTTATGTTTTCTGCGGGCGGATCGGGCGTAGCAAGTTTCAGGAAAGCAATCGAAAGCCACGAAGCAGCCATAAACACCGCTACACGAAACGGCGATGTCGCAGAAGTGGCACGTCTGCAAAGCCAGCTTAACTCGGTGCAGTCCGGACTAAAGACAAATATCGATGAAAATCACGGCAAGCTTGCCAAAGAAAAAGGTGCGGATGTACTCAAGTGGGCGAAAAGTTCCGGAGGCAGCCTTAGTAGTACTGGTGCCGTTTCTCCCGGCGACGAGCTTGCCGACATCGAACTTGCAGACCAACATACTAGCACACTAGCAAAAATGGAAACACAGGGTCTTATTACCGCCCCTCAAGCAGACCGCATGCTGAATGATCCGCGTCTTAAGACAAAACTTGACACAAGTAAGCGTGAAATCTTGCAACGCGTTGCAAACGGGACACCGTCTCCGGTTCCCACACCTGCACCAGCCCCGGCGCCCGCACCAAGTCCAACACCAGCCCCTAACGTTAACCCCATTACGAACTCGCCAAATAATACAACGACAGCCGGAGCGCTCCCTAACACCACCCCTAACGTTAACCCCGACAGCAACACCTTCCGTAATGCACCCGCAGGCGGTAGTGGTGGCAATGTCAATTCGACAAACTGGACACCTCCGGCGAATCCAGCCCCAACGCCAGCTCCAGCTCCAGCGCCAGCACCAGCACCTACAACCAACCCCATTACGAACTCGCCAAATAACAGTCCGGCTCCCGCTGGTCCAGCCGCGCCAGTGCCAAATGTTAATACCGGCGGAGGCTTCCGCACGCCACCTTCTGCAGGCGGAGGTGCTAATAACTCGAATAACGCCAATTGGACACCACCAAGCAATATAAACTTAAATGGCCCTCGCAATCCGTAGTACAATAGAAGCTAGTACATGGCAGTTTATAAAGTTCCACAAGATGTCGAAGCAGAAGACAAGCTTATCGGCCCGTTCAGCTTTAGGCAATTTATCTACCTACTCATTGCGGCGGGTGCGATTTTCTTTGCATGGCTTTTGTCAAACCTGTTGCTGCCGCTTGCGCTCATTCCGCTGCCGGTCATCTTGTTTTTTGGTGCGTTAGCATTACCACTTAAAAAAGATCAGCCTATGGAAATTTACCTTGCAGCCGTTGTTTCGTTTTATTTAAAACCGCGTAAGCGGCTATGGCAACCGGACGGAATTCAATCACTCGTGGAGATAACGGCACCCAAGGTGGTAGAAATACAACGAACAAAAAATCTTTCGCAGTCCGAAGCGGCAAAACGTTTGTCGTATCTCGCCGATATCGTCGATACGGGCGGCTGGGCTGTTAGGGGTGCGCCAGTGCCAATATCTGGCACTGCAATGCGCGACAACGCCTACTACGAAGCACAGGAGACCGAGGATGTCCTTGACGCCTCCGGTGGTGTTGCGCAGTCATTCGACAATATGATTTCCGCATCTGACGCGCGTCGTCGTCAAACTATGGTACAACGTATGCACGCGCCAGAAGAAGCGCAGAATCAGCCACAAACGCCGCCCCCTGTATCGCAGCAGTTTAGCGACCCCTACGCGCAGTTACAGCCCGCTACAACGGGGTCACAACTTAACTACAACCCTTATCCAGACATTCACCAGTCGGTTATTCAACCTCTAGGCAGCCAACCGCAAAACCAACCTCAGCAGCCTCAACCAGCGGAGCAATATCAAGCACCAGAGCAGCCCCCCAGGCCCGTACAAGCACCGCCAGAGGCCTTACAGCCCATTTCTTCCCCGCAACCACAGCCCCAACAGGAGCAACCTGTGGAAAACATTGAGACAAACACTAGCGAAGAACCCATCTCACCTGATATAATAAACCTTGCTAATAATTCTGATTTGTCGATAGAAACGATAGCGCACGAGGCCAAGCGAATTCATGAACGTGAGCGTGAATTGCCTGAAGAAGAGGTCGTCATATCATTGCATTAATCGGGTAACCGAGGGAGAGTGGGGATGCAGCCGAATCAACAACCTCTGGTATCTGTACCAGACATACCTCAGCAGACCGGACCTGCTCCTGTTAATGTACCTCAAAATCAGCAGCCACAAAACCAGCCTCAGCAGCCAGCTTCAAACCAGCCGCAGCCGCAAGGATCGCAACAAGCGCAGCCAGCGCCTACACCCAAGCAGCAAAACACCACTCAAAATAGCCTGCTTATCTCTGAAATCCGCGAAAATATGGTCATTATGAGTGATGGTAGTTTTAGGGCGGTGGTTGCTTGTAAATCTATCAATTTCGACCTCATGAGCTCGCGCGAACGCGAAGGCGTCGAGTTCAGTTATCAAAACTTCTTAAACGCGCTTTATTTTCCTATTCAAATCTTCATTCGCTCCCAGCGTGTTGACATTGGACCATACCTCGACAGGCTATCAAACATTCGTCGCGGACAAGACAACATGCTTCTTGGGGTACTCATGGATGACTACATTAACTTTATCGACGTGCTTTCGCAAGATGCTAATATTATGGACAAAAGCTTCTTTATTATTGTTCCTTATTACCCAACGGGCGACTTAAACAACGTCAAAGAACAGGCAAAGGGTTTTTTTGGGAAAATATTCGCAAAAGAGCAGGCAACGGCAACCCGCATCGACAAAGCCACTTACGATAAAGCAAAAGATGAAATTAAAAACCGCGTCGATTCGGTAATGAGCGGTTTGTTTCAGATTGGCGTCAAAAGTGTTCAACTTAACACAAAAGAGCTCGGCGAGCTTTACTACAACATGTACAATCCCGACACCGCAGTGCGCGAACCACTAGGCGACTTCGAAAACGTGACGTCTACTTATGTTCGCAAGGGTCAGGGCGAAGCACCGCGTCCACATCTGCAGGAAGGAGGGATATAAAAATGGCAAAAAAGAAACTCGATCCAGTTGATATTGCCGCCCAACAGCGTGCCCGCGAGCAAGCCGAGGTAGAACAAGCCTTCTTAAAGGGTATGACAACACTGCGCGACCTTATTGCACCAAGTAGCCTTGAAATCCATGCCAGCCATTTTCGCCTGGGAACAAAATACGGCCGTACTATTTATGTTTACGGCTATCCGCGCCAAATTTACACGGGCTGGTTAAGTTCTCTTATTAACATCGACGAAGTGCTCGATATTAGCATGTTTATTTACCCTGTCGAAAGCCAGGTGGTGCTTAATAACCTGCGCAAAAAAGTAACGCAGCTTGAAGCCACCATGGCCATTAACAGCGAAAAGGGACGCACGCGCGACCCTGCATCCGAAGCCGCCCTGCAGGACGCCGAAGAGCTGCGCGACCAGCTACAGGTTGGGTCGGAGCGCTTCTTCCGTTTCGGGCTTTATATTACGCTTTACGCCGACAGCATGGACGAACTTAGTTTCGTGCAGCATAAAATTGAGACGCTTTTCGGACAGCAGCTTATTTTCAGCAAGGTGGCGTCAAGCCAGCAGGAGCAGGGGCTTAATAGCACTATCCCGCAAATGACCGACCAACTACAAATTCGTCGCAACATGAACACCGGCGCCATTAGCACAAGCTTCCCATTCACCAGCGCCGACCTTACGCAGGAAAAGGGCGTTTTGTACGGTATTAACATGCACAATAACGGCCTGGTTATCTTCGACCGCTTTACGTTGGAAAACGCCAATATGGTGGTGTTTGCAAAGTCTGGTGCGGGTAAGTCGTTCACCGTAAAGCTTGAGGCGCTTCGCAGCATGATGATTGGATCGGACGTGCTGATTATCGACCCCGAAAATGAGTACCAAAAACTTGCCGATGCCGTGGGCGGTAGCTATATTCGTCTCAGCCTCAACTCGGACACGCGAATCAACCCGTTCGATCTTCCGCGTGTTATTGACAGTGAAGAAGCAGACGACGCCCTCCGCGCCAACCTAGTAACGCTACACGGTCTTTTCCGTCTTATGCTCGGTGGCAGCCAGGCAACGGCGCAGGGACAGCTTATGGCAGCGTTAACACCGGCTGAAGAAGCCGACCTCGACCAAGGCCTCATCGACACCTACGCCCGCGCCGGCATTACCAGCGATCCGCTCACACACAATTCGTTGCCGCCAACTATCTCCGACCTTTACGACACCCTGCTTCATATGGGTGGCACCGGCCCGTCGCTTGCGCAACGACTTCGTAAATACACCACGGGAACGTTCGCCGGTATTTTTAGCCAGCAGTCAAACATCGATATTAACAACCATATGGTCGTGTTTAATATTCGCGATCTCGAGGACGAGCTGCGGCCGGTTGCCATGTATATCGTGCTCAGCCACATCTGGAATATTACCCGCACCGAACAACGCAAACGCATGCTCATTGTCGATGAGGCGTGGCAGCTTATGAAGTATGATGACTCAGCCAATTTCTTATTCTCGCTTGCCAAGCGTGCGCGTAAGTATTACCTTGGGCTCACCACTGTCACGCAGGACGTAGAAGACTTTATGGGAAGTAAAATGGGTCGGGCAATCGTGGCGAACTCGTCAATGCAGCTACTTCTCAAGCAGTCGGCCAGCGCCGTCGACGTGCTTGCCGACGTCTTTAAGCTTACCGAGGAAGAGCGGAAGCGTCTGGCTAACTTCCCAGTAGGGCAGGGGCTGTTCTTTGCGGGACAAAACCACGTCCATATTCAAATTATTGCCAGTCAAACCGAGCAGCAGCTTATTACTACCAACCCAGCCTCCCAGCAGCTGCAACAACCAAAGCAGCAACCGCAGGCAAGTACCGAAACCCCCACTCAGCCAGGCTACCTTAATCCGGGAGAGTACCGTTAGGATAAAACGTCATGGCCGGTACAACAAAAACACCCTCCACACGCCAAGAGCAGGACGCCGCTAACAACCCGTCCCAGCAGCACTATGACGAAAAATTCAACCAAATTGCTGACGGCTATCAAAGCAATGCCCAAGATCTTCAGGATATTGAAAACTACGCCAACGCAGGGTATGACGACGACGGCGCCAAACAAGACAAAAGTCCTACGAAAAATCAGGACGACGTTCGCTCAAAAGAAGAGAGCGGTGCAGGATGGTCGAATTCGGTTAGCGCCAATAAAAAAGACAATGACCCGAGCTACCGTAAAGCCGATATTATTGCGGGAATCCGCAAAAAAGGGCCGCTCGGACTGCTTTTAGCCCTCTTTTTGGGTGGCGGAGGTGTTTTTTCTTTCCTTTTGGCACCTGGTATTGGCATTGTACAGTTTAAAGAAATAATGACGCAGGACTTAAACGACCAACTTGCCGCCACCACACGACGCAGCGATGCTTTGCTGTACGCCAAGCTAAAAAGTCTGCAGCCAAAAGCCAGCATTTGTACCACTAAGGTAAAAATTCGCTGTAAAATGACCACCATGAGCACCAAGCAGGTAGCAAAGTTTAAAGACGCCGGCTTTGAGATGGAGACGAAAACTGTCCGCAAGTTTGGTATTAAACGTCAACAAGTAGTCTCAATGTCGTACACCATGAAGGAGGGGCCGGACGCGGGCAAAAAATTTGATATTAAAGACCCAGCCGACCTTACTAGGTTAACCCGGCAGCATGTCGAAATTCGCAGTGCCGTCAGAACAGCCTATAACCCGAAATTTTCGGGCTTTTCGGATGCCGTAGCAAAAAAAGTATTTGCCAAATTAAAAACCGACAAAACCCAAAAAGTAACGGGGCAAACGGAGGAGGAGCGCCAACAGGCAATACAGGAAGCGGTGGCGGGCGTCGACGTTGACCTTGCCGATCCGCCCAAAGTATACGAGGTCGAAGAAGTAACCGAGACCGATGAAGACGGCAACGAAACTACTCGTGAACGGCGCTACATAGAGGAAGACGGCCGGCGCATTTACCAAGATACCGACCCCGATCTTTATAATTCGCTCGAGGAAGAACGGAGCCGCGTTTATACCAACGTTACCGATGGAGCGGATGGCGCGCGCGATGGTGCCGGCAGTGCGGCAAAAGGCGTGATAGGTAAAATTGGCAAAGCCGTCTCTATTACTGGAGCCATCGATACGGCATGTACTATTTATAATACCGCGCGGGCGGTTGCAGCCATGTCGAAAATTTTGCGAGCCATTCAGCTGGCGCAATTCTTTATGGTAATTGCAAACGTTGCCGACCGTATTAAAGCCGGCGTGGCCGAACCGGGAGAAGTGGCACTGGTAGGTGGCATGCTTGCCTCTATCGATACAAACAAAACCATTACCGACGAACAATCGGTCACCGGTTTTAATAACAATAAGCTTATCGCCAAAGAGCGCCCAAACCCTTACTACGGCAAAAGCGCCTACGATTCGGAAGGTTACCGCGCTGCAGCCTATAACGACTCCTCTAAACTAACGGCACGTGCATCGCTTTATACGGTGGGTGGTGGACTTACAGGGACACTCACCAAGGTAATGGATACCGTCGATGACATAATACCGGGTAGTCGTCAGGATCTAAGAAGCGCGTGTAAAACAGTCCAAAGCTGGTGGATGCGTACCATTGGCCTTGTGGCGGGACTTGTATCCGCTATCGGGTCGTTCGGTGTGTCTACTGCCGTAACGGCTGGGCTTTCTTTGGCACTCGGTTTCGCCATGCCGTTCCTCGAGGCTGCCATGGCCGACATGATTGCAGGCAAGGTAGTTGGCAAGGACACGAAAGGTGTTGATGCCGGAAACGTTGGCTTCTCTGGAGGAAGTGTCATAATGACAAAAATGGCAGCTGCCCGAGGTATGCAGCCGGGCAATATCGACCAGCTGAAAAACTACAAGCTTACCGCTCAGGAAGTACAGAACGAATACATTGCCATGGAAACCTACGAGGCGCGAAAGACGCCGTTCGACGTCATGAATCAGTATTCTTTCCTCGGTTCGGCTGTCCGTACCGTTAACCCGATTGTCCTGAAATCGACCGCCAGTATTTCGGGTGCGCTTATTAACATCCCTACGCTTCTTGGCGCGGCGGTAAGCAGCGTTATTCCAAATGCTAACGCGGCATCGGGCTTTAACGAAGATCGTTTTAAGCAGTGTACTACCGACGCCGGCTACAACGAGCTTGGCATAAATCCCGACCTCACCTGTGTACCACGTTATTACACTAGCAAAGAAGCAATGAACATGAAAACCGAAACCGCCATTGATTACATGTACAATAATGGCCATATTAACGAAGAGGGCGACCCAAAAAGCGATGTCTACAAAAAGTGGATAGAGCAGTGTGCCGAACGAGAGGCAGGTCTGGGCGAAACCACCAGCGACGACGCCGTCAGCGATGAAGACATTGGCCGGGATTGTATTGCAACCAACGACACGAAAGACCGCCTCGACCACTTTACGGCGTACTACATGAATCTCGGCCAAAATGAGGATATGGACGGCGAAACGCAAACCAACGGTGCTGGTACACAAAAAGCAACCGGCAAATGGGCAAACCCGGCCGGCGACAACAACTACCAAATTTCATCGCCGTTCGGCCCGCGCAGCAGCGGCTTCCACGACGGCATTGACCTCGCATACAAAGGAGACTTCTTCTCGGCCTGCGACGGTACTATTAAAGCCGTAGGAAACAAGGGAGATTTCAACACCGGCGTTTCGGGTACCACTAACATTCTTACTATCGACTGCGGTGGTGGCATTACGACAAAATACATGCACTACTTCTTTAAAGAGCTCGATGGCAAAGTAAAAGTTGGCGCTACTGTCGTTGCCGGCGACCGGCTGGGTATTACCAACAATCAGGGTAACTCGTTTGGTACGCACCTTCACTACCAGGTAGAGCAGGGCGGCAAAACAATCGACCCGGCTCCATTTATGAAAAAACAAGGGGTAACGCTATGACCCGGCGTAAGATGATAATTATTGCCATTGTCGCATTCGTGTTTTTGGCGGTTGTTGTTATTACAGTAAGTTTACTTATGCGGAAATCGCCCGAGCCGCTTGCGCCAGATAACCAGCCCGAACAATCGCAGGAAACACCCACAGAAGAAGAGACGACCCACGAAGAAGCATCGCACGAAACCGGCAGCGACGATCACGACCACGGCGACCCATACCCGGCCGACCAACTCACGCAAATGCGCACCAACGCCCAAAACGCCGTCGAGGCATATGTAGGCCAGCCCGCCAGCGAATCGGCATCCGACCGAAAAAACCGCCTAGAGCAATACTTCGCCTCGTCAAGCACTATCCCCAAAGCAAAACCACCGGCAGCAAACGCCTACACCGTTTCGACTATCGTATTAGAATCGGAGTTTACCCCTGCCAGCAAACCAACAAACGTTGCGCTTGACGTGTTTGTAAAAACAAACATAAACAGTGGCTACGACGCCTACAGCGAAAACCAAACCTGGTACGTAGAACTTACAAAAGAGCAGGGCGTGTGGCTTGTTACTACCATTAAATCGTCGTCGCGTCCGTATATAGAGGCACAATAATATGAAACTACTACGAAAAATACTTCAACGCACAACCCTTATACTGGCAGTAGCCGTGCTTTTGCTTGACCCGGTGTACGTTCAGGCGCAGGCCGTCGACTTAAAGTTTTTCTCAAAAAACGACATTTTATTTTGGAACCCTAACGATTGTAACGCCGGAGGCTCATCGGGAGGAACGGCCAACCTAGTGGGCAACGAGAACGCCGAGAAAATTTGGAACTACCTGGTAGGGAACGATGGAAACTTGAGTGCAGGGCAGCGGCTTTCGGCGGAGCAGGCGGCCGGTGTGATGGGGAACATTTACGAAGAAACCCTGCCAAAGTTTGACCCCGCATCTGAAGAAGGGGGCGGTGGCGGAGGTTACGGTATCGTACAGTGGACTGGCGGTCGACGAGACGCACTTGAAAAAGCAGCTCGAGATGCCGGCGCAAAGGTATCCGATCTTGGCTTTCAGTTGACATTTATGTTTCAGGAAAGTAATGGTCGTCAAGTTACTGCGCGAGACTTCAAATCAAAAGCTATCGATAACAACGAATGGAAGACCTTGCAGTCCCTAAAGAGCGTCGAGGACGCCGCACTATTTTGGCACCAGAACTTTGAAATTTCAGCCGACGGGCTATCAGCCATTCAAGAGCGTGTTAAGGCGGGAAAAGATGTCTACGCCAGCTTCAAAGATAAAGTTCCCGCAGACGGTGCTGCCGGGCCGGCGGCTTCTACCGGGTGTAGCGCCTTTAATGGCGGCGACCTTAAAGAAACCCTCCTCGCGTACGCATGGCCGGACAGGCGAAACAACCAAACACCAAATGCCGAAATCCCTACCGACGCTTACAAAAAGGCTATTGAGAAAGCTCAAAAAGAGGGACAGTACGTCGGCGGTCCACCTCCCGGTATCGACTGCGGTGGCTTCATTACTCGGCTTATGATAGATAGTGGCTACGAACCAAACTACAACTACGGAGGAAAGGAGTCTGCAGGAGCAAGCAACACGGACGCGCAAGAGAATTGGCTTAAAGAAAACTGGGAGTTCTTAGGAAGTGGCAGTACTATCGACGTTGCAACATTGCAACTTGGAGATGTGGCCGTAAAGAAAGGCTCGGGCGCCAACGGCCACACCTTCCTCTACGTTGGTCAAATCGATGGTTTCGATAGCGACACCGCCTCGGCCTCCCTTGGCCAGCGCGCACCAACCGCCGCATTCGAAACCCCCACCGATGGCGAATTTAACTGGTACAGAAAGAAGTAAGTAATATGTCCCCACGAAGAAGCGTTTTTATTGGCATGGTAGCGGCAGCGGTAGTTTTTGCGGTTATTATTGGCATTACCTCGTTTATGGCAATTGATCGCAGCGGCAAAATAGCCGTGCAGGTAAGCATTATTCCGCGCGATGCAACGTTTAGTATTAACAGCCAATCGTACTCAACCGATACAACCGTCTACTTAAAAGAAGGCGAGTATCAAATTAAGGCCGCAAAAGACGGTTTTGCCGCTGTCGATGAAAAAACGTATATAAGCCAAAACAATAAAACACTGACGTTATCGCTTGCACCACAATCCGACGAAGCAAAAACTTGGGCCGAAAATAACGCCGACCAATACCGCCAAAATGAGGGTATTTCAGGGGAGGCATCGGCCGAAACCGGCGAGTCGTTCCGCGAGAAAAACCCCATCGTTAACGAACTACCGTATAAAAACTTGCTCTACACCATTGGCTACCGTGCCGACCCGGCCGATAAAACCGGCAATTCTATCATTATCACCATCGATACTTTCGAGGGCTACCGCCAGGCCGCCATTTACCGCATACAGCAAATGGGGTTTAACCCGGCCGACTACAAATACGAGTTTAAAAACCACAAGGATCCGTTTGCATCATGAGAAGACAACAAATTATTGCCGCCGTAATAGCGTTTATTGTTATTGTCGCGGGCATTGCTATTTTTACTTACGTCACTTCGTTCTTTAAAATTACGCTTACCTTTAGCCAGCGGGTAAATGAAATTACGCTTTTCAAGGTGGCCGAAGGCAACGACCAGCAAATAAGCGTACTAAAACAATCGGGCAGCGTATCGCTGCAAAAGGGAAGCTACTACGTTGTGCCGAAAGGCGATACTATCTCTACCGAGCCAATTCAGTTTGATGTAATTGACGCCGATAAAACGGTAGAAATAAACCCTGATCTTTCAGAAGACTACATGAAGCAAAAGCTAAGCGAAGAACAGCCAAAGGTTGCCGCGGCGGCCGTGCAAGCCTTTCCGACGGCAAAAAACTACGTGCTACAAGCCGGTAAATTGTTTAACGACGCCGATTGGTACGGTGGTATTTTGCGCCTTAAAACCGATACGCGCGCCGAAATGGATTGGTATCGCGTAATAGCCCACAAAGAGGGCGGGCAATGGAAGATTATTGGCAAACCATCGCTGGTAATAACCAAAAATAATTTCTCATCCGTTCCGCAGAACGTTATAGACGGCACAAATAGCTTGAACGCTGAACCAACGTATTAAAAAGAAAAAGGGTCGTACCCGGGGCTGGATGCCCCGAGCACGACCTGCGCAGCTTTTAGGCGCCGCACTTACCTTCGTCCGCTTCTGGACTGACACCCTTGACAGAACGGCAGATGTACGGGTTGCCGAACCCGTCGCCGTAACCGTCTTGACTCTTTGAGCTCTTGTACAGCGTGTCGCTGATGCGAATCAAAGTAGTCGAATCGCCAGCTTTGCGCTCCTCGCCATACTCCTTGACATCGTCCGGCACAAAACTATCACCATCCGACGTCTTATAGGTCGCGTCCGCTGTCCGCTCGACATAGACACCACCCCTGACAGCACGCGCCTTAAGTGGCGTAAAGCCCGTACACATGCCGACATCAATCGTGCTGGAACAGGGGCCTGCATTCCACCTCTGCCAGCCTGTGCCGTCTTCATTGATGTGGAGCATGGAGCCATGCACCCGCCAATCGCCCACATAGGGGCTCAGCGGAGGAGTAACCGCCTCCACCGGAATCCGCATCGTGCCGTTCAGCTCGAGACGAATGCCGTTAAAAGCCTGCTTCGAGGTGTCGATCAGAATCTGCGCGGCACCGATAAAGAAATCGAGCCTCCACCAGCCCAAATCGGCCTCATCGGCAATGGCACCACCAATGACGCCTGTGCAGTCGTAGGCGATACGCGTCATCCGCTCGACATGCGAATCGGAGTTGACGTTCTCAACCGCCGTGCGAAGGCAGTCGATAATCTCCACCTTGTCGGTAATGGCACCGATGAAATCAGCGACTTCGTCGAGACCCTTACCGAGAGCGATAGAGGCGAGAAAACCGACCGAGTTGTACACCGCCTCAGAGAGGAAGGTGTCCGGGTCGCTCTTCACCTCGATGGTCGCCGGCAGATTGTCCACAGGGACTTCCGCCACCAACTTTTCACCGCTGGAGAGAAGCGCCTTCACGCGAGCATCCGGAAAGATACCCTTGTGAATGATGTCCTCGATGATCCTGTCCTTAGCACCACCGCCATCATCAACCACACGGAAGCTGTCCGAAGCGGCCACCTTCAACGTATAGTCGATTCGGTTGACGATGCCGACGTTAGCCGTGCCACTGCCCGCCACGAGGCAAGCGAAAATGGCACTGTCGTCATCGAGCGACCGCCCCTGCTTCTGGCCCATGCGCACCTTCGTGCCGCCAACCTTCACCTCCTGCTTGCACGTGCCGCGATCCTGAATGGCCGCTTCCTCGTGAAACAGCGACAGCAAATCCTTGTCGCTGAGGTAGGTGAGCGCTTTCGGCGAGAGATGCGGCAACGCGATCGTCACCGTACCCTTGCCGCGCTTGGTGTTAAGCAGCGCGTACGGGAGCTTCTTGTCGCCCGTGTACGTGTAGGCGAAAGGCGTGCCCTCCCGGGAGGGTGTGGTAAGCACCAACGCCTTCTTGGGTTGCACCTCCTTGCCATCCTGCAGCAACGACACGTCGAAACTGTAGGCGTCACTGCGGTGACCCTTCAGCGGACCGGCGTCACCGGAGGCGAGCCTCCGCACCGAGCCATATTGAAGCACCGACTCTTTACTTACAGCGCCCTTCGGCACCGTAATGATGACACCGTCGTCGAACGTTACCGTCCGCCCCTCGGGGCCAACAGCATTTTCCGCCCGGGGCTCTTCGCCCCCGAACAGAGTGTCCACCTTGCTACGGAACGACTCCGGCCCCTTGTAATAGAGACCGATACCCGCGCCCGCAAGTAGGGCGAGAACCAGCGCCAGAACGATAAACGCCCTGGATCGTCGGTGTGACATTTCACTCCCTTCAGAGTGATTTGGGGATAGACCGCTACAATAGTAGCATATTACTGCATAAAATACAACGCTATGCTTATAAAGACATACCGCTTATGCTTTTGAGAGGTCAATCACATGACCGTTGGTATCGACGGCATTGACACTGGCAACAATTGTTTGATGGCTGGTAAACTGTTGCACAACGGTAGCCTGACGGTCGGCGTCCAGCTCGCTAAAAACATCATCTAAAAGAATAACTGGCTTTTTACTAAGCAGCTGCTCTATAACGGCAACTTCTAAAAATTTCAGGGCTAAAATAATAGTACGCACCTCGCCGCGTGACGCCACCGACAGGGCGGGCGAGGTATTAAAAGAGAACAAAACATCGTGACGATGCGGACCTACCGACGTAAAGCCAAGCATCGTATCGCGCGCCGTCGACATATGTAAAGCGTCAAGTAGCTGTTGCTGCGCGCGATCGCCCACCTCGAAAGAATATGCCATGGCGACAACGTCGTCGCTTTTTGCAATTTGCCGGTAGACAGCGCCCAGCTCATCGTTCAGCCGCTTAATGTAGTGCTGGCGACGGGACATAATATAGGCGCCGTGCTCGCTTAACGACACATTCCACACAAACAAGGCGTCAGACGTCACGCCAGGTTGCTTTAAAAGCGTATTACGCTGCTTTAAGGCGCGGTCGTAGCGGCGCAGGCTAAGTGCATATTTTGGGTCGAGTTGCGAAATAAACTGGTCGATAAACTGGCGCCGCCGAGTGGGGGAGCCGTTTAACAAACGTAAATCTTCGGGCTCAAACAATACGATCGGTAATTTATGCTGCGCCGGTAAGCGGTAGTGAGTTTTTCCATCAATAACATACTGCTTTTTGCCGGTGGCGCGCTGCGGATCGAACTTTACAGTGCGCGTGTCGGCCTCGTTAAACGACACGTCAATTCGGTACCAATCGTCTTCACGGCGCACAATTTCACCATCACTACCTTTAAACGAACTGCCACGCAGCGCCACATGCACCGCCTCAATAATAGAGGTTTTGCCGCTGCCATTAGGGCCAATAATTATCGTCGCGCCTGGAGAAAACTCAAACGTACGGTCGCCGTGCGTCCGAAACGATTGAATACGAAGGCGCGAAATTGCCGACATGCGCTAGCTCTTAAGTGGCATAATAACGTGTTTGTAGTTAACGTCTTTTGCCTTTGTGGTTAAAACGCAGGGGGATAACTTGCCACTAAAGCGGAAAATAACCGCATCACCGGTGGTGACGCCAAGCGCCTCACTTAGGTAGCGCGAATTTAACGTAACCTGTCCATCACTTGTTACCTCAGCATCGGCAGTAGATGTATTTTCGCCGAGCTCGGAAGCAATGGAGTGGATGGAAAGCGTATTTTGCTCGGCGTCCGCCGTAAGTGTGACGCTACCGCCGGATTCCCGGGCAAACAAGCCCGCAATTTTGGTAATACGAACAAAGTCGCTGCTGGCAATGGTCACGTTCGTTTCCGATTCGGCCGGAATAAGCTGCCGGTAATCGGGGTAGTTGCCATCAATAAGACGACTGGTAATTTCAGAGTCGCCCACGCGAAAACGTACCTGCGTTTCATCAAACAAAACATCAACTTCGGTAACGTCGTCACTTAAATTACGCAGCACCTCCTGCAGGGTAGAGGTAGGGATAATTGCTGCCACTTCGCTGGTGGTTTCTACCAGTTTTCGCTCGCTTAAACGGTAGCCATCGGTTGCCGCTAAGTACAAAAAACCTTCGTGCGAATGCCAATAAACACCCGTAAGAACAGGACGGGTACTGTCGCTACTGCTGGTAATAATTGTTTGGCCAACCGCCTGTTTAAAATCGGCCGGCGCAATACTGTATTGAATGGACGATGTTTCATCGATAGTAGGGAGTTCGGGAAACTCGTCTGCTACCACGCCGTTAATAACACTTTTGTATTTGCCCGACGAAATTGTAAGGTGCGAATCTTTCACCTTTAAATCAATCGCCCCTTTTGGCAAACTTGAGACAAACTCGCTTACCAGCCGTGCCGGAATAGTTATCGATCCAGGTTTAGCGATTTTTGCCCCTATAAGATACGTTGAAGCAATCTCGAGATTCGTTGCCGCAACTAACAGTCGGTTGCCGTCTGTCCGTAAAAGAATATTGTTCAAAATAGGCAAACCAGTTTTATTACTGGCAACTCGTCCAACATTGCTGAGCGCTTTAGCGAAATTTTCTTGGGTGACTGAGAGTTCCATTATATTATTACCTTTCTTTTTTCTTTATTTGGCTTTAGTTATAGTAGGTGCTGTGGAAACTGGGTAAAAATAGTGTTCAAACAGGGGCGGATTGTGGAAATTGTGTGGGGAAATAACCTGTGGGAAAATGGGGAAAGTTTGGGGTAAAACGACGGCTTTTACACGAACTAAGTGGGCGGGTAGACGTCTTTTTATAGTACGTGTGGACGGGAATGCACCGCTTTTCCGTCGAGTCGTTCCCAGCAATTCCACATGTTTTGCACAGGCGTTAGGCATAGAGCTTCTCCCGAATTTCAGCGATCTGTTCGCGGATAATGAAATCAAGCTTTATGGCTTTTTCAATTTTTTCAACGGAGTGGATGGCGGTGGTGTGGTCTTTTCGACCTAGTTCGCCAGCAATTTTAGGAAAACTTAAGTGGAGTTCGCTACGAAGAAGATACATGGCAATTTGCCGCGGAACAACAATATGCTTGTCGCGTTTAGCGCCACAAATTTCTTTGGTTTCAATTTGAAAGTGTCTGGCTGTTTTGTCGATAATTTGCTTTGGCGTGACATGTTGCGGACGTGAACGTCGAACGCTACCAATAAGACCTTCAGCGATAGAAATATCAGGGGTGACGCCGCGCATTTCGGAGTAGGCGAGCAGTTGGTTGAGCGCACCTTCAAGCTCGCGGATATTGGTTTTAATGTTGTTGGCCAAATACTCAACCGTCTCGCGTGCTAGTTCGACGCCCGACATGGACGCTTTGGTTTGCACAATTGCGCAGCGCGTTTCAAAATCGGGCATTTGAATGTCGATGGTCATACCCCATTCAAACCGGCTGCGGAGACGCTCGGTAAGGGTGGGGATACTTTTTGGTGGCTTATCGCTACTGATAATGATTTGTTTGTTGCTTTGATGCAGGGCATTGAACGTATGGAAAAATTCTTCCTGCGTGGCCTGTTTACCGGCAATAAACTGCATGTCATCAATAATAAGCACATCAACATTGCGGTATTTGTCGGAAAAGCCTTTCTTTTTAAAGCGGACGCTGTCGAGGAACTCTTTCACGAACGTTTCGGAGCTAATGTACAGTACGCGGGCGTCTGGCTGGGCGCTGACAATCTCGTTGCCCACGGCCTGCATTAAGTGTGTTTTACCAAGACCTACACCGCCATAAAGAAAAAGCGGGTTATATTTAGTGCCCGGATTCGCCGCAACGGCCTGGCAGGCAGTGTAGGCGAGGTCGTTACTTGAACCGACGATAAAGTTTGCAAATGTGTAACGCGGATTAAGCCCGGTGCCGTTCATTGCCGACGCCTGCGAGGGCTGTTGCATTGAAGTTGGCCGGCGTGAAATAAGCTCTTCAACACCTGCCGACGGCGTGCTGGCAGCCGTCGTTTCGCGACTAACGGTTTTTTTGCCGTTAATTTTTACCGTATAGGCAATTTTTTGGGGAGCAACGCCGTTTTTTTCGAGCGTTGTTTTAACAAGATCGTTAAATTTTACCTCAAACTGGCGTTTCGCAAAAATGTTTGGCACGGCAATAGTGACAGTTTCGTCGGCAACATCAAGAAGCTCGGTATTTTTAAACCAGGTTGTATAGTTTGCGTGCGAAACTGAGAGCTCTATCTCTCCTAAAACGCTTTGCCATAGTGCGCTGTGCATCTCTTAAAAAACATCCCCTGAGGATTATCTCCCTCAACTTTACTACTGGTTTTACTATAACGCGCTCTGCAGTTTTCCACAACCGTGACAGTATGACAACACAAGGGGAGGCATAGGGGTATGCTTTATCCACAGTTATCCACTACATCTGTTAAATTGTGGATAAACGTAGGGTAAGTGTGGATAATTATAATTGCCAGGCAACTAAAATGAAGAAAATCAAGAGAGGACTTGCAGTGAACAGGGGAGACGTAGTATAATAGACGCTGATATGCCAAAACGAACCCATCAACCACACACGCGTCACCGCGCACGAACCCACGGTTTTCGCGCACGTGTTTCAACAAAGGCTGGTCGCGCTGTTATTAAGCGTCGCCGTGCCAAGGGCCGCGCACGACTTACTGTTTAGCAAGCCGCTCTAACAATATACGCCTCAAATTGGGGCGTATTTCTTTTATAGGGTATAATAGGGACGGTTTATGTTATCTCAAAAACACCGCTTTCATGGACATGGTAGTTTGCGCTATGTATACAAAAACGGCAAAGCTGTCCGTTCGCACCGCATTACCATAAAATACACTAATAATCCGCACCGAAAAAACGCGCGGTTTGCCGTGGTGGTAAGTAAAAAAGTTCATAAAAGCGCCGTGGGACGTAATCGCATCCGTCGCCGCTTGTACGAAATTATTCGGGCCGAACTTCCCTTGCTTCGGCCGTCTAGCGATATCGTTTTGCTGGTTTTTTCTTCGGAGGTGCTTACTGTGCCTGCCGACGAACTGCGTGAGACGGTAAAACAACTGTTTTCTCAGGCAGACCTCTATAATTAGCGCCCATAAGCTGGTATAATTGAAAAAGATAATCTCGGAGAAACATTGTGAATATTTTTGAAATTTTAATCGTTCAGCCGATTTTCAACCTGCTGGTTGTTTTGTATGGCCTTATTCCAGGCGGTGATTTTGGTGTTAGCCTTATCATCTTTACGATATTAGTGCGTTTTGCACTTTACCCAATTGTAAAGAAGCAATTGCACCAAACTCGCGTTATGCGCAAGTTGCAGCCAGAGCTGAAAAAAATTAAGGCGCGCGCCAAAGGCAACCGACAGGTTGAGGGCATGCAAATGCTCGAACTTTATAAAAAGCACGGCGTCAGTCCTTTCCGTTCTATTGGTATTTTGCTTATTCAGCTGCCAATTTTTATTGCACTGTTTAGTGTTATTAATATTTTTACCCACCAGCGCCAGCAAATTGCCCAGTATACCTACGATTTTCTGGAGAAAATCCCCGCTATTCAGACGCTTATTAATAACCCCGACCAATTTAACGAAAAACTGTTTGGGCTGTTCGATTTAACGCATACCGCATTTACTACTCACGGTGTCGATATTTTCCTTATCGCCCTTGCGGTTGTGGCTGCCATAACGCAGTACTACATGGCAAAACAAACCATGCCACAGTCGGAAAGCAACAAACGGCTACGTGATGTTCTGGCCGAAGCTTCCGAGGGTAAACAGGCCGACCAATCAGAAATGAACGCCATTATGATGAGCAAGATGACACGACTTTTGCCATTTTTCATGTTCTTTGTCATGCTGTCGGTGCCAGGGGCGTTGGCGCTTTACTACGCCGTTTCGAACATTGTAGCCGTAGCCCAGCAAACATACCTACTTCGTCAAGACGAAGAAGAGCTTGAAAATATTGCCGAGGAAAAAACTAAAACACCTGGTAAAAAAGCAACCGCAAAGGCCCGTGCCAAGGTGGCGGACGAGGGAAATGTTGTTCGTATAAAGGCCAAAGATACGAAAGCGAAGAAAGGAAAGTCGTAATGAATGCGCAGGAATCGGTTGTATTCGCAAAAAAATATCTCGAAGATTTATTGACGTTTTTTGAAGTAAACGTTGAAATCGAGACTCGTTTGAGCGATGAGGTTATCGAACTTTCTGTGCCATCTACCGATATGAACAGTGTTCTCATTGGCCGGAATGCCGAGACGCTGCGCAGTATGCAGTATCTTATTTCAACGACGCTTCGCAATATGGATGCTGAGATAACTCGGGTTAATGTAGACGTCGCCGATTATAAAAAACAGCGAAACGAGCGTCTCGCAGCGTCGGCGCGAGAATGGATTGAGTCTGTTCGTGAAACCGGTGATTCGTACGTGGCACAGCTAAATGCCGCCGACCGTCGTATTGTTCACCACGTGGCAAGCGAGTATGATGACATCCGTACGTTTTCGGAAGGTGAAGGCCGCGACCGTCGTATTATTATTGCGCAAAAAAGTTCATAATTTTATTGCTGTTTTTTGAGAGCGTTCATATAGATTTCGTGTGTCTGGCGCGCCATACGCTCCCACGAGTATTTTTTCACCTGTTTGTTTCCTCTTTTTATAAGAGTTTGGCGTAACTTTTTATTGGTGAGAACGTCGTTAATGGCGTTTTGCATACTATCGACGCTATAAGGATCGAAATAATGGGCGGCGTCACCGTAAACCTCGGGTAAACAACTGGCATTACTGCTAACGAGCGGAGTGCCGTACGCCATGGCTTCAAGGCCTGGCAGTCCGAACCCTTCCATAGTGGACGGAAAGATATAGGCTTCACAGTTTTGGAATAGCCAATCGCGCTCTTCGTCCGAAATAAAATCGGTAAAGAGAATATTTTTATATTTTTTACTCTCAAAGTATGCTTCGTTGTTGAATGAAGATTTGTTTTTTCGTCCAACCAAAATGAGACCAAGATCGGGGTGCGTTTCAAGCAGTTTTTGATGAGCGTCGCCCAGGCGTTTTATATTTTTATAATCACTCTGCTGGCCGACGTACATGATAAATTTTTTAAATGGATGCTTGTACGGCTTAACTTTTGATGGAAATGCATCGGCGCCTTCGTAGGTAACTGTCACTTTGCGATCGGGAATATTGGCGTAATTGACGTAGGCCTTTTTTACGTAATGCGTTGGAACAATAATATGCTTGCTCGTTTTGGCAATTTTTTTAAATAAATAGCGGCCAACAAGTTGTTTTGCATGAAAAATCAGCCAGTTCTTATCGGAATTATAGGTGTTCAGTAAAATTAAATCGTGAACAGTGGTAACATGAGCGCCCTTGTAGCCGAGCGGCTGCTGTGGCATACAGAAATGGACGAGATCGGCGTTAAGTTTGTCTAAAAAAACTCTGAACGCCGTTTGTTCTGCGATTGAATAATTTGCAAAATCGGCGGCTTTAACCGTAAAGTTTTTTGCTTTTGGTTTAAAAAAATCGAGATCTTTCGTGGGAACAAGAATAGTGTAGCGATTGACGGTATCGAGGCTTTGCAAGTAGGTAATTAGCCGTTCAACGTAGCGGCCTGTTGAAGAGTTGATGATTCGAGCATCAATGACAATATGCATATAATGAAAGTATACGGTATAATGGGGGAAAAGCAAGCAGGAGGGAGTTTCGGAAGTGTCTGCATTATCTCAAAATTTAGGTCTCATGACCGGCGTGTCGGAGCAGGATAAGTTGTCGTTCGTGGCGGAAATTATTGGCGCCATTGAAGAGGCGGGATATACAGTAACCGAGGTTGACGACACGAAACCATGGGGCGCGTACATTCGAATTGCCAACGATCAGGCAGATCGTTTTATTGCCGAGTTCTTTCCTGGTTTGTCGCCCGATGAGGCCCGTCTAGGTAATAAAGATGCCGAGCTGACGCCAAAAATTCTTGTTGTATCCCCGCAACAACGCCTAAGCTGGCAGTATCACGATCGCCGCGCCGAACGATGGACGTTTTTGACTCAGGGCGCTTATCATCGCAGCACAACCGATGATCAAGGCGAACTGCAACTGGCGAAACCTGGTGAGGTGGTGCAATTTGCGCAGGGCGAGCGCCATCGTTTAGTAGGTGTTCCGCAAAATTATGCTATTGTGGCTGAAATTTGGCAGCACACCAACCCGGAGCATTTGTCAGAGGAGGCTGATATCGTACGCCTGGCCGACGACTATTCTCGGTAGTGGCAGTTAATGCTATAATTAAAGTACTACTATGAAATCTACTTTATTTCAAAAATACCGCTATTCGATCATTTTGCTGCGCGAACTCGTGGTTACCGAATTTAAACTTCGTTATCAAGGCTCCGTACTTGGCTATTTGTGGTCATTGCTGCGACCGCTTTTCCTGTTCGTGATACTGTATTTTGTTTTTGTGCATTTTCTCCGCATCGGAAGTGACATTCCCCATTGGCCTGTAGCCATGCTTCTTGGTATTGTTTTATGGAACTTTTTTGCCGAGGTAACAAATAACGGGCTTAATTCCATCGTTAATCGGGGTGATGTCATCCGTAAAATAAACTTTCCAAAGTATGTTATTTTACTTGCCAGCGGTATTTCGGCGTTTATTAACCTTTTGTTTAACCTCGTGGTGATTGGCGTGTTTATGGCAATCGATGGCGTAAATATGTCCTGGACGGCTATTTTTGCGCCGCTCTACTTTTTGGAGATTTTTATCTTCGGACTTGGGCTTGGTTTTGTGCTGAGTACTATTTACGTACGACTTAGGGATATGAATTACATTTGGGAAATTGTCATGCAGGCACTATTTTATGCATCGGCAATTATTTATCCTATTGCCATTGTTATCGACAAAAGCGCACTTACCGCGCAGCTTATTTTGCTTAACCCGGTTGCGCAGGCGGTGCAGGATATCCGCCACATACTTATAGATCCAAATAATCCTACACTTTACGAGTTGAGTGGAGGAAACATTTTTATCGTTATGATTCCAATTGTCATTGTGATAGTTATTACCTGTATTGGCGCGTGGATGTTTAAAAAACGTTCACCATATTTTGCGGAGGAAGTGTAAATGGCCGAAAAAGATATTGCCCTAAAAGTAGCACACGTATCGAAAAACTTTCGTCTTCCGCACGAGCAGGCAAATTCGATAAAAACGAGCATTGTGAGTGTTTTTAAGCCAAAATCACGCAACGTCGAAATTCAACATGTGCTTCGCGATGTGTCGTTTGAAGTAGAAAAAGGTGAATTTTTTGGTATTCTCGGTCGAAACGGCGGTGGTAAGAGTACGCTTTTAAAGATTATCTCTGAGATTTACAAGCCGACAAAAGGAAGCGTAAAGCACGAGGGTAAACTGGTTCCTTTTATTGAGCTTGGCGTTGGGTTTAACCCAGAGCTAACCGGGCGGGAAAATATCTACCTAAATGGCGCGCTGCTTGGTTTTTCTCGCAAAGAAATTGACGAACGCTACGATGACATTGTTGCTTTTGCCGAACTTGAAGATTTTATGGATCAGAAACTGAAGAACTATTCCAGCGGTATGCAGGTTCGCCTTGCTTTTTCGCTGGCTATTCGTGCCGAAGGTGACATTTTAGTGCTCGACGAAGTTCTGGCCGTGGGCGATTCGAACTTTCAACGAAAATGTAACGACTATTTTGAGAAAATTAAGCACGAGAAAAAGACGGTTATTTTAGTAACGCACAGCATGGAAGCGGTAGAACGGTATTGCTCACGCGCTATGCTTATTGATGAAGGGAAAATTGTCAAAATTGGCGATCCTGTCGAAGTTGCGCAAATGTATAGCGACCTTAATTTTAAGAAAAAAGAGACAAAAACCACAAGCAGTGGTAAACATCATGGCGATATAGAGATCGACTCGTTTTCGGTTATCGATAACAAGCCTTCGGATACAATTAATGCCAACACGCATACCAAATTAACCGTCCGGTCGGTAATTGACAGTAAAATTAGTTTAGAAAAAGCTGTTTTTGGGGTTATTATTTATAACAGCGCCGGCATGCCGCTTTTCGCAACAAATACCAATCTCACAAAAACTCCTATCGAAGTGAAAAAAGGTAAAAGAATGACGGTTGATATAGAGGTGGATAATATCTTTTCAAATGGCGAATATGTTATTTCTTCATCACTAAAAAGTATCGACGGAACTGAAACGTACTTTGCACGCAAAAGCGAAAAGACATTTGTTGTTTCTGGACGACGACACGAATTTGCCATTGTTAATCCCGCGTACGAAATTAACGTTCAATAAAGTTAATATGGGTAACGAGCTGATGGACGCAATCCGTGCTCGTTGAAAAACATTGCATCAAGAAGCTGTTGCTGTGAAAAGTCTCCCAGCAACTCTTTTTTTGCAGATGCCAGCTGAGCGATGCTTTTTTTACTAAAGCCTGAGGCGTCGATGGGCGTGAGGGGTGTGAGGGTAACACCTCCATAATAATCGGCAAATTTTGTACCGTCACCAAAAATTTTATCAGAAAAGATGATGCGACGTGTTGGCACGGCATATGCGTGGCTGAAGACAAGTCCATGAAGCGAACTTGAAACTGTCTGCTCGCATGATAAAATATCACGTATCGCAGCCTCAAGGTCGCCTGTTCCGAGATTTATAACAAGTACATCGCTTTGGTTTTCGTACATTTTTTTCACCTGAGTGTATTCGGTAAAATGGGGAATGATGCCAAGTTTATATTTTTTGCGTACGCGCGGTTTATAAAAAAGCGGCATGAGCAGGCCCGGATCGCCGTAAATAGGCGGACATTCGTAGCCCTCGGCAATAAAGCGTTGACGGGTAAGAGGTCCGCGTACGCTGCGTACAAAGGATGGATGAACCTCCTGTCCCTCGCTGCGGATACCGCTACCAAATACCTGTGCGTTGGGGCCGCATAATCTAATGACACTCCCTGTTGAAACGATGTACTGGGCTTTGCGATGTTCTTTGCTGTCTAGTTGGATTAATGTTTCTTCGTCGGTAAGGCGTTCTGGAACATTAGCCAAATGAGCGACATTTTTAAGGTAGTATGGTGTAACAAGATCGCCCACATTTTCGCTTGGATACCAGTAGAAATGGTGAAGATGATCATCACTCAACTGAGCATAGATATTGGGAAAGTATTTTTTAAGCGCTTTATCATCAAGCATATCAATGCTACGTAACTGCCATTGACGCGCGAAGTACTTATACGTTGCATTTGGAAAATTCTGGCTTGTTGTATCCCACGGCTTTGCGAAATTTGTGAAATGATAAAACACACTCTCTTTTATAAGATTGTCATCGTGAGTGAGCCATTGGTTTTCTTCTGCCTTGACGCTTGTAATCACGTTAAACTCGCGAGGAAGTACCTGGTAATTAAGTTCTGGGTAGACATATTGGAAAAGCGCAAAGAGGCTGTCGTCACCTTTTCGGGGGATATCCTCTTTTAAAGCCTTTCTGAAGAGATCGCCGGCTTGGTTTAGGAGGCCAATCTTGTTCATTTGTGAATTATTGAAATAAAGAACGCCGGTTTGTAAACGCTCTGTTTTTGCGCTTGATACTGTTTTTTGCCAAATTGCAGCCGCTTTTTTTGTGTCATCGCCTAAAATATTGCCGATTGTTCCGTGTGAGACGCCCGCGATGGTTTTTACTGATGATAGAGGAAGGTTGAAGGGGTTTTTGTTGCAGTAAATATCGCCGTCTATATAAAGGGAGTGGCTAAAACCGTACTTTTGCAGCAAGTACTCTGGGCCGGCGAAGAGATAGAAGCACTCCAGGGGATATTCCCACGACTTTGTGAATGTTTTACGTAGGTTAAGCTCTACGCAGGTGATGTTGTGACGTTTTAAGAATCGTTTCGTTTTCCAGCTTGCGTGCGAAGTAAAAATAAAAAGAGGAGTATCTTTATTCCAGCGTCGTATAGAAAGAAGCGAGGCGGCGGCTTTTGGTATGTAGGCGTCGTCGGCGGTAGAAAAGGCACAAAATCTGTTCATGTGGCTATTATACACTGAACCTGTTAATGTTTTGCTATAATAAAAGAACAGGGTGGTAAAGTGGAGTCTAAAAAAGTATGAGCAAAGTTCCCCACATTCAAGTGGACGCATTTCCGTTAGTCGATAGCCATTTCAGTGGCGTCGGTCATTATACGCTCGGTATCGTTAAGGGTTTTGACGAATTAGCTGGCGAAGGTAAAATTACCTATTCGCTGATTGTGCCAAGAAAATGGGCGGGTCGTTTAAAGAAGTACGATTTACGACATTATAAAAAAATTATTAAAAACCCTATTCCAAACAGGGTAATTCGTGGTTTTATGAAGTACCACTGGAACGTTCCGCTCGACCTTGTACTAGGGAGGGGCTACTACTATTTTCCGTCGTTTTTGGCGTGGCCAACGTGGTTTTCAAAGTCGTCGGTAGTTGTACATGACATTACCTATGAGGCTGTGCCGGAATGCGTTGAGGTGGGAAACCGCGAGTATCTAAAACGAACTGTGCCGTTTTCTATTAAAAATGCTCAGAATGTTATTGCTGTTTCGCAATTTAGCAAAGATGAAATGGTGAAGTACTATAAACTTAACCCCGACACGGTATTTGTGGCACATCCATCTATCGACCGTGCGCATTTTTATAGGCGTAGCGCCGAAGAAATTCGCAAAGTTCGTCTGAAATACGATATTTTTAGTGAAAAATACATTCTATCGGTAGGGAACGTTGAGCCACGTAAAAATTACGAGCGACTTGTTGATGCCTATACTAGTTTACCTCGGCATATCACCGACGAATATCCGCTGGTTATTGTAGGGGCTGGCGGTTGGAACAACGAGGGTGTTAAGGCAAAAATTCAAAAAGCCAAAGAAGATGGCTACAAAATTATCAATCCGAAGCAGTTTGTTTTGGATGAAGACATCCCCGCGCTTTACAGCGGTGCTCAGTTTTATGTTTTTGTGCCAATTTACGAAGGTTTTGGCATGTCGCCAATTGAAGCTTATGCTTGCGGCACTCCAGTAGTTGCCAGCAATAATACTTCGCTGCCGGAAGCAACTGGAGACGCAGCGGTAACGGTTAATCCGATGGATGTAAAAGAAATTACCAAAGCGATGAAAGAAATGGTTAAGAAGACCGAAGACGACCGCCATCAGTTTGACAAAGCGATGGAGGCGCACTTGAAGTCGCTTCGCTGGCGATCGAGTGCTGAAATTAGCGCCGCCGCGCTTACCGGCCGGCCAATCGAATACTTTCAGAAAAAGGGGAAGAAATAATGGTTATCGGAATTGATCTTCGCGCCCTTCAGACGGGTCATAAATTTCGCGGTATTGGCGAGGTTGCCAAGCAGGTGACGAATCGGGTGCTCGAAAATGGCAAGGCCGACAACGACGTGCGTTTTGTATTTTATGAATATGACGACGACAATCCAAAAGAATTGCTTGACGTCCCTAAGAAGCTCGAATATTCTGTTGTAAAACTAGGCCCGATGCCCGAAGGCAACGCCATAGTATCTAAGGGCGAAAAGGTAAAACGCAATTTTAAAGCTTTGTATGGTAAGCCAATTGAAAACACAAAACAATGCGATGTCTTTTTGCAGTTTGACTATGCGTTTGGCGTCCCGCGCGACACGAAGACTGTACTTGTAAAGCACGATCTCATCCCGTATGTTTTTTGGGATAAATATTTCGAGTCAGCTTGGGTTCCGTTCAAAAATAAAGCTGTGCGAACGACGCTTCGTACGTTGTTTGCAAACCATAAGTTTGATCGCATTTTACGCCGTTCTCTTAAAAATGCTCATGTTATTGTAGCGGTATCAAATAACACTAAAAAAGATGTCGAGAAGTATTTCCGCGTAAAACCAAGTAAGGTAAAGGTGGCACTGCTTGGTGTCGATACAAAGCCGGCAAAAACCAGTAAAAAAGACGTATCGCGTAGTGATATGCCAACAAAGCCGTACCTACTTTTTGTTGGAGCCGGTGACGCGCGTCGCACGGTTGAAGAGACGGTTCATGTCTTTAATAATCTTAAGGCTCGCGGTGAGGATATTCAGCTTGTATTGGCCGGAGAAAACTTCAAATCACCCGAAGATATACCAAGCCAGGTTGTTCGTAAAGCGGTAATGGGTTCGTCGTACAAAAACGATATCCTTACCATGGGGTATATTGATGATGACACAAAGCAAACGTTATTTAAAAACGCGATTGCATTTGTTTACGCTACTCGATATGAAGGTTTTGGCATTCCAATTCTCGAGGCAATGCTACTCGACTGTCCTATTATTGTTAGCGACAACTCGTCTGTTCGCGAAGTTGGTGGCGACTACGCATTTTACGCCGATGACTGGCAGCATATGCAACAGCATGTTGAGGACATCTTAGCAATGAATGAAAAAGAAAAAGCAAAGCATTTAGCTGCAGCGAGAAAACACGCCGAAAGCTTTACGTGGGATAAAACCGCCGGGGCAATTTATAACGAACTAAAAGAGGTTGGACAGTAAAATGAAATCGTCGCAGAAAGCAAAAGTCGCTATCATTACGAGAACAAGGACAGATGGCCGAGAGATATTTTTGCGACGTGCGTTAGAGACAATTAAAAAACAAACATTTGCTAATTTCGTTCATGTTGTAATAAACAATGGGGGCGACAGGCAGGAGCTTGAGAGAATTTTACGTGATTTTCCGGCGAATAACCGAATTGTTATTCATAACGAAGATAATCGCTTTATCGCGTCACTTAATCAGGGCGTTCGTGCCTGTGAAAGTGAGTACGTTGCAATTTTAGACGATGATGACACATGGCATCCGGATAGGTTGAAAAAAACCGTCGAATATCTCGATAAAACAAAAAAAGATGTAGTTGTTGTTAAGATGGACGTTATTATCGAAGAGATGGAGAAGGGGGCGATTAAAAAAGTTTCCCAGCATCTTCATCCTGAAAGTGGCGAGGGGGAGATTAGCCTGTATAAACAGTGCTTCAAAAACTATCTCTCAAACGGAATTGTTACCTATACGCGCCGTATTTTTGAGGAAGTTGGCGGGTATGACGAGACGCTTCCTACGGCGGAAGATTGGGATTTTGGTATTCGATTACTTTTAAAGACAGATGTCGGTTTTTTGCGCGATGAAGAGCCGCTGTTCTTTTATCATCAGCGTCCAAAGGAGAAAGGCGCGAGCGGAAATTCGGTTCACGCTGGAGTTCGGCAGCAAGAAGAGACGATTATGCTTATTCGAAACCGGTACCTAAGAAAAGACCTGACCAGCGGCACACTTGGTGTTGGGTATATCATGAATTCGCAACCAGAAACATTGTCGTCGGTTGTACGGCTAGAAGGTCATATGAATCATGTTGGTGGCGAAATTGAAGTAAGACTGAGTGAATTGCACAATGAAGTGAAGGCGTTAAGAGAAGCGCTGCCCTCGACGAAAGTTAAAAATACAGCGCGATCACTCTTCAAAAAAGTACGCCACTAATAGGGAAAAGTGTCAATAAGACGCTGCTTAATAGCGCTCATTTCGGTATTTGAAACAGATACCGAGTTTGCACGAATGTAAGACTTAAGGTTGTCGATAGACAGGTTTTCTATGTCTTTTGGGGTAATTGCTTGGTAGCGTGGAACGCTAAATATAGAGTAATAATCGTTAAATTTGTACGACCCTCCTTTTAGCTTATCGCTCAATTTCAGGTGGAGGTTTGGTACTCCAAAGCTATCTGCCACAATAAGCCCATGCATACTTGAAGAAAGGATTGCATCGCATTTCGCAATTTCTCGTAAAACTGTTTTACAAGGCCACGTAGCGTCAATAATTTTAACGCCCCTTTTTGCGAGCTCGATAATGAGCGGATTATCCATATCGGCATAATGTGGAACAAGGCCGACGGAGTGGTCTTTTGTGGGTGTGGGGAGTACCAGGCTGGCAAGAAGACCGGGGTCCCCAAGGGTAATTGTCGAGGGGGGATTAACAATTCGTTGTAGTGACTGTTTGCCACGTACCGCAAGAATTTTGTAATCTTTAGGAGAGATAGTAAGATTACCGGCTTCAATAAACCCCGACCCCCAGAGGTAGGGTTGATTTGTTTTTTTGTTTTTTGTTACCTCTTCGATAATTGAGCCGGCGCCAACTATGTCGCAATTTTCAAATTCCGACCATTCGACACGACGATGAAACACATTCTCTATAATTTCTTTGGTAATTTCGTCACCAAAATTGCCAGGTTGATTTGTTCGACCTTCGTTAAGGCGCCACCAGTAGAGCTTGATGGGCGGTGTAAGATTTTTTTTGATTTTATGAAGCACTTTAAGCACTTTTACCTTACTTCCTCAAGATCGCTCGCCTTAAAAGCGGTATCGGTGCCCGATTTACTGTCGCTTTCGGTGCGGTAGTACCATTGGCCGTTAATGTAAATCTTTTGGCTGAAACGGCGCGACATGCCTTGGTCGTATTGAGGGCCTACGGCCGATTCTCGTGCAGGTACATACTTAGTAGCGTTTTTAGATAGCTTCATTTTGCGTGGGCTGACGAATTTTTCGTAACCGATTTCTTTTAGAAGGTGAGAGGGGATAGCTTTGTCGGTGCTTGTGTTAGTGTCGCTTTCGGTGCGGTAGTACCATTGGCCGTTAATTTGCACTTTCGAGGTAAATTTTAGTTTTTGACCCTTGGCTAAGTTGGTCGATGTTGCCATGTCTGCAAGAGCTGCAACCTTGTTTGTATTTTTTGCAACTTCCATCCAGCGCGGAGCGCTAAAGGCTTCGTAGTCTATTTTTTGTAGTGCGGGTTGAGGAATGGCTGCATCTAAGTTTAAACCGTGATCGTGCGATGTTCGATAGTGCCATACATTGTTAACACGAACACGCGACGAATACGTACGTTCGAGACCGCTTTTTAGCGAGTCTCCCACGGCCTTACCATCAGAGGGAGTGATTTTCGGCGTACTTTCCTTTAGGCGGTAAGCGGCTGGCGTTATGTCTTCGTAATTTGAAGCGTTGGTAAATTGTTCACTAAGAAGCCCGCGTTCGATATTACGGTCGGCGTCGTATTTTGAAACAAGATAGTCGATGTTGCCAATGGTAATTTTTGCTGAAACAGGAACGATTTGCGTCTCTGGCAAAGTAGTTCCTTTAATAACCGTTCCTCTTCGAAGGTCACGTTTGAAAGTGCGGTTAACAACTCGGACATCCTTTTCTGTTATTGGCGTCAGGGTAATGTCAAGTTCTTTAGTGTCTCTAAAGAGAATACATTTTCGCTGATTGCTACGCGTGTCTGCTTCGGTGCGAAGACACTGTTCATCGTCCACTTTAAAACTCGATTTCGATGCAAACCGAAGCTGGCGACCGGCAGAGAGCGTTCCGTCGACTTCTTTTCCGGTAATAGGATCAACCTTTCGCGTATCGTTACGGAGCTCCATCCAGCGTGAGTCTTCCATTCCGACAAACGTACGGCTAATTGTTGTGCTGCCAAACCAACTGGTAAAGTATAAAAAGAAGTTTCGGTTACCATAAGCACCGCAGTGCGCCGTTCCCCAGCCGGCGTTAAGGGCGCCTTGGTTTGGCTGGTAAGGGGTGTAGTTGTAAAGTGCTTTTGTTGCGCGGTTTTGAATATTGACTGTACTACCACCACAGGATGATTCGGGGTTATATTGAATATAATTGTTGCCAAGTACGTAGGGCGTATACCAAGTAGGACTGTCGGTCATAATGGCGTGGAACATGCGAGCCGACCAACGAACTTGGTTTGTAAAGCCGTAGTAAGTTGAGTCGCAGGCTGCAGTGTCGGGGCATCCGTAACCTGTCGCCGTTTTATACTGAATGCTTAGTGGCCAGGTGTCGGTAACAAGACCCTGTTCTTTTTGAAGCAAAACGAGCAAAACTTGAGGGTTAATTTTGTAATCTCGAGCTGCTTCGTAAATAATTGTGGCGGCACTTTTACCGTTTTGCTTATAATTGCGCAAACAAGTAAACGGTGCTGAGTATCCCTTTGATGCGGCCCATTGTCGTCGCGTGCCACCGCCAAACTCGGAAGTTTGGGCGCCGTTTGTGTCGCACGAGGGGACTTTGGCGTTTAAAAACGACTGAATTTCGCGAGCAGACATAGATTTGCTATCCGTAAAAACATAGTCGCTAATAATGTTGCCAGAGTTCCACCCAGCGAGTGCCCGGGAGTTATTGCCGAGAAGTACATTTATTGACCCGATGACTGCAAGTCCGAGTATGAATACTCCGAAAATGCTGGTTATTCTTTTGAGTTTTTGGTGTTTATGCATAGTAACCATTATTTAATTTCTGTTTGTGATGTTGCTGAGCCCTTTAGGCTGTTTGAGCTAACAGTGGCCGAAAGCTGCCATGTTCCTGCCGACAACTCTGAGAGTGGAACATCGAAGCCTTTGCAGGTAGATAAACTTGCCGATGCGTACACGCTGGCTGTTTTTGTTACCGTTTTGCCGTCTTTTTTAAGCGTGAGCGTACAGGTTCCCTGTGAGATAATCTGATCAATTTTCAGGCGTACTTGAAGTGTATTTCCAGCCTGGTTAGCCGCAGTAAAACTAACGCCAAGAGCGGTGGGCGACGGTGAGGGTGTTTTAGCTTTGTCGACTGTCGATTGTTTTGTTTGGCTGGCATCAGCTTCTTCGTCTGGTGTTGCGGGAACGGGGTCTGGCATTTCGTTGGCAACTTCTGTTGTAGTTTTGGCGTTTTCTTGAGACTCTATTGAGCTTTTAGAATTTTGGCGCATGTAATAATAACCGACACTAGCGGCTGCAACTAAAATAACAGCGATAATAACGAGGGAGAGGATCTTTTTTGAGCGTGTTCGTTTTAGTTTTTTCATAGTAAAGATTATACGGTAAATTGGGTTTTCTTGCAAATAGCGCTTATGGTGATTTGACATGTTAATTAAGCATAGTATGCTACTATAAAACCATGCATAAGGTGAAGTTGTTCGAGGGAAATCGATTATTGTTTTTAATGCGTGTCGCAGATAAGTTGCCGTTGGCACTGCTTGCGGGGCTGGCTGGCTTTACGGCGGTTGCTGCGTTTTTAGTGCTGATTGGTCGTTTTGAAACGGTCTTCGTATGGACATTTGGTCCTTTGGTAGCATTTTTGTTAGGATGGCTTGCTTATCGTCAGGAGAGCGTAAAGCGTCCCGGTACGAAAAAAGCCATCGTTATTTTTGATACGTTAGCTTTTATTGCCATACTTGGATGGGGAGCGTGTAACTTCATCTTTACGTCGCAGCATGTTCTTACTAATCGCGATCCTGCAACGTACGCCGTAACGGCAGCATGGTTGTCCGAACATAACGATTTTAATCAGAGCATTAGTAAAGAGCTGGTATCGGTCAAGGGTGTCCACTCATATAGTGCAGGTTTTAGGCAGGATGACCAAACGGGCCAGATGTATCCCCAAGGCCAGCACGCCTTACCTGCAGTTTTAGGAGCTGTTGGAAAAATTATTGGCCCTGTTAAAATGCTGCACTTTAATGTCTTTTTCGGAATGATGGCGTTGCTGGCGGTGTATTGCTTTGCTAGGTTGTTCATACGTCCACTGTGGGCGTTTACCGCCATGATGGTGATGGCGTTTTCTCTGCCACTCATGTACTTTTCGCGTGATGTTTACACCGAGCCAATGCTTCTGGCGTTTACGTTTGGCGGTTTGGCGGCCATCTTTACTGCTCAAGTAACGCGGAGTATTTGGATGTGGCTTATTGCGGGTATTTTATTCGCCGCCACTCCTCTGGTGAGAATTGACGCGTACCTAGCGCTTGTCGGCGTTACTGCGTTTTTTGCCTGTTATGTGGCGCTGGCGACGAATCATCAGGAAAGACGAAAGCGAATGAAGGAATTAGTAGTCTTCTTGCTGCCTGTTGTGCCTTTATCTTTGGTGGCATGGCTCGACCTCAGCCTCCTTTCTCCTGCATATTACAAGTCTATCGAGAACCTATTTATTCTTGAAATCGTTGCGCTTATTGGAGTTGCACTTGCTGGCATAGTGCTTGCAATTTTGTTCGATAAAAAACCAACACTACTAAAGCGACTAAATGAAAAAACCATAAATTGGCGCGCAGGGGCGGTGGCCGGGTTTATTATCATCGCTGGCATTTTTATTATGATCCTCCCCGCGGGACCTAAGGCTATAGCGCCTAATGTCAATAGTGTCGTCACCGAAATTCAGCAAAATTCTGGTACGGAGATTATTTCACGATCGTATACCGAGCTTGCTTCGTTATGGGTGAGCTGGTATGTAGGGCCAATTGTATGGGCGCTTGGGCTGGGTGGGCTGGCCGTAGCGGCATATAAGGCCATGCGTGACCGTAAAATGGTGCTTCTTTGTGTTCTTTTTGTCATACTTTCAACTGCTCTCGTGTACTTTTACAGGCCAAGCATTACGCCCGATCAAATATGGGCTTCGAGACGGATGCTTCCTGTTATTATGCCAGGGCTAGCCATCTTTGCGGCGTATCTTGTGGCTGAGCATGCAGGTAAGCTTCTTCCGAAACATCGAAATATGAGACTTCTTAGTGAGGGTGCTTTGGTGGCGTTAATAATTGCGACGCCACTGCAGGTGGCGGCACCGTTTTTGCGTGAGAAAGTTCTCGATCAACAACCAGCTATTGCGGGGGTGTGTGAAGCGCTGCCCGATAAATCTGTCATCCTCTGGCTTGGCATGGCACGGCTTGAAGCGGTTCAACCAACCAGAGCGTATTGTGGCGCTGAGGCCTACGGGTATCACTTAGGCGAAAACGATAAGCCGTCTAAAGCAACGCTGGAAGAGATTGCTCAAAAGGTCCGTGCGGAAGGAAAAACGCCTATAGTTGGTAGTTACAGTGAGCAATTAGAGGGTCTTATGTCAAAACAAAATCAGGAGGCTATGACTCAGGTAGTGGGTGTGCAGTATGCCGATATTGTTAGTACACTAACAAGCGCGCCGTCTCAGGTAAAAGAAAAGCAGCGCCCAATATCGCTTGGCGTTATTGGTAAAAACGGTGATATCGCTCAACTGCCGTAGTTATTATTTGGTAGCGACGGCAAAATAGCCAGTTGGCCAGCGTCGTGAGCGCTGAGGCGTGATATCGGTCGATGAAAAGTTTCCAAGCATCTTGCGCAGCGAATGCTCGGTAAAGCGCCAGTAGTCACCGGGTTCATCGTGCAGTGGGAAGGTGAACGGTACAGCGACAACTAGTTTGCCATCGTGTTTAAGCGCTTTGTGCAGGTTGTCTACGGCAAGCTGAAAATCGTACACGTGCTCAAGCACGTTGAGGCAGAGAATAATATCATATTTTGATTTGTCGTTCATTTGGGTTATGTCGAGGACGCGGTGCCCAAATTCTGGATTGACATCGGTTTTTATAAACTTTTTAGCATCGGCAAACAAATGGTGTGTCGAATAGCTATAGTTACCCTTTACCTGTTTGCCACTGCCAATCTCGAGAACAACTTTGCCATTTGCATCATTGGCAAGTTCCTGAACTTTTTTATAGTACATCTTACGGTTTCCGCTTAGCGTATGCAAAGCAGATTTAGCAATGTTTGTAATCATGATTTTACCCCTTTTTTACACGATATACTGCCTGAGCGACTAAATAGAACGCTACATCTATAATAGCCGACCATAGGCGACTAAAGATAGTGATAACGAGCGCAATTTCGGTTGGCATGATGATTGAAAGGAGGACAAGCTGCGCGCCGTCTCTTACACCAAGGCCACTTGGTACAAATGGCGTTGCCATGCCAAGAGCCCCGGCCAAGCTAAAAGCACCAACAAGATAGAAGTAAGAATCGATGGTTGTACCGGGGTAAAGAGACAGCGTAAGGAAGTAATAAGCGCTTCCCATAATAACCGTTGCGGCGGCATAAAGTACGAACGATCGCACGACAACGCGCATATTAGCGTGAAGCTCATTGCCCGCACTCTTCTTTTTGATTATTTTATACACAAAACCGAGTAACCTGTTTAGCACGGGTGGATAAAGAAAGACGAGCAAGATGACGGCAATAATTATGAGAACAAGCTTAATTTCTGCTGAAATAACGTCAAGCCGTGGGTCGAATGCCAATATCAGTAACGAAATCGACATCATGGCGACGATTTGCATACCGGCTTCGAGCAGAGACGAGACGGCGAGACGGCTTTTTGAAATGCCAAGTTTGTTTGCCATGAATACCTTGCTGGCAATCCATGTAACCGAACCCGGAATATAGCGTCCCATCCATGCTTTGGCGTAAACATGGCTAAGCAGGGTGAACGAAGGGAGTTCTTTAGCGCCCAGACCTTTTAAAATAGTGCGCCAAATATAGACACCCCAGTAGCGAAACGAAAGTGAAATAAGGCTCGCAATAATAAGGAGAGGCCAGTTGATGTGCAGGTCGGCAAATGCCGAATAATCGATATTACGCAGGTAAATGGCAAAAAAACCAATAATAAGCACCACAAAAATGGGTGTCGCGAACTTTTTTGCCCACTTAACGGCGTTTTTCATCGAATACCTCGCTAAATGTTGTCGTCACGGATGTGCGCAGCTCATTGGTGGCGGTATTAATATTCTTTTTTACAGATGCTCGTTTTTTGAATAGTTCATCAAACAGGCCCGAAAAATCTTTTACGAACGAGCGTTTCAGCACACTTTCGATAGGCCGCGCGAAATGCTGCTGCTTAATTTGATCAAAGAAAACCCGACCCTTATCGACGTAATAAATATTAATCGACGGCACGCCGGCGCTAATGCCTACAATATTAGAATGAAGCCGAAAGCCCACCATGGCTTTGGCTTTGCTAATAACCGAGCGAAGTTCGGACGGAGAAAGCTCGTCTTTGTCGAGAATTCGTACAGCATTAGGGTTTTTAGAATGCTCCTTTAAGAAACGACACAAATCGGTGTCGCCCTCTTCCATGTGCATAGGCACAAGCAAAACGTTGGTATTGTATCGCTTGGTTGTTTCAGAAATAAGGGCTGCTAATTGTTTGAGATATTTCGTATGTTCGGGCGTGGCTGTAGAAATTTGTTTGCCAAAAATTGAGTAAAGTTTTTGCTTATATTTAAACGGCAAAACGCCACCCGGCTTGTAATGGAACCAATCGCGCGGGCCAATGCAAATGAAATCTTTTAAAAAGGCACTGTCGATGTCGTACGTTTCCTTTAGTTTTTCTTTCAGTTCCTTTGAAATAGGCTGCGGCGAAGGAAGGACGGCGGGGTCGGATGAATAGCGAAGTTTTTCGGCTGGTGCGCCCCATGAGACAAGTTTGTCGTACGACTCTTTATCGCGTACAATAAAGCCTTTGCATTTTTTTACCACCGAGACGATGAGTTTTTTGCTGAAGTCCGATTTTGT
>Ga0206107_1000173_pt1 | contig 46039 bp, 40 predicted proteins | sample 2B0metagenome_FD_148652 | JGI IMG/M metagenome (GOLD analysis project Ga0206107, IMG submission 148652) | Enriched microbial communities from leaf-cutter ant dump, University of Wisconsin, Madison, United States - 2B0 | ecosystem: Environmental > Terrestrial > Nest > Insects nest > Nest dump...
AACCGGACTGGACTACAACCGCAACTATTCCCCGCGCGACGTGCAGCTGCGCGTGTTCGAACGCCAACTGCAGATCGCCGCCGATCGCGGCATGCCGCTGTTCCTGCACCAGCGCGACGCACACGAGGATTTTCTGGCCCTGCTGCGCCGCTGGCGCGACCGTGTGCCCGCCGCCGTGGTGCACTGCTTCACCGACACCGCCGATGCGCTGCGCGACTACCTGGCGCTGGATTGCCACATCGGCATCACCGGCTGGATCTGCGACGAACGCCGCGGCACCCACCTGCGCGACCTGGTGCGACACATCCCCGCCAACCGCCTGATGATCGAGACCGACGCCCCCTACCTGCTGCCCCGCACCGTGCGCCCGCAGCCCGCGCACCGCCGCAACGAGCCGATGTACCTCAAGCACATCTGCGAGGAAATCGCCCGCGACCGCCACGAAACCCCCGACCTCACCGCCGCCACCAGCACCGCCACCGCCGAGGCATTCTTCGGGCTGGCGCCCTAGCCCCTTGTGTGAGCGACTTCAGCCGCGATGCCTTTGCTTTTTTGTAGGAGCGCACCTTGTGCGCGATGCTTTTGCTTTAGATGGTGGGTGCACAGCAAAAGCTTTCGCACTCCTTGCGGAGCGCGAGCCACTTTCTCTTGAGTGGCCACGCACGCACCTGGAGCGCGTGCGAACAGCGAAGCTGGCCCGAAGGGCGTAGGGCAGGATGCCCGGAGTAAGAGAAAGTAGCCAAAGAGAAGGCCACCCCGCTTGGCGCACAGGGGAGTGAAGAGCGCCCCCTCTCCCCAACCCTCTCCCCCGCGAAGCGGGGGAGAGGGGGCCAGAAGCCAGAGCTTCCATGCCGCGAGCTCTTCGCAGCGGCTTGCCACTGCGTACCGAGTGCGCGCCACGATGGCGCGCGCCGTTAATGGGGCCCCTCTGCAGCGGCGGGTGGGCGAAGGAAAAGCCCGCAGGGTGGCCGGCATGGATGCCGGCCAGTTTGTCGTCAGCACAGGATGTGCTGTCGACAAACCCCGTAGCCCGCACGCGTACTTTCCGGGCAGGATGCCCGGAAAGCGCGGAAGCGGGGTGCTCTTTCTCTTTGGCTACTTTCTCTTTACTCCGGGCATCCTGCCCTCCGCCCTTCGGGCCAGCTTCGCTGTTCGCATGCGCATCCTGCGCATGCGTGAGCACGCAAAGAGAAAGTAGCTCGCGCTCCGCAAGGAGTGCGAAAGCTTTTGCTCTGTATCCACCACCTAAAGCAAGAGCATCGCGCACAAGGTGCGCTCCTACAAAAAAGCAAAGGCATCGCGGCTGAAGCCGCCACGGCAGAGAGCAAAGCGCGGGAGCTACGGGAGCAGGACGCGGGTGTGGCCGGGCGGGAGGCCGTCGAGGGCGTGGTTGCCGATGCGTACGCGGATCAGGCGCAGCGTGGGAAAGCCCACGGCGGCGGTCATGCGGCGCACCTGGCGGTTGCGGCCTTCGCGCAGGGTGAGGGTGAGCCAGCTGGTGGGGATCAACTTGCGGTAGCGCACCGGCGGGTCGCGCGGCCACAGCCAGGCCGGTTCGGTGGCGTGCTCGGCCTGGGCCGGCAGGGTGGGGCCGTCCTTCAGGGTGACGCCACGGCGCAGCGCCGCGAGCGCGGCATCGTCGATCTGGCCGTCGACCTGGGCCAGGTAGGTCTTGGGCTGCTTGTGGCGCGGATCGGTGAGGCGATGGGCCAGCTTGCCGTCGTCGGTGAGCAGCAGCAGGCCTTCGCTGTCATGGTCCAGACGTCCAGCCGCATAGACGTCTTTTTGTTTGACGCAATCGGCCAGCGTGGGCCGACCGCGGTCATCGGTGAACTGGCACAGCATGCCGAACGGCTTGTTGAGGGCGATCAGCATGCCGCGCGGTTCAGGGGGTGGCGGCGGCCGGTTTGACGAAGCGCAACGTCATGCGGTCGGACTCGCCGATGGCCTGGTAGGTCGCCCGGTCGGTGTCGCCCAGCGCCAGCGTGGGCGGCAGCGTCCACACGCCCTTGGGGTGGTCGTGGTTGTCGGCCGGGTTGGCGTTGATCTCGCTGCGCTCCTCAAGCTTGAAACCGGCGTCGGTGGCCAGCTTGATGACGGTGGCGGTGGGCAGGTAGCCGCTGCGCTTGACCGACGCCAGCGACGCGTCGTCGCTGGCGCGGTGATCGACCACGCCGAGTACGCCGCCGGGCCGCAGCACGTCGTGGAACGCCTTGAACATGGCCGGCGCGGTGTCGGCCATGACCCAGTTGTGCACGTTGCGGAACGTGAGCACCAGGTCGGCCGAGCCGGGCGCGCCCAGCACCGGCTGCTGCGGGTCGAAGGTGACGACGCTGGCGCGGTCGTAGTGGGCGGGGTCGGCGGCGAATTTGCGGCGCAGCGCGCTGTCCTCGGCGCGTGCCTCGTCGCCGGACGACGGCGCCTGCTCGGCGGCGATGTAATGGCCGTTGTCGCGCAGCAGCGGCGCCAGCAGCTCGGCGTACCAGCCGCCGCCGGGGGTGATCTCGATCACCGTCTGGTCGGGCTGGATGCCGAAAAACTGCAGCGTGGCCTTGGGGTGGCGCCAGGTGTCGCGCGCGCGGTTGGCCGGCGAGCGCCAGCTGCCGGCCAGCACCGCATCGAGCTGGCCGGCGGTGAAATCGCTGGCGCTGGTGGGCGGCACCAGCGCGTCGGCGGGCTGGTCGGACTCGACCGGCGCGGCGGGCGTCTCCTGCGCGCAGGCGGCCAGGCCGCCGCCGGCCACGAGCAACGCCAGCAGCAGGCCGATCCGGTAGGTGTGCTTCATGGGTGGACTCCTGATGTCCGGGGAACGATGCGGCAGGCTCGCCGCGTGCGCAAAAAAAGGTGGTGGTCAGAACGGTCGCGGGCACACCGACTGCAGGCCGTCGATGTGTTCGTGCAGGTCCGGCGCGATGCCCTGCCACATCGGGTCGAGGATGAAGTCGATACCCTCGCGGCGGGCCAGCTTGGCGGCCGGGATGAAATCCGCGTCGCCGGCCACGAGGATAATCTGGTCCACCAGTTTCTTGTAGGCCAGCGCGGCGATGTCGATGCCGATCTTCATGTCCACCTGGGTCTGGCGCATCTCCGGCTCGAAATGCTCGTCGCCCAGCGACTCCCACGCCAGCGCGCCCTCGCGCAGTTGCTGGAACGCGGCGCGCTTGAGCTGCCACTCGCCGCGCTCGGCCAGCCGACCCAGTCGCAGCGCCATCTTGCGCTGGCGGCGCAACTGGTCGTGCAGCTCGCGGCGGAACGCGGCCGCGCCGGTGCGGCCGAAATCGACGCTGCCGCCGCTGACCGGGCGCACAAAGCTCTTTTCCAGCGGCGGGCAGTCGTAGAAAAAAATGCGGTACAGCTGCTCGCGCGGACGATCCAGCGCCTTGAGATGCTCCAGCGCCATGCCGAACACGGTCTTGGCCACGGCGCGCGCGTCGCCGGCGTCGCGCTCGCCGTACACCTTGCGGTAGCGGGCAAGAAAAAAGGCGCCGTCGACGAGGATGGCGGTGCGGTTCATGGCGTGGCCTTTGGCTGCATGCGTGGGGACGGATCGTCGCCGTGGCGACGCGCCATTCTACCGTTCACATGCGTGGCACGCGCGCGGGCCGTACCATGGGCGGGCCGCGCGACGCGCGAGCGCATCGATGGAACCCCGCACGCATGTCTTTTTCGCGATTGTTTCGCCACGGCCCGCTGTTGCCCCTGCTGGCCGCCGCCGCGACCGCCAGCGCCGCCCAGGAGGCCCCCACGCTGGCACCGGTCACCGTCAGCGCCACGCGCAGCGCGCAGTCGCCGTTCAACGTGGCCGCCTCGGTCGACGTGATCGCCGCACCAACCAGCGGCACGCTGGACGTGAACGCCTCCGAGCTGCTGCAAGGCGTGCCCGGCATCCTGGCCCGCGACCGGCAGAACTACGCGCAGGACGAGCAGATCGCCATTCGCGGTTTTGGCGCGCGCACCACGTTCGGCATTCGCGGCGTGCGGCTTTACAGTGACGGCATCCCCGCCACCATGCCCGACGGGCAAGGCCAGGTGTCGCACTTCAACCTCGACGCGGCCGACCGCGTGGAGGTGCTGCGCGGGCCGTTTTCCGCGCTGTACGGCAATGCGGCCGGCGGCGTGGTGCAGCTGTTCAGCGCCGAGGGCAGCGACCCGCCGCAGCTGCGCCTGGGCCTGGCCGGCGGCAGCGACGGCATGTGGCGCGCATCGCTCAACGCACGCGGCGTGCAGGGGCCGCTGGACTACAACCTCGCCCTGGGCCAGTTCCACACCGACGGCTACCGCGACCACAGCCGCGCGCGGCGCACCTCGGGCAACGCCGTGCTGGGCTGGTCGCTGGACGGCGGCGGCAAGCTCGGCCTGGTGCTCAACACGCTGGACCTGCCTGCCGCGCAGGACCCGCTGGGGCTGACACCGGCGCAGTTCCACGACGATCCGCGCCAGGCAGACGCGGCCGCCCGCGTGTTCAACACGCGCAAGAGCGTGCGCCAGCAGCAGTTGGGCCTGCGCTACGACAAGCCGCTGGACAACGCCAACCGCCTGCACCTGATGGGCTACTACGGCGAGCGCAGCGTGCGGCAATACCTGTCCATTCCCGTCGCCGCGCAGCTGGCGCCGCTGAGCGCCGGCGGCGTGGTGGATCTTGGCAACGCCTACGGCGGCCTCGACGCGCGCTGGACCTGGGCCGGCACGCTGGCCGGGCAACCGTTCGAGCTGACCGCCGGCGCCAGCTACGACAACCAGCACCAGCACCGGCGCGGCTACGAGAATTTCGTGGATGACACCGTGGGCGTGCGCGGTGCGCTGCGCCGCGACGAGATCGACCACGTGCACAACCTGGACGAATACGCCCAGGCCAGCTGGCGCGTGACCGGGGCGTGGACGCTGATGGCCGGCCTGCGCCACAGCAAGGTGATGTTCGCCACCACCGACCGCTACCTCACCGTAGCCAACCCCGACGACAGCGGCCGCGTGGCGTACGCGGCCACCACGCCGGTGGCCGGCGTGATGCTGCACCTGTCGCCGGCGGCGCACCTGTACGCGTCGTACGGCAAGGGTTTCGAGACGCCCACGTTCTCCGAGCTGGGCTATCGCAACGACGGCGGCAGCGGGCTGGCGTTCGACCTGCAACCGTCGCATACGCGCAGTGGCGAGGTCGGCCTGAAACTGCGCCCGCGCCCCGGCGTGCGCGCCGACCTGGCGCTGTTTCGCGCCGACAGCCGCGACGAGCTGGCCGTAGCCACCAACCTGGGCGGACGCACCACCTACCAGAACATTCCGCGCGCACGACGGCAGGGTGCGGAAGCGTCACTGCGCGCCACGCTGGCGCCGCGCTGGACACTGCAGCTCGCCTACACCTGGCTGGATGCCCGCTTCCGCGCACCCTACCTGGCCTGCGACGGCCGCTGCGCCACGCCATCCACGCCGGTGGCCGCCGGCGCACGCATCGCCGGCGTGCCGCGCTCCAACGCCTATGCCGCACTGCACGTTGGCGGCGAGCGCGGCTGGCAGGCCGACATCGACGGCCGCTACCTCGCCGCCGTGCCCACCGACGACCTGGGCGCGGCGCGGGCGCCGCCGTACGCCGTGTTCGGCGCGGGCGCCGGCTACGTGGCCGAGGCCGGCCACTGGCGCACGCACACCTACGCGCGCATCGACAACCTCGCCGGGCGGCACTACGTGGGCTCGGTCATCGTCAACGACGGCAACGGCCGCTATTTCGAGCCCGGCCCCGGCCGCACCGTGATGCTGGGCCTGGACCTGCGCTGGCAGCCGTGAAGCGTCATGTGGGAGCGACTTCAGTCGCGACGCTCTTGCTCGCGTCGCTGAAATGACGAAAAGCATCGCGGCTGAAGCCGCTCCCACATGATGCGAGACGCCCGTAGGAGCGCACCCTGTGCGCGATGCTTTTCGCCAGGCCCATCGCGCACAGGGTGCGCTCCTACGGGGTGTGGCCGGCCTTTGCTCCCTTCCCTGCTTGCAGGGGAGGGCTGGGGAGGGGTCGCTCTTGGCGCGCTTTGCCTTGGCTGCTCAAAAGCAACAGCGTCGCGGCTGAAGCCGCTCCCACAGGTTTGGCTGCGCTGTTTGTAGGAGCGCACCTTGTGCGCGATGCTCTTGGTTCCGTGACGAAGAGCGATCGCGCACAAGGTGCGCTCCTACGGGCCTCTGGCAGCTTTTGCTCCCTCTCCCCAGGCGACGGGCGCGGCTCAGTAGTGGATCACCGAGCGGATCACCTTGCCCTCGTGCATCAGGTCGAACGCTTCGTTGATGCGCTCCAGCGGCAGCACCTCGGTGATCATCTCGTCGATCTTGATCTCGCCGGCCATGTAGCGGTCGACGTAGCCGGGCAGCTGGCTGCGGCCCTTGACACCGCCGAAGGCGGAGCCGCGCCAGACGCGGCCGGTGACCAACTGGAACGGGCGCGTGCTGATCTCCTGCCCGGCGCCGGCCACGCCGATGATGATCGATTCGCCCCAGCCCTTGTGGCAGCACTCCAGCGCCGAGCGCATCACGTTGACGTTGCCGATGCACTCGAACGAGTAGTCCACGCCGCCACCGGTCAGCTCCACGATCACCTGCTGGATCGGGGTGTCCGGGTAATCCTTCGGGTTGATGAAGTCGGTGGCGCCCAGCAGCTTGGCCATCTCGAACTTGTCCGGATTGGTGTCGACCACCACGATGCGACCGGCCTTGGCCATCACCGCGCCCTGCACCACCGACAGGCCGATGCCGCCCAGGCCGAACACCGCCACCGAAGCGCCGGGCTCGACCTTGGCCGTGTTCAGCACCGCGCCGATGCCGGTGGTGATGCCGCAGCCGAGCAGGCAGACCTTTTCCAGCGGCGCGGCCTTGTTGATCTTGGCCAGCGAGATCTCCGGCAGCACGGTGTATTCGCTGAAGGTGCTGGTGCCCATGTAGTGCAGCAACTGCTTGCCACCGACCGAGAAACGCGAGGTGCCGTCGGGCATCAGGCCCCGGCCCTGGGTGACGCGGATCTTCTGGCACAGGTTGGTCTTGCCGGAGCGGCAGTACTCGCACTCGCCGCACTCGGGCGTGTACAGCGGGATCACGTGGTCGCCCACCTTGAGCGAGGTGACGCCCTCGCCCACTTCCTCGACGATGCCGCCGCCCTCGTGACCCAGGATCACCGGGAAGGCACCCTCCGGGTCGGCGCCGGACAAGGTGAACGCGTCGGTGTGGCACACGCCGGTGGCGACGATGCGCACCAGCACCTCGCCGGCCTTGGGACCGGCCACGTCGATCTGCTCGATGCTGAGCGGCTTGCCTGCTTCCCAGGCGACGGCGGCACGTGATTTCATGGGGAGACTCCTCGATGCGATGGGGGATGCGTGCAACCGCGCATGGTAACCGGCCGCCCGCTGCCGCGCCGCCCCGGTTGCAATGCGGTGTGATCGCCGCCATGGTTTCGGCTTCCCCTTCTTGCCCAGGACCCGCCCCATGTCCCTACGCCAGCTAGGCCGCTCGCCGCTTTCCATCGCCCCGCTCGCCTTTGGCGGCAACGTGTTCGGCTGGAGCGCCGACGAGGCGCGCTCGTTCGAGCTGCTCGACGCGTTTGTCGATGCCGGCTTCAACCTGATCGACACCGCCGACGTCTACCCGGCCTGGGTGCCGGGCAACCAGGGCGGCGAGTCGGAGGGCATCATCGGCAAGTGGCTCAAGCGCAGCGGCAAGCGCGAGCAGGTGGTGATCGCCACCAAGGTCGGCAAGTGGGCCGAGCAGCCGGGGCTGTCGCCGGTCAACCTGCAACAGGCGGTGGACCGCTCGCTGCAGCGCCTGCAGACCGACTACATCGATCTTTACCTGGCCCACGCCGACGACGCCAGCGTGCCGCTGGCCGACACGCTGGGCGGCTTTGCGCGGCTGATCGAGCAGGGCAAGGTACGCGCCATCGGCGCCTCCAACTACGGCGCCGCGCGCTTCGCCGATGCGCTGGCCGTGTCGCGCCAGCACCACCTGCCGCGCTACGAGGTGCTGCAGCCCGAGTACAACCTGCTGGAGCGCGCCGGCTACGAACACGATCTGGAGCCGCTGATGCGCGCCGAGGACATCGGCGTGATCAGCTACTACGCGCTGGCCAGCGGTTTTCTCAGCGGCAAGTACCGCGGCGAGGCGGACCTTGCCAAGAGCAGCGCCCGCGCCGGCGCGGTCAAGCGCTACCTCAACCCGCGCGGCCTGGGCGTGCTGGCCGCGCTGGACACCGTGGCCGCCGCCCACCAGGCCACCGTGGCGCAGGTGGCGCTGGCCTGGCTGATCGCCCGCCCCGGCCTCACCGCCCCCATCGCCAGCGCCACCAGCGTGGCGCAGCTCAACGACCTGATCGGCGCCACCCGACTGCAACTGGCCCCCGACGAGATCGCCGCACTGGATCGCGCCAGCGCCTGAGCGCGCAGGAGCGCACCTTGTGCGCGATGCTTTTACGAATCCCGAATCAAAAGCATCGCGCACAGGGCGCTCCTACATCACGCGAAAACCCACCTGTGGGAGCGACTTCAGTCGCGATGCCGTTGCTTTTTGCAGGAGCGCACCCTGTGCGCGATGCTCTTGCCTTTAATGCTGCTTTTGCTTTGGCTTTTCAAAAGCATCGCGGCTGAAGCCGCTCCTACAGAAAGCAAAAGCATCGCGCACAAGGTGCGCTCCTGCAAAAAAAGCAACAGCAACGGCATCGCGGCCGAAGCCGCTCCCACAGGGGATCACGGCTTATTCCACCGGCGCATCGACCGTGTAGCCCTCGGCCTGCAGTTGCGCCAGGTAGCCGTCGGGTTTCAGCAGCTCGTCCATCGGCAGCATGGCGAAGGTCTTGGCGTGGGCTTTCAGGGCCGCGCGGGCGGCGGCCAGCCAGGTGGCGCGCACCTGCTCGGGGATGTCGTCGATGCCCAGTTGGCGGGCAAAGCCTGCGTCCGCCAGCGCATCGATGCAGGCCTGGCGGCGATGGCTGTCGGGCAACTCGCGCAGTCCCTGCAGGTCACCGGTGGCCCAGGCGTTGGCGCGGGCCTTCATCGCGGGCAGGTCGTGCTCGATCGCATCCAGCGTGCGGCTCATGCACAGCACGTCATTGGGCGCGGCCTGCTTGAACGCCTTGATCGCCGCGCGCGGGTGCTCGATCGTCACCGGGTAGTCGACCGCGGTTTCGGCCACGCCATGCTGCTTGGCCAGCGCATCGACGGCGGCTTTCACGCCACCGGAATTGCTCAGGCCGTTGGCCTTGATCGCCGCCTTGTACAGCTCCTGCGCGGCAAAGATGGGCCGCCAGCGCTCGATGCCGCGTTTTTCGCCCAGGTACACCTGCTTCAACGCCTGCCAGCGCGCGTAGGTGGGCGCGTCCAGCACTTGCTGAAGCGTCTTGCCGTCCTCGTTCTTGCGCGCGCTGTAGGCCGACGGCAGCAGGAACAGCTTGCCCAGCCAGCCCACGTCCACCTTCATCTTCACCGACGGCGGCAGCAGGATTTCCTGCGCGGAGGCAATCACCTCTTCCACCTCGCGCGACTGCCACGTCATGCCGCGCGGCAGCGGCGACAACGTGCCCAGGATCCACAGCTCGTGACCCTCGCGCGACACCCGCCACATGCCCGGCCCCGGCTGCACGCCGGTGACCAGCACGGCGGGGAGATCGGCCACGTGGGTCGATGACGGCGATGGCGGCTCGCCGGCGGATGCGGCGGGGGCCACCCATGCGGCCAGCGCAAGCAACAGGACAGGGATCAACAGGCGCATCGGCATCGCTCCAGCACGCGAAGCCGGCATTGTGGCAGCGCCATGCTGACTGTGCCGTTGCCGCCCCGATGGTGGGCGCATGCCGGCGCTCGCGCTATGGCACACTGGCGCGGCCTGCGCGACTGGCGCTTCGGATGGATCACCATCGGGGAACGCAGGCGTTGCAAGCCGCGCGCCTGGGCATCCTGATCCACACCGGGGACCTGACATGCCTGAAACCACCGCGCCGCTCGCTTTCGGCCTCATCGCACTCGGCCTGGTGCTGACGCCGGGGCCAAACATGATCTATCTCATTTCCCGCTCGATCAGCCAGGGACGGGCGGCAGGCCTTGTGTCGCTGGCCGGTGTCGGCCTGGCGTTTCTGCTTTACATGCTGAGCGCGGCGCTGGGGATCACAGCCTTGCTCTTCACCGTGCCGCTGGCGTACGAGGCACTGCGCATGGCGGGCGTCGCCTACCTGCTCTACCTGGCCTGGCAGGCCGTGCGTCCCGGCGGCCGCTCGCCATTCCAGTGGCGCCAGCTTGACCGCGACAGCCCGCGCAAACTGTTCGCGATGGGCTTTCTGACCAACCTGCTCAACCCCAAGGTGGCGGTGCTCTACCTGTCGCTGTTGCCGCAATTCATCCAGCCAGGGCACGGCAGCGTACTGCTGCAATCGATCACGCTGGGCGGTACCCAGATGGCGATCAGCCTTGCCGTGAACGCCTTGATCGTGGTGACGGCCGGCTCGCTGGCCCGGTTCACGACCGGGCGGCCGCTCTGGCTGGCGGCCCAACGCTGGATGATGGGCACGGTGCTGGCCGGGCTGGCACTGCACATGTGCACGCAATCACGTCGCTGACCGCCTGAGCGGACGCGCGGGCCCTCTCCCCTGCCCCTCTCCCGCGCGCGGGAGAGGGGTTCAATGCGGTGTGTGCGAATGGAGGCGGCTCTTTTGCGCGCATGAAAAAAGGGAGGCGCCATGGCGCCTCCCTTTTCAGCCGTAAAGACGGCCAAACGACGATCCGGTCAAGCCTTCGACAACGCCGCCAGCGCCGCGTTGAACGTGGTGCTGGGGCGCATGGCCGCGCTGACCTTGGCCATGTCGGGGTGGTAGTAGCCGGCGATGTCCACCGGTTTGCCCTGCGCACCGTTCAGCTCGCCGATGATGGCCGCCTCGTTGTCGGTGAGCGCCTTGGCCAACGGCGCGAAGGTGGCCTTGAGCGCGGCGTCGTCATCCTGCGCGGCCAGCGCCTGGGCCCAGTACATCGCCAGGTAGAAATGGCTGCCACGGTTGTCCAGCTCGCCCACCTTGCGCGCGGGCGACTTGTTGTTGTCCAGCACCTGGCCGTTGGCGCGGTCCAGCGCCTGCGCCAGCACCTTGGCCTTGGCGTTGCCGGTCTGCTCGCCGACAAACTCCAGCGAGGCCTGCAGCGCCAGGAACTCGCCCAGCGAATCCCAGCGCAGGTAGTTCTCCTCGACGAACTGCTGCACGTGCTTGGGCGCGCTGCCGCCGGCGCCGGTCTCGAACAGGCCGCCACCGGCCATCAGCGGCACGATGGAGAGCATCTTGGCGCTGGTGCCCAGCTCCATGATCGGGAACAGGTCGGTGAGGTAGTCGCGCAGCACGTTGCCGGTGACCGAGATGGTGTCCTGGCCCTGGCGGATGCGCGCCAGCGAGAACTGCGTGGCCGCCACCGGATCAAGGATGCGGATGTCCAGCGCGCTGGTGTCGTGATCCTTCAGGTAGTGCTCGACCTTCTTGATGATCTCGCGGTCGTGCGCGCGCTGCGGATCAAGCCAGAACACCGCCGGCGTGGACGACAGCCGCGCGCGGCTGACCGCCAGCTTCACCCAGTCCTGGATCGGCGCATCCTTGACCTGGCACATGCGCCAGATGTCGCCCGCTTCCACCTCGTGCTGCAGCAGCACCTTGCCGGCGTCGTCGATCACCTTGACCGTGCCGTCGCCGGCGATCTGGAAGGTCTTGTCGTGCGAGCCGTACTCCTCGGCCTTCTGCGCCATCAGACCCACGTTAGGCACGCTGCCCATGGTGGCCGGATCGAACGCGCCGTTGGCCTTGCAGTCGTCGATCACCGCCTTGTAGACGCCGGCGTAGCTGCGGTCGGGGATCACCGCCTTGGTGTCCTGGCGCTCGCCCTTGGCGTCCCACATCTTGCCGGAGTCGCGGATCATCGCCGGCATCGAGGCGTCGATGATCACGTCGCTGGGCACGTGCAGGTTGGTGATGCCCTTGTCCGAATTGACCATCGCCAGCGCCGGGCGCTGCGCGTACTGCGCGTCCAGGTCGGCCTTGATCGCCGCCTGCGTCGCCTCCGGCAGGCTGCCGAGGCGGGCGTACAGGTCGCCGATGCCGTTGTTGGGATTGAAGCCGGCCTGCGCCAGCGCGTCGGCATGCTTGGCCAGCACGTCCTTGTAGAACTCGCCCACCGCCACGCCAAACATGATCGGGTCGGAGACCTTCATCATGGTCGCCTTCAGGTGCAGCGAAAACAGCACGCCCTTGGCCTTGGCGTCGGCGATCTGCGCGTCGATGAACGCCGCCAGCGCCTTGCGGCTCATCACCGCCGCGTCGATGATCTCGCCGGCCTGCAGCGCGGTCTTCGGCTTGAGCACGCTGTGGCTGCCGTCCTTGCCAAACCACTCGATGCTGACGTTGCCGGCCTGCCCGATCAGCGCCGACTGCTCGGTGCCGTAGAAATCGCCGCCGTCCATGTGCGCCACGTGGGTCTGCGAATCGGCGCTCCACGCACCCATGCAGTGCGGGTGCTTGCGCGCATAGTTCTTCACCGACGCCGGCGCGCGACGATCCGAATTGCCCTCGCGCAGCACCGGGTTCACCGCGCTGCCCTTGACCCGGTCATAGCGCGCCTTGACGTCCTGCTCGGCCTCGTTGGCCGGCGCATCCGGATACTCCGGCAGCGCATAACCCTGCTGCTGCAACTCCTTGATCGCCGCCTTCAGCTGCGGCATCGACGCGCTGATGTTGGGCAGCTTGATGATGTTGGCCGCCGGCGTGGTCGCCAGCGCGCCCAGCTCGGCCAGGTCGTCGGGAATGCGCTGGCCATCCTTCAACGCCTCGGGAAACTGCGAAATGATGCGACCCGCCAGCGAAATGTCGCGCGTCTCCACCGCAACGCCCGCCGTAGCGGCAAACGCCGACACAACCGGCAGCAGCGAAGCGGTAGCGAGAAACGGAGCTTCGTCGGTGAGGGTGTAGATGATCTTGGGAGTCTGGGACATGGCGTGCAGGGGTTCCATGGCAGGGCGGCAAAGCCGCGGATGACGAATCTCGATGACACTTGCCCTATCCCGTCATTCCCGCGAAAGCGGGAATCCAGCGTCTTGCCCCTTCCACGCAGGACGGGAGGCTCTGGATTCCCGCTTTCGCGGGACTGACGACAAGTCGGCGTCATTCGACAATGGCCGTCCATTGTCTCGCGATTGGGCGTGGCGGGCCACCATGACCGCCCGGACGGCCGAATCGGCGGGCGGGTTTGCTCCAGCGCGCCGTTGCATCGGCCTGTCCTCCCCGCTTCGGGTTATCTGCAGGCGGTCACATCGTGGCGACCGTCCATGCCCTGAATGCGGCAAAAGCCGCTGCAAGGCCTTCGTCCTTGCATCACTCGGGATACCGCAGGTAAAACTCTTTCCGCTGCCTGCCACCTGCATGGATTCAATGGCAGCGGACCAAAGGGGGACGTCGATATGGACGAGTTCGGGTCAGCCGATCTCAAGTCGATACTGCATTCGAAGCGCGCCAACATCTACTACCTGCAGCACTGCCGGGTACTGGTGAATGGCGGCCGGGTCGAATACGTAACCGATCAGGGCAAGCAGTCGCTCTACTGGAATATCCCTATCGCCAACACCACCACCATCCTGCTGGGTACCGGTACATCAATTACCCAGGCAGCCATGCGTGAGCTGGCCAGGGCCGGCGTACTGGTGGGATTTTGTGGCGGTGGCGGAACGCCTTTGTTCAGTGTCAACGAAATGGATGTCGAGGTGGCCTGGTTCTCGCCGCAAAGCGAATACCGCCCCACCGAATATCTGCAGGCCTGGGTGAGGTTCTGGTTCAACGACGATCTGCGCCTGACGGCCGCCAAAGCCTTCCAGCAGGCGCGCGCCACACGTTTGCGCGAGCAGTGGCAGCACCGCGCACTGCGGGATGCCGGCTTTACGGTGAACAGCACTCGATTGGATGACCTTGTTCAACGCACCCGACACCAGATCGACATGGCGCAGGACAGTACGGCTCTGCTTACCGAGGAAGCCAGGCTTACCAAGGCCCTGTTCAAGCTCGCCGTCGACACCGTCGGTTACGGTGATTTCAGTCGCGCCAAGCGCGGCAGCGGCAGCGACCCTGCCAACCGCTTTCTCGACCACGGCAATTACCTGGCCTACGGCCTGGGGGCAACCGCCGCCTGGGTTCTGGGACTACCGCATGGCTTGGCCATCCTGCATGGAAAAACCCGGCGCGGCGGGCTGGTGTTCGACATCGCCGACCTGGTCAAGGACGCCAGCATCCTTCCCCAAGCTTTCATCTCGGCCATGCGTGGCGACGACGAGCAGACTTTCCGCCGCAGTTGCATCGAGGCGCTTACCCGCAGCGAGTCACTGGACTTCATGATTGATACGGTAAAGGACGTTGCCGTGACTACGGCAACCAAGGCATCGTGAACATTCTCCTTGTCAGCCAATGTGACAAGCGTGCGCTTACCGAAACCCGGCGCATCCTTGACCAGTTCGCCGAACGACGCGGCGATCGCGCCTGGCAAACGCCCATTACCCAGGCCGGCCTGGATACTCTGCGCAAGCTGTTGCGCAAGACCGCCCGCAAGAACACGGCCGTTGCCTGCCACTGGATACGCGGACACGACCATTCCGAATTGCTGTGGATCGTAGGCAATGCGCGCCGCTTCAACGCCGAGGGCGCCGTACCGACCAATACCACCGTGCACGACGTGCTGCGCGGCCAAGACGAGAACGACTGGCACACTGCCCAGGACATCCGCCTGCTGGCCCAGATGGCCGCACTGCTCCACGACTTGGGCAAGGCCAGCGTGGCGTTCCAGCAGCGACTGCGGGGTGAGCGCACCGAGCGCAACCTTTATCGCCACGAATGGGTGTCGCTGCGCTTGTTCCTGGCCTTTGTGGGGCAAGACGACGATGACGGCTGGCTTACACGAATGGCCAGCGACAATGACGATCCCGTCACCGCATGGACGGCACTAGGCCGCTACCAACGCGATGGCGTGGACGAAAACATCGACGCCCACCCTTTCCGCGAGCTCACGTCACGCGCGCCTCTCGCCGCCGCCATCGCTTGGCTGATCGTCACCCATCATCGTTTGCCGCTGATCCCTTTCCACAATGACGATGGCAGCCAGGCATGGCTCGGACGGCGCGCCAAGGGCTTTCAACAGGCATGGCTGGAAACACCGCTGGCGAATGTTGCCCACGACTGGAACGAGATTGACCAGCATCCCTCGCGCCCCCTTGCGGAGCCCTACTGGCAAGCATCCGGCGAGCTGCCGACGGCTGACCCGACGTGGCAATCGCAGGCCCGGCGCGCGGCGAAGGGCTTGCTGCAACTGAAAGAGCAACGACCGTCAGATTGGCTGGGCAATCCCTACGTGATGCACCTGGCGCGCCTCAGCCTGATGCTGGCCGATCACCACTACTCCAGCCTGGGCGCAAGCAGCGACGGCAGGCCGGTACCCGAGCGCCAGCGCTTCGTGCAGACGGGCCAAACCGTATTCGCCAACACCTTGCGCCCAACCGTGATGAATCAATCGCTGCTGGAGCACCTGCTCGGTGTGGGCTACACCGCCGGCATGGTGGCACACGCCTTGCCCAGCATGGAGCGCCACCTGCCTCGACTCGCCCATCACCGAGGCCTGCGCAAGCGCAGTGCCGATGCGCGCTTCGCCTGGCAGGACAAGGCCTTCGACGCAGCAGCCGGCATACGCGAGGTGGCCGGAGAGCACGGCGCCTTCATCGTCAACATGGCCTCCACCGGCTGCGGCAAGACACTGGCCAACGCACGCATCCTCTACGCGCTGGCCAACCCGGAAACCGGCCTGCGCGTCAGCTACGCACTGGGCCTGCGCACGCTCACCCTGCAAACCGGCAAGAGCTACCGCCACGACCTCCACCTCGGTGATGACGAACTGGCCGTACTGGTGGGTGGCTCGGCCAATCGCGCCTTGTTCGAGTACTACGAAGCCAAGGCCGAAGCCGGCGGCTCGGCCTCCGTGCAGGATCTGATCGAGGAGGACAGCCACGTCCTCTACGAAGGCACCGAGGCCGGCCATCCACTGCTCTCCCGTGCACTGGCCAACCCCGAGATACGCAAACTGCTGTCGGCCCCCATGCTGGTGTGCACGGTGGATCACCTGGCCCCGGCCACCGAGTCGCTACGTGCCGGGCGACAGATCGCGCCGATGCTGCGCCTGATGAGCAGCGACCTGGTTCTCGACGAGGTGGACGACTACGACCTCAACGACCTGCCCGCGCTGATGCGGCTGGTGCACTGGGCCGGCATGCTCGGCAGCCGGGTCGTGCTGTCCTCCGCCACTCTGGCGCCCGCATTGGTGGAAGGCATGTTCATGGCGTATCGCGCCGGTCGGCGGCATTACCGGGCCAACCGGGGTTCGGTCCGGGTGGAGGCCGAAGCTCCCGTTGACGTGCCCTGCCTGTGGATCGACGAGTTCGGCAAGCCGCTGCTCGAAACCTGCCACGACGACGACAGTTTTGCCGCATCCCATGCACGTTTCGTCGAGCGACGCGTCGACAAGCTGAAGGCCGCCGAACCGCTGCGCCTCACCGAACTCCTGCCCACTCCAATCCAAGCTGGACAGCAAGCCTCACGCCTCCACCGCGAATTCAGCCAGCTCATCCGGCAGGCCTGTCTTCGGCTCCACGGCGACCACGCCGAAACCGATCCTGTCAGCGGGAAGCGGGCCAGCTTCGGCCTGGTGCGCATGGCCAACATCGAGCCGATCGTCGAAGTGGCCCGCGCGCTCTGCGCGGGCGACATGCCCGCCGACACCCGCCTGCACCTGTGCGTCTACCACGCGCGCTTTCCCCTGCTGCAACGCTCAGCCATCGAGGCGATGCTGGACGCCACATTCAACCGGCGTGACCCGCGAGCCGTGTGGGCCTTGCCGGATATTCGCCACGCGCTCGACGCGCATGCCGAACGCAATCACTTGTTCGTGGTGCTCGCCTCGCCCGTGTGCGAGGTGGGACGCGACTGGGATGCCGACTGGGCCGTGGCCGAACCCTCATCCATGCGCTCGTTGATCCAGCTCGCCGGCCGCGTGCAGCGCCATCGTCGCAAGCCCCCGCGCGCACCCAACGTGCTGGTGTTCGACACCAACCTCAAAGGCATGCTGCGCCAAGGGCAAGACGCGATATTCACCAGGCCGGGCTTCGAGAAGCCCGGCGATCCCGACTTTCAGCTGAGCAGCCACAGCCTTGCCAAGCTGCTGGACGAGGCCGAATACCATCACCTGTCGGCCATCCCGCGCATTCAGCCACGCCAGCCACTCGAACCACGCAACCGCTGGGTGGACCTGGAGCACGCACGCCTGCGCGACGGCATGCTGCCGCAACCACCGGTGTCCACAGCCCCACCTTCCCGTCGCCGGAGCGGGCCGAAGCCATCACTCAAAGGCGCCGCCTGCTGGCAACATCCGCAGGCGGCACTCACCGGTGTACTGCCGCAGCAACAGCCGTTCCGCAATGACACGCTGGAAACCACCACATTGGCCTGGCTGCCCGGTGAGGACGACGATGATCCGCTAGTGCCGCATCGCGTGGAGGAACTGCGCCATGGCAAGCGCGGCGAGACGCTTTACGTACCGGCCAACGAGTTGCTGCACGAGCCGCCGCTGGATGTTTCTTCAAGCGTCAGTCGCTGGGGGCGGTTCGACCTGCTGACACTGGCGCAGGAACAGGCCGAGGCCCAGGAGCAGGCGCTCCGACGCATCACGGAAAAATTCACCACGGTGGAGGTTCCCGAGAGCAGCCAAGGCTGGCTTTGGCATCCATGGCTTGGCTGCATCAAGCAGCGCTGAGGTGACTCAATGCCAGGGATCGATCAACGTCACGCCACAGCCATCGAAATCCCGCACGTTGCGCGTGGCCAACGCCGCACCTCGCGAAAGCGCAATACCGGCAATCATCGCGTCGGCCATGGTTACCGGGCGCCCCTGCGCTTTGCGCTTTGCGGCGAATCGGGCGCGAGTGTCGACAGCTGGTTCGTCGTCGCTGAGCTCGATCATCAGCTGATGCCCGGAAAATCGCGCTGTGCTTCCCGCCCCGGAAGATCGAGTTCGACGCCTCCATACGGTTCGACCATTTCGCGGATGCTGTTCACGAGCGCGCGGCCACTCAGTGGTTCGCCCTTCAAGGCGTTACGCAAGATGCTGCACGCCTCCTCCTCCATCGACTGGCCATGTTGCGACGCCCGCAGACGTAACCGTGCCTTCAGGTCATCGTCCAGATTGCGGATGGTCACGATGGCCATGGGGAAGCCTCTCAGAGCTGACAGCAACGCTTGCATTGTAGTCGTCGCATGGAAAGGACTGCCTATTGAGCTGCCTTTTCAGCATCTACCAACATTCCGATTGGACAGTACCGGAACGATCTCGATGCCACTTGACGCCAACGACACGTCCTAAGCTTTGAGACAGAACGGAAGTAGGCTTGAGGACACAAGGACTACCAGGGGAGGGATATGAGCAACCTTACTGATCGGGGAAAGGCATTCCGCGCCGCCATCGCCAGCTTCATCGAAGCCCGTCGCGACGCCAAGCTGAAAGGCAAGGAAGACGATGCCGACGCGGCATCGAAATATGAGTACGCCACTTGGCTTGCCGACGCCGCACGTCGCGTCGGCCAGATCCAGGCCGTCACCCATGTTCTCAAGGCCACCCACCCGGACGCTCGCGGCAGCAGCCTGCATGTCGCACCGTCCAGCCTGCCTTTCCACTCCGACATTGGCAGCCATTCACTGGGCGAAGACTTTGCCGAGGACGTGGTGGGCAATGCGGCGGCGCTGGACGTGTTCAAGCTGCTCAAGCTGGACGTCGACGGCCGCCGACTGCTCGACTGGATACAGGCCGCGGATGCCGACCTGCAAGCCGCACTGTCCGATGACCCGGCGCAAGCCCGCGACTGGATGCAGGCGTTCGCCTCGCCGGTGCGCAAAGACACGCTGCCTGTCACCCACACCATGGCCAAGCAGCTCTACTGGCTGGTAGGTGAGGAACCCCACGAAGACTCGCAGTACCACCTGCTGCAACCGATGTTCTCCAGCTCGCTGGCCCATGCCGTTCATGCGGACATCCAGGATGCCCGTTTCGGCGAAGCCAACAAGGAGGCACGACAGGCGCGGAACGGCAACAAGCCAAGCGACGCCCACTACCGCGACTATCGCAATCTGGTCGCCCGAAAACTCGGTGGCACCAAACCGCAAAACATCTCGCAGTTGAACAGCGAGCGCGGCGGCGTGAACTACCTGCTGGCGTCCGTACCACCTCCCGCGTGGAAGCCTCGCGGCCTGAACCTGCATCGGTTCACCTCGGTGTTCGACGAAAAGCGCAGCCCGTTTCTGACCTATGGCGGCGTACGCGATCTGGTGCGGGCGCTGGCGGATTTCCTGAAGAAGAATCCCGAACCCACCAAGGAAACCCGGGATCGGCGCGAAGCGATTGAACAAGCCATTGGCTGGGAGCTGGCCACATTCGGCGCAGCCATCCGTGGCAGCCATCCGGCGGGCTGGACACGGGACGACAACGACCTGCCGCAGTGCGAGCAGCTCTGGCTCGACCCCGATCGCATCGAATTGCCGGAACGCAACGATCCCGAACACCCCTATTGGCATGACGAAGACATCGCCTTCAACCACGCCTACGAGCACGGTGACTGGGCCGATGAAGTGGCTACGCGCTTTGGCCGGTGGCTCAACTACCAGTTGCGTGAGCGAGGTGGTGACGCGCTGGTGATGCTGGGCGAATCGGAAATGCGCCACTTTGCCAAGCAAGCCATTCTCGATGTCGCCTGGCCCGTGTCGCAACAACGTCATGCCAAGGCAGGTGCCGCATGAACTGCCCCGATTTCACCCACCTGCTGGTGTTGCCGCATCTCAAGGTGCACAACGCCAATGCCGTCTCCAGCCCATTGACCCACGGATTCCCGTCGATGACGGCATTTCTCGGGTTGATGTGGGCACTGGAACGCAAGACCCGGGCAGCCGGGTTGGACCTGGCCTTCAACGCCGTGGGCGTGGTCTGCCACGACCATGAGGAACAAGTGACCGAAGGCGGCTTTGTCAAAAGCTTCCGGCTAACGCGCAATCCGGTCGGCAAAGACGGCGGTACCGCCGCCATCGTGGAAGAGGGCCGCATCCACCTCGACCTGACCCTGGTGCTGGCGATATTCAGCGAGCACTGGGATACCGAAGCACAGCAACGCGACGCACAAATCGTCCACGATGTGCTGCAAGGCATGCGCGTCGCGGGCGGAACGCTGCTGCCTTCCACGCAGGTTCGCGGTCGGCAACGACCGTGGGTCGCGGACTTCACCGACGACGAGCACAACGACTTCCGCAGGCTGCGCGCACGCCTGCTCCCCGGCTCGGCGCTGGTGGCGCGCGATGACCTGATCGACCAGCGCCTGCAACAACTGAAGGCCACAACGCCGCTAGCCACGCGCCTCGACGCCTGGCTTTCACTCTCGCGAATCAACTGGCACCACGACGCCAATGCCAATGATGGCAAGGGCGCCTGGCAAAACGACCGCAAGAAAGGTTCCGGCTGGGTCGTGCCCATCCCCGTCGGCTATGGCGCGTTAAGCGGTCTCCATGATCCGGGCACCATCGCCAACGCCCGCGATGCCACGACGCCGTTCCGCTTCGTCGAAAGCCTTTACTCCATGGGCGAATGGATCGGCCCACACCGCCTGCAACGCCCGCAAGACCTGCTCTGGTACGCCGACAACCCGCCGAATGAAGGGCTGTACCGCTGCCGCAACGACTATCGCGCCGACGCCACCGTCGACACCACTCTCTGATACGACAAGGAATTCCATCATGCCCAACGAACTCAAGACCGCCTCCGTCCTCGCCTTCGAGCGCAAGCTCGACCCTTCCGATGCGCTGCTGTCCGGTGGCGACTGGAACACGCGCGGCAGCTCGCAGGCGTGGGCGCCGATCACCCTGCGCGAGAAATCCGTACGCGGCACCATTTCCAACCGGTTGAAAGGTGGCGCCACCGACCCGGCCAAACTCGATGCCGCCATCCAGAACCCCAACCTGCAAACCGTGGACGTGGCCACCCTGCCCGCCGACGCCGACACCTTGAAAGTGCAGTTCACCCTGCGCGTACTCGCCGGCACCGGCCAACCGTCGGCCTGCAACGATGCGGCCTACCGGCAGAAGCTGCTCGGCACCGTGCAGGGCTACGTACAGCAACATGGGTTCGGCGAACTGGCCCGCCGCTATGCCGCCAACCTCGCCAATGGCCGTTTCCTGTGGCGCAACCGGATTGGTGCCGAGCAGGTGGAAGTCGTGGTATCCCAAGTCGAGAACGGCCAGTCGAAGGTCGAGTGGACATTCAATGCCCTAACCCACTCGATGCTCGACCTGAAGGCTCCCGCCACCGAAGCTGACGCGCTTGCCCAATTGGCCGCGGTGATCGCCGACGGCCTGGCCGGCAAGGCGCACGTACTGCTGCAAGTCACCGCCTTCGTGCGTATCGGCGCCGGGCAGGAGGTATTCCCCTCGCAGGAACTCATCCTCGACCGCGGCCGGGGCGACAAGAGCAAGACGCTCTACGACGTGGCCGGCACCGCCGCCATCCACTCGCAGAAGATTGGCAACGCCCTGCGCACCATCGACACCTGGTATCCCGAAGCGGCCGAGAATGGCCCCATCGCCGTGGAGCCCTACGGCTCGGTCACCACGCAGGGCAAGGCGTACCGCCAGCCCAAGGCCAAGACGGATTTCTACAACCTGCTGGACAGCTGGGTCATCAAGGACAAGGCACCTGAGCCCGAGCAACAGCACTTTGTCATCGCCACCCTGATCCGCGGCGGCGTGTTTGGCGAAGCGAACTGACGCCATGACCACGCACTACGTCGATCTCAAGGTAGTTCCGGACCCGGAATCCAGCGCCACGCAATTGCTTGGCGCGCTTTATGACCGCCTGCACTTGGCATTGGTACAGCAGCGACTGGACAGCGTCGGCATCAGCTTTCCGGAGTACAGCCTCAACCCGCGTACGCTGGGCCGCACGCTGCGCATGCACGGAGGCAAAGTCACCCTGCAGCAATTGCTCGCCACCGACTGGCTCAAGGGCATGCGCGACCACGTCCGCGTCAACGACATCACAGACGCCCCCATCGACGCCCCCCATCGCACAGTCCAGCGCAAGCAATTCAAGACCAGCGCCGAACGCATGCGCCGACGGCGCATGCGCCGGAAAGGCGAAACCGACGAACAAGCCCGGGCCGCCATCCCGTCGAGCATGGAGCGACGCCCCGACCTGCCCTACGTCCACCTGCGCAGCCGCAGCACATTGCAGTCGTTTTGCCTGTTCGTCGCCCTGGGCCCCCTGCAACCCCAAGCCACCCCAGGCCACTTCAACAGCCACGGTCTGGGCGGCCCCGCCACAATCCCCTGGTTTTGACCCTTTTTTCCGCACCCCTCCAATCACCCAGCCCCATCAATCACTTGCATGCCAGCCTTCTCTTTTGGGGAGGCTGGCATTTTTTGTCTTTTATCCCGCCAGACCAGATACTTGAACGCAGTTTTTTGCAGTTCGCTGCCGAGCAGGCAGCTCAGAAATTGACGCAGGCCGGTGGACACGGCCAGGATCAGTTCGCTGCCGAGCAGGCAGCTCAGAAATGCAGCCTCAATTCCTCCCAGCGGACCGCTTTGTTCGCTGCCGAGCAGGCAGCTCAGAAATGTCGCCGGTGCCGTCCGTCTAGCCGTCTAAAGTTCGCTGCCGAGCAGGCAGCTCAGAAAATGACGAAGCCGCGCCAACCCCAGGGCCGCGCGTTCGCTGCCGAGCAGGCAGCTCAGAAAATCGACACCGCGCGCAAGTTCAGCGACCAGCGGTTCGCTGCCGAGCAGGCAGCTCAGAAACGCATCTGCACCCGAAACCCGTCCTCAATCACGTTCGCTGCCGAGCAGGCAGCTCAGAAAATCATCAACTCGGCGAAGGTCGAAGTCGATTAGTTCGCTGCCGAGCAGGCAGCTCAGAAATTGGAGGGCTACGCCGGCACCGGCAAGACCACGTTCGCTGCCGAGCAGGCAGCTCAGAAAAGCAAGATGCTGTATGGCGTTTTCTACGGCTAGTTCGCTGCCGAGCAGGCAGCTCAGAAATGCGACACGCCGGCGCCGGCGGCCAGGGCCTTGTTCGCTGCCGAGCAGGCAGCTCAGAAAATGCAGCGCTTCACGTTCCACGACCTGCGCGCGTTCGCTGCCGAGCAGGCAGCTCAGAAACAGGCCACCTGGACGGTGATGGTGGTGTTTGCGTTCGCTGCCGAGCAGGCAGCTCAGAAAAGCCAGGTTGCGCACCCGGCCACCGCGACCAGGTTCGCTGCCGAGCAGGCAGCTCAGAAAGCTCCGGCCTGCGGGCGATGTGCACGCACTGCGTTCGCTGCCGAGCAGGCAGCTCAGAAATGCCAGCAGCTTGCCGAGCGCGATGACCGCGCGTTCGCTGCCGAGCAGGCAGCTCAGAAATCGATGGCACCGCGGCGGCTGATCAGGTAGATGTTCGCTGCCGAGCAGGCAGCTCAGAAATTTGCAGCGGCGCACGCGTCGCGGTGGCCGGCGTTCGCTGCCGAGCAGGCAGCTCAGAAACAAGCCCTTGCAGACCGGACAGCGACTGCGATGTTCGCTGCCGAGCAGGCAGCTCAGAAATGGGCCTGCTCGGCGGTTTCGCAGATCGAGGCGTTCGCTGCCGAGCAGGCAGCTCAGAAAGGATGGATGACGGCGGGCATGTCTGCGCCCTCGTTCGCTGCCGAGCAGGCAGCTCAGAAAGATGTGGCGCGGCCGGAGCAGGGCGACCGCATGTTCGCTGCCGAGCAGGCAGCTCAGAAAAGGTGAGCTTGGCGCCAGCGGTGATGGCACCGGTTCGCTGCCGAGCAGGCAGCTCAGAAAATTTCCCAGGGCCTGTGCCGCGTCGTGCTGGCGTTCGCTGCCGAGCAGGCAGCTCAGAAATGTGATCAGCAGCACGCTGGGGAGCATCCACAGTTCGCTGCCGAGCAGGCAGCTCAGAAATCCAGGTGCACCGCGTCACCTTCGACTACACGGTTCGCTGCCGAGCAGGCAGCTCAGAAAGCACGACGTCGATGTACGGCGCCTCGAACACAGTTCGCTGCCGAGCAGGCAGCTCAGAAAATCAATGCCGGCGTGTTCGGCCGTCCGTTCAAGTTCGCTGCCGAGCAGGCAGCTCAGAAAACCGTGCTGGCCATCGCGCTGGGCCGCTACCCGTTCGCTGCCGAGCAGGCAGCTCAGAAAAACGGCCGGCAGATCATCCTCAGCGTGCCCGAGTTCGCTGCCGAGCAGGCAGCTCAGAAATTGGCGTAGTCGGATTTGCTCAACTCCGTCACGTTCGCTGCCGAGCAGGCAGCTCAGAAAGTCGCGCACTTTTCGCCCTCGACCATCAGCACGTTCGCTGCCGAGCAGGCAGCTCAGAAAGACACCGTGGTGCGCGTCAAGCTGCTGCCCGGGTTCGCTGCCGAGCAGGCAGCTCAGAAAATCCACGGCAAGCGATGCCGCGCTGGCGCTGAGTTCGCTGCCGAGCAGGCAGCTCAGAAACATGCGTGCAAGGCCTGCAAAAGTGTCAGACAGTTCGCTGCCGAGCAGGCAGCTCAGAAATTGCCTGTGCGGCATGTGCGGCATTACGTGCGGTTCGCTGCCGAGCAGGCAGCTCAGAAAATCGTTCAGTCGGCCCAGCCACGGCGCATTCTGTTCGCTGCCGAGCAGGCAGCTCAGAAATCATCGACGGCGAAGGCGCCACGAGCGACAACGTTCGCTGCCGAGCAGGCAGCTCAGAAAGACTGGGTGATGCGCATGTTGTTGCCGGACATGTTCGCTGCCGAGCAGGCAGCTCAGAAATCGGGCGAGGCCACGAGCCTCTTCGTGATCAAGTTCGCTGCCGAGCAGGCAGCTCAGAAAAATTACACTGTAGTCGGCAACGCCTCGAACATGTTCGCTGCCGAGCAGGCAGCTCAGAAATGGAGGTATCACATGTCCGGTCTCCTCTGCTCGTTCGCTGCCGAGCAGGCAGCTCAGAAAGTACTCGCCGATCTCGGCGGTGTGGCGGTCGAGTTCGCTGCCGAGCAGGCAGCTCAGAAAATGTTCGCCAGCGTGTTGGCGCGCCTGGATGAGTTCGCTGCCGAGCAGGCAGCTCAGAAAATCGACACCGCGCGCAAGTTCAGCGACCAGCGGTTCGCTGCCGAGCAGGCAGCTCAGAAAATCGCGCATCCAGCTGCGGCAAGCCAGTTGCTGTTCGCTGCCGAGCAGGCAGCTCAGAAAGACATGGCCACGCCATCCACGGCGACGGCGATGTTCGCTGCCGAGCAGGCAGCTCAGAAATGGTGGCAGCTGCCCGACGACGCCGTGGAGCAGTTCGCTGCCGAGCAGGCAGCTCAGAAAAGCAACGGCGCGGGTTCCGGCTGCCCAACCTCGTTCGCTGCCGAGCAGGCAGCTCAGAAATCGCTCGATCCCTCCTTGGGCAGCTTGCGGTAGTTCGCTGCCGAGCAGGCAGCTCAGAAATTGTGCTGTCTGGCTCTGCCCAACCTGCCCGAGTTCGCTGCCGAGCAGGCAGCTCAGAAATGACGATGCGGAAGTCTCCCGACCCTGGCTGGGTTCGCTGCCGAGCAGGCAGCTCAGAAACTGATCCGACAGGACGCGCTGCTGATCGGCAAGTTCGCTGCCGAGCAGGCAGCTCAGAAAATTCCATCCTCCTATCTCTTGGCGGTTGCCACGTTCGCTGCCGAGCAGGCAGCTCAGAAACGTCACGACCCGCGCCCGGACTACCTCCGGGCGTTCGCTGCCGAGCAGGCAGCTCAGAAACGGCGAATCGATCGAGACGATCGACAGCAACCGTTCGCTGCCGAGCAGGCAGCTCAGAAATGAACACCGGCCACGGTGCGGGCGCCGCCCTGGTTCGCTGCCGAGCAGGCAGCTCAGAAATTGCTGCGCCGGGCCAGCGCCTCCACGCAGTCGTTCGCTGCCGAGCAGGCAGCTCAGAAAAAGCCAACAGGCGGCCACGAAAACCGGCAAGAGTTCGCTGCCGAGCAGGCAGCTCAGAAATGCTCGCGGAAGGGCCGGCCACGGCCGAGGAAGTTCGCTGCCGAGCAGGCAGCTCAGAAAATCGGCACCATGTCGGTTTCGAGGTACTCCAGGTTCGCTGCCGAGCAGGCAGCTCAGAAATGACACGACACGAATTCACCGCCGAGGCCACGGTTCGCTGCCGAGCAGGCAGCTCAGAAAAAAGTCAAGCAGGCGATCACGTCGCGGTTCGAGTTCGCTGCCGAGCAGGCAGCTCAGAAATACTACCGTCCCACATGACAATGGCTTCGATCGTTCGCTGCCGAGCAGGCAGCTCAGAAAAAGCTGCTGCAGGCGGTGCGCGCCATCCAGACGTTCGCTGCCGAGCAGGCAGCTCAGAAAACGTCCACGCTGACCTCCTGCGCGGTGAGCGCGTTCGCTGCCGAGCAGGCAGCTCAGAAAAGCAGCGCCAGCAGCGCGAGCAGAGCTGGCACGTTCGCTGCCGAGCAGGCAGCTCAGAAACGTACCTCGTTACGCGGTACACGTCGGCAAGCGTTCGCTGCCGAGCAGGCAGCTCAGAAAGGACGCAGGTTGGTCTTCAGCGGCGCCGGGGTGTTCGCTGCCGAGCAGGCAGCTCAGAAATTCGACCTCCTCCGGCGTTTCCCAGGTGAAGTGTTCGCTGCCGAGCAGGCAGCTCAGAAATGGAAAGCGATCGGGCTGGATGGCATTTGCATGTTCGCTGCCGAGCAGGCAGCTCAGAAAGAGAAACGCAACGGTGGTGAAGCCGCGCCAGCGTTCGCTGCCGAGCAGGCAGCTCAGAAAACGCCGAGGACGCATCCACCGGAGCTTCAACGGTTCGCTGCCGAGCAGGCAGCTCAGAAAAGCCCGACACCCGCGCCAGCCCGACACCCGCGGTTCGCTGCCGAGCAGGCAGCTCAGAAAACTGGGCGCCGGCCGACATGGCGCCCATGCCCGTTCGCTGCCGAGCAGGCAGCTCAGAAATCATCGTGCCGCCGGATGCGGAGGACGACGCCGTTCGCTGCCGAGCAGGCAGCTCAGAAACACCGAGGAGCTGGCGGCCACGCTGTCCAAGGTGTTCGCTGCCGAGCAGGCAGCTCAGAAAAACGTGGTGCCCGTGGTCGACGAGAGCACCGTGTTCGCTGCCGAGCAGGCAGCTCAGAAATGCACGTCGGTGATGAGCACCGGCGTGTCCAGGTTCGCTGCCGAGCAGGCAGCTCAGAAATCCGCCAAACTGATCGTCGGCAGGCCGTCCGAGTTCGCTGCCGAGCAGGCAGCTCAGAAATCCATGCGCTCAGCGATGTCCGCGTCCACGACGTTCGCTGCCGAGCAGGCAGCTCAGAAAATTCGATGCGATAGCACGGCACAGGTTCGCGCGTTCGCTGCCGAGCAGGCAGCTCAGAAATTCGGGCCGGTGGCATCGACGTTTCGCCTGGCGTTCGCTGCCGAGCAGGCAGCTCAGAAAAACGACGACGACGTCATCGCCGAGCTGCATGAGTTCGCTGCCGAGCAGGCAGCTCAGAAATACCGCGCGGCCGGCGATGGCCCCTGGTGCCCGTTCGCTGCCGAGCAGGCAGCTCAGAAATTTCAGCCATGCGGCGTGCCGCGCACGACACAGTTCGCTGCCGAGCAGGCAGCTCAGAAATACCGCGCAGCCGGTTTTGGTCGGCGCGGACCGTTCGCTGCCGAGCAGGCAGCTCAGAAAATAATGGGAAGCGCAAACAAGATGCACACCCGGTTCGCTGCCGAGCAGGCAGCTCAGAAATTTTGCAGTTCCTCGAACTGCTCCATGTTGCCGTTCACTGCCGAACAGGCAGCTCAGAAAAGCGCGATATCTCGCCAGCCCGCCGGCAACGCGTTCGCTGCCGAGCAGGCAGCTCAGAAAGTCCGTGCTGCTTGAAGCGGCTACCGCCGACAGTTCGCTGCCGAGCAGGCAGCTCAGAAAAAGCCGCGCACACGCTACGCCACCGACGCCGAGTTCGCTGCCGAGCAGGCAGCTCAGAAAACGCGCGACGGCTACGGCTTACGCGCCGCCGCGTTCGCTGCCGAGCAGGCAGCTCAGAAATCACGACAACACCTTGCGCAGAGCACGACGAAGTTCGCTGCCGAGCAGGCAGCTCAGAAACGGTACAGCTCAGCGGGCTTGAGCATGCGGAGGTTCGCTGCCGAGCAGGCAGCTCAGAAATACGTGCGGCGTATCGCACTGGCCTCCGCATCGTTCGCTGCCGAGCAGGCAGCTCAGAAAGACACCGAGGGCTCGGTGCTTGGCGCCTGCCTGTTCGCTGCCGAGCAGGCAGCTCAGAAATAGCCGATGGAGCGGAATACTTCACCGATAGCGTTCGCTGCCGAGCAGGCAGCTCAGAAAATCATGCAGAAAGAAGCCGTGGCCCGAACGTTGTTCGCTGCCGAGCAGGCAGCTCAGAAATCGACGATGTACGGGATGAACTTGCTCTGCGAGTTCGCTGCCGAGCAGGCAGCTCAGAAAACGGACGATCAGATGGTGGTGTACCAGCCGGCGTTCGCTGCCGAGCAGGCAGCCCAGAAAACGCCGGTATAGAGCAGCGCCTTGCCGCCGGCGTTCGCTGCCGAGCAGGCAGCTCAGAAAGTCGTGATCGACTGGATATACGCCTCCGCATCGTTCGCTGCCGAGCAGGCAGCTCAGAAATTGCCACTGGATGATCGACAGCAGGCCGTCCAGTTCGCTGCCGAGCAGGCAGCTCAGAAAATCGGCGTGGCTGTCCTGGCGATGCACTATGGGTTCGCTGCCGAGCAGGCAGCTCAGAAAAGCGCGTCCACGATGGCGCCCACGGTGGTGTCGTTCGCTGCCGAGCAGGCAGCTCAGAAAACGCACAGGGCATAGCGCGCGGCGGGCGTCGAGTTCGCTGCCGAGCAGGCAGCTCGGAAATTGTCGACGGTGGGATAACGCGGCTGTCTCATGTTCGCTGCCGGGCAGGCAGCTCAGAAATGATCGTAGAGCTGCTTGAAGCGATCCAGTCCGTTCGCTGCCGAGCAGGCAGCTCAGAAAACGGCCAGGGAGGAAACGACATGCACCGACACGTTCGCTGCCGAGAAGGCAGCTCAGAAAGCCACGCTCAGCGTGTCCGATGAGATGGCAAAGTTCGCTGCCGAGAAGGCAGCTCAGAAAACAGTGCAGGCGGTGCAAGACCTGGGCACGGCGTTCGCTGCCGAGTAGGCAGCTCAGAAATTCCAACCCATGCGTTCGGCGATTTCGTTGAGGTTCGCTGCCGAGCAGGCAGCTCAGAAATGCGTCGTGCCGCCCTGGTTCGCGATTTCAGTGTTCGCTGCCGAGCAGGCAGCTCAGAAAGACACCCCGTGCACGACGCGATCCCGTTCGAAGTTCGCTGCCGAGCAGGCAGCTCAGAAAGCTTCAGGGTCGTTGGCGAGCGCGTCCCTTCATACGCGACACAGCTAAAGAAACTCGTCGCCCCAGCGAAAGCTGAAGGCGCTTTTCAACGGACGGATGTCTGGCCATCCAACGTCTCCAAGCCTTTGAATGCCAAGGCACTGGGTTCCTGCTTTCGCAGGAATGACGAGCAAAAGCCAGGTGGATCACCCCCTCCAAAGCACGCCTCCTCTCACCACGCGAGGAGGCTGACGCTTTTGCCCCGGCCTCGTCCGTGGTTACTGGCCTGGGCTTTTCTCTGCCCGCTTCGGCAACACCCACCCCGGCCTCACGAAGTGGCACGTGTAGCCGTTGGGTATCCGCTCCAGGTAGTCCTGGTGTTCGGGTTCGGCTTCCCAGAAGTCGCCGGCCGGTTCGACTTGGGTGACGACTTTGCCGGGCCACAGGCCGGAGGCGTCGACGTCGGCGATGGTGTCCAGGGCCACGGCTTTCTGCGCTTCGCTGGTGGGGAAGATGGCGGAGCGGTAGCTGGTGCCCAGGTCGTTGCCCTGGCGGTTGCGGGTGGTGGGGTCGTGGATCTGGAAGAAGAACTCCAGCAGGTTGCGGTAGCTGGTCTGGTCGGGGTCGAAGGTGATTTCGATGGCCTCGGCGTGGGTGCCGTGGTGGCGGTAGGTGGCGTTGGGCACGTCGCCGCCGGTGTAGCCGACGCGGGTGGTGATGACGCCGGGGAGTTTGCGGATCAGGTCCTGCATGCCCCAGAAGCAGCCGCCGGCGAGTACGGCGCGTTCGGTGGTCACTGGATGTCCTCCACTTGGTCGAGATAGGCCCCGTAGCCTTGTGCCTCCATCTCGGCGCGGGGCACGAAGCGCAGCGAGGCGGAGTTGATGCAGTAGCGCAGGCCGCCGCGATCGCGCGGGCCGTCGGGGAAGACGTGGCCGAGGTGGCTGTCGCCGTGGGTGGAGCGCACCTCGGTGCGGATCATGCCGTGCGAGGTGTCGCGCAGTTCGTTGACGTGGGCCGGCTCGATCGGCTTGCTGAAGCTGGGCCAGCCGCAGCCGGACTCGAATTTGTCGGACGAGGCGAACAGCGGCTCGCCGGAGACGATGTCCACGTAGATGCCCGCCTCGGTGTTGTGGAGATAGGCGCCGGTGCCCGGCCGCTCGGTGGCGCTTTGCTGGGTCACGCGAAACTGCTCGGGCGACAGGCGGGCGATCGCCTCCGGGTTCTTGTGGTAGTCGGCCATGGTTTCTCCTTTGATCCTGGTGGATCGCGATGTGGGCGGCGCGAGGGGGAGCGGCGGAAGGTGGCGCCATCCGGACGCTTTCTTTGCGCTCTTGTGATTCGCTCGGCGGCCGCTGCCGGTTACGCCGCAGCGGCAAACATGGCCAACGGGGGCGGCGTGGTCAAGCGGGCGTGGTCACGCGGGCGCGGTCGGGAAGCCGGCCTGGGGGCGCGCCGGAATCTTCAGCATCTGGCCTGGCCGGATGTCCTCGGCACGGGTGAGCTGGTCGCGATTGGCGGCAAGAATGCGCACCCAGGCGCTGGCGTCGCCATAGACCTGTTGCGCGATGCTGGCCAGGGTGTCGCCCTCCATCACGGTATGGATGGCGGTGCGATCCACCGTGGTGCCGACATGCGACGACACGCCGCTGAAATCCGCCTTGTCTGCCGGTGCCATGTGCGCGGCCTGCTCGCGCACCACCTTGCGCGATTCGAAAATGCCGGGTTTGTCGTCACGATCGCTCATGCTCGTCTCCATCACGGAAAGCGTCGTGATAGCAGCCTGGCGGTCAATGCACGGTGAGGTATCGGGCAGGCCGGCGCGCCGCCACGGAGCGAGGCTGGCGGCAAATGGACGTCCAGACGTCCGATGGATGGGGCGCGCAAAGCGGTCCGCGCCGCGCCACTTACTGCCGCTTGGGCAGCTCCGAGATGCCCGGGCCGCCCTGCGTCAGTGCGGGGGCGGGGCCGGCGACGGCGAGGAGGGATTGGGCGTAGCCGTCCTCGATGCTGATGGTGGAGACCTCGTCCCAGGCGAAGAAGGACGGCTCGCGCATCCATTCGGCGTCGGGGCTGAGCTCCTGCATGGTGAAGCCGTCGTCCTCAAGGCCGACGAGGCGGCCGATGTAGCACACCTCGGACTCGTCCTCGCTGTCCACGTGCACGCCGATCACGGGGTAGTGCGTGCCGGCGGCCTGCACCACGTCTCGGATGCCGTCCAGCGGAAAGCCGCCGGGCGGGTTGGGCTGGATGTGCTTGAGCGCCAGCGCCTTCTCGAAGAAGACATGGTGCTTGTCCGGCGCCTCCAGCTCGGTGATGTCGCGGTGACGCATGATGTACATGCCGTCGTAGGTGATGCCGTCGCCCACCACCCACAGCAGGAAGAACTCGCGGCCGACACCGCCGACGTAGCCGCAAAAGCTGCCGTGCTCCAGCTCCTCGCGCCACAGACGCACGAGGGTCTGCTTTTGCTGGGCCTCGCGCAGCTGGGCGCGCTGGCCGGTGCTCTTGAGCTCGATGATGTTGCTGTTCATGCGGCGCATTTTACCAGACGGGGCCGGCGGGCTTGTTCAGAGGATGTAGCGGCTGAGGTCTTCGTCACGCACCAGGCTTTGCAGGCTTTTGTCCACCTGTTCGGCGTCGATGCGGTAGGTTTCGCCGGATTTGTCCGCGGCCTCGTAGGAGATTTTTTCCAGCAGGCGCTCCATCACGGTGTGCAGGCGGCGCGCGCCGATGTTTTCGGTGCGCTCGTTGACCTGGAACGCCACCTCGGCCAGGCGATCAATGCCCGAGTCGGTGAACTCCAGCCCCACGCCCTCGGTGGCGAGCAGCGCGGCGTACTGCTTGGTGAGCGCGTTGTGCGGCTCGCGCAAGATGCGCTTGAAGTCGTCCACGCTCAGCGCCGACAGCTCCACGCGGATCGGCAAGCGGCCCTGCAGCTCGGGGATCAGGTCCGACGGCTTGGCCAGCGAGAACGCACCCGACGCGATGAACAGCATGTGGTCGGTCTTGAGCGGGCCGTACTTGGTGGACACGGTGGAGCCTTCCACCAGCGGCAGCAGGTCGCGCTGCACGCCTTCGCGGCTGACGCCGGAGTGGCCGTAGTCGCTGCGCTGGGCCACTTTGTCGATCTCGTCGATGAAGACGATGCCGTTTTGCTCGGCCGCCTCCACCGCCTGTGCGCGCAGCTCCTCGTCGTTGAGCAGCTTGCCGGCCTCCTCGTCGATCAGCAGCGGGCGCGCGGTCTTGATGGGCAGCTTGCGGCTTTGCGTCTTGGCGCCGCCCAGGTTCTGGAACATCTGGCGCAGCTGCGAGCCCATCTCCTCCATGCCCGGCGGCGACATGATCTCCACGCCCACGTTCATGGCGAAATCCAGCTCGATCTCGCGCTCGTCCAGCGCGCCCTCGCGCAGTTGCTTGCGCAGTTTCTGGCGGGTGTCGCTGTCGATGGCGGGCGCCGGGTCCTGCGTCCAGTCGGTGGGCGACTGGCGACGCGGCAGCAGGGCGTCGAGGATGCGGTCCTCGGCGCGATCCTCCGCCTGCGTACGCACGCGGCGCACGGCCTGCTCGCGGGTGAGCTTGTAGGCGATCTCGGCCAGGTCGCGGATGATCGATTCCACGTCCTTGCCCACGTAGCCCACCTCGGTGAACTTGGTGGCCTCCACTTTCACGAACGGCGCGTTGGCCAGCGTGGCCAGCCGCCGAGCGATCTCGGTCTTGCCCACGCCGGTGGGGCCGATCATCAGGATGTTCTTGGGCGTCACCTCGTTGCGCATGTCCGGCTCCAGCTGCATGCGCCGCCAGCGGCTGCGCAGCGCAATGGCCACGGCGCGCTTGGCGTCGTGCTGGCCGACGATGTAGCGGTCGAGTTCGTTGACGATTTCGCGGGGAGTGAGTTCGGTCATGGCGGGGCAGGGAATAGGGAGTGGGGAATGGGGAATGGGAAAGGCGGGGGTTGCGGGAAGGTGCGCTGCCTATTCCCTATTCCCCGTTCCCTGTTGCCAGCTCTTCGATGGACACGTTGTGGTTGGTATAGATGCAGATGTCGCCGGCGATCTTCAGCGCCTTCTCGACGATGGTGCGGGCGTCGAGGTCGGTGTTTTCCAGCAAGGCCATGGCGGCGGACTGGGCGAACGGGCCGCCGGAGCCAATGGCGATGAGGCCGTGCTCGGGTTCCACCACGTCGCCGTTGCCGGAGATCAGCAGCGACACCTCCTTGTCGGCCACCGCCAGCATCGCCTCCAACTTGCCGAAGCGGCGGTCGGTGCGCCACTCCTTGGCCATTTCCACGGCGGCGCGGGTGAGGTTGTTGTTGTGCTTTTCCAGCTTCTGCTCGAACAGCTCGAACAGGGTGAACGCGTCAGCCGTGGCGCCGGCAAACCCCGCCACCACCTCGCCCGTCTTGCCCAGCCGGCGCACCTTGCGTGCGTTGCCCTTCATCACCGTATTGCCCAGCGTGACCTGGCCGTCACTGCCGATCACGACGCGACCGCCGCGACGCACGCAGACGATGGTGGTGGCGTGGAATGCTTCCATGGGGGCTCCGCAACTCGTTGGCTTGGCCCGATGAGATGGGGACATGGGCGGTGGGGTTCAATGTCGTGCGGGGAAGAGCAACCCCTCCCCGGCCCTCCCCTGCGAGCAGGGGAGGGAGCAAAAGCCGGGGCTCTTTCGCGGCGTGTGCCCCCTCTCCCCTGCCCTCTCCCCGCAGGGGAGAGGGTATTGCGGTCTTTTTAGGGCTTTGAGGTACCGAGTGAAGAGGCGCGAACCGCGCCATCTGCTTTCTCCCACTCCTCACTCCTCTTCACTCACTCCCGCGCTTTTTGCTCCGCGCCCTGGGATGCGCCGCGTCGTACACCTTGGCCAGGTGCTGGAAATCCAGGTGCGTGTAGATCTGCGTGGTGGCGATGTCGGCGTGGCCGAGCAGCTCCTGCACGGCGCGCAGGTCGCCGGAGGATTCGAGCATGTGGCTGGCGAAGGTGTGGCGCAGCAGGTGGGGGTGCACGTGGCGGGGCATGCCTTGCTGGCGGGCCAGCTTGGCCAGGCGCAGTTGCACGGTGCGCGGGTGGATGGGCGCGCCGCCGCGACCGCGAAAGATGGCGCTTTGCGGCTGCATGCCCTCGGCCGCGCCCAGCGCGCGCAGCGCCTGCACGGCGTGGCGGCCCACCGGCACGACGCGGGTCTTGCCGCCCTTGCCCAGCACGCGCACCTCGCCGCCGTCGAGGTCGAGATCGAGCCAACGCAGGCCGCACAGCTCGGACAGGCGCAGGCCGCTGGAGTAGAACAGCTCCAGCATGGCGCGGTCGCGCGCGGCCAGCGGGCCGTCGCCACCGGTTTCCACCAGGGCGCCGGCCTCGTCCACGTCGAGCACTTGCGGCAGCGTGCGGTGCACCTTGGGGCCGCGCACGCCGGCCAGCGGGTCGTGCGCCAGCGCGCCCTCGCGGGTGAGCTGGCGAAACAGGCTGCGGCAGGAGGACAGCAGGCGTTGCAGGCTCTTGGCGGCCAGCCCGCGCCGATGCTCGGCGGCCACGAAGGCGCGCATGTGGTGCGGATGCAGCGCGTCGAACGTCGCCAGCGCGTGTGCCTGCATGAAATCGAGCAGGCGCGACAGGTCGCGGCGGTAGGCGTCCACGGTGTGCGTCGAGGCCTGGCGCTCGCCGGCCAGGCGATCGAGCCACGCCCGCACCTGCTCGGCGGGGCTCATGGCCGGCTCAGGACACGTCGCGCGCGCGCGCCAGGGCGGCGGTGACGGTGGCGGCGATCATCTTGAGAAACAGCGTGCCCATGCCCGGCTGGAAACGGTCCGGGTCCTTGCTGCCGATGGCCAGGACGCCGGTGTGGTCCAGTTGCATGACGGCGGCCGAATGCACCTCGCCGGCCTCCTCGCCAAACAGCCGCTGCAGTTGCGCGGTGGACAGCCGGCCGGACACCGGCTCGCCCTGGCGCAGGAAATCGGCAAACTCCGGCAGCTCCGCCGCGCCGCCGGGCACCAGTTGCAGCCACTCGGCGCGCGGCAGGCCGTCCTGCTCGCCAAACAGCAGCAGTTGCACGTGGTCGGTGTGGAAATCGGCGCTGAGCCGGGCCACCACGCTGCGCGCGGTCACCTCCACCGTGTTGGCGCGAAGCAGCGCCACGGTGAGCGCGTGCACGCGCTCCATCAGCTTTTCGTTGTCGGCGGCGATCGCCACCAGCTCGGCCAGGCGGCGCTCCAGCTCGGCGTTCTTGTCGCGCAGGCTTTGCAGCTGGTAGGTGGCCAGCGACGCCACCGCGCCCTGCTCGCGCGGCATGGTCAGCTGTGCGGCCAGCTCGGGGTAGTCGTTGAGAAAGTGCGGATGGCTTTTGAGGTAGGCGGCCACCACGCGGCCCTGGGTGGCGTCGTCGAGCAGGGTTTCGGTCATGCGTGGCGATCCTCGATGCGGCGTGGGGCGGCGCGCGGGCGCCAGCGAACGCCCAGTGTGCGATGGACGCCGCCGCGCTTCAATGCGCGTCGGGCAGCGGCCACGCGCCCTCGAACGCGAACGCGGCCGGGCCGGTCATCCACAAGGTGTGGCCGGGGCCGTCCCAGTCGATGCGCAGGCTGCCGCCGGGCAGATCCACGATGACCGACGCGTCCACCTCGTCGCGCGCGCGCAGCACGGCCATGGCGGCGCAGGCGCCGGTGCCGCAGGCCAGCGTCCAGCCGGCGCCGCGCTCGTGCACGCGCAGGCGCACATGGCCGCGATCGAGCACCTGCACGAAGCCGGCATTGACGCCCTCGGCAAAGCGCGGGTGCGTGGACAGCTGCGGGCCCAGGCGCTCCAGCGCCGCGTCGTGCAGGTCGGTCACCGGGATCACCACGTGCGGGTTGCCCATCGACACCGCGCCCACATGCAGCGTCCGGCCGTCCACGTCGATGGTGTGGACCGGCGCGGCCGACGCCGCCTCGAACGGGATGCGCGCCGGCTCGAACACCGGCTCGCCCATGTCCACCGTGACGCGATCGGCGTCCAGCACGCGCACCGTCACCGCGCCCGACGGGCTCTGGATGCGCACGTCGGCGTTTGCCGCCAGCGCGCCGGCGCGGTGCAGCCACGCGGCCACGCAGCGCACGCCGTTGCCGCACTGGCCCGAGGGCGTGCCGTCGGCGTTCCAGATGCCGTAGTAGAACGCGCTGTCGCCGTCGCGCGGCGGCTCCACGCTCAGCAACTGGTCAAAGCCCACGCCGGTATGGCGGTCGGCCAGCGTGCGGATCTGCGCCGCGTCCAGCGCAAACGGCCGCTCGCGGCAATCGAGCAGCACGAAATCGTTGCCGATGCCGTGCATCTTGGAAAACGCCAGCGGCGTGGCGCTCACTCGCCCAGGTCCTGGTCGAGCGACAGCGGCGATGCCGGTGCCGACGCGGCCGGCGCGGGCGCCGCGCCCGGCTTGGCCGGCGGCATCACCAGCGGGCCTTTCAGCCCACAGCCGGCCAGTGCGGCAAAGGCAAGCAACAACGGCGGCAGCAGCAGGAGTCGGCGCATGGGAGGTATCCGGAAATCGGCAAAAGCCCGGGGCCGGGCAGTATAGCGAGCCGCCTGGGATGCGGCCGGCTGCCGCTATCATGGGCGACTGCATCGCGCCGCCGGCGCCACGAGGTAACCCACGATGGACTGGAGCACATGGTTGCGCATGCCCACGACCGTGCTGCTGGTGCTGGCGGCGCTGTTTGCGCTGGCCACACTGGTGCAGCTGGTGATGGCGCGCCAGCGCCTGCACGGCGGCCAGCGCCTGGCGGCCGGCGCCCGCGTGGTGCTGTGCCTGGTGTTTTTCGCCATCGCCCTCGTACTGGCCGGCATGGGCGCCGCGCTGCGCGGCTACCGCCTGCTGGCGGAGGAAAGCCCGGTGGTGGAGATCGACGCACGCATCCTTTCGCCGCAGCGCTGGGCGCTCACCCTGAGCTGGCCCGACGGCAGCACGCGCCAGGTGCAACTGGCCGGTGACGACTGGCGCGTGGAGGCGGTGGTGCTGAAATGGAAACTGCCGGCCCTGCTCGCCGGCCTGCCGCCGCTGTACCGGCTCGACCGCCTCTCCGGCCGCTACGACGACCCCGGGCAGGAGGCCACCGCGCCGCGCACCGTGATCAGCTTTGGCCAGGCCGACGGCTTTGACCTGCTCGACCTGGCCCGCCGCCACCGCGCATGGCTGCCCGAGGTGGACACCGTGTTCGGCAGCGGCGCCTACCTGCCGCTGGTGGACGAGGGCCACTACACCATCCACCTGATGCGCACCGGCGCCCTCGTGGCCCGCCCCGACGACACCACCGAGGCACGCATCGCCAGCCCGCTGTAGCGCTGTCGCTACCCGCCTGCGGCACCTTCTCCCGCAAGCGGAAACCTTCCCCTCTCCCGCAAGGCGGGAGAGGGTGCCCGCAGGGCGGGAGAGGGCCCGCTTTCACGCCTTGCCCGTTGCGGTTTTCTCGAAGCGCCAAAGCCTGAAACGCTTCCGCCGCATCGCCAGCAAGATCAAGAGCGCCCTCTTCCGCCTACGGCACCTTCTCCCGCAAGCGGGAGAAGGGATTCAGCGCCGAACTTCTACGCACCCTCCCCTCTCCCGCAAGGCGGGAGAGGGTGCTCGCAGGGCGGGAGAGGGCCCGCTTTCACGCCTTGCGTTACGGTTTTCTCGAAGCGCCAAAGCCTGAAACGCTTCCGCCGCATCGCCAGCAAGATCAAAAGCGCCCTCTTCCGCCTGCGGCACCTTCTCCCGCAAGCGGGAGAAGGGATTCAACACCGAACTTCCACGCGCCCTCCCCTCTCCCGCAAGGCGGGAGAGGGTGCCCGCAGGGCGGGAGAGGGCCCGCTTTCACGCCTTGCCCGTTGCGGCTTTCTCGAAGCGCCAAAGCCGAGAGGCTTCCGCCGCATCGCCAGCAAGATCAAAAGCGCCCTCTTCCGCCTGCGGCACCTTCTCCCGCAAGCGGGAGAAGGGATTCAACACCGAACGTCCACGCGCCTTCCCCTCTCCCGCAAGGCGGGAGAGGGTGCCCGCAGGGCGGGAGAGGGCCCGCTTTCACGCCTTGCGTTACGGTTCTCTCGAAGCGCCAAAGCCCGAGAGGCTTCCGCCGCATCGGCAGCAAGATCAAAAGCGCCCTCTTCCGCCTGCGGCACCTTCTCCCGCAAGCGGGAGAAGGGATTCAGCGCCGAACTTCCACGCGCCTTCCCCTCTCCCGCAAGCGGGAGAAGGGAGAAGCCGCGCTGTCGCTCCCCCGCTGGCGGGGGAGCTGCCCGCAGGGCTGAGGGGGCTTTCGTCAGAACGTGCCGCGCTGGATGAACGGTACCTGCGCATACAGTTGCCGCTCGCCGCCGCGCGGGTCGTCGGCCTGCCGGCTGGGGGTGTCGAACAGCAGGGTCTGGCGGCGCGCCAGGGTGTACGGCTGCCAGGGCGGCAGGCCGGCGTGGTTGGGGTTGCCGTGGCGGGCGAAGGCCAGCAGGGCGTCGCTCATGGCGTCGGCCATGCGCGTGGCCGATTCGCCGGTGCCGGTGCGCGCGCCGCGCTGGTGGATGTTGTGGAACACCAGCGGAATGTCGAGCGTGTGGAACGCGCGCAGCGGCGCCGCCTCGCCGTGGCGGTCGTACCAGTCCAGCTGGTAGGCCCAGGCGGGTGCGCCTTGCCGGGCCCGCGCCTCCAGCTCCTCGATGGCGCCGCGCCAGGAGCGGCCGGCGGTGGTGGCGGCAAAGAACACCTCCGACGCGGTGTAGCCGGGATACAGGCGGCGGTAGGTGTCGATCACCACCTCGGGCGACAGGTCCACGTATTGCTGCGCATCCAGCCGGGCGGGCAGCTCGTCCCAGTCCAGGCTGAAGTTGGCCGGGTCGTGGCCCAGGAAGGCGCGCGTCTCGTCGTGGGTGTTGCCGATGACCATGGGCACGCCGGCCGACTGCGCCGGCGCCTGCGGCCAGAACGGATGGGCCGGCAGGTGGCGCCCGTCCAGCACCGGGCCCAGGTACAGGCGCGTGCTTTCCATGCGCGAGGGGTCGCGGATGGCCAAAGCCTCCAGCAGTTTTTCCATCGGCAGGCGGCGCAGGGCGTCGGCATCCACGCGCAGGTGATCGAGCACCAGCTGCGCACGCTGGCTGGCCGCGCGCGGGCCAGCGGCGGTGACCTGCTGGCCGCTCATGGTCCAGGCGCGGTGGAACAACCCGTTTGCCTCGGGCATGGCCATCAGCGTGGCGATCTTGGCGCCGCCGCCGGATTGGCCGAACACGGTGACGTTGCCCGCGTCGCCGCCAAACTCGGCCGCGTGCCGGCGCACCCATTGCAGCGCCTGGACCAGGTCGAGCTGGCCCACGTTGCCGGCATCGGCCAGCGCCTCGCCGCCGAACCGCGCCAGGTGCAGGTAGCCGAACAGGTTGAGCCGGTGGTTGAGGGTGACCACCACCACGTCGCCGCGCCGGCTGAGCGCGCTGCCGTCGTACAGCGGATCGCTGCCCGAGCCGCTGCTGTAGGCGCCGCCGTGGATGTAGACCAGCACCGGCCGCTTGCCACCGTCGCGCAGTGCGGGCGTCCATACGTTGAGGTAAAGGCAGTCCTCGCTGCCGGGGCCGTCGCCACCGGCCTGCGGCGCGGACGGGCCGTAGCGCAGCGCCTCGCGCACGCCGCGCCAGGGCAGCGGCGGCAAGGCGCGCCGGAACCGGCGCGGCGCGGTGTCGGCGCCGTAGGGGATGCCGCGAAACACGTGGATGCCCTGCGCCGTCTGCCCGGCCACCCGACCGCCGTGCACGCGGGCGATGGGGCTGGTCGTGCCGCGCGGGCCGGCGATGGCGCGCGGCACGGTCATCGCGATGCCGGCCGCCAGCGCGCCGCCGACACCGGCGCGCAACAGGCGGCGACGCTGCGGATCGACCGGCGCGGCGCTCATGGCGTGGTCGCCTGGGCGGCGATCCAGTCCAGCGCCAGCCGGGGCCAGGCCGCCGTGGTCAGGCCCACGGTGCCGCGCACGCCGAAACCATGGCCGCCATGGGTGAACAGGTGCATCTCGGCCGGTACGTGGGCGCGCAGCAGCGCCTGGTAGAACGCCAGGCTGTTGCCCACCGGCACCGCCGGGTCGTCCTGCGCGTGCACCAGGAACACCGGCGGCATGTCGGTGCGCACGTGCTGCTGCATGGCGTACTGGTGCATCAGCGCCGGCGTGGGCTGCGGTCCCAGCAGGCGCTCGCGCGAGCCGCCGTGGGTGTCGGGCCCGGCCATGTCGATCACCGGGTAGATCAGCAGCGCCATGTCCGGCCGCGCGCTGACGCGGTCGATCGCGTCGGTGGCCGGATAGGCCGGCGCGTCGAAGCCGGTGGCCAGCCGCGCGGCCAGGTGGCCGCCGGCGGAAAAGCCCATCACGCCGACGCGGTGCGGATCCAGTTGCCATTGCGCGGCGCGGGCGCGGATCAGGCGCAGCGCGCGCTGCGCATCGGCCAGCGCCGCCTCGCGGTCGGCGCGGCCCTCGCCCGGCAGGCGGTAGCGCAGCACAAACAGCGTGACGCCACCGCGCGCCGCAAAGGCCGGCGCCAGCGCCGAGCCCTCCTTGTCCAGCACCACGCGCTGGTAGCCGCCGCCGGGCGTCACCAGCAGGCCGACGCCATTGGGCCGCGTCGGCCGGTAGACCACGAGGTAGGGCTCGCTGACGTGGGTGACGTAGCGGTCCGGCAGCGCGGGGTCGGTGCTGCGCTCGACCAGGTGCAGCGGTTCGGCCAGTGCTTTGTCCCCCGGTGCCAGTCCGGCCGGCCACAACGCGATGCGGTCGGGCGAGCCCGGCGCGGGCTCGCCATCGGCGGCAGCGGCGGCGAGCGGCGCCGCCGTGGCAAGAAGCGCCATAAAAGCGCATGAAAACATCCACTTGAAACAGGAAAAACGGGCCATGCGAACCTCCCATGTGTCGCGGTTGGCAAAATCCGCGGCTTGCCTGTTGCCATATGACACCGGTTGACCAACGATGGCAACCCACGTATCGTCGCCACGCAGTATCGCCATCATCAGGGAGAGTCACTTGAGCAACGAGCAAGGTCGCCGCCACCCGGGCGCTTCCGACGGGGAGGACATTGCCCGCCAGTTCGTGGAAGCCCGCCGCGCCGGCCGATCGTTGCCGGACTTTCCCGGCCCGATCCCGCCCGACCTGGCCGCCGCCTACCGCGTGCAGGACCTGGCCATCGCCCGCTGGGACGACGCGGTGGTGGGCTGGAAAATCGGCTACATCGCGCCCGAGCGCCGGGGCGAGGACGGCGACGAGCGCCTGCTCGGCCCGATCTTTCGCCGCCAGCTCTGGAATGCCACCGGTGCCATCGTGGACATTCCGGTGTTCTCCGGCGTCGGCGGCTTTGGCGCGGTCGAGGCCGAGTACGTGCTGCAACTGGACGAGGACGCGCCCGCCGACAAGCACGACTGGACCGCGCAGGAGGCCGCACGCCTGCCTGCCCGGCTGCATGTGGGCGTGGAGGTGGCCAGCAGCCCGCTGGCCACGATCAATGCGCTGGGCCCGCGCGTGGTGGTGTCCGATTTCGGCAACAACAACGGCCTGGTGCTGGGGCCGGAAATTGCCGGCTGGACGGTATGCGACGAGGCCAGCCTCACCGCAAGCACCCGCATCGACGGCACGCTGGTGGGCACCGGCGGCGCGGGCAACCTGCCCGGCGGCGTGCGCGGCGCGTTCGCCTTTGCGCTGCGTCGCTCGGCGCAGCGCGGGCGGCCGCTGAAAAAGGGCGACCTGATCGCCACCGGCAACGCCACCGGCATCCACGACATCGCGGTGGGCCAGCTGGCGACGATCGCCTTCGACGGCATCGCCACCATCACCTGCAGGGCCGCGCCCTGTCAGGCACGCTAGGGCCACACGACCTGGGGGAACAACCATGCGGGGGAAGGGGAGATGATCACACGCCGCGGTTTCCTGGGGGCGGGCCTGGGCACGCTGGCCGCCTCGATGCTGGGCGCGTGCTCGCGCGCCGGCGCGACGGCCGCCGACAGCACCTTGCTCACCGCTTCCGACGTGCACGTGGCCGACTACCCCACCGTGACGGCGGTGGATTGGATCGGCAAGGAGCTTGAGCGGCAGACCGGCGGGCGATTGCGCCTGCGCATGTACCACTCCGGCCAGCTCGGCCGCGAGTCGGAGGCGATCGACATGGCGCGCTTCGGCGCGCTCGACATCACCCGCGTGTACTCGGGCGAGCTGAACAACGCCTACCCGCTGACCCAGGCGCTGTGCCTGCCCTACGTGTTCGACTCGGTGGCGCACATGCGCCACGCGCTGGACGGCGGCGTGGCCGACGCGGTGCTGCGCGGCTTCGAGCGCCGGGGCCTGGTGGGCCTGGCCATCTACGACTCGGGCACGCGCAACTTCTACAACACCAAGCACCCGATCGTGGAACCGCACGACCTGCACGGCCTGAAGCTGCGTGTGGCGCGCTCGGACATTTTTCTGGAGCTGATCCGCCTGTTCGGCGCCAACCCCACGCCGATGTCGCTGGGCGACACGTTCTCCGGACTGGAGACGCACATGATCGACGGCGCCGAAAACAACATGCTCAGTTTCCAGTCCAGCCGCCACTACGAGTCGGCGCGCTACTGGTCGGAAACCGGGCACTCGTGCGCGCCGGACATCCTGCTGATGTCGCGCCGCAATTTCGACAGGCTCAAGCCCGCCGATCGCGAGCTGCTGGTGGACCTGGGCCGCCGCTCGGTCACGGTGATGCGCGAGCGCTGGGACGCCACCGAGGGCGAGGCGCGGCAGACCGTGCTGGCGCACGGGGTGAAGGCGAACGCGGTGGATATGGCCGCGTTCCGCAAGGCGGCCGACCCGCTGCTGCAGCGCTACCTGCAACAGCCGGAGGTCGCCGGGATCTATCGCCAAATCCGCGAATTCACCTGAAGGAATGGCCCATGGCTGATACCGACGACCGCATGATCGCGACCGGCCCGCAACGGTGGCTGGACGTTCTGGCCAGCGTGGCCCTGCATCTGGCCGCGCTGGCCATGCTGGGCCTGGTGGCGGTGCAGGGCTGGCAGGTGTTTGCCCGCTACGTCATCAACGATTCGCCGGGCTGGACCGAGCCGCTGACCATTCTGCTGCTGAGTACCGCGATGAGCCTGGGCGCCGCCGCGGCCGTGCACAGCAACCGGCATTTCGGCTTTTTTCTGCTGTCCGGCCTGCTCGGCCCGCGCCTGAAGCGGGTGCTGGAGGCGGTGGTGGAGATCACGGTTGCCATCATCGGCGCGGTGCTGGCCTGGTGGGGCTGGGTGCTGTGGATGGACGGCGTGCACATCAAGACCGCCGGCGCGGATTTCCCGCAGAGCATCAACTACCTGCCACTGAGCCTCGGCGGCGCGCTGATGCTGGTGTTTGCGCTCAACCGCCTGGTGCTGGCCTTGCGCCCCACGACCGCTGCAAGGGACTACTGAGCCATGGGCATCGCGATTCTTTTCATCGTTTTCGGCGTGCTGCTGGTGCTGGGCGTGCCGGTGGCTTTCTCGCTGGCGGCGGCGGCGCTGGCCACGCTGTGGTACTTGGATCTGCCCGCCGTGGTGCTGGTGCAGCAGATCGGCGCCGGCATCGGCACCGCGTCGCTGGTGGCCATTCCGCTGTTCATCTTTGCCGGCGAGATCATGATGCGCGGCGGCATCTCCGAGCGGCTGATCGCGTTCGCCTCCTCGCTGGTGGGGCGCCTGCGCGGCGGCCTGGGCCAGGTGTCGATCCTGTCGTCGCTGTTTTTTGGCGGCGTGTCCGGCTCGGCCATCGCCGACGTGTCGGCGGTGGGCGGCACCATGATTCCGCAGATGGTCAAGCGCGGCTACGACCGCGATTTCGCGGTCAATGTCAGCATCACGGCGGCGCTGGTGGCGCTGGTGGTGCCGCCGTCGCACAACCTGATCCTGTTTTCGGCGGCGGCCGGCGGCAGCATCTCCATCACCGACCTGTTTGCCGCCGGCATCCTGCCCGCGCTGTTGATGACCCTCGTGCTGATGGTGACCGGCTACGGCGTGGCGCGTCGGCGCGGCTATGGCGTGGAGGCCTTTCCCGGGTTTCGCAAGGTGGCCAAGCTGCTGGTGGCGGCGATCCCCGGGCTGGGCCTGGTGGCGTTGATCTTCATCGGCATCCGCGCCGGCATTTTCACTGCGGTGGAGTCGGCCGCGATCGCGGTGATCTATGCGCTGTTCGTGACCGGCGTGCTGTATCGCCATTTCAGCTGGCGCGGCTTTCTCGACACCGTGGTGCACGCCGCGCAGGGCACCGGCGTGATCCTGTTCGTGATCGCCACGGCGGCGGTGTTCGGCTGGCTGCTGGCCTACCTGCAGGTGCCGGCGGCGATGGTGGGTTTCCTGGAGTCGATCGCCCACAGCCAGACCACGGTGCTGCTGATGATCGTGGTGCTGCTGCTGGTGCTGGGCACGTTCATGGACCTGGCGCCGATGATCCTGATCTGCACGCCGATCTTCCTGCCGGTGGTGAAGGCGTACGGCATCTCGCCGGTGCATTTCGCGATGGTGCTGGTGATCAGCGGCGGCATCGGCCTGGTGACGCCGCCGGTGGGCTCGGTGCTGTTCATCGGCACGGCGATCGGCAAAATCAGCATTGCCGAGTCGATGCGCACGATCTGGCCGTTCTGGCTGGCGGCGGTGGCGGGCCTGCTGGTGGTGACTTTCTTCCCGCAGCTGTCATTGTGGTTGCCCGCGCTGATGCGGCACTGACCTTGCGAGTACGCCATGAAGCCACGTTCCCTCACCCGATGTCTCCCCGGCCACGGACGGCTTTTTGATGCCGCATGCCGGCGACTGCTGATGCTGGCCGCCTGCGTGGTATTGGCCGGCCCCGCGCTGGCCGCCGACGCGCCGCAGCCCTGGAAGCGCGGCATCGAGCACCAGCGCATGGCCGACCTGGGCAATGGCAGCTTTCTCAACCCGGTGCTTTCCGGCGACCACCCCGATCCGTCGGTGCTCAAGGACGGCAAGGACTACTACCTCACCCTGTCCTCGTTCGACGCCTACCCGGGCCTGCCGATCTGGCATTCGCGCGACCTGGTGAACTGGCAGCCGCTGGGCCACGCCATCCGCACCGACGTGGGCGCGATCTGGGCGCCGGACCTGGTCAGGTACAAGGGCCGTTACTACATCTACTTCGCGGCGCGCACCGCCGAAAAGCGCGGCAACTACGTGGTGTGGGCCGACGCCATCGGCGGGCCGTGGAGCGAGCCGGTGAGCCTGGGCCTGCCCGACCACATCGACCCCGGCCACGCCGTGGGCGAGGACGGCAAGCGCTACCTGTTCCTGTCCGGCGGTGACTACGTGCAGCTGGCCGATGACGGCCTCAGCGTGGTCGGCACGCCCAGGCACGTCTACGACGGCTGGCACTACCCGGAAAGCTGGGAGGTGGAGAGCTACTCGCAGGAAGGCCCCAAGATCAGCCGCCACGGCGGTTGGTTCTACATGACCACGGCGGTGGGCGGCACCGGCGGGCCGCCGACCAGCCACATGGTGATCAGCGCGCGCTCGCGCTCCATCCACGGGCCATGGCAGAACTCGCCGTACAACCCCATCGTGCACACCGCCAGCGCCGACGAGCCGTGGTGGTCGCGCGGCCACGCCACCGTGGTGGAGGGTACCGACGGGCGCGACTGGATCGTCTACCACGCCTACGAGAA
>Ga0206107_1000174_pt1 | contig 46033 bp, 36 predicted proteins | sample 2B0metagenome_FD_148652 | JGI IMG/M metagenome (GOLD analysis project Ga0206107, IMG submission 148652) | Enriched microbial communities from leaf-cutter ant dump, University of Wisconsin, Madison, United States - 2B0 | ecosystem: Environmental > Terrestrial > Nest > Insects nest > Nest dump...
TCAGTATTTGCATATTCGACAAAATACCTGTTACACAGTTATTCAACAACTCAATACAACAAAATTTCAAAGAACTAAATCACAACCAATTGAATATCTTTGAGTAATATCAAAACGCTAATGACAAAAAACAATATAATATGGCTTCATATAATTTTAAAAAAACAAAACTGTATAAAAAGGCTTTTGAACAAGCTATGCAGGTTTTTGAAATAAGTAAATCATTTCCGAAAGAGGAAAAATACTCTTTAACTGATCAGATTCGTAGATCTTCAAGAAGTGTGTGTGCAAATCTTGCTGAAGCATATAGAAAGAAGCGATATCCTGCACATTTCATTTCTAAACTTACAGATTGTGATGCTGAAAATTCTGAAACAAGTGTTTGGATTGAATTTTCATTTGCTTGTAAATACATTGACGAGACTACTTATAAAGACTTATTAGTACAAAATAATGAAGTTGGTAAAATGATTAGTCACGCTATTAATAACCCTGAAAAATATTGATATGAAAAGGATTTTTAATAGGCAATGTGGAATAGGCAATGGGCAATATGCAATGGGTAATGGGCAATATGCAATGCGCAATGGGCAATATGCAATGGGTAATGGGCAATATGCAATGCGCAATGGGCAATATGCAATGGGTAATGGGCAATATGCAATGCGCAATTGGCAACGAGCAATTGGCAATAAGCAAAGGGTAATTGGCAATGAACAATCTATTTTTGCATATTGCATATTGCATATTGCCAATTCTATCACATATCGCAAATTGCTTATTGCTTGTTGCTTATTGTTAATTTCAAATTATTCAAACGCACAAACTTCTATCACGCTTCAACAAGCTATTGATACAGCTTTAGTAAATAACCTTAGCGTTAAAAATGAAAAATTACGGACAGAGTATCATCAAAAACTCATCAAATCCAGTACAACTATTCCAACTACAAACATTGGCGGACAGTATGGACAAATCAATAGTTTCTATCCTGACTTGAGTTTAGGTATTTCACAAACACTCAGTTTTCCAACCGTTTATTCAAGACAAAAAGATTTGCTGACCGAGGAGTGGAAAAGCAGTGTTTTGAATTTTAAAATAAAAGAAACTGAACTAAATAAATTAATTACAGAGGTTTATTTTAATCTGCTTTATATTCAACAAAAGAAAAATCTTTTACTGGAAAACGATAGTTTGTTTTCGGAATTTTTAAGTAAATCCATTCTTCGTTTTCAAAAAGGTGAAAGCAATATTTTAGAAAAAACAACAGCCGAAAACCAACGGGGACAAATCGCACTGCAACTTTCTCAATTAGAACAGGATTGGGAAATTATCCAATTGCAGTTTCAGTATTTACTAAATACAAGTACTGTTTTTGTTCCTGATGAAAATGAAGCCTTTTCTCAAAATATATCTTTATTAGAAAATACTGAGTTTATTACTCATCCTTTAGTTCAGTATTGGAAACAACAACAAAACATCGCTGCTTCCAACACGAAAGTTGAAAAATCAAAACTGTTACCGGATGTTACTTTTGGTTATAATGTAATGGGGATGAAAGGAATGGGCGCAAACGACCTGAAATACAATAGTAATCTTCGTTTTCATTCGGTTCAGATTGGTTTGAGCATTCCGATTTTCAATGCAAATCAAAAATCTAAAATAAATGCTTCAAAAATAAATGAGCTAATAGCTTCTAATGAATACGAAGCAAATTTAAAAAACCTCGAAATAAACTTTGCACAAGCAATGAAGCAATATCAAAAATATCGGGATGCTGTTTTATATTTTGAAAATACAGCTTTAGAAAATGCAGAAACGCTTAAAACAACTGCAAACATACAATTTCTAAATGGTGAAATCAATTATTTAGAATGGGTATTGTTAATGAACCAGGCGATTGGTATTCAAAACGATTATATTGAAGCCATACGAAACAGGAATAATGCCGTAGCTGGGATTAATTATTATATAAATAAATAGTTTAAAAATGGAAATTTTAAAAGAATATACAATAGGCGATGTGCAAGGGGCAATGGGCAAGGGGCAATGGGCAATGGGCAATGAGCAATTAGCAATGGGCAAGGAGCAAGGGGCAATGAGCAATGAGCAATTAGCAATGGGCAATGAGCAATACGCAATGGGCAATGAGCAAGGGGCAATGGGCAATGAGCAATACGCAATGGGCAATGAGCAATTAGCAATGGGCAAGGAGCAAGGGGCAATGAGCAATGAGCAATTAGCAATGGGCAATGAGCAATACGCAATGGGCAATGAGCAAGGGGCAATGGGCAATGAGCAATACACAATGGGCAATGAGCAATTAGCAATGGGCAATGGGCAACGAGCAATTGGCAATATGCAATGGGCAATTGTCAATGTGCAATGGGCAATGTGCAATGGGCAATTGGCAATATGCAATAGGCATACATTTTTTGCAAATTGCATGATGCATATTGCAAAATTTACAAAGTATCAAAAATTACTTATTGCATATTGTCTATTACTCTTTGGTTCATCTTGCAACAATAAAAAAGTAAGTGAAGAGCAAATCAATACGGTGGCACACGAAAACACAGTAAATCTTACCGATGCACAATATAAAAATGCCGGAATTGAAATCGGTAAAATTGAAATGCAAAATGTTTTCTCTGTTTTGAAATTGAACGGAAAAATTGATGTTCCACCTCAAAATATGGTTTCTGTAAGCGTACCGTTGGGCGGTTATTTGAAATCTACTAATTTATTACCTGGTAAGCACATTAGCAAAGGAGAAGTAATTGCTGTAATGGACGACCCTCAATACATTCAATTACAACAAGATTATTTAACTGCCAAAGCTCAACTTGCATATAATGAAAGCGAATATCTGCGTCAAAAAGAACTCAACGAGAGTAAAGCCGTAAGTGATAAAGTATTTGAGCAGGCAAAAACAACTTATCAAACACAAAACATATTGATAAAATCATTGGAGCAAAAGTTGAAATTAATCGGTTTAAACCCAAATACTGTTACCGCCAACACGATTACAAAAAGCATCTCCATTCATTCCCCTATCAACGGTTTTGTTGCTGCCGTAAATGTGAATATCGGTAAATATGTAACACCCAGTGATGTATTGTTTGAATTGGTGAATCCGAACGACATTCACTTATCATTAACCGTGTTTGATAAAGATGTAAACAAACTGGCAATCGGTCAAAAAGTAATTGCATTTTCAAACAATAATCCCGATAAAAAGTATGAATGTGAAATCATACTAATCAGTAAAAATCTTAATAATGACAATGCAACACAGGTACATTGTCATTTCCAACAATTTGACAAAGCGCTCTTACCGGGTATGTTTATGAATGCAACAATTGAATTGTCTGGGAGTAATGCAACTGTTTTACCGGATGATGCTATTGTTCGTTTTGAAAATAAAAACTATGTCTTTATAGAAAAAGGAAACAGACATTTTGAAATAACAGAGATACAAGTCGGCAATGCTGAAAATGGGTTTACAGAAATTACATCCACAGAAAATTTAGCCGATAAAAACATCGTTGTTAAAGGAGCATATAACCTTTTGATGATGCTGAAAAATACCAATGAAGAATAAAGTGAAAAATTTCAGCAATTTCCTGATGAATTAAATTCTTTATCGTAATATTGCAATATTTAAATTAAATGAAACAATGGGAATAACAAAAACAGACCATTTTACAAATAAACAAAATCAAATGGCCTCCATAGCAAAAGCATTAGGGCACCCTGCGAGAATTGCCATTATTGAATATTTACTGAAAGTGAACACCTGTATTTGCGGCGATATTGTAAACGAGTTGCCATTGGCACAACCTACCGTTTCGCAACACTTAAAAGAACTCAAAAATGCAGGATTAATAAAAGGTAACGTAGAAGGCAACGCAATTTGTTACTGCATCGATGAAAAAACATTTAACCTGCTGAATAAATATTTTGCAAAAATTATTCTTAACCTAACCCAACAAAAATGTTGTTAAATCAAAATATTAATACAATGAACAATAACGAAGAAATCAAAGAGATGGTAAAGCAAAAATACAGTGAAATTGCTTTACAGGATACTAAAACAAACGCTTCTTCTTGCTGTGGAAGTGGAGGTTGCAGTACAGAAGTATATAACATAATGAGCGACGAATACGAACACTTGGAAGGTTATAATCCGGAAGCTGATTTGAAATTAGGATGCGGATTGCCCACGGAATTTGCCAAAATTAAAAAAGGAGATACCGTTGTGGATTTGGGTAGCGGAGCCGGTAACGATTGTTTTGTAGCCAGGCACGAAACCGGCGAAAACGGAAAAGTTATCGGTATTGATTTTACCGAAGCGATGATTGAAAAAGCAAGAACAAATGCTGAAAAATTAAACTTTAATAATGTTGAATTCCGATTAGGAGATATCGAAAAAATTCCGATTACTGCCAATGTTGTAGATGTGGTAGTCAGTAATTGTGTAATGAACCTTGTCCCCAACAAACCAAAAGCATTTGGAGAAGTATTCCGTATTCTAAAACAAGGCGGACATTTTAGTATTTCGGATATCGTTTTAACGGGAGAATTACCTGAAAAAATAAAAAATGCCGCTGAAATGTATGCGGGTTGTGTGGCAAGTGCTATTCAGAAAGCCGATTATCTGCAAATTATTAAAAATGCCGGATTTCAAAACATCACTCTCCAAAAGGAAAAACCCATCATTGTACCCGGTGATATTTTAAAGAATTATTTGACCGATGATGAGATTGCGGTGTACAATTCCAACCCGAATATCATTTTCAGCATTACCGTTTATGCCGAAAAACCGAGTAATTGTTGCAACCCCGGTTCCGGTTGTTGTTAAATAAAAGAACAAACAACGATGTCCTCAAACATTCCCCCACATCTCACAGGGCTTAGTTCTGATGAAGTTTTGGCTTCTCAAAAAAAATATGGCAATAACAAAATAAATGCTGCCCAAAAAAGTTCGTGGATAACATTACTCCTGGATATCCTAAAAGAACCTATGTTGTTGTTGCTGATTGCCGTAGCAATTATATATTTAATTGTGGGCGATTATGGCGAAGCCATCTTTATGTTTGGGGCGACAGTTGTTGTTTCAGGAATTTCATTTTATCAGGACAATCGCAGTAAAAAAGCCTTGGAAGCTTTAGAAAAACTCAACGAACCATTAAGCACCGTTATCCGAAATTCAAAAGTGATACAAATTCCGACACACGAAATTACAGTGGGCGATTTGTGCATCATTGAAGAAGGAAAAATGATTAATGCCGATGGGCAAATTGTGCACAGCAATGATTTTTCGGTGAATGAAGCATCGCTTACAGGCGAAACATTTTCGGTTTTTAAAAGTCAGGAAACTGATGACAAAAACGTATATAGCGGAACGTTGGTGGTTTCGGGTTTGGCTGTTTTTGAAGTAGAAAAAATTGGCGATGACACCAAATTAGGAAAAATCGGAAAATCCATTCAAGATATTCAGGAAGAACGCTCGCCTTTACAAATCCAAATATCCAAATTCGTGAAATGGATGGCTGTAGTTGGCATTGTCGTTTTCTTAATGGTTTGGGGCTACAGTTTTTGGCAAAGCGGTAATTGGATAGAAAGTTTATTAGCCGGATTAACCCTGGCAATGTCGGTATTACCTGAAGAAATTCCCGTTGCTTTTACCACATTTATGGCATTGGGTGCCTGGAAACTGATGAAAGAAGGAATTATCATCAAACGAAGCAGCGTAGTAGAAACGCTGGGAAGTACCACCGTGATTTGCACAGACAAAACCGGAACAATTACCGAAAATTCGATGCAGTTGAAAGCACTTTTTGATTATAAAACCTATCAACTATACGAAGAAGAGCAATTAACGAATGATTCGCTTTCGGAGCTGATACAATTTGCAATGTGGAGCAGTGAACCCGTGCCATTTGACCCGATGGAAAAAACCTTGCACAAAGTGTATGAGCAAACACAAAAGGAGGACAGGCGGAAAAAATTCCTTATGATACACGAATATCCTTTGGAAGGCAAACCACCGATGATGACCCACCTTTTTGAAAATGAAAACAACGAACGGATTATTGCCGCCAAAGGTGCTCCCGAAGCGATATTGGCGGTTTCTCATTTATCGGAAATCGAAAAAGATAAATTGCGTCAGCATATCAAAGATTTAGGAAAACAAGGATATAGATTGTTGGGCGTTGCTAAAGCTCATTTCGAAGGAACTGATTTTCCCAAAAAACAACAGGATTTCAACTTTGAGTTTTTAGGATTTACCGTGTTTTATGACCCGCCTAAACAAGGTATTCAGCAGGTGTTTCAACATATTTACGATGCAGGAATTAAGGTAAAAGTAATTACCGGAGATAATGAAGACACGACAAACGCCATTGCTTTGCAAGCCGGAATAAAAAATACTTCACCTGCCGTAAACGGTACAGAATTTATCCATTATACTGAAGAAAAATTGATTGAGCTTTCGAGAAAAACAACCTTGTTTACACGAATGTTTCCCGAAGCAAAATTAAAGATGGTTAATGCGCTCAAAAAAGATGAAGAAATAGTAGCGATGTTGGGCGATGGTGTAAACGATGCTCCGGCGCTCAAAGCCGCTCATATTGGTGTAGCAATGGGAAGCAAAGGAACAGAAATTGCCAAAGCAGCCGCTTCGCTGGTAATTATTAATGACGATTTGGATAAATTGGTGGTCGGGATAGCGGCAGGAAGAAGAATTTACAGTAATATCAAAAAAGCCATTCAATACATTATTTCCATTCATATCCCGATTATCCTTACCGTTTCTTTGCCTTTGTTTTTAGGCTGGATTTATCCACATATTTTCACGCCTGTTCACGTTATTTTCCTGGAGTTAATTATGGGTCCAACCTGTTCTATCGTGTATGAAACCGAACCGATGGAAAAAGGAACAATGACCCAAAAGCCCCGAAAAATGACCGAAACTTTTTTAAATTGGAAAGAATTAAGTATGAGTATTCTTCAAGGTTTGATGATTACTTTAGGTATTTTATTCGCCTATCAATTTTCAGTACAAAAAGGTGGCGATGAACCCTCTACCCGAGCAATGGTATTTACGACTTTGATTTTTGCCAACATCTTATTGAGCCTAACCAATCGTTCTTTTACATACAGTATTTTTGAAACCTCTAAAAACAAAAACAAACTCTTCCCTATCGTTATCGGTGCAACTTTAGTTTTACTTTTTGCGATATTTTACATTCCGTCATTTGCCCGGTTTTTCCATCTTACGAGATTGAATTTTCAAAATTTAGGTATCTCATTTTTGATTGCCAGTGCTTCTGTTTTGTGGTTTGAAGTGTATAAGTGGGCGAAGCGAAAAAAGTAATTTCTGAACAATGCAGTTTTAAGACTTTATCTATCTTTACGTGTAAACACTTTCGAACATCAAAAAGCAAAATAAAAGAAGCATTGGCAACACGAAAAACAGAACGCCAGCCTGTAACAAGGGCTTTGCAATAGTGTCGGTTTTGAGCTACGTTTGAAATGTGACGGTAAAATTCGCCACCTTCGCCAAGCCTAAAAACGTATGTGCCAATTAAATTTTATGAAACGCCTACTAATGTTATTATTATGTATTGCTTTTTTAACATGCAAACAAAAAGTAGTTCCAACTAAGCAACATGAGTTAAAATTAGAAATTATAAAAAATTTCAAACTTCGGGGATTTAAAATATCAGATACAATTTTAAATAAATGGTCAAATAGATTAGTACAAGTTTATTACAATGATCAATTTTACAGAGACCTGAATAATCCGGAATATGCTAAACAAAATTTTCAGAAACAACTCGTGCTTGATTTAGAAAATCAGAAAATTGTTGCAGAATTTTTGGATGGTATTGGATACAAATCACCATCTGAAATAGGTGCATTTGCGCAATTTGGAGTCAACCTTACCTTGATTCATGCTGGTAAAGAATTTAAAAACAAATATAAAAATGCGATAGATAAAGCTTTTAAAGAAAAAAAGATCAGACCTGCCTTTTATGCAATGTTCACTGATAAATATCTTGCTCAGGTTAGGAAATTTCAAAAGTATGGCACCCAGGTAACATATTTTAAGGGTACTCCTACCCTATATCCAATTGACCCATCTAATGTTAATATCAACAGAAAATCAATTGGTTTAACTGAAAACATTTCAGATTATTTAAAAAATAATTTTAATGCCCCGTTTGACAGTATAGAATATATAAGAATTCTTCCTGAACTAATTCAGCATTATAAAGTAGATACAACAAGAAACAATTTATAAATACCAATCAAATCTTCTGCCTACATTGGCATTGCCTGTAAGTACCTCATTATTGGTAATTTCAATCTAAATTAATCATCAACTTTTTTCAGGACCTGCCCCTATCTTCTTTACCGGTTATTTGCGTATTAATTTAAATTCCGGAAATCTACAGGCACCAGTTTACTCACACCGGCTTCCTGCATGGTAACGCCATAAATCACATCCACAGCGCTCATCGTCATTTTATTATGGGTTACTATGATGAATTGGGAGTTATCGCTAAACTGTTTAATCATATTGGTAAACTTACCCACATTGGCATCATCAAGCGGGGCATCTACTTCATCAAGGATACAGAATGGTGCGGGTTTAATCAGGTAAATGGCAAACAGCAGGGCTGTGGCAGTAAGCGTTTTTTCTCCTCCACTCAACTGGCCAATGCTGCTTGGGCGTTTTCCTTTTGGTTTTGCCACAATCTCAATCCCCGTTTCAGCAAGATTCTCCGGATCTGAAAGAATCATATCGGCGGTATCCTCATCTGTAAATAGTGCCTTAAATACTTTTTGGAAATTTTCGCGAACCCGGTTATAGGTATCCAAAAATTGCTGATTGGCCGTAGCTTCCACCTCCTGGATGGTTTGCATCAGGCTGTCTTTTGCAGATACCAGGTCGTTCTTCTGTTCCAGAATAAACTCGTACCGTTTTTTCATTTCGGTATAAGCTTCAATTGCCGTAGGGTTTATCTCTCCAATGTTTTCGAGTCTTTTTCTATACTTATCGCTTTTTTCCTTTAACTCATCTAATTCCATTTCGGTGGTACGAGGCTCATCAATAATGGTATCCAGATCAACCTTAAACTCTACATTCAAACGTTCCTTCATACCTGCAAGCTGCAGTTTCAGATCGGTAAGTTTATCCTTGATCTCATTCAGCAGGTTATCGATGCCTTCTTTAAACCGATGTTTTGAGCGAAGTTCATTTTCCTTTTCAGTAACCTGGTTTCGGATATTATAATATTCCTGATCGGCAAGGTTGAGTTCTTTTTCTGCTCCGTCTTTATTTTGCAGCATCTCCACCACCAATTGCTGTAATTCGGCTAATGTTTTTTCTACAGAAACCATTTCCTGTTCTGTTTCCGAGAACTGCACGTTGCTGTTATCTATCTGATTCCTTAAATCTGCAAGCTGGCCCGATTTAAATTCAAGCTCCTGACGGGTTGCATTCAACTTGCTTTGCTGTCGGGTAAACTGAAGATTATTTTCGTTGAATACCGATGTGGCAGAATTATATTCCTGCTCTGCTTCCGAATAAGCTTTTTCAGCATCCTGCATTTTATTCAACAGTTCTGCAAGTTGTACATTAAACTTTTCAAGGTCAACCCGGGTATTGGCAATTGCATTTGTATTTTCCTGCAACTGGGTTTCAAAATTTTTCAGCCGTGCAGCACTGTTGGTTTCCTGCTGGCCGATATTCTCAAGCTTATTCTGTAATGCAAACACCTGGTTTTGCAAAACGCTTATATTCTGCTGAGTTTCCCGCACAGATTGTTCGTTCAACTGGCTGTTGTAAGCAATTACCTCATCATGATGCACATTAATTTCAGCCTTAATCCTATCTACAACTGCTTCCTGTGCCGAAATCTCTTTCAGCATTTTTTCAAGGTTCTTAGCCCGTCCAATTTTCTTTCCTTCAAACAAGCCCACGCTTCCACCGGTAAGAGAATATTTTCCTTTTACATATTTTCCGGTTTTTTCAATTACCACGGCGCCATTGCTGTTTTGGATGGCGTTTTCATTTTCAGCAATAAATACATTCCCCAGCAGGTGGCTGGCAAGGTTTGCATATTTTTGATCGAATTCAACAACTTTAAGCGCCGGAAGGGTATGATCCGGCTGATGGTTATCTGTTTCTTTTGTGAATTTATCTAACAGAAAGAAATTGGCCTTTCCCTTTTTATTTTCATCCAGAAGATGCACAGCTTCCAAACCTTCGGCAAGGTTTTCAACCACATAGTAATTCAAATACTGATCAAGCACATTTTCGATGGCCGTGCGATATTCTTCCTGAACATAAATAATATCTGAAAGCAGCGGCGCATTGCGGTTCCATTTGGGATTTTTATGCAGGTATTTTACACTTTCGGGATAGCCTTCCATGGAATCGATCAGGCTTTTCAAAAGGGCATATTCGTTTTTGCCTGCATCCAGTTTTCTGTTTTCTTCTGCAAGCTTACCGCGCAATCCTTCCAACATGTTTTGGGTATCCAGAATTTGTTGTTTAGTACGCTCCTGCTGTTCCTGAAGGCTGGATAGTTCTTCCTGCTTCTTTATTAACTCATCTTCTTTCTGCAATTTTTCGGCTGATAGTTGTTCAATCTGCAACTGGCGTTGCGCTTTTTCCTCTTTTATCAGCGTAATGCTTTGCTGGATATTTTGAATGGAGGTATCGGCAACGGCTACTTTCTTTTCTGCATCAAACTGGTTACGCTGCAATACCTGGTTCTCATGGCGGATAACATCGATGGCGCCCCTGTTCAAATCAAACACCCCTCTTTTTTCTTCTACCAAAACCTTGAACGAAATTAATTTTTCATCCAGTTCCTTAAGCAGGGTTTCTTCATCCGCTACCTGAACGCCCGTAAAACGGATGCTTTCTTCCAAGCCTGCAATCTGGTTACCGGCTTTAATGATAAAATCTTCAAGGCCAGCCTTCTTTTCTTTCAGGTGTTGAAGCCGTTGGAGGGTAAGGCTTTTTTCGTTTTCTTTTCCCCTCACTTCATCCAGCATGGTATTAAAAGCCTGTTGCATTTGATGCAGGGCTTTTTCCTTTTCTATTAAACCGAGCCGTTCCTGTTCAATGGCTGCTTCTTCTTTTGCTATGGCGGTTTCCAGTTCTATTCGTTTATCAACCTCCTGTTTTTGCTGTTCGTTCAGTTCCCTGTAGGTGATGTTAAACCCTTCCAGTGCCGCTTTAGCCAGCTCTATGCTGATCTCTTTATAATCCTTTTTTACTTCAAAATAGCGCTCTGCTTTTTTGGCCTGACTTTCCAGTGTTTTCAACTGGTTATTGATTTCAAAAAGCAGGTCTTCGATACGGGCTAAATCCTGCTCGGTAGCATCAAGTTTAAGCCTGGCTTCTTTTTTCCGGGTTTTATAGATGGTAATGCCGGCTGCCTGTTCCAGCATTTTGCGGCGGCTGTTTTCCTTGTCTTTAATAATATCGTCAACCATACCCAATTCTATGATGGCATAGCTGTCGGTACTTACCCCGGTATCTAAAAAAAGGTTATGAATATCTTTCAGCCGACAGGCCACATCATTAAGCCGGTACTCACTCTCCCCGCTTTTATAATATTTACGGGTAACGGTAACCGTACTGAATTCAGTGGGCAGAAGGTTACGGGTATTTTCAAAAGTGAGGCTTACTTCGGCAAGGCCGCTTGCGCTTCTCGATTTTGAACCGTTAAACACCAGGCTTTCCAGGTTTTCACTCCGCAGGTTACTGATTTTATGCTCGCCTATCACCCACCGGATGCTGTCGATAATATTACTTTTCCCGCAGCCGTTTGGGCCAATAACCCCGGTTATGCCTTCATCAAAATGGAGGACAGTTTTGTCGGCAAAACTTTTAAATCCCTTAATCTCTAAACTCTTTAATCGCACTATGCTATGGATTGATGGTAATCTGTTTATTTTCCGCTGTTCTTGTGGAATAATCAGGCACCCTGCCTGTTGCGGAAATGTAAAATTAATGTTTAGTTTCCCGCGAAACCCGCTCTATTCTTCATTTTGGCTAAATTTTATTCACAGTTTCCGCAAACAAACGTGAATAAAAAAATGTTTAAATATTTGATTTTTCTACTTTTCTAAAAACAAATATTTACTTTTATTGTTTAACCATTAATAATTTATAAAAATGGAAAGTACAGTAGCTGAGCCAACCAGGCAAAAATGGATATTCGATTCAGCCCACAGTGAAATTGAATTTAAGGTTCGCCACATGATGGTTTCGAATGTAAGGGGGTTTTTCACCCAGTTTGATGGAAGCATTTACACCAGCAACGATGATTTTACCACAGCAGAGATCGATTTTGTGATCTATACCGGATCGGTAGATACTGGCAACCAGGACAGGGATAACCACCTCAAAAATGCAGATTTCTTTAATGTGGAGAAATATCCTGAAATCAGTTTCCAGGCGGTTTCCATTGAAAAGGTTGACAATGATGGCAGCTACGAACTATGGGGGAACCTGACCATAACCGGGATTACGAAAAAAATTAAACTGGATGTTGAATTTGGAGGAATATTAAAAGACCCCTGGGGGAATGAAAAGGCCGGTTTTACCATTACCGGGAAAATAAACCGCAGCGATTTCCATTTAAACTGGAATACAGTTTTGGAAACCGGGGGCATGCTGGTAAGCGATGAGGTAAAGATAAATGCAGAGGTGCAACTGATGCGCTCTATGTAAATAAAAAGCCCGCTTTAAAATCAGGTTTCAAATACGAAACCTTTTTTATTTCCATGAATGGTTAATTTTATTCTTCCCTAAACGACGAATACGGGCAACCCATCATTAATTACAATTTGAAATGAAACATTTCCTGCTTGCATTTGCTTTACTTCCCTTTGCTACCCATGCACAACAACCTGAGCCTGTTACTCAGGCCATCATATATTCTACCATGACGGTAATAGCGCCAGAAACCGAAGAGGATGCATCCAGGATGCCTAACGCAGGAGATGGCAACATCAGGTTTTCGATGAGAAATTTTGGCGATGGAGAATCCAAAATCACCACCTACATAAAAGACAGTTTAGTGAAAACCATTTTCAAAAGCGATATGGGCAGAACCACCATCATCAGAAACAATTCGGCACACACAACCACTACCCTGCTGGAAATGATGGGAAATAATTTTGGTTTTATCGTTACAGATGAAGAGCAAATAAAAATGAGGGAACAAATGGACAGCATGATACAGGCACGGCGTGATGCGGATAGTTCTACCCGCGCACTTTTTACCAGCAACGAAACATCCCGGCCTGCCGAAATTATTTATACTGATGAAGCCCGGAAAATTTCGGGAATGGATTGCAAAAAAGCGCTTTTGATAAATACCGGATTGTTGGGCATAAAAGATACGGTTGCAGTTTGGTATGCTCCTGATATTAATATTCCCAACAATCAGCCTGCATCGGGCGGAGGCGCCTTGAGAGGCAGAGGCGGAATCGGAAATTTTACCACACTCAACGGACTTAACCAGCTTAAAGGGCTGGCCATAAAATACGAAATGAATATGCGCCACGGAAGGGTAATGCAGATGGAGGTTACCAAAGTAGATCTCAAAAAAACGTTATCGGATAAGGATTTCAGGGTGCCGAAAGATTTTGATGTAAAACCTTATTCGGAATTTTCCAAAATGTTCAGGGGCATGCCTCAAATGAGAATGATGCCCAGGCAATAATGATACAAAAGAAAAGGCCCCGGTTTCCGGAGCCTCTTTTCAAAAATGATTATTTAACAGCCGATCTTTTCTTCTCGTATTCCGCCGATTTTTTTGCATCGCCCTTAAGGCTGTATATATCTGCCAGGTATCCTAACACAATTTTATAATTCGCTTTCTGGCCGGGTTTCAACTCATCAACCTTTGGCTCATAATAACTTTCCACCCGGGTTGCATAAGTAATGGTTTCATCCATCTTTTTAATGCCCGCAGCTTTTAAATCGGCTTTTTGTTTTACATCGGCAGCCTTAGTACTTTTAATAATCGCGGCTGCATTGGTAAGATCGGAAGCCTCATTATACAGGTGGTTGGTCATTAACATAGAAGCATCAATACCCGGATCGATAGCTATGGCTTGTTTAAGCACTGTTGCCAATTTTTCTTTTTCAGCTTCATCTGCAGGTTTATCGTTCGTTTTCCCCCATACCCGGTTGTACAATTCCACGCTATAGTTATACACTAAGTTAAAATTATTCGGTTCTTTTGCCACTAATTCATCGTATTTGGCAAATAGCGCCTTATCATCTCCTGCTTTTTGTAACCGGTCTAACTCCACTTCGTTCCAGAAATTATTTTCGGGATAAAATGTTCTTGCCTTTGAAAGTAAGGGATATAAATTAGCGGCATCATTGTTCCTGTTATAATAATCAACCAAAAATTCGTAAACGTCTTTGTAATCCTTACCGGCAATATTGGCATCGGCAATTTTACGGTAATAATTTACTGCTTCACTGGTATATTTTGCCTGGCTTGCCGCAATGGCTGTATTTACAATAAGTGAAGTATCCACAGCAGGAATCTTCATTTGGGTATAAGTATAACCTTTTGTTCGGATGAAATCTTCCACCTCCAGGGCTTTCTTAAATGCTTCAAAAGATTTGACGTACTCTTTATCATTAAATTCTTTTGCCCCAAGATCATAAAAGCCAAAATACAAATCAAGATATGAAATGTATTGTTCCAGTTTCATCATGGTTTCCTTTGGATCCAGTTCCTGCGATTTCTTTAAAGCTTCGTATGCATCAGTTTTCAACTGGTACCTTTCCGCAACCGGGGTTGCCTCATCATTGGATATGGAATTGTAAATCCGGCCTTTTAAATACCAGCCTTCGGCACTTTGGGCGTTTTTGGAATCTCCCATAAACTTATCAATGGCAGTTCGGGCTTCGGTGAACTTTTTATCATTAATCATCTTCCTGATGTCTTCGGAGCTTTGAGCCTTTACCAGATACATAGGGAACAAAAGTGTAATAATAAGTGCCAGTTTTTTCATGCGTAATTGTATTTAGGGGCTAAAGATATTAATTTCTGATTTTTATATCGGCATCGAATGAATAATTATCCTCATAAATCCCTTTCAAATATCCGGCCAATAATGTAGTTGAAACCCACGCTTTACGTTAATTTTGTTTCCCTTCATGATTTCCCCGCAAACCATACAGCAAATTCAGAGCAGGATTGATATTATTGATATCATCGGATCGTATGTAAAGCTGAAGAAACGAGGCGTAAATTACCTCGGGCTTTGTCCGTTTCATAATGAAAAAACACCTTCGTTTACGGTTTCGCCCGTTAAAGAAATTTACAAATGTTTCGGATGCGGAAAAAGCGGGAACACGATCGGGTTTTTGATGGACCTGGAAAAATACAGTTATGTAGAAGCATTAAAATGGCTGGCCGCAAAATATAATATAACGGTTGAAGAAACTGAACTCAGTCCGGAAAAAAAAGCAAAACAACAACTGGCCGACAGCCTTTACATCATCAATAATTTTGCACAGCAATTTTTCTCCGAAATGCTTTTTGAGGATGAAGAAGGCAGGGATATCGGTTTAAGTTACCTGAAAGAAAGAGGCTTCAGAAACGACATCATCAAAAAATTTCAATTAGGCTATGATCCTTCTTCCGGTAAGGCCTTTTCTGCTGCGGCCCTTAAAGCTCAATACAACAAGGAACTGCTTCTGCAATCGGGACTGGTGGTAGAAAGGAACCAGCAACTGATGGATAACTACAGGGGCAGGATTATTTTTCCGGTTCACAACCAAAGCGGAAAGGTGCTGGGTTTTGGCGCACGCATCATACAATCGAACGACCGCGCTCCAAAATACATCAATACACCCGAAAATGAATTGTACCTGAAAAGCAAAATCCTGTATGGTTCCTATTTTGCCCGGCAGGCCATTGATAAAGCGGATGAATGTTTGCTTGTAGAAGGATATACCGATGTGATCAGCCTTCACCAGGCAGGAATAGAAAATGTGGTGGCCAGCGGCGGAACCTCCCTTACTCCCGATCAGCTCAGGCTTATAAAAAAATATACCAACAACCTCACCATCCTTTACGATGGCGACAGTGCAGGCGTAAAAGCAGCCATGCGCGGGCTTGATCTCGCTCTTGAAGAAGGCCTTCATGTAAAACTTGCGCTGATTCCCGATAATGAAGATCCCGACAGTTACATGAACAAAGTTGGGACAACCGCCTTCTTACAGTTTATTGCCGATAACAAAAAAGATTTTATCCTTTTTCAGCTTGATGTTGCGCTTCGGGATGCAGGTACCAACAGCCAGAAAAAATCAGCAGTGGTAAACCAGGTAGCCGATACGATTTCGAGGTTAGATAATCCTGAAGATTTTACCCGGAGGCAGGATTATATCAGGCAGGTTTCTCAAATGCTGAAAATTGATGAAAGCGGAATGGTTGCACTGGTAAACAAATTTCTGCGGGAGCGCATCAACAAACAACATCAAAAACCATTACCATACCAGGAATATCCCGAAACCTCATCATCCGAACCTATCCGGGAAGAAGATGGATTACAGGAACTGCTCGCAAAAGATATTCTCCAGCAGCAGGCTTTTGTAAGAAGCCTGATTGAATTCGGGCTGAAACCCTGGACCGAAGGGCAAACCGTTGCCAGCTACCTGCTTCTTGAATTTGCTGAAAATGACCTGCATGAAATTTTTGACAATGCACAGCTTTTAGAAATCATTGCCCTTTACAAAAAATGGTACAATGAAGGTCTTAATCCCACTGCAAAAAGTTTCCTGTATGCGGAAGACAATCACCTCCACCAGGTAATCATCAACGTTATGGAAACAAATGTGGAAATAAGCCCCAACTGGAAAAATCATTACGAAGGAAAAATCCTCACCAGAGAGGATTTGTACAGGGAAGAAGTAAAGAGCACCCTGAATTACCTGAAACTTCGTAAAATTAAAAGCCTGATAGCTTCAAACCAGCGTGAAATGGAAGCCTGTACCGACCCAATGGAACAAAGCATCATGATTCAAACACACAAAAATTTAAAAGATTTAGAGCGGTTAATTACCCTGGAAGCCGGAACCGTAATTTACAAATAACGATTACCTTGCGGCAACGCCTTTAAGCTGCTCTTCATGTTTATGCATATTAATAGCCGGAGTTATTTTCTTTCCCGGTTGTAACCGGTTGAAAGGTTCTACATCATCTTTCAGGGTTCTTGAAATGCTTACCTGCCTGAGTTTTGGTTGTGGGGCTTCCACCTCTTCGGTGCATTTCAAAAAATTAATGGCGCACCAGGTACTGTCGAGCGCAACCCATTCCCCCGATTCATAACCCATGCTGCTCATATCTTTCCACTGGCAATCGCGGCAAAGGTCGCTGGCTATTTTGGAGGTTGGTTTAGGATAGGCTATCCAGAGTTTCCCTTCTTCGCTCATTGCCGGAAAAACTACACGCAAAATTTCGTTAAGCTGGCTTTTTGAAATAGCGAAAACCAGAGCAAGATCTATTTTCCGGCTTTTAAGCAGCGGGGTAACACTTTTTGCAAAATTTAGTTTAATGAATTGTTTTTCGATTGAGGAAGGAAGGCCTTGAACCAGGATATTTTTTTCGTCTTTTATCTGAAGTTTCTCCAATACAGTTTGTAATGCCATAAACACTTTGGGTTTAGGTTAAAAAAAACAAGTAGGCGGTTGAAAAATAACCAGGCAATTCAAGGGATAAATTGCAAACAGCGCACAAAATTACAGAAAACCACTTGTTTTACCAATTATAAAGCCCCACTGCAATTCCGTTTTATATAAAACCCAACTGTGCATTAGGTTAAGTTACTATTTAGAACCAACTGGTTTATAATAACTTAAAGCTTCCGGCATATACTCTTTCAACCGGGCAATTCGGTTTTCATCGGAAGGGTGAGTGGCCAGGAATTCTGGGGTTCCTGAATTGCCACCGGCAGCCGACATTCGTTGCCAAAAGGGAATGGCTTCCTGCGGATTATAACCAGCCATGGCGGCAAAAATTAATCCATAATGGTCGGCCTCATATTCCTGTTTCCTGGAATTAGGCAGCAGCACACCAATTTGAGCAGTTGGTGCAAATACATTGCTGAAAATGGCATTTGCTTTCGAATTATTCTGTGTAAATATATTTCCTGCCACTTCCAGGCCCTGGGCAACGGTAACCTGGCTCATTCTTTCGTTTCCATGATGAGCTACGGCATGGGTAATTTCATGGCCAAGCACAACGGCAAGCGCCGCTTCATTTTGAGAAACCTGTAATAAGCCTGTATATACCACAACTTTCCCACCCGGCATACACCAGGCATTTACCTGCGGATCGTTCACTAAATTAAATTCCCATTTATATCCTTCCAGTTCCTGGCTCTGGCCTTTACTGGAATAATAACTGGTGATGGCATTGGCAATCCGGGTTCCCACCCTTTTTACCATTTCTGCATCGCGGTTGGTATTGGAGCTAACCACTTTATTCTGGCTAAGAAATGTTTGATATTGTGTGAGCGCCTCCGCCTGTAGTGTAGATTCGGGAAACATAACAAATTGTTTCCTGCCGGTAATGCTGTTGGTAGAGCAGGCGGTTAATACAATTGTTGCCAATAAAATAGAAAATATTCTTTTCATAACGTAATTAAGGGATTTAAATGCTCAGCCACTGAAAATAAAAAATGCCCGTTAACCCTGCTGTGCTAAAAGAAGTTTATTGATTTTCGCGATTGTCTTTTCTCCTGTCGCGGTAACGCAAAATAGGCAACCGGCTTTCCACTCCCTTTAACAACCTGATGATGTTTTTTTGATGCATGATGATTACCAGAACGGCCACCAGCAAGGCAAAAGCACGGTATAGAATTTCGTGTTCGTTCCATATCCACAGAACAGAAATGGGCAACATCACTGCAGCTAAAATAGAACTAAGCGAAACATACCTGGTTAAAAAAAGCACCAGCAGAAATACCCCTACGCAGGTAATGGCAACTACGGGTTGTATGGCAAGTACCATACCAAAGAGCGTGGCAACGCCTTTTCCGCCTTTGAAATTTGCAAAAATGGGAAAGATATGGCCCAATACTGCAGCGGTTCCTAATCCTATCATCATGTTGATCAGGTACCAGTCGCTGGAATGGTTAGGCGGTAAAAACAGGAACAGACCTACTGCTGCCATTCCTTTAAGCATATCCATAATCATCACAACCGTTCCATATTTAGGCCCCAGTACCCTGAACGTATTGGTTGCCCCCATATTACCACTGCCATAATCCCGGATATCAATTCCGAAATAGGTTTTACTGATGATGAGCGCACTTGGAATAGAACCCAGAAGATAAGCCAGAAAAAGCAGCATCAATTCCTTCATGATGTTTTGAACGGGTTTTTAAGCAATGCAGATATTGGGTACAAATATACAACAATTCAACCCAAAGCTTAGTTAAATGCCTGATACTCCGCCTCTCCGGAGTTTAACCAAAATCCATCCGTTTTGTTTATCAACAGATAAATTTTGTAAAAAGCCGGAGGGAAGATTTTCTTTCAGGATGTTTTCATCAGCCTCCAATAAGCCGGAGATGAGTATTACGCCATTTTCGGAAACAGCAGAAAGCATTTCGGGGAGATTGCCCAGTATTACATTGAGGTTGATGTTTGCCAGAATAACCTCAAATTTTTTATGCTTTGGAAAATGGTTAGCCAGTTGCATGCTGATCACGCCATCGTTGCAATGGTTTGCTGCAATATTATCCACTGCATTACTAATGCTCCATTCGTCGTTATCGATGGCCAGCACTTCTGCTGCTCCGTATTTTTCGGCAAGAATAGCCAGGATGCCGGTTCCGGTGCCAAAATCAACAACCGATTTGCCTTCAAAATTCTCCGATAACATGGCCTGAACCATGAGAGAAGTAGTGGCATGATGGCCGGTTCCAAAACTCATACGGGGCGTGATGACCAGTTCCTGTGGAATACCCGGAACCTGCGGATGAAAATTTGCCCGGATATAAACTACCGGTTTTCCTGCCTTATTATGAATGATTACCGGTTCAAAGCCGGACTCCCATATCTGGTTCCAATTTTTATCTTCAACAATTAAAACTGAATCAATTATAAAATATTCTTCAATTTTATTTTTAATCTCATTCAACTGTTTTTCCTCCATCCTGATAAACCCAAAAAGCTGCTTAGACTGTTCTTCAAATCCATAAAAACCTTCTGCTTCCAATTGAGCAATCAGGATTTCCCTCCTTTCTCCTTCTGGTATCGCAAAGCCAAATTGAATATGTTTTTCCATAAAAAAGGCTGCCTGTTCAGCAGCCGTTATTTTTTTAAGTGAAATCATTTAATCATTTTCCTGGGGAGCATTTGCGTTTCCCGCTTCGTTTCTGCCGGGGCGGTTGTGCTGATGACCTCTGTTTCCTCCATGGTTATGATGACCACGTTCCCTATTGCCGTTCCGGTAATTTCCAGCTTCCTGTACGCCTTCCCCTTCCATACGCATTTGAGGTTCCGGTTTGGGCATCAGCACTTTCCTGCTCAGTTTGAATTTTCCGGTGCGCGGATCAATATCCAGCAGTTTCACTTTTACTGTATCGCCTTCCTTAAATATACCGTCCATACTTTCGAGCCTTTTCCAACTGATTTCGCTGATGTGTAAGAGGCCTTCTTTTTTAGGAATAAATTCTACAAAGGCGCCAAATTCTTTAATGCTTTTTACGGTTCCTTCATATACTTCGCCAACTACGGGTACGGCAACCAGTCCGTTTACCCAGGCCAGCGCCTTATCGAGTCCGGCTTTTTCTTTAGAGAAAATGCTCACTTCGCCAGCGCCATTTATTTCTTCAATATTTATGGTGGTACCGGTTTCGCGTTGAATTTCCTGGATCACTTTACCGCCAGGCCCAATTACTGCGCCAATATATTCTTTATCAATAATCAGTTTCACCATGCGGGGTGCATGGGGTTTCACATCATCGCGGGGTTGTTCTACAGTAGCATACATGGCATCCAGGATATGAAGTCTTCCCCTGCGGGCCTGTTCGAGGGCCTTTCTCATAATATCCATACTGAGGCCATCCACCTTAATATCCATTTGCACGCCACAAATCCCTTCGCGGGTTCCGGTTACTTTAAAATCCATATCGCCCAGGTGGTCTTCATCGCCAAGAATATCGGTAAGGATGGCGTAATTATCTTCTTTTTTAATCAGCCCCATGGCCACACCACTAACGTGCTTTCTGATGGGCACCCCTGCATCCATCAGGGCAAGCGAACCGGCGCAAACAGTTGCCATTGAAGATGAGCCATTGCTTTCCAGAATATCGCTCACCACCCGAACGGTGTATGGGTATTCTGTTCCCGGCATCATTTGTTTAAGGGAGCGCATGGCAAGGTTACCATGACCAACTTCCCGCCTGCCCACACCACGAAGCATTTTCACTTCACCGGTAGAAAACGGAGGGAAATTATAATGAAGGATAAACTTGGTATAGTTGGATTCATAAGCGCTTTCCACCAAAAGTTCATCTAAAGGAGTTCCTAAAGTAACCGTTGTAAGTGATTGAGTTTCACCCCTTGTGAATAATGCGGAACCGTGTGGAGTTGGAAGCAGATCTGTTTCCATCGACAGTTGGCGGATGTTCTCGGTTCCCCGGCCATCGAGCCTTTTACCTTCGTTTAAAATCATATCCCTAACCACATGGTATTGCAGTTCTCCAAAGTAGTAGCCAATCAGTTTAGTGTCTTCTTCGGGAAGTTCGGCACCGAGATGTTCAGTCAATTCTTTTTTAAGATTGTCGAATGCTGCTGATCTTTCATGTTTTGATGAAGCGGATGCAGAAATTTCATGCATTTTATCTTTTGCAAAAGCGATGATCTTTTGTTCAAGTTCAGGGTTGCGATAGGGTTTGCTGTATTCTCTTTTACCGGTAATGCCGGCTTTATCGCGAAGATCCTGCTGGGCTTTAATTTGGATACGGATTGCGTTGTGCGCCACTTCGAGCGCTTTAATCAGGTCTTCTTCCTGGCATTCCTTAGCCTCGCCTTCCACCATCATGATGTTCTTTTCCGTAGCCGCTATCATAAATTCCATATCGGAAGCCGCAAGTTGTGCGCGGGTTGGGTTTACCAGCATTTCGCCATCCACACGGGCAATTCTCACTTCCGAAATAATTTCCTGGATGGGAATATCCGAAACAGCCAAAGCTGCAGAGGCAGCCAGGCAGGCAAGCGAATCGGGCAGCACTTCTTCATCGGAAGAAATCAGGCTAACCAGCACCTGTACATCGCATAAATAATCTTCCGGGAAAAGCGGGCGTAGGGCGCGGTCGATAAGCCTTGAGGTTAAAATTTCGTAATCGTTGAGGCGGGCTTCTCTTTTAAAGAACGATCCCGGAACCCTTCCTGCGGATGCAAATTTTTCCTGGTAATCAACCGATAAGGGGAAAAAGGATTGCCCTTCTTTTGGTTCCTTATTGGCTACTACGGTAGCGAGGATGATGCATTTTCCCTGGCGAACGGTTACTGAGCCATCGGCCTGGCGGGCGAGTTTGCCCGTTTCGATGGTAACCATACGATCGCCACCTATGTTGAATGTTACTGATGCGGGTTGTTTTGTTGACATGTGAAAATTTTTATAGCCTTAGTGGCTATTCTGAAAATTGAATATGCAGGTATAACAAAATATTCCCAACCTGTTTAGCTGTTGGGAATATATATATTAACGAGCATGAAAATTTATTTACGGAGACCTAATTTTTCGATAAGGGCACGGTATCCGGCCAGATCGTGTTTGCTTAAGTAAGTAAGGAGACGTTTGCGTTTACCTACCATTTGCATGAGCCCGCGTTGGGTGGAAAAATCTTTCTTATTTCCTTTCAGGTGATTGGAAATATGGTTGATTTTTTCCGTTAAAAGGGCAACCTGACCCTCAATTGAGCCAGTATTTGTGGCTTTTCCGCCATAAGTGGCAAAAATGCTGGCTTTTTTTTCAGTTGTTAAATAAGGCATTTCTTCGTTTTTAAAACCTGTGTTTTAATCTTTTTTTTATCGGCGGCAAAGGTAAATCAAAATTCCGATTTTTAGCTAAATTCTTTACCTGCCCCTGTTCCCAGGTTAAACATTAAGCGCCGGCTTCATCTATTTCGCTTTCCGGCTGCTGAAAAATGCGTTATTTGCGCAAAAACTAACTTGGCACGGCTTATTTTTTGTGTAACCAACAACCTGATTTACGACCAGCGGATGGCCCGTACCTGCAGCGCCCTTACCGAAGCCGGGCACCAGGTATTGCTGGTTGGCCGGAATTACCCATCATGGCCACTGCCAAAGGAAAGGGTTTACCGGCAGCATCGTTTACGGCTGTTATTCTCCAAAGGAATACTATTTTATGCCGAATACCAGGTGAGGCTTTTGGTTTTCCTGCTGTTTAAAAAAGCAGATGTGGTTGTTTCCATCGATCTGGATACCATCATCCCGGTATATTATGCTGCCCGGTTCAAAGGCTGGAAAATGGCTTTCGATGCCCATGAATACTTTACCGGCCAGCAGGAAATAACAAGCAGGCCAGGTGTTTTCAGAGTATGGAAGTGGATTGAAAAGAAATTCCTTCCCAAATTTCGATCAGGCTATACCGTTAGTGAAGGCATATCGGCGCTATTTAAGCAGGAATACGGACTCGGGTACCCGGTTATCCGAAATGTACCTCATTTTAAGGCTTACAAACCCCATGCCTTTAAATCGAACCCGGTTGTCATATACAGGGGAGCGGTAAATGAGGCAAGGGGGTTAAAAGCGCTTGCGGAAGCGATGAAAACCATCCCTGCAACCCTGCTGGTTTATGGTGATGGGAATTATATGGCAGAGTTTCAAAAAATTATAGCAGAAAACAATCTGGCAGGCAAAGTGGTTATAAAAGGTGCGGTACTTCCGGAGGAATTAGACGAAGCTACTGAAGTGGCAGATATTGGGTTAAACCTGGTAGAAAACAGCGGTGAAAACCAATATTATTCACTGGCAAATAAATTTTTTGATATGATGATGCACGGGCTTCCGCAGGTAACGATGGATTACCCCGAATACCGTGCGGTGAACAACAGGTATGAGGTTGCCGTGCTCATTCGGGATTGCAACCCGGAATCCATAGCCTCCGGAATTCGCAGGCTGATGACCGATAAAGAACTATATGACCGGCTGGCTCAAAATTGCGCTTCGGCGGCAAAGGTTTATAACTGGGAAGCCGAGAAAATGAAATTAATATCCTTTTACGGGCAATTCATTGAATAAGCACCTACATATTATAACCCACGATATTCCCTGGCCTGCCGATTACGGCGGGGTTTTCGACCTGTTTAATAAAATTAAATGGCTGCATAAGCTGAATATTAAAATTCATCTTCACTGCTTTCATAAGAACAGGCAACCGGAACCGGAGCTGAATCAATATTGCGAAGAAGTATTTTATTATCCGCGCAAAACCGGCATAAAAGGTTATAGTTTTTCGCTGCCCTATATAGTAAGTTCCAGAAAAAGTGAATTGCTGAAAAAACGAATTTTGGCAAACCCGTACCCGGTTCTTATGGAGGGCATCCATTGTAGCTGGCTGCTCAATTCCGGTTTATTAAACGGCAGAAAAAACATCATCAGGCTGCACAATGTAGAGCACACTTATTACGACCGGCTGGCAGCCAACGAAACCAATATATTTAAAAGGCTGTATTATTTTTTGGAAAGCATTTTACTGAAGAAATATGAACGAAAAATCGCAAAAAAAACATTATTCGTTTGTGTTAGTAAGAGCGATGCGGAATATTACCAGCATACCCTGGGCGCCGCCACTGCTTTTTTACCGGTATTTGTGCCGTGGGAAGAAATAAAAGAAAACAGCAACCGCGGATGTTTCTGCCTTTACCATGGCAACCTGCAGATTAATGAAAACGAAAAGGTTGCCGACTGGCTGCTGAACAACGTTTTCGGAGAGCTGGATATTCCTTTTGTGATTGCCGGGAAAAAACCCTCTCTCCCGCTTCAATGCCTCGCTAAAAGCCATCCTAACACCTGCATAACCTGCAGCCCGGGCAGTAAAGAAATGGATGACCTGATCAGCAAAGCCCATGTTCATGTACTTCCATCCTTTAACCAAACCGGCGTAAAATTAAAGCTGCTAAATGCGTTATATAACGGCAGGCATTGCATTGTAAATAAAGCCGGAGTAAGTGGTTCGGAAGTTGAAAGCCTCTGCCATATTGCAGAAACTGCCGATGAATTTAAAGCCGCCATTAAAGCAGTTTATGAAATGCCTTTTACTGCGGAAGACATTGCTGAAAGAAAAGCAATCCTCGAAAAAAATTACAACAACGAAAAAAATGCCAGGCAACTTATTGCATGGTTATACTAGCATTGTCATAAACCTTCCCTCTTTCCGTTTTCAGGGTGCGTGCAGGAAATTTATTGATCACAATATAATCGTGGGTAGCCATTACGATGGTGGTATTATAATCGCGGCATATCTGGAACAGCAACTGCATGATTTCATCGCTGGTTTCCGGATCGAGATTTCCGGTAGGTTCATCGGCAAGGATAAGTTTGGGTGAATTGAGCAATGCCCTTGCCACATCCACACGTTGCTGTTCACCGCCACTCAGCTCAAATGGCATTTTAAACCCTTTGGTTTTCAGGCCCACTTTATCCAGCACATCCGCAATTTTTTCATTCATCAGTTTTTCATCTTTCCAGCCGGTGGCGCTTAATACAAATTTCAGGTTCTCATTCACATTCCTGTCGGTAAGCAATTGAAAATCCTGAAAAACCACGCCCAGGTTCCTGCGAAGAAATGGAACGGTTTTCCAGTTCATTTCGCGGAGGTTATGGCCAACCACCCAGCCTTCGCCTTCTTTAAGGGGCAGATCGCCATACAACGTTTTCAACAGGCTGCTTTTACCTGTACCTGTTTTACCTACGAGATAAACAAATTCACCTTTTTCTATAGTGATATTTACATCGTTTAAAACCAGGTTGGTTCCCTGGTAGATATTCACTTTGCTTAACGAAATAACCGATTGAGACATATATACAAGCTGTTTAGGAAATAACGGGTATCGGCAAATTTAACGCTTCACCCTTCTAAACCTGTTGATTTTTGGTCACCTGGTTGTTAAAAATGTGGAAAAGAAAAAAGATTAGTAACGATAGGTACCATAGGGATCATCGATGATCAGTTCTCTTTTATCAGAAAACTCCACCCTGCCAATTATTGCTGCTTCCACGCCGTATTTTGCAGCAATGGAAATAATTTCGCGGGCATATTCGCTGGGGCAGTAAATTTCGAGCCTGCATCCCATATTAAAAACCTGGTACATTTCAGCATATTCACTATTGCCCGATTCCCGGATTAAATCGAACACGGGTGGCGCTTTAAACAGGTTATCTTTTACGATCCTAACAGGTTTTGGAAGATATTTAAGGCATTTTGTTTGCCCGCCGCCACTGCAATGGATCAATCCGTGAACGCCTTCAAAAAGGTATTCAAACACTTCTTTCATTATGGGTGCATAAGTACGGGTAGGTGAAAGCAGGTGATGTGCAACAGTTCGTTCCTCATCTCCCGGCATGGGATCGGTAAGGTTGTATTTTCCCACATAGCGTACTTTTTCATCCATATCCGGATCAAAACTTTCGGGAAAATTAGTAGCATATTTTTTACTGAGCACATCATGCCTTGCCGATGTAAGTCCGTTGCTGCCAATACCACTATTGTAAGCCGGTTCATATTTTGCCTGACCGAAACTGGCAAGCCCCACAATTACATCGCCGCCCCTGATTTTTTCATTTGTAACGATTTGGTTCTTCCGCCACTTTGCCGTCATTGCGCCGTTTACGGTAATGGTGCGCACCACATCGCCTACATCAGCGGTTTCGCCACCCAGGAATTTAATGTTAATATCATATTGCTGAAGCATTTCAAAAAAACCGGCGGTACCAGAAATCAGTTCCTGCAACACAGTTCCGGGAATTCTAAATTTATTTCTGTCGATAATGGAATTGAATATTATTTCATCGTATATGCCTGCACAGAGCAGATCATCGAGGTTCATCACTATGGCATCCTGTGCAATTCCTCTCCATACCGAAAGATCGCCGGTTTCTTTCCAGTACATATATGCCAGCACAGTTTTGGTGCCTGCCCCGTCGGCATGCATTACGTTTACCCAATTGTCTTCACCCCCCAAAACATCCGGAAATATTTTACAGAATGCATAAGGATATAGCCCCTGGTCCAAATTTCTCACTGCCTGGTGCACTTCTTCTTTTTGGGCTGAGGCGCCACGTTGTTGATATAGGCTCATGTTTGCAAAACTAATCAGGTATATTCATTCAAAGATTCGTACTGAAAATAATTTATCTGTTAATTTTACGCGCCATGCAGGTTTATACAGATATCACAAAGCTCCCGGAATTTACCCGTGCGGTAATTACCATTGGCAGTTTTGACGGGGTACATAATGGCCACAAAGCCATTATCAGTGAGCTTTTAAAGGAAGCGGCCACAGTTAAAGGCACTCCGGTGCTAATCACGTTTCACCCGCATCCATCGCAGGTAATAGGTGGCCGTCCGCCGGTTGATACCCTGAACACCCGTGAAGAAAAATTAGCGCTCTTGGAAAAAGCAGGTGTTCCATTTGTGGTTGAAGTGCCCTTTACCCATCAGTTTTCGGAACAGACAGCATCCGAATACATTCATCAATTTCTGGTAAATTGTTTTCATCCGCACACCATCATCATCGGGTACGATCATAAATATGGTAAGGGGCGGCTGGGCGATTACCAACTGCTCGAAAAAGAAGGCGCAGAAAGTGGTTTCAGGGTAAAGGAAATTCCCGTACATCTGCTAAAATCGGCGGCCATCAGCAGTACCAGAATCAGGGAGGCCTTAAAAAATGGAGATATTGAAATTGCCTGCCAATTATTGGGTTACGATTATTTCTTTAGCGGAAAAGTGGTTAAGGGCAACCAGCTTGGCCGCAAACTGGGCTTTCCTACTGCAAATTTAGAAATTTCAGACAGCTCCAAACTGATCCCTTCAAACTCGGTATATGCCGTTGAATGTAAAATGAACAACCACAACCTTAACTTCTATGGAATGATGAATATTGGCACCCGGCCTACCATACAAGGCACCGGCAGGGTTATAGAAGTGAATCTTTTTAATTTTAATGAGGACATATATGAACGTGAACTAACTGTATATGTTAAACGAAGATTAAGGGAAGAAAAAAAATTCCCTTCATTAGATGCACTCAGGAAACAGCTTTCAACCGATGAGGTTCAGGCAAAGTCCTTCTTCAATCTGTCATAATCCGGATAACCAGTTCTTTCAGCAATTCTGCATGGCTGGCGTTTCCATCGTTAATCCCCACCCCTTTCAGGTTATATTGGTGAAGGAGGATAATCATCTTTTCGATACCTGGCCTTCCGTAATTATCCATCATGGCCTTTGCCTGATTTACTGCATATTTATTGTTATAGAAAAGGCTGTTTATGTTTGTGCTGCCCAATGCTGCATACACCCGGCTGATACCGGAATATAATGCAGGAAGGGTTAGCTGGATGGGAAAGGGTTTGGGGTTCGATTGGATATAATTCAGGATGCGAACGGCTTTGGGAATATCACGGTAGGCAATGGCGGCATTCAGTTCAAAAATGTTGTATTCTTTACTGATCCCGATATATTTTTCAACATCATCCTCATCAATGGTTGTTTTACCGGAAAGGTTTAAACTCAGCTTATCAATTTCATTTACGATGCGGTTCAGATCGTTTCCAATGTGATCGAACAACAGGTTTACCGCTTTGGCATTGATCCGGATACCCCTTCCGGAAAGATAAGATACGATCCAGGCAGGAACCTCATTATCGTACAACTTTTTAAACTCGGTAAGCTGGCCATATTTTGCAATGCTTTTAGAAAGCGCCTTACGTTTATCAACTTTTTTATTTTTATATGCAACAATAAAAACGGTAGAACGAAGCGGTTCTTTAAAATATGGCTCCAGTTTCTCCAGCTCTCTTTCATCCATGTGCTGGGCTTCTTTTAGCAGCACCACCTGCCGCTCCGAAAACATGGGATATTTCCGGCAGGTATTAATAATATCAGCCCAATTTGCATCTTTTCCATAAAACACACTCAGGTTAAAAGAAGCTTCTTCGGGAGTGAGCAGTTCATGTTCCGCAAAATTTACCAGCTTATCAATAAAATAGGTTTCATCGCCTTCAAACCAGTAAAAAGCAGCGAAGTTTTTCTTTTTCCAGGAAGTTATTATTTCTTTGATATCCATTAGGCAGGAAAAAATTAAATTCCGTTAAATTATGGAGTGCAACTTTGGCATAATTTTGCTGGTGCAAAATATGGTAATCTCAATTGCAAATATCTGTTGTTCCAAATAAAAATTTTGAATTAACTCCAATTCATAAACCATGGCTTACGATAATACTCCACAACCTTCTAACGGCGCATCCCCCACTCCAAATCAGAATGGTAAAAATAAAATCAGGGGAATCATTACAACTGCACTGGTAATTGCATTGCTGGGAACCTGGGGATATATCATTTTCGATAAAAACAAAACCCGGGAGAGCATCAGCCAGCGCGACAGCACCATCGTTACCACCCTTTCGCAACGCGATCAGTTGCAAAAAGAACTGGATGACGCCACGTTACATTACGATATGCTGAAGACTTCAAATTCGATGAAAGACAGCACCATTATTGCCCGCGACCGCGAAATTGAAAACAAAAAATCACGCATTCAAACGCTGCTCTCCCAGGTTAACCTTTCTCAAACTCAACTAAAGGAAGCCCGTTCATTAATTGCCTCCCTTAAAACGGATGTGGAAGGATATAAACAGCAAATAGAAACGCTAAAAGGAGAAAACCTGCAGCTTACCCGGGAAAATGAGCAGATTACCGAGCAGCGAAAGGCAATTCAGCAGAATTACGATTCGGCACAGTTCGTTATTCGCGAAAAAGAAAACATCATTGATGTAGGATCCACCCTCCATGCATCAAATTTTGATGTGGTTGGGATAAATGAAAAAGGCAGCAGGGAAAAAGAGACCAATACCGCTAAAAAAGTGGATAAATTAAGGATATCATTCGATATTGATGAAAACCTGATTACCCAAACCGGAACAAAAGATATTTACGTATGTATTACTGCACCGGATGGTACACCGGTAGCTGTGGAAGCACTCGGTTCGGGAACTTTTTCTACCCGCGAAGGGCTGGAAAAAATTTATACCCAGAAAGTAGAGATAAATTATACCCAGAATAAAAGACAAAGAGTAAGTTTCGACTGGAAGCAAAATGCCAAATTCAGCACCGGCGATTATAAAGTTGAAGTCTATAACAACGGTTTTAAAATTGGAGAAGCCACCAGGCCATTAAAAAAAGGCGGATTGTTCCGGTAAGCCTTACAACAATGCCCTGAGTGATACCCTGCCAATATGCACGGTTCGGGCCTGTCCGGGTTTGCGCCCTTCATATTGCACCATCATTTCTATATTAGTTCCAAGGCGCTTGGTAAAATCAACATTCCAGAGATAGTTTTTTCCGGGAAGCAGCCCATCCAGCATGATGTAACCAACGGTGGTATTGGCCGCACCGGTATAGGCATCAAACCTGATCTGGTTATAGGTGAACCTTACGTTCAGGCTGCTGTTTGAAAGGATATTATATTTTATTTCTGCTGAAAGGGCGTGGTTTTGCACGGTTTCCATGGAATCGATCCGGTTCTTTTTACGGGCATACGAATAAGAAAGCACGGCACGAAGAGAAGAACGAAAAACATAAGTGATATTAGGCTCAATGCTGTTTTGGATGATCCGGTAATTCCTGTTATTAAAATTTACAGCGTTAGATGAGAGTTCGTTTTTTGTTTGCCTGATAACGGTATTGCTTACAAAGTTTTTTCCAAGGTTCACCCTGATTCGGGCCAGGAGGTTTCTCAGGTTCCTGCTTTCCACTCCGTAATTCAACAGGGTTTTGCCTGAGGATTTGCTGTGGGTGATCTCGAAGCCCCATTTGGAACTGGTTCGGTTATAATAAAAAGTATTGGAAAGAAAAGAGTTGAGGCTTATCAGGTTAGAATCGGCCAATACCTTCGAAAAAGGATTAAACAGAAAACGTTTGCCGGCAATGGTTTTCTTACTGATTTGCAGTGCGGATGAACTGCTTGTTCGTTTCAGCAGGTTAGAAATAAAACTGGTTTTTGATTTTAATAATTCTTTCGGGTTCAGATCTACACTGTAATTAAACTGAAGATAATTCGCTTTCACGTATTCGTTTCCGGGAGTGTACACCCTGATGTATTTTTTCTGATCCTGAAATACCGCTTCCTCAAATTCATTGAGTTCGGGTATGCCATTGCCGTTATAATCAATCCAGGTATATACGCCCTGCCCTGCCGGTACTTCCACATAAGAATATTCCCTTTTTTGTTCCTGGCCGGGGCCGATTTCATATAAGGCATTTACGGTTGCAAAACCCTTCAACATTGAAACATAATACTCTGCCCTGCCTAAAATACTTTCATCTGGTTGTTGTTTACTGATGGCAGAATCCACAATTTTTAAATCCCGGTAGGTAAGGTTTACACGAAGCTGCTGATTGGCATTTTTCATCAGTTCGGTAGTTACATTAATATTATTGCTATAATCGGAGCGGTTGAGTGTTTTAGCCATCGGGAGCCGGTCGTTCCGGTGGTAATAACTTACCCCCCATTTATTGCTTTTGGTTTCATCCGATTTGAGATACCATTCGTAAATATTGAAAGAAAAGGATGCGGGAGTGAGGGTATCGTATAAAACGCTTGTCATTTTATTGTGTTCGCCACTGTATTTGAACCCGGTTTGCCAGTTGTGAAATTTTGGAAAACTTCGCTTAACATCGATGGTGGGTCTGAAAAAATCTCCTGTTTGTAAAGTTCCGTCAATCTTTACCAGATCCAGCTTTGCATAGGTAGTCCAGCTTTTAAAATTGACACCCGATTCTAAAATATGTCTGAAACCCTGATATCCTTCGCTGCGGGTATAACTGGAAAACTCATAACGGGCATAACTGTTTTTAGAATCGGCAAGTTTTACCGACAGGTTGGCGAGATCTTCATCTGAGGGAGCAACATCGTATGGCAGGCTCCAATCTCTTAGAAACTCCACATTGCGCAGTCGTTCGAGGGGCTTAAATGTATAACTCACATGTTCATAACCCGCAATGGCCTGAAACAGCAGCTTTTTATGCAAAAGTTTTACCGGCTGGTTTTCGTGTATGAAGGTGAGTTTGCCTGCAAACCCCGAATTATCTGATTTATCTTTTTCCGAAAAGGTATTTTGATCGTAAATACTTATTGCCGCTTCCGATTGAATTTTGTTGTATTTATTTAAAACATAATTGGCTCCCAGTGAAAACACCTGTAATTTTTTTGGGGTAACGAGGAGGATGGAAGGCACCCAGTCGCCCTGTGGGTTATTATTGGCATCGGGCATTGCCCACTCAAATTTTTTTCCATTTGTTGCATCTATGCTTTGCCGGTAGTTACCTTTCCCCGGCCCAACATAAGAAAAGCTCACATTATACAGGGTGTCATTTGGATTAACAGAATAAACAAACACCGAATCGTGGAGGGTGCCATTATACAGGGTATCTGTTTTTCTATACAAGATTTTCCCTGTGGAGAAGCTATCCCGAACAGCGCTGGGATAATAGGCATTGTTGATGCTGTCGCCAAGGTTGGCTAAAAATTGTTTCTGATAAAGATCGAGCGGCTGATCGATGGTAGAATTTTTTGCATCCTGGGTTGAATAAGCCGCTATATTAACGAACAGTTTATTTTTAAAATTCACTTCGTTGCTGGCATAAATCTGGGAATTTAGGTAATTCCTGTCGGCATATTCAAATTCAACCTGCACCCTGCTGTCCTTTGTAATTAATCGTTTAGGGGTAAAGGTTATTTCGGCTGTATTATAATTAATCACATAATCCTGGTCTTCGCCGCGCTGTAAAAGAACGCCATCAATAAACACCCTTTCGGTTCCGGCAAGAATCACAAAATACAGCTCGTTGTTAGCGCCCGTTAACCGGTAAGGCCCCTGGTTTCCTTCAACGGGGGTAATTATATTCCGGGTAAATTTTCCTTTTGCTACTGCCCCGCTAAGCAAAAAAGAATTACTCACGGTGTTGGATATCCGGTTATCGGTAAGAAAAGAAACGCCCTGCAACCGCTTATAAAAATTCAGAAAGTAGTTTTTGCTTTCGCGGATATCGATGTCGCCAAAGTTTACCTGCCAGCCGCGTTTTTTTACCTGGAGATAGATGCGGTCGAAATCGCGTATATCCTGGGTATTTCCATCGGGTTGAATGGGAATGTTATTATCGGTTACGGCAGCAGTAAGCTCGAGGCTGTCGCCTATAAAACCGTTAAGCTGCAGGTTCATGGTAGAGTTTACCACCACATCCTGGCTGTTGCCAAAAGATATGGCTCGGCCAATGGAGCCTTCAGACTGGAGCGTGCCAAAATCGAGAAAAGGATTTGGCTGCCCACTCCTTGTTTTCACAATTACCGGTTTTTCTGCAAGAAAATTATACCGGATGCTGTCGTAATTAAATTGCCTTGCGGGTTCGTTCAATTTAAAAGGGAACCGGCGAAAAGAGATGCTCACGGAATCGGATGGTGGTGGCAATATCCAGGTTAGTGTGGCATTTATTTCATCAATAATATAATTGCCGGCAGATATTCCGGGAATGGTTACAGTGCCGGGAACGATACTTACAGAATCGAGTTTAATTAGTTTATTGTGCGTACTGATATTAAAATTCCTGTAATTGGGTTTGGGCAATGAATCCAATTGTGCAGTTGCGGCTAGGGAAGAAAACAGCAGCAGAAGGCAGGCGTATATTCGTTTTGGATCCAAGTGATTGATATATTCAAAAATACTACAATCATCAAGACTCCTGATATTGGGAAAACAATTAGCAGCTATAAAATTTCATCCTGCAAAATATCGGTAATACCACCCATACCGGAATACGAAAATTCATAAATACCCCCGGAGCATGTTTAAACAATTAGACGCGATACTATTCAGCATCATCAAGCCCGGCATGCAAATATTCACTATTAAGTTTGGCGATATATGCCACTGAAATCCCCTTGGGACATTCGGCTTCGCAGGCATAGGTATTTGAGCAACTCCCAAAACCTTCCTTATCCATTTGAGTCACCATATTCAACGCCCTTATTTCACGTTCAGGATCGCCCTGGGGCAACAAAGCAAGCTGGGAAACTTTTGCGCCAACAAACAGCATGGCGCTGCTGTTTTTACAGGCTGCCACACAGGCCCCGCATCCAATACATGCTGCGGCATCAAAAGCTGCATCGGCGTATTTTTTTTCAACCGGTATGGAATTCGCATCCACCGCATTACCTGTATTTACGCTTATAAATCCACCGGCCTGAATAATACGATCGAAAGCAGTACGATCAACCACGAGATCCTTTATTACCGGGAAAGCGCGGCTACGCCAGGGCTCTACCACAATGGTATCTCCATCTTTAAAAGCCCGCATGTGTAGCTGGCAGGTGGTGGTTTTGGCCCAGGGTCCATGTGGCTGCCCGTTAATATACATGCTGCATGCACCACAAATTCCTTCGCGGCAATCGTGATCGAAGGCTATGGGTTCTTTCCCCTCATTAATCAACTTTTCGTTCAATACATCAAACACTTCGAGGATGCTCATTTCGGAAGAAACATCATTCACCTTATAAGTTTCCAGATGCCCCTTGCTCTTATTGTTTTTCTGCCGCCAAACCTTCAGCGTCAGGTTCATGTGGTAATGCTCCATATTATCGGTTTTCGGTAATGCCGTTATCTAAAATAATTATTTATAACTTCTTTGAGTTGGTTTTACGATTTCAAATTCGAGTGGTTCCTTATGCAGTTCCCAGTTTTCATCGCCCTTAAATTCCCATGCGGCCACATAATTAAAATTCGCGTCATCTCTTTTGGCTTCGCCTTCATCCGTCTGGCTTTCTTCCCTGAAATGCCCGCCGCAACTTTCACGGCGATGCAGGGCATCAATGCACATAAGCTCTCCCATTTCAAGAAAATCGGCAACCCGGCCCGCTTTATCGAGTTCGGGATTAAACTCATTCACCTCACCCGGAATGCGCACATTGCTCCAAAACTCTTTCCGCAGGGCTTTAATTTCTTCAATGGCTTCTTTTAATCCCTTTTCGTTTCTTGCCATACCACACTTGTTCCACATAATTTTACCGAGCCGTTTATGAAAACTTTCCACTGATTCCGCTCCTTTAATGCTCATCAGTTTTTCGATGCGTTGGTTAACCGCTTTTTCTGTTTCTTCAAATGCCGGGTGTGAAGTGGGTATTGCAGGAGTGCGGATTTCGCCCGATAAATAATTACCAAGGGTATAGGGAATAACAAAATAGCCGTCGGCCAGGCCCTGCATAAGCGCCGAAGCGCCTAAACGGTTTGCCCCATGATCGGAAAAATTGGCTTCGCCAAGGGCATACATACCCGGAACGGTGGTTTGCAATTCATAGTCAACCCAAAGGCCTCCCATGGTATAATGAACAGCGGGATAAATGCGCATGGGCTGGTTGTATGGATTTTCGCCGGTAATCTTTTCATACATTTCAAAAAGGTTACCATATTTTTCTTCCACCACTTTTTTACCCAGGGCAACCACAGTTTCGTGATCGGGGTTATGGTTTCCGGCTTTCCCGGCTTCAATTTTTCCGTAACGGATTATGGCATCTTTAAAATCGAGGTAAACCGCCATTTTGGTGGTGCCCACACCATATCCTTCATCACATCTTTCTTTTGCCGCACGGGAGGCCACATCGCGTGGAACCAGGTTACCGAATGCCGGGTACCTGCGTTCGAGGTAATAATCCCTTTCTTCATCGGGTATATCCTGCGGTTTGCGGGGATCATCCTTTTTCTTAGGCACCCATATCCTACCATCGTTGCGAAGGCTTTCGCTCATGAGGGTAAGTTTGCTTTGGTGATCGCCACTAACGGGAATGCATGTTGGATGTATCTGGGTAAAGCAGGGGTTGCCAAAATAAGCGCCTTTGCGGTGTGCTTTCCAGGCGGCGGTTACATTGCTGCCCATGGCGTTGGTGGAAAGATAAAACACATTACCATATCCTCCGCTGCATAACAGTACGGCGTGCCCGAAATAACGTTCCAGCTTTCCGGTTACCAGGTTACGGGCAATGATCCCTCTTGCTTTTCCATCAATCACCACCACATCCAGCATTTCGTGGCGCGAATACATTTCTATATTACCCAGGGCAACCTGCCTTTCGAGGGCGCTGTATGCACCAAGCAGCAATTGCTGACCGGTTTGGCCTGCTGCATAAAAAGTACGCTGTACCTGCACGCCGCCAAAAGAGCGGTTGCTCAGCAAACCTCCATATTCCCTTGCAAAGGGTACACCCTGTGCTACACACTGATCGATGATGGCGGCGCTTACTTCGGCCAGCCTGTACACATTGGCTTCGCGGGAGCGGTAATCTCCCCCCTTAACGGTATCGTAAAACAGGCGAAAAACAGAATCGCCATCGTTTTGATAATTTTTTGCTGCGTTAATTCCACCCTGAGCGGCAATGCTGTGAGCACGGCGGGGACTGTCCTGAAAGCAGAAGGCTTTCACTTTATATCCCATTTCGGCCAGAGAAGCTGCAGCCGAAGCGCCTGCAAGCCCTGTTCCTATTACAATAACTTCGAGCCTGCGTTTATTGGCAGGATTTACAAGATTTACATGGCCTTTATAATCAGACCATTTTTCAGCCATTGCTCCTTCCGGAATCTTTGCATCTAAAACCATATAGTTCTGTTCGGTTTAATCAGTTTAAAAGGAATTACTTTATTTCACCCATTCTAAATAAATGGCTACCGGCATCAACGCAAAAAGCACACATATAATAACAGAATAACCAACACCTATCGATTTAATAATTGGTGTATATTTTTTATGGTTTATCCCAAATGTTTGAAATGCACTTTGAAAGCCGTGCATTAAATGCCAGAAAAGAGATATAACCCCAAGCACATAAATGATCACAGGGGCAAGGTTGCCCTGGAAAACCATTTTCATTCTCTGGTAAAGGTTATGGGCTTCTTCATTCTGGTAAGCAAAGAGTTGGGTTTCTTCAAGCGGTTTAATGCTTCCCATTCCGCCAAAGCGGGAAGGTACCCAAAAATGATAAAGATGAACAATGAGAAACAACAGGATGAGTGTACCCAGCAGGCCCATGCTTCTGCTGTACCACTTACTGTTTAAATTCGGGCGGCTCAACACATAACCTACAGGGCGGGCTGCTCTGTTTTTTATTACAATCACTATTCCCTGAATAATGTGTAATAATAAAAACACAAACAGGCCAATTTCCATGGTTCGGATAATCAGGTTTGTGCCCATGAATTTTGCCCAATGGTTAAAGGTTTGGCCATCGTCGTTAAAAAAAATCATGGCGTTGATGGCGCAATGAACAATCAAAAATGTTATCAGTAAAAAACCGGTAGCGCCCATTGTGAACTTCCTACCAATTGCAGAGCCGAAGAAATTTTTCCAGGTCATAATAAGCAGTGCTGTTAAATTAGGTGACACAAATTTAACATTTGCAGAACAAACCCCCCAAGATTTTTAATTGATTGTGAACAGATGTTTCATTTGAGCCTGTGGGTTAACTCCGCATCCAGCACCGCAAAAATGGCTTCAGGCTTAAGCGAGCGCCATTCTGTGAGGTTAAGCAATTCAATATAATTGGTAATTCTGGCGCGGATAAAATCGTGTTTGCTGTGTTCGGGCAGGTTAAGAATTACCACCCAGCCGTGATCTTCTTCCAGTTGTTCGTTCCATTCTTCATAATAACTGTCGTCGCTGGAATGAAAGTTGAGTACATTTTCAGCAATAAGGATAAACCTCCGGATTCCTGATTTAAACAGGTGATCGGTAACCTCACGCCGCAGGGTCATAATATCATTTTCTATTGCATCGTTCCATTCACCCAAAAGTTCAATGATGGCAAACCCATGATCATAATCAGCAAAAAGGAGCTTCATGTAGAGGGTACGTGATCCAAAATCGTCCCACTGGGGATGAATATAAAAATTATAGATAACCTGGGTAAATTCAAACTCATTATAATTTCTCCCGAAAAATGGTGATTCGGGGTCTTCTTCAGCCATATAAAGATGGCGCCAGTTGAAATATGGTTCTATATCCTGCATCAGGAAAATTACAACATTCAATCATACCGTATAAAAGATTCCCTTTCCTTCAACAACATTTCATTTTTATCTTTTCTGAATGATGTATTGTTTAAGAAAGTGCTTTATGCTGCAAAGTTCATTAATTTTTTTATCAATAAAAAAAGGGGCTAACGTATGATAGCCCCCTACTTGATAACCCAAAATAATTTTATTATTGAATCAATACTTTTTCGGTAAGAACAATATGACCGGAAGCATCCAGCACATTTACCATATACATTCCTTTAGCCATATTGGCCGGAACATTAACCACCTGTACCTGTTTGCCTTTTACCAGGTTCACTTTGCGGGAAAGTACGGAACGGCCGGCAAGATCGGACAACACAACAGAATAGTTTCCTTCAGCTTTACCATCAAATAAAATATTAAACTGATTAGCAGTGATGGGATTAGGATAAATGCGTGCTCCAGAAAGTGCGCTGAGGGTATTCAGTTTAGAATCTGCCATATCAAACTTGTTTACGGCATCTGCTTCTTTCTGCAACAACAGATTTGAACCTGCAAGATCGGAAGGGTTGAATTGTTTATCTGAACCTTCTATCCGGATGGCCTGGAGATCTTTGAGATTAAATTTAAAATAACCATCAAACACATTTGCACTGGCAATTACAATTTCGCCATCGTTGTTTACTGCTGCGGCATTGGTGGTATAACCGGCAGGAAGCCCGGTGATGGAACCGAGGTGTGTAGCTACGTGGCTGTCAACATCCACTTTAAATATCTGGTGGCTGGCAGAAATGATATATAATTTCCCGAATGCATCTGCAACCATATCCCCTCCCCAGCTTGTGCATTTATTGTGGCAGGAAATTCCTTTATTTGATTCATCATCAATAAGTGCTCCCAAATCGGTAATTACGGGATGCTTTCCGGTAGTGAAGCTGAACAGGTGGTTGCCATCGTTGCTGATTGCATAACCGTTTCCATCGGCACCAATTACCATACGGGTAATATTTGCGCCTTCATCCGAAGGACTTGCCGCATTGCGGAGCATATCGGAACTGAGGGTATAAAATTCAGGCGTTTTACTGCTTTTGCTAAGATCGAGCCAGCGAAGCTCTCCCATCCTCATGGGCGTGAAGAATAACTTATTGGTTCTTTTATCAAACGCCGCTGCAGCTACAAAAGTGGCTGTAGGGTAATCTCTGGAACCAAAAACATTAGCGGTTGCGGTTTGATCTACCATTTTACCGGTACGCACATCAGTTAACTGATAGTTTGTAACACTGCGTTCGAACACAGTTTTAACTACTTTACCGGTTGAAAGGTCAACTTCACGAATATTCATCCACTTAAAATCATTGGCGCCATTTCCGGTAATTACATAAGCCTTGTTTGACTGAGCAGTGGAGGCCAGGGCTGCAACCATAAAACCTGAAGTGAGTAAAAGTTTAATGTTCATAAGTTATTTTTTTAAGTTTATAGCACCACTAATTTAAGCCAAAGTTTGGTTTGGTTCAAATCTTTTTTACCTGCGGCAGGCCGCAATGGCTTTTTGTGCAGAACCGTGCTTTTCAAGGAGTTGGCCGGCGTATGCGGCATCGTTTATTCCAAGTTCTTCCATAATCATTTGGATGGCACGCTGAGAGAGCTTTTTATTGAGCGGCATCAGATTGGTCATTTTATTACCCTTTACCCTTCCCAGCCGGATCATTGCCGTGCTGCTGATCATATTCAGCACCATCTTCTGCGCCGTAGCGGCTTTCATCCTGGTGCTTCCGGTAATCACTTCCGGGCCTGTAATTACTTCTACCGGAAAATCTGAAAACCCGGATATGGGGCTTTCGGGATTATTGCAAACTGACCCCGAGGTAATGCCGGCAGAACGGCAATATTGCAGTGCCCGCAAAACAAAAGGAGTGGAACCCGAGGCGCTTATCCCTATTACCATATCATTTTGCGAAATTCCTTTATCCTGGAAAATTTTTTCTATGCCGCCAGTATCATCTTCTGCAAATTCCACTGCGGAAACGATGGCTTTTTCGCCACCGGCAATAATGCCCTGCACCATTTCTTCAGAAACGCCAAAGCTGGGTGGCATTTCACTTGCATCAAGAATTCCGAGCCTCCCACTGGTACCTGCGCCAATATAAAACAACCTTCCGCCCGATTGAAGATGAAGAACCACTTCCTTAATAAGCGCCGAAATTTGAGGCAACGCTTTTTCAACAGCTAAAGCCACCAGTTTATCTTCTTTATTGACGATGGCAATCAGTTCATCTATACTCATTTTATCAAGACCGGTATAGGATGATGATTCTTCCGTAATTTTTCTGAAACCCATTTCTTAATTATGCCTGGTGATACCTGATTAACCCTTCCATCGGGTTCTTTAAAACCTTCCCCAGCTTTAATTCGTAAGAATGGCAAAGGTCTTTAAGCACATCCTTAAACCCATAGGCCACACTGCCCACAAAGTTGATGGGCAGGCTCCAGCTTTCGCGGTATTTATAAATATGATTAAAAAAGAAATCGTTGAAGCCATCTTCAATAATATTCTCAATCATGTAATGCCCGCGGTTCTCGGCTAAAAACCGGGTGAACCCTGCGAGGTAACGATTAGGCAGGGGCTTTTTATACACTGCATCCAGTATTTCATTGGCATCGGTTTGGTATTTTGCCCTGAAGCGATCCATCAGGTCTTCATCAAAAGTATTGTACAGGTAATATTGCAAAACTTTTTTGCCGAGGCAGGAACCCCCACCTTCATCGCCCAGCACGTAACCCAGTCCCGGACTGTTTTTTACAATTTTTTTTCCATTGAAGTAGCAGGAATTTGAACCCGTACCCAAAATACAGGCAATTCCTTTCTCATTTCCGCAAAGCGCCCTTGCAGCCCCCATGAGATCGTGATTTACATCCACGGGGATCTTTGGGAAAACATTGGAAATGGCTTTAGTAACCTGTTTAATATTGGCCGGGTTGCTGCATCCGGTTCCGTAAAAAAACACCTGATCGGGCGCCTGTTTCTTTAGGTTGGGCAGGAGTTCCAGTTCCAGTACACTCGAAATTTCGCCTTCGGAAAGAAAATACGGGCTTAAGCCCTGGGTGAACACTGTTCTCCTGCTTTTGCCGCTAAGCAGGCACCATTCCGTTTTTGTAGAGCCGCTATCGGCGATTAATATTTTTGTCATGATGTGGTAAATCGAAATTGCCAAATGAAAATAATTCAAAACACCGAACCTGCATAAAATTCTCTTTGATTGCAAAAAATTAACTTCGTGCCCGATATCGCTATTTTGAAGTTGATAAAAATATGATGCAGGACAAAAAATATAATGTGTGGCTGCCTTTATGGTTCAGCATAACCATGATTGCAGGTATCTTTTTTGGATATAAAATGAGGGATGGCATACCCGGTAAAAAATTTTTTTCAATTGAAAAATTGAACCCGGTAAACGAAGTGCTTAACCTCGTAAAGGATAAATATGTAGATACAGTTAATTTAAAATCGCTTTCCGATACGGCGATTGAAGCTTTATTATCGCAACTGGATCCTCACTCTCTTTATATTCCCCCATCGGAACTGGAACAGGTAAACGAAGACATTGCCGGTAATTTTTTTGGCATTGGTATAGAATATAATATTTACAACGACACCCTTAATGTGATCAATGTGCTGGATGATGGACCCGGGCATAAGGCGGGGTTGCAGAGTGGCGATAAAATACTTACTGCCAACGGCCATATCCTTTACGGAAGTAAAATCACTTCCGACAGCATCAGGATACTCCTGCGTGGACCATTGAACAGCAAAGTAAACCTGGTGGTACTGCGCAACGGGCAAAAGCAAAACTTTACCCTCACCCGCGATCTGATTCCCATCAGCAGTGTGGATGCGAGTTATATGCTCGACAGCATAACGGGATACATCCGATTAAATAAATTTTCGCAACATACCCACCGGGAATTTGCCCTTGCAGTTGAAGCATTGCAAAAAAAGAATATGAAGAACCTTGTTTTTGATTTGCGCGAAAACGGAGGCGGAGTACTGGAAGAAGCCATAGATATTGCAGATGAATTTCTTAGCGGCAACAAGCTGATCACTTACACCGAAGGCGCCCACATGGCTAAAAAAGAATACCGCTGCAAAATACCTGGCCTGTTTGAAACAGGAAAATTAGTGGTGCTTTGCGACATGGGAACGGCAAGCGCCAGCGAAGTGATTATTGGCGCTCTTCGCGACTGGAAAAGGGCTACCATCATAGGAAAGCGAAGCTTTGGAAAGGGGCTGGTTCAGGATCAGTTTGAATTAAGCAATGGAGGCGCTTTGCGGCTAACCGTTGCAAAGTATTATACCCCTTTAGGGAAAAGCATCCAACGCTCTTATGCAAACGGAAGCAAAGCTTATTACGAAGCCATATCCGACAGGTATATTTCTCACTTACCCGGTCATGACACTTTACATTTAAACAGCATAGCCGCTTCAGACAGTGGAGGAATTGCGCCGGATATTTACATTCCTTTTGATACTGCTGCAGGGCTGCTATCAGCAAAAATTTATGTGAGGGGAACCCTAAGCAGTTTCGGATATTTCTATTACCTGAAAAATAAAACTTCGCTTAGCCAATACCGTAATCCTTCTGCATTTGCTTCCGGCTTTAAGGTAACGCCTGAGGATTGGGAATCATTCGGTCTGCTATCCATTAGTGATTCCATCAACCTTTCAAAAATTTCCACCGCAGAGAAGGATTATTTAACCGGGAAAATAAGATCAGCCATTGCCAGGCAAATATGGCGAAATGAAGGATATTATGAAGTAGAGAACATGTCAGACCCGGCCATTAAAGAAGCGTTAAGGGCAATCGGGCAATAACCGGCAGCATTCTCTTTCTAATCTGATATTAATTTGATGAGCATTAATCTGCCCGGGGTTTGAAAGGCCTAAATTTCCTTTCTTCCTACTTTAACTTTACGTGCATTCACCAGCCGGTTTTCAACAAACCCTTCATCCCTTATATAAATGGTGTTGTGGTTACCATGTTTAGGAATAGGATGCAATTTTCGTTCGGCGGGAATGTACTTATACGTTTTAAATCCAAAGTTCAGCAGGCTTTGATGGATCTTTTCTTCATCAAATCCATACCTTCCACCAGAGCCATTTAACTCTATAATAATTGCTTTTAAGCCAGGGTTTGATAAAATATCGGATGCTCCGTTCAATACTTCAGTTTCAAAACCTTCCACATCAATCTTAACTAAGGCAGGTATTTCCGATGAAACATCATCCATTTTCATAACCTGCACCTCAATGGTTTCCGCACCCGTTTCTTTCCCTGTTGCCACATGATTGATGGTGTCGAAAGATTTGGTAAACTTTAAGGTACCCTGCTGATTACCTAACCCTACATTCAGCAGGTCAACCTTATCTTCTAACTTATTCAGAGAGATATTACTTGATAAAAACCCGAAAGTAGAAGGAATGGGCTCAACCGAAATTGTTTTTGCACCAATTTCGCCGGAAGCCAGCAAAGTATATGCACCCACATTTGCGCCTATATCAAAGAATACGTCTTCAGGGCGAAGAAAATGCAGCAAGAAGCACATATCATCATACTCTAAAAGTCCGCAGTAAATGTTGCCGGTTGCCCCGGCTAACCCTTTCCAAACAAGCATTTTTGTATGCCCAGTAAAAGGATATACAATTGGGTAAGGGTTCAATTTGCAATTGATCTGCCATTTAACGAACCTTAAAATTCCCCTCAATTTATTATCGGCATTATATGGATGATTATATATAAACCGGAAAGTATCTAATAACATGTATCGGAGTGTTAGAATATGATGATGAGCAGGCAAATAAAATAAAAATCCGGGATATCCCAATTATGACATTCCGAAACCCGGATTTATAGATAGCTGAGGAGCTTATTTCCTTTGTGGTTTCTTTTGTATTTATCATACCATGCACATAGAGGGTAAAGAGAAAGAAATACCAGTATCCATATCAAATAGGTTATCCAGAGATTATACCCTTCGCCGGGAATAATAAAATTCGGCAATTCCTTATTGGATAAAATTCCTGATGAAAAGCTGTGCCCCCGGGCAAGAAAAGCAAGCATAGAAAGGAAGTGGATCAGGAAGAAATGAAGGATATAATAGAAAAAGGGAACCCTACCATAAACACTAATAAAATCTGCAATTCTGCCACGGGCTTTATCCCAGTAACCAAGAAGGAAAATAGCTGGGCCCATCGTCATACACAAATACAAAAGCGAAGGCGGATATTTTTCAGTATTGAGGAATGAGAACAGGGTTCGCAGCGGAGAATTTTCTTTTTCCCAAACTGCAGAATCGCCATATACATTGGTTAACCTGAGTAAAATGAAGAACAGAAAAATTGCTGCGCCCATCCGCATAAACAGCGATTTGCGTTTTAATCCTTCATATTTTCCAAAAAGGGATGCAAAACAAAAGCCACAAATCATTAGGCCCAGCCAGGGTAGAAATGGATAAAAAACCAGGATACTATGTGAAGCACTGATTGGAAAAAGGTTACTGTGATGCAATAAAGAATAGAAAAAAGAAAAATGTTCTTTGCCGGATTCATAATAGTTTAGCAGGTTATGCCCCACAACAATTAATAAACCAATTGGAAGCAGAAATTTTAGCGGCAACCAGCAAAGCAAGCCGAGAATGACCATGCAGATTCCAATTGCCCAGATAACCTGAATCCCTATGATTTGGTATCCGGGATCGAAAGAGAAGGCAAAGTTGATCACCACAACTTCAATCAATATCAGCCATAAACCCCGTGTAATTAAAAATACACTTAACTCCGGTTTGCTTTTATACAGGCTTTGCAGGAAGGCGGAGCTACCGGCAAGAAAAACGAAAACCGGTGCGCAGAAATGGGTGATCCACCGGGTAAAAAACAATCCGAAATAGGTTGTTTCGGGATCAACCGGGTCTCTTGTCCATGCATCAATATGAAAAAAATCGCGGGTATGGTCGAGCGCCATGATGATCATGACGAGGCCTCTAAGTAAATCGATTGAGGTTATACGATTCCGTGTTCTTAGCGGGGTGTACATATCAGCTTGGATAGTGAATATACAACAATCCCAAACGGCAACCTATAATTTGAGGTAGATTTTATCGGGAAAATTGGATGATTGGGAGCTAAAATGAGCTTATGAGATAAACCTGCCTTAAAATAATTGTTTGCCGGATAAATAATATGAAGTTGAATGATTAATTACGGATTTCTTAGCAACACCTCATCAGTTCGCCCTCCTTACCTATTTTCTCTTTAACATTATTTTCCCCGCCCCCAGGTAGAAAATATACAGGTGAAGAATTATTTAGTTTGATGGAATATCAACCATTCATCCCATCATTTTCTCCCGGGGCTGCCGCCCCTTCCCCCAGGTACAAAATATGGGTTTTAAAAATTCGAACCAAAAATTTACGCTGAAGAAAGTTCAGTGTGGCTTTATGTTTATTCAGTTTCATGCATTATTTCTCCCGCCCCCAGGTACAAAATATTCATTTAAAAATTTCGAACCTTTGGTGCCCGGTTAAATTGTTAACCGAAAAGTTCCAATCTTTTTCTGTATTAAACTTCATTAAAATTCACAGTATCTCCCAACTGTTCCAGGCATTTCCACTTTTTTC
>Ga0206107_1000175_pt1 | contig 45505 bp, 46 predicted proteins | sample 2B0metagenome_FD_148652 | JGI IMG/M metagenome (GOLD analysis project Ga0206107, IMG submission 148652) | Enriched microbial communities from leaf-cutter ant dump, University of Wisconsin, Madison, United States - 2B0 | ecosystem: Environmental > Terrestrial > Nest > Insects nest > Nest dump...
GAGGATCTCAGCCGGATATGCTGCGTAGCCTAATCCGCAGCCTCCCTCTCTATATCCGGAAGCTTGCCGAGTAGCTTCGAGGCAAAAAAACCAGGGCGGACACGATCCATGTGTCCGCCCCTATTTCTTTTTAGGTATCGGGTGCTACATACTGGTCGCGATGCCGCGAATTTGGCTTGGAGAAAGCGGTGCATCACCTGTAATTGTGTAAAGAATACCGCCATTTACCCATACCGCATTGCCATCATGGGTGTAGATAGTTAACCCTCGTTCGGCGTACTGCATAGTGTCGTCGCCCCAGTTCGGCGTGACGTAATTATCCTTAACGGCGCTAGAATCCCAGTTGGTTGAACTTTGCGTTACTGTGAAATTTGAAGGACCAGCATTTGCCGCGAATTTCATACTTACCTTACCTTGATCGTAGGCGACAGGACCGTTAAGGCTGTAGCCGTCTGGCCGGTATGAAGGATAACTTGCCTCGATACCTGCCTGCGCGGCGGCAACACGCACCGAAAGATTTGGCATATTAAGATACGTAAAGTAGCCTCCTAGTAAAAGCAGTGCGAGCGCGGACGATGTTAGGCTGGCAAAACGCGGAAGACGGCGCTTTGCTTTGTGTGTTTTGTGACCCGCTTTTTGATGACTCGGAGCTGCCTGCAATGCTGCCGCTTCGGCTTCTTTTTTAATAATATGAGCAGGTTTAGGGGTAGCCACTGCTTGATGCTGTTTTTTCTTGGCGATGTGTTGGTTGGCCTTTACTGCCATAGGGTGTGCAACAGGGGCGATGTCAGTAGTTTTTTGCACGGGTCGAACTTCACCACTGGGGTGTGGGGCAAACTTAGAAATAGCTGGACTTTTTTCGGCTTTAACTCGAGGTCGTTCAAGCGAGGGTTTGCGGGCTGCCGCGATTTGCTTAACGGTACGACGATTGAGTGTCTGCGACTTCTGTACCGTTTTGTGGACATTATGAGAAGCGGTGGTCGCACGTTGCTGTCGCTCTTCAACGGGAACGGGCACCGGCGCTGGTTCGTTTTTAGCGGGCCCCAGCGGCATTCCGGTGTGAACGTCATATACCGTTCCGTTGATCGTAATCGTTTGTTGGCTCATTAGTCCCCCTTGGTTGCCAATAACAATGGTCGCCTGTCCTTTATACTTGTTATGTTAATAGTAGAAAAACTTGTAAGAATATGCAAGTCTTTTTCTCGAATGAGTTGTATAATATAGATACTATGTACCATCCCCCAACAAAACGCAAACAGCTTCTCCGTCGTATCGTGGTCTACTCTCTTATGACCATCTCTGTCGTGGGAATTGTTACTATCTTGGTTTTAATTACTCTAGGCTATCAGTATAACGAAAAAGACGGAAGCATTGCGCAGGGTGGTATTGTGCAATTCGACACCACCCCAGATGGCGCAACGGTTTCGGTGAATAATAGTCGTCAAGGAACGCTGACGCCGTCAAAAAAATCGCTGCTTGCGGGGCAGTATTTTGTCACAATGCAAAAGAATGGCTATCAAACATGGCAAAAATCAGTTAATCTTACGGCCGGGAGCATTTTATGGCTTAAGTATGCTCGGCTTGTCCCCGCCAATATTTCCACGGCAGATGTTGCCGATTTCAAGAAGGTTGCAAGTTCACTTGCCTCCCCTAATCGCAAACTTTACGTTGTGCAAGAAAGTACTGCTTCGCCTTCTTTTAAAATAATGAATATCTCGGGGGAAACTGTAAAAACAACACAACTTGCGTTACCCGCCGAAGATTTCACCGCTCCCGAAGAAGGCGGCTCGCAACGTTTCGAGCTTGCTGGGTGGGACTCTACGAGCCGTTATTTGCTCATTAAGCACCTTTACGGCGACACGAAAACAGAGTGGATTGTGATGGATGTCGAAAATGTGTCGCGTTCTAAAAATGTTACTGGCGAGCTTGACGTCGCCATGTCACAACCGGTGTTTAGCGATAAAAACAGTCGCCGACTCTACGCTATTATAGGAGGTGACCTTCGTCGCATCGATCTTGATAGCAGTACCATCTCCGCCCCATTGGCGCGTAACGTAGATAATTTCAACGTTGGCAGCCAGTCTACTGTTGCCTACGCTACTAAACCGGTTAAAGGCAAGCGAAGCGTTGGCTACTTCTCTGACGACGCCTCGAAGAGCAAGATAGTTCGCACATACAACGACTCGAAGCCGCTCTATGCCTCGGTGGGGACCTATTTCGACGATTCTTATGTGGCCATTGCACATGGCACACGGCTTGACATTCTTATGAGTAAGGGTCATCTGCCGGATAGCGATTCGGAGAGTCAGCCGGCTCTTAACGTTGAGGCAACCCGTACGCTCACTTCAAGCGCACAGTATCTATCGGTGAGAACAGGTGGACGGTTCGTTATTGCGCAGCACGGTGCTTCGTACACTGTTTACGATCTTGAACTCGAAAAAATGACAACGACGAAGCTTGACGGTAAAAAAACGCTTGACAAAAAACTACGCTGGATTGACGATTACATTGCATGGAGCGACCTTACCGGGGCTATTAAACTATACGAATTTGACGGTGCTAATCAGCATACTATTATGAATGTTGTTTCGGGGATGGATGCGACGCTTAGCGCCGATGGTAGGTATCTTTACGGTATCACGAAGAGCGGTAAGACTTTGCACCTAACACGTGCCAAGATGATTTTATAAAAGTAGCCACGTCACCGCCTCGCAAGGAGACGATGACGTGGCTTGTCGGCTGGGGCTATCGAGCCTGCTCCTGCCGGGAGTGCGCCTGCTGGTGCGGAATCGCCACTGGAGCGGAGGCTAGCGGCCGAGCCCTGCGGGTGTCGCCCCGGGTGGCACGACGCTTGCCTTTTGTGCGCCTGGATTTCAGCAGGAACCTCGTGACGAGGAAGTTGGCAACGCCACCCGCAAGCACGCCGATGGCGTTGGCGAGCTGGTGATGCATGCCGTCAACCATTAGCACGACGGCCAGCTTGCCGCTGAGGTACAGCACGAGCAGTCGGCTTACCCACATGAAACTGAAACGCTTCATGTCACGCTTACCGTCGGTGTAGGTGTTCTTCCAGTTGTACCGGATGTTCACCCACAAGGAGGCGAGCGTCGCCAGCCAGTAGGCCGAGACCTCATTGGTGCCTACGCGAACCAGCACCTCGAGAAGCAGAGCTCCGACGCAGTACGCCAGACCTGCGCCAACCAGGAAGTTTGTCTTGTCTCCCCACGTGGCGCGCCTCAGTCGAAGCAGCTGTTTAGCCAGCTGCATGGCGTGCTCGCCCGACGCCTTGGTTTCGCCGGCCTCCCTCTTGAGGAAGACCATGGGAACCTCGGTGATGCGCTTGATGCGGTCGCTGTGTGTGGCGGCCACCTCAAGGTTGATCTTGAAGCCGTTGGCGCTTCTCAGTCGGCCGCAGTCAATCGCTGCGAGTCGCACTGCGAAGCAGCCACTCATGGGGTCGGTGATGGCCGCAAGACGCCGCGGAAACGTTGTCTTGGCTGCGGCTGTTGCCGTCCGTGAGACGAAACGACGCCACAGTCCGTCGAGACCATCGTTCGTTCCGCCTTCAACCATGCGTGAGGCGTTGATCATGTCGTAGCGAGTTTTTCCACGCCATGACACCATCGCTTGCAGCATAGCTGCCGCTGTTTTGAACGAATGCTGTCCATCCCCGTCCATGACGAGGATGACGTCAGGGCTGTTGCCCAATGCCTGGAGATGCTCGAAGCCGGCAACTACAGCACCGGCAAGACCACCCCACCGTTCTCTTCCCATTCGGTGAATCAGACTGGCGTGAGCGAGACCGGCGAAGCCCTCGCTTTGCTTGTACAGCTCGAACTGAAGCCGAGTAGACTTCTTCTCGGCAGTTGACGGCGGGCTGTCGTCGACGTACAGCACCGAAATGCTGAGTCGATCAGAAAGCTGACCCGCCAGCCACTTGGCACCTCGCATCATGCGAGGCACATTCTCTCCCTCCTGGAAGGATGGAATGAGAATACATACGCTGGAACGCACAACGTACCTTTCGTGGTGTGCCTGCGTGTACACGAAAACTAAAGGACGACGTAAACCGGGTGCCCTTTAGAATATCTTTATTAAAGCATAGTGACTTAGTTGGTTGCAACATCACTTTTTTATTTATACACATAACCCTGCAAAAATGCTGTTGTATTTTGCCGGTGAATGCGCTAATGTTTATAATGAAACCATACGCATGGAGTGTACAATACCGTTAAAGTTCGGTTTTAACCGAGGAGAACTATATCATATGGCAAGATTACCACGACCAGGCGCCGATTCGGAAGTCTGGGGTGAGGTTTTAAACGACTTTTTACAACAGGAGCATTCGCCGAATGGCTCTTTAAAGTTGCGTAGCGACGGGACGCTAAACGCATTTTACAAAAAGCCGTCATCGGGTATTCCTGCCAGCGATCTTGCAAGTGCGGTGCAGGAAAAAATTAACAGTACGGGTGTAACAGTTAACGTTATGGCGCACGGAGCTGTTGGTAACGGATCCACCGATGACACTGATGCTATTCAGGCTGCCATCGACTCTCTGTCGGACGGTGGTGGTACGGTAACGTTGCCTGCGGGAACGTATGTTATCTCACGTTCTCTTGTCATTAATCGAAGTAATGTTGCGCTTGAGGGTGTTGGCGCGGCGTCGGTTATTCGCGTGGCGAGTGGCGCACTAGGTATTGATGTTATTAAAATTGGTGACGGTGGCGAAACGACGGCACACTGTGCTATTCGCAATTTGCGCATTAACGCAGACGGTCAGAAAACTGGCGGCACTGGTATTACGCTTAATAAGTGCTTTAAAATTTGGTTGCAAAACCTACTCATTGAAAAACAGTATCGCTCACTTCACTTTCGTAACACTACAGAGGTATGGTTAACGTGTTCAGACATTCGAGACTCTAAAGAACACGGTCTTTACCTCGATAATGACCTTATGAGTGGTTTCGACTGGTACGTTGCAGATTGCGTTTTCGACAATCCAGACGTTGTTAATACGGGCAGTGGTATCCATTGGAACGGCGGTGAGACACTGGTCGTGAGCAACGTTGACCTGCTGAGGTTTAATACCGGCCTTATGATTGATCCACAAGAGGGGCGTGAATCTCGTTTTGGATTTCTTACCGGCATGATTGCTGATACTTGTCGAGACAATAACGTCCATATTACCAATACCGGAAGTGGGAATACTATCGGGCTTAATTTCAGCAACTGTTGGTCGGGGACGGCAGCCAATTACGGTGTACTTATTGATCGTCCGGGGTCGGGCTTAGTACAGGGTGTTCGTTGGGTTAATAGTAAAATATTTCACAATGGGCTTGCTGGTTTTCGCCTGGCGGGTGGTCAGGACGTGCATATTTCCGAATGCGATATTATTGCCAACTCGCAAAACAATTCTAGCGAACGTCACGGTGTTGAAGTGGGTGCCGATATTGGCGAATTTTCCGTAAAGGGTTGTCGTATTGGTGGCGGTTATCAGCAGGGTGATACGCACGGGTACGCGATTCATATCGATGCTGGCAACTCGGATCACTACATGATAGTGAATAACGATTGCCATGGCAACAATAACACACCCAAAATCAACGACCTCGGAACAGGTGTCAATAAGGTGGTGGCAAACAATATTGAAGCATAAAGTTGCTTTATCTTCCGTTTGAGTTTAAAATATAGCCAGCTTCTTTTGAAGTTCCCTATTTCAGCGACTGGAAGGTTTTTGTAACATGCTGGCAAGCACCAAGCGTGGTGCTCATGTGCGAGTGACGAAACGACGAAAAATCGTCAAATCGCTCCTCGTCCTAGTGGCCGTACTGTCGATAGTTGTCGGCGTGTTGGTTGCAACTCGTGATGACGTCGAGCCGCCAGCTCCTCCTACGGAGACGGCGCCAACACTTCAAGAGGTTAACCGGGCGATCAGTCTGGCTGACGCGAACGTCAAAGGCCTCTATCGAACGCTCGAACTTGGCCAGGCGGTGCAGTCCGAGTATTACGGCCTCCCCCTTCGTATGGAGTTGCCGGATCGCGACGCCTGGGCACTTTTGGGCGACGAGCAGTGTCTAATGCCCTGCGTTACCGGCGTCGACGTCACGTCGCGCGGGAGCACTGTTGACTCGGAGTCGTATCAGGTTAACTTCGGTGGTTTTTTGGTGGCTGATGTCACTATGAATTGGCGAACGTACGTCATCTCCGTAAAGCCGCGGCAAGTGTCCGAAACGGCAGTTCTCTATCTCGACGAGATGAAACTCGCCACTTTCGAAAAAGGTGACGCGAAAAAAATCGACGTTACGCTGAAGTCTGGCAATCGTCGATCGTTTCGTTCAATGCGCTACACCGTACGGCATGCGACGCAAGAAGCCTATATGTATGCCGTGCTTCGTGGCGACAAGAAGCGTGCGGGTGAACTCGCGAGCTTTCTAAGGGCGAACGGTTTCACACCGGGGTACGATGTTCGGGCAGCGATCGCGGGTATGTCCCGCAGCCTTCCCGATAATTTGCCGGTGGATGCCAAGGCTTATCTCGACTGCAAGAAAGCGCCGAAGCGCACTGGTCTTACCGCCTACTCCTACCGAAGCAAGGTGTGTTTGGCTGGTGATGTATACTTCACTGCCGCCGAGCGAGATCCGTTGCTACAGGCGACGTATGCACTCCATACCCTGCAGAAGTATCGTGACGTAAAGCATCAGTACGACGGCAACGTTGCCGAACGCTGGTGGCGAGAGTCATCTTCTCCGCGGGCAACGTCGCAGCACCTGCAGCGACTTTGGGTGGCTGGTGCGGGTATGCCCAAGTGTACTCCGCTGAAGTGCGACACCGTAGCAAGTGGTATCCGAACATTCACGTTTGGGACGCTCGAGACGGTGATGGGCTACGGTTATGGCAACGAACGCTCGAAGCGCTATGCCGATGCCGCGGCTCACCTCACAGTCAAGCGCCAGATGCAACCCGACGGGTTGGTGAAGTTTGGCGACACGACCCTGTATCGTCCGGTGAACGTTGGCGGCTTCTTGTTGGCATGGGATGCCGACGGAAAATTCGTCGATCCTTCCAAGGGGTCGACGGCGCTTGGTGTATTGGGCGCGGGCGTACTGTCGGAGGTTTCCATGGCCGCCGAATACCGCGGGTTCAGTCCGTCCAACAGCGAAACAACTTTCGACGGGCTGTTCTTCCTGCTTCACTACCGGTGTCTCAAGTTTGACGTCGGTTGTAAAAACATCGGCTTCAAGCCGTAAAGGGTTCAAAGGAAGCGGGCTGGTAACGTGTTTCTACGTCGCCAGCCCTCTTTTTTGCTATTATTTATTGGCCAAAGAGTCGCTGCACGAACGTTGGCGAATTGCCTGGCATTTCGGCGCTTTCGGTAGATTCGGTGGTATTTTGGCTAGCTTTGGCAGGGTCGGGGCTAATTTGCTCGGCCGTTACCAGCAAACGATTGAGCGAGGTGCCAAGCGGCGTACAGGTAATCAGCGTGAGTACTGGCTTTTTCGTGTCATATACTAGTTTATCTACTTCGGTCGGTTGTACGACTTCTTTTTTCTTTACTTGGTAGGTGTAGCGCTTGCTTTTGTAGTTAACATACACAAGATCACCATTTGCAAGGCTGTCGAGGCGGGCAAAAATAAATTTGTAATCACCCGGGTCGATAATATCGTTACTGGAGTGCCCTGAAAGAACAGTGTTCCCTACCTGCCCCGGCATACTATTCGCTCCAGGAATACCAAACCAAGCCACGCCCTTTTCCATAGCCTTCATTTGCGAGTCGTAGTCGGGCGTAACGTTGAAGATGATGGGAACGTCGACGTTAATTTTAGGAATAATGAGTTTTGACTCGGGGCCAACGCTCGTGTTTGATGTCGGGTCGACGATAATATTTACAGGATCGATGTTGCCAGGACTCACATACGCCTGAACGTTGGCAAAAATAACTCGGTTATACTGCAAAAATCCGAACAGTAGCATAACACAAATCGCCGCTGTAATTGGAATAAAATGACGGCTTTTGCGAATGTTCCGCGCTGATCGAGCTATCTTTTGACGCAGTTGCCCTTGTAGCGTATGAAGCGCCTCCTCTTCGGTGACGCTCTCTTCTTTTTGGCGCGTAGGTGCTTGGGCCTCAATTGATTGTTTGGCTTTATGAACCTCGCCTAAATAAAATCGCTCGTAGTACTGTTGGTAATATTGCTGCCAGGCGCTGTGATATTGTTTCCATTGCTCGGCATCGGTATGGGTTGCCTCTTGGTGCTGGTACTGAGGTGTTTCTTCAACCTCAAAACGACTTTGTTCGACAACGGGTGTTGTTTGAGGAGTAGGCTGACTGGTATTGCCGCCATAAATATTCTCTAACTGATGCCGCGCGACATCGGCGGCGGCTTCTTGGGGTGTTCGAGACGGGGACGTTATCGTCGAGGATCGCTGTGGTACCAGCGGCGTGCCCACTCGCCTATCGTTTGGATTATTATTTGGTTGCATCTGGATTCCTGCTGTAATCTATTGTACAATACATCTATAGCAACTGCTACTATGCCGCGGTGGTGGAATTGGTAGACACGCTAGACTCAAAATCTGGTGAGCATTAGCTCGTGCCGGTTCAAGTCCGGCTCGCGGTACCAAAATAAAATGTCTGTCTTTTTAGGCGGACATTTTATTTTGTTGCGGTTTACTTTCGTCTGCCATAAGAGGGCCGAAATCGTGAATTCCATTACGTCCAACGCTTAGTAAATGAGCCGTATATCTGCCGAGTGCCTGGGGGTTTCGTTTTAGCGAACCATGCGTCTTTACTTCGTATGTGCCGCTAAGGGTGAACGGCTCGCCAATCTCGGTTTGATGAAGCAAGGCAATGTCGTGTGTATCGGTACTTCGCCGGCGCCCATTTCCGCCGCGAAAAGTTGAAGGAATAGCGACGTCATGGAGCGCCTGTCGAGAGGTAATGCGAGGATTCCAGAAGCTAGCGAGTACTTTTAGTTCACCAATCAGCCCGCGGAGAGGCTCGGCATGCTTTCTAAGCGTATGCCGGCTTCTTGCAAGACGCTCGCTATACATTTGGAGCACCTGCATCTTTTCGAGCGTTTCAGATTGCGTTTGTTCAGTTACCTCGCCGCAAACAATATCACGATACGAGCCCATGAAAATTTCTTGCAGTTGTGCGCGTAGCCATTCCTCCTGATCGTCGGGGTGGCGCATACCCCCCTCGAGTGTATCGAATTGAAGAGTCGTCGCCGTCTCTGCCCACTGCTCGGCTTCGTCTATAAGAAGTAGCCGGTCGTCGTCAAAATCGTGCTGCGGATCGTGAAAAGAGATGGCCGCTTCTGCATAGCAAGAGCTAATAAGCGAGGCGTATTTTGCTTTTAGCATAATCGATTCAGCGTCGTTATACTCGGTTTCGTGCGCGGTAGCGGCGGCAAGAAGTGTCTCGGGATCGACACTAGTAATTTCTTTGGGAAGCTGGAGATAATCAAGATATGGGCTCTGTGTCTGTCGCTCGTTCATCTTTATATTTTAACATATTTTTAATAAATTGTACACTAACGAGCAGCATGAGGGTTGACAATATAAGCAAAAACCTCTACTATAGCGACAGTCAACATCGAAAGGAGGTCTCGTGACCGGGGCCTTTTTGAATGACATCGTTACAATCGCAGGGCCGGCTCTTGCTGCGCTTGGTGGTGCGGCGAGTGGTATCCGGTTCGTCCAGGAGGGCGAGCGCGCCATTCGGCTTCGCTTCGAACGGGCGGTCAAGAAGGGTGGCAGCTACGTCGTAGTGTCGCCGGGCTTTCGCTGGATGATTCCCGGCGTGCACAAGCTCGAGCGCACGCACATTCGTCAACGGACGCTCGAGCTCGCCAAGCAGACCATCATCCTTAAGGATCGGACGGTCTTTGAGGTGGGTGCCGTGTTGGTATGCAGTGTCAAGGATACGCCGGACGATCTGTACAAGGCGCTCTTTGAGAGCGACAACCTCAACCGCGCGCTCAAGAATATTGGCGCCACGGTGGTTCGCAACGTTGTCCGCGAGCTCGAGAGTGACGCCATGTACGGCGAGGACACCGGCGGGATCGGCGAGAAGCTGGTTGCGTCGATTTCCGACCGTGCGGCCGAGCTCGGTGTTCAGGTGCACTCGTTCGAACTGACGCAGTGCGACCCGGCCGACGGCACGACGCAGCTGCTGCAGACGAAAGCGATGGTCGCCTTCAAACTGGGCGCCTTGACGGACGCCGCCGAGACGATGGGCGTAACCGTTCAGGAAATGCCCAAGGGCCTGGCTGCCGTGCTGCTGGGTTCATCCCTGGTGGCATCGGCTTCCGTCGAGGACGACTAGTCCGTTTCGCCGCGATGCCCGAGGAGCAATTCTCGGGCATCGCGGCTGTTTTTATTACTCTATGTTATATTTAAAAAATAAACATGGTTTTATGACGAGGGGCGCTATGCAAATTAAATCACTTTTCGAAAATTACACGAAGCTTTACCCAAATGAAATTGATAGTTTGCGGCTTTTGTCAGAGCAATTAGACCAATCGGATGATGATATTACCTCGCGCAAAAACTTTATCGGCCACATGACGGTCAGTGCATTTGTCATTAACGAACACATAAAACAAGTTCTTTTATTGGAACATAAATCACTAGCGAAGCTTTTACAGCCCGGCGGACATGTTGAAAAAAATGATGAATCCTTGCTCGCGGCAACTCTACGCGAAATCGAGGAGGAAACTGGTTTAAAGATTGCAGATTTGAATCTGCGCCCTATTTCTCCGCGAGATCGAGAAGTTCCCTTTGATGTAGACACCCATTACATTCCTGAGAACCCTAAGAAAGGCGAGCCAGGCCACTACCATCATGATTTCCGATATGTTTACACGACTGAAAATAATAACGTTGCCATTGACCCTACTGAGTCAAATAACTATCGATGGGTTGATTGGGGGCAATTTGCTGAGTTACCAAACTTCACGAAAGTTGCAGATAAGATAGAGACTATTCTGGAGCCGAATCTGCGCATCCGCATATAGTGGATAGAGGACGCTATCACTAAACCAAACTCGCCGTCACCGCCTCTAATGGTTTGCCTGGGTTCCATAGCCAATAACTCGCTGCGCGCGTCGCCGTTGTCCCCCGCCAAATTGCCATGGGGTTTTCCCACTTTGTCGTGGTAACGTTGCCGCCATGCGCCGTAATAAGGTGCTCTTTGTGAAACACCAAAATTGTACAGGGGTACGAAATGGTAAATTTATGAATATTTTCAACCAACTGCGCCAAATGCATGCTAAAAGTGAGCATTTTAGGATAATACATAGCCTGAAATATTTTCTGCAACTGAGCAAATGACACTACCAGTAGCGTATTTGGACGGTCAACTAGTCGGTTGGTGCTATTTTTCAGTAGATCAACGGCATCACGCGTAATAGTGAGCGGCCCGCTGTAGTCTTGCAGAAAATCTTCGTACACAATGGCTGTTTCGCTGTTACGACCGGCGTCGCCGACTAAAATAATGCCCGTACTCCACTCGCCTAACGCCCGCATAGCCGGGAGCGCATCTCTCGCTAGGCTGCCCGAGGGGTTTGTGGCTGCAAAAATAGTATCGGTAATGGCGGTAGGGATGGTTTTACGAAGTACATCTGGCAATAGTACACGCGCCTCCCCTACTCCGGTAGTAAGCGCCACGCCGTAACTTTCGGCAACGCCGGCAAATCCGAGTTTGTTGCCACCTATAATACCCAGCCTGCCGGCCTGCGAACGTTGCTCGGGCTTACTCCACTCAATGTCGGGGTAAAGCGGCTTCTCACCTTGCTGTTTCCAGTAGGGGTATGTTTCCATGGGCTAAATCTCAACGCTGATAGGACAGTGGTCCGACCCCATGACGTCGGCATGAATACTGGCTTTTTTAATTTTTGGGGCAAGTTTTTCAGATGCTAAAAAATAGTCAATGCGCCAGCCAACGTTTCGTGCTCGCGAATTTGCCCAGTGTGTCCACCATGTGTAATTGCTTCCCTCTTTATTAAACATACGAAACGTATCGCTAAAACCGGCTTTAAGGAAGTTACCGAAGCCCTCGCGTTCTTCGTCGGTGAAGCCATGCTTGCCACGGTTTGGCTTAGGATTAGCAAGGTCGATTTCTTCATGGGCAACATTTAGGTCGCCGCAAAATAGGACGGGCTTCATTTTTTCTAGGCCTTTTACGTATTCCAGGAACGCTGGATCCCATTGTTTGTGGCGTAATGCGAGCCGTGTTAAATCGTTCTTGCTATTTGGCGTGTACACCGTTACAAGGTAGAGGTCTTCCAGTTCCATTGTTAATACGCGACCTTCGTCGGACGGATCGCCGTATTTGTCACTGTCTAATTTGTATTTCTTTACCAGCTCCTCAGGAAAGCCGTTGGTGACGCCAACCGGACGTTGTTTTGTCCAGATTGCCGTGCCCGAGTAGCCTTTTCTTGTGGCGGGATACCAATATTTTTGGTAATCGGGGAATTCGAAATCAATTTGCGATTCGTGCGCCTTAATTTCTTGCATGCAAACAATATCGGGCTGCTCTTTTTCGATGAATTCGGTGAGCTTGCCGCTTTTGTCGACCGAACGGATGCCGTTGACGTTCCAAGAATAAATTTTCATTGTTCCTCCTTTAGTAGCGTTTCATAGCCGCGCTGGCGTCTCGCTCTTGGGTGCGACGCTTGAGTGTTTCGCGCTTGTCGTATAGTTTTTTGCCCTTACCTAATGCAATGACCACTTTAATAAAGCGACCGGTTGGTAGCAGTTTGACGGGGACGATGGTCATGCCATCTTTCTTTTTTGCGAGCAGTGCGGTAATTTGTTTCCTATTGGCAAGCAATTTGCGTGGCGACGTGTCGATGCTGCGATCGGTTTCGCCCTTTTGGTTGAGTTTTAGTGAAAAGCTGGCGTTATTAAGCCACAGCTCGTCATTTTTGACGCTTACAAAGGCACCTCGCAGCTGTACGTGGCCGTCGCGGGCGGCGCGAACTTCAGGTCCGGTAAGGACAAGCCCGGCGATAATCTCATCGCCCAGTTCGTAGTCGAAACGCGCCCTGCGGTTAAGGACGGCTTTTGGTGCGGCAATTTTCTTTTTTTTCTGTGGCATGTCTCATTTTATTATATCAGAGGTAGCGAGAAATTGAAGTGGCGGCCCCGAAGGGCCGCCGTGATCAGTCTTGAAGGTGGTGGTAGAGCCGACCAAGCATTGGATCTCGCTTGATGCGCTCCGTCATCCGGTAGGTGCACGTTTTTACCGCACCGATCGTTATACCTAGCCGCTCTGCGACTTCGCGCTGAGACAGTTCGTGAACGTACCGCAGCTCAAAGATATGTCGCTGCTGCTCGGTTAAGGTATTCATCACCCCCATCAGTAGCACTTTAATCTGTGCGAGCACCAATTCGTTCTCGACATGGTGGATGGAGGCTTCTGCCACGCCCGAGGTTATTACGGGAGGCTCTCTGAACGATACCTCAAGAAGGAACTCAAGCGATACGTCACGCCTGAACCCGGCTCGCCTCGACATATCGATTTGTATGCGACGGGCGATGGTGTACGTCCACTTCGAGAAGCACTCGGTGTTTTTCGTGTCGGTGAGCTTTTGGATGCTTTCCACTGCTCGCAAAAGGGTCGTTGCAGCGATGTCCTCCGCTTGGTCTGCTTTCAGCCCTCTGTTTCGTAGTGTTTTACAGAGCTGCGGGAACGTTCGCGCGTAAAGCTCGCCCATTGCATCCTTGTCACCCTTCTGCGCGAGGGTGACAAGTGTGGACTCTCCCAGCTCGCTATAGCGAGTGCGAGAAGACACGGGAGCCGAATTGGTACTGATCATATCCAACCTCTCGTCGATGGTGGATTATATCTATTATATTACTTTTATTAAATATTGTCAATATAGTGCCTCCAAGCAACGGTCGTTGACGGAACTACCCCTTTGTGGTACATTAATACGTAAGAACTCCAACCCTGGGGTTTCGTTCATATCAAGGTGGTGATGAAATGCACGACTTCAATGCGCACGCGCTCGATGTCTACTGGCTCCTGGTCGGTACAACCTACAAGGATACGGTGGTGCGGCTGCTGCTGCTTAGCATCGGGCTGCCTCTCTTGGTCGGCTTCGTGATCGAGTTCCGGATCATTCCGCTCTCTCCCCGACAGCGTCCGACAATGGTGTTTCCGCTGGGATTCGCGATTATCGGTCTCGCTGCATCGTGTAACATGGCGCGGGCGTCCGAGCCTTCCTTTGCGACTACCGCCGCGCCGCAGCTGATTGTCGCGGTCGTGACGATCTGTGTGTCCGTCCACTACTTCAACTACGAGTGCGAAATCGCGAAAGGCGCGCGTCGGCATCTTTTCAGTGAAGTGTCGCTGCTGCACCATTTCGTAGCGATACCGGCTTTCCTGTACGTGGCTGCGAGTACGACGGGAATCGTCGTACTGGATTGTTTCAGTCGCGGTCTCGATGGCCGGGGCTTGGACCTCACGGTGGCGATCATTTCTTTCGCCTGCTCGGCGGGCTTCTACGCCTACGGAGTATTCGAGGAGGAGTGCCGACGCGACAATGTAGAGCGGATGAAGTTTCGTTACCGCGACAGGCGCAGGTTTCTCTTCACAAACCTCCGCTAACCTTGCTGGACACGGGCCGCCCAAGTATGCCACATACGGCAGAAAGGGCGGCCCATTTTCGTGTATACTGAAGACATGCATCGACGTATCCTTCTAAAGCTTTCGGGCGAACAACTTCAGGGAAAATTTAACGGCGGATTTGACGCCGAACGTGCCGTTTGGATTGCGAACGAACTGAAAAAAGTAAAAGATAGCCAAATTGTCGTCATGATTGGCGGTGGTAACTATGCGCGCGGTGCACAGCTTGCGGGCAGTGGTATTCAGCGGGTCACCGCCGATAACATCGGCATGCTCGCAACCCTTATGAACGCCGTTGCGTTGGCCGATGTTTTTACGGCAAACGGCCTGCCTGCGCGGGCGTTAACAAATATCCAGGCCGATCAAGTGGCCGATTCGTTTACACACCGTCGTGCCCTTTCTCATCTTGAAAAAGATCGTGTTATCGTATTAGCCGGTGGTATTGGGCGTCCGTATGTCACCACCGACACCGCCGCTGTTAGTCTGGCGCTCGAGCTCGATTGCGATGTTATTTTAAAGGCGACGAAGGTCGATGGCGTGTATAATGACGACCCGACAAAAAACCCAAATGCCACCAAGTACGACTCGCTTACCTTAAGTCAGGCTGTTGAGAGGCCAAACATCCGCGTTATGGATAAAGCCGCTATTGCGCTGGCGTTCGACCATTCGCAGGCTATTATTGTTTTTGATCTTTTGAAAGAGGGTAACGTGGCTCGTGCAGTGGCTGGCGAGTCTGTTGGAACAATTATTCGCGCCGACTAATCTGCGTTAAGTAGTCACATTTATGATACACTTGTAATAATGAAAAAAATCCGTGTCAACATGGTATCCGAAAGCGATATCACTGTGCAGGGTCATGGCGTTCACACTGCCTACGTCGAAATGGCGCAGGCGCTTGAGCGTCGTCCCGACATTGCTTTAACGCGCGGTGGTTTTGGTAAAAAGTTGGATGTTGATATTATTCATCTCCACACTATTGGCCTGTACGGTGCCCGTAAGTTACTGCAAAAGGGTCCGAAAAAAGTTGTTTCGGCTCATATTGTACCAGCATCTTTAGTGGGTTCTCTTATTTTGGCAAAGGCTTGGCTGCCGCTCGCTACCCGCTATATGCGCTGGTTTTATGGTCGTGCCGATGTTGTTTTAGCGGTTTCAGGGACTGTCGCTAAAATTTTGCATAAAGATTTACACATTCCAAAAGATAAAATAAGAGTGTTTTACAATACTATCGATATGACGCGCTATAAAGCAACTGCCGACAAGCGCCAGAAGGCTCGAAAAAAACTCGGTTTAGAAAAAGATACTTTTATGGTGCTTGGCAATGGTCAGGTGCAGCCGCGTAAACGCCTGGATGTTTTTGTTGCCATGGCGAAAGCTTTGCCGGACGTACGATTTTTTTGGGTGGGTGGAATTCCATTCAAGCAGCTTGGTGCCGACTACGCCGAAATGCAAAAACTTATCGCTTCTGCTCCAAAAAATCTTACAATTACCGGGGTCATTCCCCACGAGAAAGTACGCGATTACTTTATTGCTGCCGATGTATTTTGTCTGCCGGCAGAACAAGAAAATCACCCTATGTGCGTTCTCGAGGCGGCAAGCGCTGGGCTTCCTATCGTTCTTCGCGATATTCCCGAATATGACGATACGTTTAAGAATGACGCAATGCGATGTAAAAGTAACCAAGATTTTACAGAAGCAATTATTTCGCTTCAAAACAGTAAAAACCACGCTTCGTGGCGCAAAAAAACCGAAGCAATTGCCAAGCGATTTGATAGCGCTGTGGCCGCCGAACAGCTTGTCTCGTTGTATAATGAGGTTATAAAACGTTAAAACTATGAAAATTGGACTATTTACAGATACCTACCGCCCGTCTATTAATGGCATCGTTTATGTTGTTGAATCGCTAAAGAAACATCTTGAAGAACAAGGCCATGAGGTGTATATTTTTTGCCCCGCTCGTTCAATCTCGCCGTCACGGGCTGCGCAGCAGTTTGACGATGACGAATATGTCGTTCGCTTTCCTAGCGTTAAGGGCATTTTTTACGATGACTACGACACGACACTCTTTTTGCCACCGCGCGTTTTATCGCAAATTCGTGAGCTAAACCTTGATGTTATTCATTTCTTCACTCCTGGCCAGGTTGGTATGATGGGTGTGTACGCCGCTTTTAAAACCAATACGCCACTAGTAGCGCAGCATTGCACCGATCTTCGCGAATACGTCGAGCATTACCGCGACGGCCTGCTGCTTCCTGGTCTCTTGGCGCTGCTTGGCCTGTTGCCGTTTACCGTAAAAATGAACGGCCACGATATACGCGAGCTTATGAGTATGTACCGGCCACGTCGTGGTCGTGTGCAGTGGAACATCGAAATTGTTGAATACGCCATAACGCTTATCTACAGCAAGTGTAATGCAGTTATTGCGCTCAGCCGTAAAAGCAAAAAACAGCTCGAAAGTTGGCAGCGCGACGATAACCGCTACGAAGTGACGTTGATGCCTAATGGTGTCGACAGGTTGCGACCGCCACGTCAACGACAGCTTGAAACGTTTCGTAAAACGTGGGATATTGCCGAAGATGACCAAGTATTTGGCTTTGTTGGCCGCTTGGGTGCCGAGAAAAATCTCGATATGCTTATTCCCGCAACCGAGAAGATTGTAAAGAAAAATCCGAAAGCCCGACTCGTATTTATTGGAGACTTCGAGCATCGCGAGGCGCTTGAGCAGGCCGCCGCCACATCGTCGTGCCCTAGTCGCATAACGTTTACTGGTGCGCTGCCGCGTGAGAAATTGGGTGTCGCCTATGCTGCTATGGACGTCTTCGTATTCCCTTCCCTTACCGACACCCAAGGCTGGGCTGTGCACGAGGCTGCACTTGCTGGGCTCCCACTTGTTCTTGTCGACAAAGGACTTTCGGAAGTACTTGAGCCTGGCGTGAACGGCGAATATGCGGCGAATAACGCCACCGCCATGGCGCGCGTCATTGGCGAACTACTCGCCGACCCTAAAAAACGCGAAGCATATGGCAAAGAAAGCCAAAAACTTGCACGTCGTTTTACCGAAAAACGTCAAGTAAGAAAACTTGCCGATCTCTATGAGCAAATCATAGAAGCTAGAAACACTTAACAACATACTATACATATATGATTGCAGACATTTCTATATCCGAAAAAAGTTTCGGTCCTAAGACGCTCATGACGAACGTCCATTTTGCAGTGGATGATGGCGAGAAAGTTGGCGTTATTGGTCGCAATGGCGTTGGCAAATCGACACTTTTTGGTATTCTTACCGGAGCCGACAAAGACTATACTGGCGAGATTATTTACCGCAGAGGAACGGTGGTTGTTGCCACCGCTCAGGAGCACCACGATCTGGCCGATACGACAGTCTTACAGTATGTATTATCGGGACTGCCCGAATATAAAGACCTCAGCCATATTATCGAAACCTACCCGTTAACAATGGGTGATGACATGCGAAAAATTACTCAGTATACCGAGGCGCTGCAGCGGTTTGATGATAAGGGTTTTTACCAAATTGAAGAACAAATTGAACGCGAGCTGATTGCGTTTCAACTTCCTGATGTTGCTCACCGCCCTTTCTCTTCTCTTTCGGGCGGTCAAAAACGGTTAGTTGAAGTAGTAAAAGTCATGCATTCCGATGCTCATTTAGCGCTTGTCGACGAGCCCACTAACCACATGGACTACGTGGCAAAAGCGCAGTTTATCGACTGGATGCGCGATGCGCGTGAAGCAATGCTGGTTATTACGCACGACCGCGACGTTTTAAAGCAGGTTGACCGCATTATCGAGCTTAAAGATGGCGGCAGCCAAAGTTACAAAGGTAATTATGACGCGTATCTAAAGCAAAATGCTGTTTCAACCGGTTCGCAAATGACTGAGTTCGAGCAAATTGAACGTCGTATTGCCAATCTGAAAACGAAAGTTATCCAGTTTCGTCGTCTCAAAGAAAAATCGCGTGACCCGGATACCATTAAGCAGTTTAAGCGTCGTGAAAATGAGGCCCAACGCGAACTCGAAACGTTGCAGGCCATTGAAAAACCAACTTTTTGGATAGACAAGCAATCGGCCGAACAGCTTGATTACAAAACCGCCGCTCGTTACGACAAGTTTAAGGCAAAGAATATTCGCATGAAGCTAAAAAACGAAGAAAGTCGTAGCAAGCACGTGTTGGTTGAGGCAAAAAATCTCAGCCTTGGCTACGAAACGCCGCTTTTTACTAATGTTGCACTTGATCTTCGCGAGGGTGAGGCTATTGAGCTGCGCGGTCGCAATGGTGCTGGTAAAACCACTGTTATTAAGGCTATTCTGGCTAAAGCGAATAACGAACCGTTAGCGGCGCAGCAGTTTGACGGAGAGATAAACCTTGACGGCCATATGCGCATTGGTGTTTACGAGCAAGAAGTCTCGCCTAAGTACTTTAATCTTACGCTACACGATGCAATTGAGAAAATGTATCTCGATCGTGGCTTGTTGATAACGACGACGAAAATTCGCGGGCTTTTAAACGACTATTTATTTACCGAGTCTGATGGCATGGTTCCACTATCCCGACTAAGTGGTGGCCAAAAAGCACGTTTTCAAATTATTGCCATGCTCGCGAATAATCCGCAGCTGCTTATTTTGGATGAACCGACCAACCACCTCGATTTGCCAAGTATCGAAGAGCTAGAAACCGCGCTCTCTAAATATACCGGTGCTATTCTTTACGTTAGCCACGACGGCTATTTTCGCGATGCGATTGGCGGAGGCGTTGTTAACGTAGGGCTATAGCTCGCACCCCTATGCTATACTAACGTTGGCCACTCTACCCCCTACCCTTGCAGAGGGAAAATGTCCAAAAAGAGAAACCCCTCGCCAATCGTTGAGATTGCGACGAGTGAGCTCAAAAAGCAGTGGCGCCTCAGCGCTTTGGTGCTTGTCGCATGTATCGTTAGTTCGGTGGTGATGTTCTGCTTCGTGCCGTTCATCATGTCGCGCTACTTCGAACAGCTGGGAAGCAAGACGCCCGACCAGCATGTACTGGTGCAGACCGCATGGTATTTGGCGGGCGCAACCGTTGTGCATGGACTGTGCACCTTCGGAAAGTTCCGGTGGCGGCGTCAGTTGACATACATTGGTCGTCACAATCTGTCGGCTCGTGTGTCGAATGCCATTTCAAGTGCCAATGCCGACAGCGTCCTCACGCGGGCACAGCCAAAGGAGGAGGCGCAGCGACTACAAGACGCGTGGTTGACGCAGCTGCATGCAACAACGGAACAGACGCTGCCGTTTGTTCTTGGTACAACCAGTTTTGTTGCACTGGCGGTCATCCAGACACCTCTGCTCCTCATTCTGGTGGTGCCGTTTGTGACGGTGGCAACGATCATCGCTTCTGTTTCGGCGCAAAAGTTCATGAGCTACGAAAAGCGGCTTAGTGAGCAATATAAGCGCGAAAATCAAGCGTTTAGCGCTATGATCGAAGTCGTATCGATGAAGTGGTTGGTGGATCGTCTGGCCGCGCTGCGAAATAAAGCCTCTTTGGGATGGTCGGACGTCTTCCGTCGTCAGGCTAAGGCGAACGCAGGTTTGCAGGCGTTGCTTTTGACGCTTGGCATGGCGCTGCATCTGTGTACGGTCGTCTTTGGTCCCATGCTCGTCTCGTCGGGTGTGTTTACGGCCGGTCAAGCAATTATGCTGACACTGCTCGGCTCGATGCTGGGTGAGCGTTTTACGATGATTACCTTCAGTATTCATAACGCCATGCAGTCGTTTGAGCAGGGTGCGGTAATCTCGGCGTACATTCGGGATGTTGAGCAGCAAGCTCCAAAGCCGAAGGTGAGCGCTGCCTTGCCAATGGTATACGAGTTGCGCGGCGCACAGGGCGTTTACGGTGATCGCCGTGTCGCTTTGCCAAATGTCAGGTTGACGCCTGGTATTACCGTCGTACGCGGTCCAAGCGGATGCGGTAAGTCGACGCTGCTTAACGTGCTTGGGCAAAGCACGCCATATGTCGGCCGAATCGTCGTCGCTCGAAGCGAACTGCGGAATGTCGATGTTTCTGCGCGCGTTGTCAATGGCGCGCAGTCGTTTGGCGAGGTGAGCTTGTCGGTAGCGGATCTTTTCGGGGATAACCTGGACGAGAAGCTGCTTGTTCTCGCGCTGGAATGTGCGGCGTTTCCCGAGCTTAGCCTGGAAGCAAACCTTCAGGAGCTAAGCGGAGGTCAGCGACGTCGAGCAATCCTTGCCGCCATCATTTACGAAGCGTTGGTGAGGGCGAGTGATGGAGTACTTCTGATCGATGAGCCAACCAACGATCTTGGGCGGCCGGAAATCAAGCGAGTACTTCGTGGCTTCAGAACTGTGCGGGAGCTGTGTCCGTGGCTGGTGATCGTCATTACGACGCACGAGCCGAAGTTCAGTAAAATCGCCAATCGACAGATCACCTATTTGTCGAACGGCACCTTCCGCGTTATGGACGTCACCCGTTCGTAACGCAAAAAAGCCCGTCGGTACACCTCTCCGACGGGCTAAATTAATAAACAAACTGCCTATGCGGTGGGCGCTAGAGCTTTCGTCTTAAGTGTATCGTCAATCTTACGACGGTCAAACCCGAGGATTATCTCTCCGTCAATGTCCGTTACAGGGACGCCTCGAAAATCGCCGTTAATTTTTGCCATTAACTCTTCGTAGGCGTCTTTATCTTGTTCGACATTCTTCTCGGTGTAGGCATAGCCAAGTTTATCGAGATACTGCTTTTCGGTTTTGCAAAACGCACACCAATCGGCACTATAAATAATAATTTTCTCGTCTTGTTTTTCATTCATTTTTCGTGTCTCCCTCCCTTTTATTGTACAGCAACGAAAATATTTATCCACCGCTCTAACATAAGTGGTATAGTAGTTGTATGAAGATTACGCGCACGCAGCGAGGGTTTGCTTTGCCGACGGTTCTTATTTCGTCGGTCATTATGCTGATGGTACTTCTTTCGGCGGCAACGGCAAGCTCAAGCATCCGAACGGCGCTTAATAGCCAATATTATGGTCAGTTAGCGCGAGAAGCTGCCGAAGCGGGGTTGGCTCGTGCCACCGACTGTCTATCGGGAAACGGATATGTCGCCCAATGGTCAACATCAAATCCACTGCGACCAAACACGCCATGCAGTGGCGGCGGTGCCTGTACGAGCGGCACGAACTGTTACATTGTTAGTAACGGTGCTATCCGTACGACATTTCAGGTTGACGAACCGCTCGATCAAAGTGTTTCGCAGTTGGTGAGCGCGACGGGCCGCGTCGACTTGGTGCGTAAATCGGACGGAAGCGTTTGGCGGTCGTTTTCTGAAACGGTGAATGCGCGGGTGGGCATTGAAATCAATCTTAATGCCGTTTCATTCGGCTATTTGAACTATAGCGGTACGGGTGAAGCCTACTTTTTGACGATTGCCGAAGATGGCACGCTAAAAGCGGCAGGCGGCAACCGTTTCGGCCAGCTTGGTAACGGTACGGTAGCAAACGCACCTACGCCCACCAAATTTAACCTACCAGCCGGACGAAAGCCGGTGTCCGTGTTTACTAACTTTCAATCAAACGGTAACTCGGTGTTTGTTGTTACCGACGGCGGATATGTCTATGGTGCTGGCCTTAACAGTAATGGACAATTGGGCGACGGCACAAAAACCAACCGCACTTCTCCGGTGCAAATGAATCTTCCCGCTGGTAAAACTGCATCGACGGTGGGTATATCTGGTCAATCAACATTCGTTATTACGACACAGGGAGACGTGTATTCTGTGGGGGCTTGTAGCTACGGGCAACTAGGGACTAACTACACCATTACGGGATGTAGCGATGCGACGACTCCTGCACGGGTGGCTCTCCCTGCTGTTTCGAGTGATCCAAATACCATACCGACATCAAACATTGCTATCGACCGCTACAGTGTCTTTTTGCGCATGCAAGGCGGACGCGTGTACGCATGGGGTGCAAACGATTTTGGACAGTACGGTCAAGGGAATACCACAAGTTCATCAGTCCCGGTGAAAATGTGGTCGTATGGTGACGCTGGTAAGCCGAAAGCCGTACAAGTGGCGACGGACGGTCTTGCGACGTGGGTGCTCGACTCGAACGGCGAAGTTTACGGTTCTGGATGGAACGGCTTTGGCCAGGTTGCCAATACGAGCGAACAGTATATTTATAGTCGTACCAAGCTTGAACTTCCCGATACAACGGCAAAAATTACTAAAATTGCTACCGACCAATACTCGCTGCTTGCACTTACCGACAAAGGAGATGTTTATGGTGTAGGTAACAATGGTGACGGTCAGCTTGGTAACGGCACGACCACCGATTCGATACTTGTTCCCACTAAACTCATTCTTCCGTCTGGCGTGAAAGCTGTCGACGTGTTTAACACCTCTTCGGGTGGTTATACTTCTTCTTATAACAATACGTTTGTTATTGGTGATAATGGAAAAGTATATGGCACGGGCAGTAATGCTTTTGGGCAACTGGGTATTGGTAATACGTCCAACAGGTCGATACCTGCTGCTATGCAAGTAATCGATGGAGCGAACATTCGAGCTGAGCAAGTTATATCTGGTTTTGGAACAACGGTTATTTTAGGCTCGAATCAAAAAATCTACACCGTTGGTAATAATAGCAACGGACAGCTGGGCGACGGTACAACGAATGCAAGTTCAGTTCCTAAGGCTCATAGGTATACCAACATCCTCCCGGTTACCAGTTTTTAACTGCTGGTAAGGTGCCAGCCTCCACAGTGAACGCACATGTAGGCGCGGAGAGTGAGCCCGTCGTTAAGGTTCATGCTCATTTTTGCTGCGTTTTCTGCTTCTTGACGCGTTCTAAAACGTCTCTTTGACGAGCAAACGGCTGGTTTACTGAGAAAAGGCTGATTTTTATTACGATTTTTCCGTGGCATATCTAGTCAAAAAGGTCTTCTACTGTTATAGTATATAAGTACATGAGTACATCACCAAATCATCGTGATGAGCCCCCAGTACCGCCGAAGCAACAATCGACGGTTATTTTAATGGTTGCAACAATCGGCGATACGACATGGCGCATGTTTGTGCCAACGATCAGCCTAACGGTGGTTGGTTTGCTGCTTGACAAAACGTGGCAAACAACTCCTTGGTTTTTAATAACCGGTATCGTAACTGGCTCGCTCCTTGCTTTTTGGCTGGTGCGCTCTCAAATGAAAAAGGTACTATAACATATAATGATAAATTCCCTTACTATCTTTGCAGCATCTCCTCACGTCTCAATTGCGGCTGACGAAATTTTTACTATTGCTGGCATATCAATAACCAATTCAATTTTACTTGGCATCCTTGGCTATATTGTGCTGATTGGTGTTTTGCTACGTGCTGTATATGTCGTCAAGCGCGGCAAAAAACGCAACTTTTTCGATAAACTTGTTTTATGGGGTTATGAAGTGCTCTACGAAACGGTAGTAAATATAGTTGGCAACAAAAAAATAGCACGTACACTTGCCCCGCTTCCCATTACGCTTTTCTTCTTTATTATCACTCAGTACTACATGGGGATTTTGCCGTTTGTTGGTCCGGTGACATTGCACGATATACCTCTCTTTCGGGGATTCATGGCCGATCTTAATATGACATTTGGGCTCGCCATTGTTACCCTCATTACGGCGCAAATCTATGCCATTAAAGTTCATGGCTTTTTTGGAAATGCTGGTCGCTATCTTCGCAACCCGCTTAAAGATCCTGCGGGGGCATTCGAAGGCATTCTTGAGATTATTGCTGAGTTTTCGCGAACCGTCGCGCTGAGTCTTCGTTTATTCGGTAACGTGTTTGCCGGCGAAGTGCTGCTTATTATGGTCGCCTTCCTCACTCAGTACGTGGCCACTGTTGCGCTTGTGCCGTTTTACCTGTTCGAATTATTCATCGGTGGTATTCAGGCGTATATTTTCTTCATGCTTACCACTGTGTTTATCGCTATTGGTCTCGTGTCCCATAATCACGATGACTCCGAGGAGTCCCCGAAATCCGCTCATTCTTCTGCTGACCACGCCCAACCGGCCGTAGCCAGAGAATGATATAATTTAAGTATAAACTAAGGAGAAATAACAAAATGGAAGAACTCGCATTCGGTTTGACTTACGCAATCCCAGCTGCATTTGCTGCTCTTGGTGCTGGTCTTGTTGGTAAGGGTGCTATGAACGCTCTTGGTCGCAACCCAGAAAAAGTTAGCGACATTCGTACACTTATGATTCTCGGTATCTCATTTATTGACGCCCTTGCAATCATCGGTATCATTGTTGCAATCATTGCCAAGTCTATTTAATAGGTTACTTTCCCCATGGAATATCTATTAACTAACTTTGCATCTGCAGAAGCCGAAACGGGCGGTAGCTTTTTTGAGGTGCTTGGCATTGATTGGCAGCTACTCGTCATTCAGACGCTTGCCTTTTTAGTGCTGCTTGTCTTTTTGGCGAAGGTGGTGTATCCACCGTTGACTCGTATGCTCGAGAAACGTGAAGAAGACATCGAAGCTAGCGTTAAAGCAGCTGCCGAGGCCGAGAAAAAAGCCGATGCTGCCAAAGAAGAGGTTGAAAAACTTCTGAAGACGGCTCGAGATGAGGCTAAAGAGATTGTCGCGACCGCCAAAGAAGAGGCGACGGCATCGCTTGAAGCGGCTGATGCACGTGCGAAGGATCGTGCGGAGCGTATTGTTGCTGACGCGCAGCAACAGATTGAAAAAGACGTTCTCGCCGCTAAAAAGGCTATCCATAACGAAACGCTTGATCTAGTTGCTCTTGCAACTGAAAAAGTTGTCGGCAAGACTGTCTCGGCTGGTGTTGATGAGAAAATCATCGCTTCTGCCGTTAAGGAGGCTAAGTAAGGTATGATTCGCTTGTCTCGTCGAAAGATTGCCGACTATGCAGCAGATCGCCTGCAAAAAGGCGACAATAAGCAAAAAGTGCTTCGCGAAATTGCGGCATATCTTTGCGATACCGGTCGGCAAAATGAGGCCGAGCTGCTTGTGCGAGACATCGAGTCTGCGCTTGCCGAACGCGGTATTATCGTGGCCGATGCTACCAGCGCGCATCCACTCACCGAGCCTATGAAAAAGAGCATTGCCGCTCTTCTTGGCGCAAAGCACATTCAGCTTCGTGAAACCGTTGACCCTGAAGTGCTTGGTGGTGTACGTATTGTCGCGGCAGGTCGCCGTTTCGACGGAACATTGCGCCGTAAACTAACGCTTTTAAAAGCAAAACAATTATAAGAAGAGGAAAACATGTCAGATATTGCAGTAGCAGAACTGTCAAAAGAACTCCGCGCGGCGATTGCAGGCCTTGAGGTATCTGAAGGCCTCGAAAAAGTCGGTATCGTTACTCGCGTCGGTGATGGTGTAGCCTGGATTCATGGTCTTCGGACTGCCGGTTACTCCGAAGTTCTTGAAATCGAAACCGAGAGCGGCATTGTTGAAGCGTTTGCTCTTAACCTTATGGAAGATGAGGTTGGTGCGGTGCTTCTTGGAAGTGACGCCGGCGTCAGTGCTGGCGACTCTGTGCGGCTAAAAGGCCAGGTACTTGAGGTGCCGGTGGGCCCAGAGCTTCTTGGCCGCGTTGTCGACCCGCTTGGTCGTCCGCTTGATGGTGGTCCCGCTATAAAAACGAAACAAACCGGCCTTGTTGAGCGTGAGGCTATCGGTGTTATGGGTCGCAAGCCGGTGCACGAGCCACTTATGACGGGTATCGTCGCCATTGATACCATGTTCCCTATTGGCCGTGGTCAGCGTGAGCTTATTATTGGCGACCGCCAAACGGGTAAAACAGCCATCGCCATTGACACTATGATTAACCAAGCACGTCAAAAAACTGGCGTGGTGAACATTTATGTCGCTATTGGTCAAAAGCTTTCTAAAATTGCTCGCCTTGTCGAGCGTCTCAAACAAGAAGGTGTTATGGAGCAGACCATCATTGTGGCAACCAGTCCTAATGATCCGGCTTCCCTTCTTTACCTCGCGCCATACTCCGGTACGGCAATGGGAGAATACTTCCGCGACAACAAAGAGCACGCTCTTATGGTGTACGACGACCTTACAAAGCACGCCGTTGCCTACCGCCAAATGTCGCTGCTCCTCCGTCGCCCACCGGGACGCGAGGCGTTTCCTGGAGATGTCTTCTATCTTCACTCTCGCCTGCTTGAACGGTCGGCTAAGCTTTCAGATGCACTTGGTGCCGGGAGTCTTACGGCGCTTCCAATCATCGAAACTCAGGCCGGTGACATCTCAGCCTATATTCCAACCAATGTCATCTCAATTACCGATGGCCAGATTTTCATGGAAACCGACCTCTTCTACCAGGGTATTCGCCCAGCAATTTCGGCCGGTCTTTCGGTGAGCCGTGTTGGTGGTAACGCACAAACCAAAGCGGTAAAAAGCGTTAGCGGACACCTTAAGCTCGGTCTTAGCCAGTTCCGTGAGCTTGCCAGCTTTGCTCAGTTTGGCAGCGACCTCGACGACGCTACAAAAGCTCAAATCGACCGTGGGCAGCGCCTTACCGAGCTGCTAAAGCAGCCTCAGTATCAGCCTATGGGCGTATGGGAGCAAGTTGCTAGTCTGTACGCTGTCAATGAGTCGACTTTTGACACCGTTCCTGTTGCTAAAATTAAAGACGCGCAAATTGCCCTTCTTACTAAGTTATGGACCGATCATAAAGCCGAAATGAAAAAGCTTAACAGCGGTGATAAGCCAGATGAAGCTGTTATGGCAACTATTAAAAAGGTTGCTACTTCGGTTGCGAAAGGTTTTAAGGAGTAGCCCGTGGCTTCGACGCGTCAACTAAAGCAGCGTATTCGCTCGGTAGGAAATACGAAGCAGATTACTAAGGCTATGCAGCTGGTGGCGGCAAGCAAGATGCGCCGCGCTCAGGAGGCTGATAAAGCCTCAGCTCCGTATACGCGTTCTGCTAACGAATTGCTTACCTACCTCGCAAGCCAGGGCGCAACCGATGGTCACCCACTTTTTGCGGTACGATCCATCAAGCGCCGCCTGCTTATTGTTATTGCTGCCGATAAAGGGCTTGCCGGTGCGTATAACACAAACGTCCTAAAGCAGTATGTGCGCGAGTTGAAGTCGGATGACGACGCTGGTGTTAAAAACACTACCATTGCAGTGGGTCGTCGAGCGGCACAGTTCGCTACTCGCTTGAAGGATACTGATATTACCGGAATCTATGAAGATGTCCCCGACCAACCGAGCGGCAGTATGTTGCGCGCCGTTCTTGACACAGCCCGTCAGCAGTTTATTGACGGTGAGGTTGATGCTGTCGATGTCGTTTACACGCGTTTTATCAGTAGTCTTTCTCAGCAGGTTGAAACAATGCGCGTTTTGCCAGCCGGATTTGAAGCGACGGCAGTGTCTAAAAGTGTGCAAGATGCCAAATTTGAGCCAAACGTGGCGACGGTGCTTAATAGCGCCGCCTACCGTCTCGTTGAAGCGCAAATTTTCCAGGCACTTTTAGACGCACGCGCCAGCGAGCACAGTATGCGCATGGTTGCCATGAAAAGCGCAACCGATAACGCATCCGACTTGGTAGACGATTTAACACTCGAGATGAACAAGCAGCGCCAGAGTGCAATTACACAGGAGCTTGCCGAAATTTCGGGTGGCGTTGAGGCGATGAATTAGGATTTTAAGGAGAAAATGATGAGTAAAGAACAGTCAGTTGGTCACATTACCCAAGTTGTGGGTGTGGTGATCGACGTCGAATTCAAAGACAAAAAGCTGCCTGCCATCTACGATGCGCTTCATGTAAAACGTGGCGATGACGTTGTGACGCTTGAGGTAGCCCAGCACCTTGACGAGCACACCGTTCGTACAATTGCCCTTGCGGGCACCGATGGCTTAAAGCGTGGTGACAGCGTGACCGCTACGGGAGCGCCAATTAGCGTTCCTGTTGGCGCGCAAACCCAAGGTCGTATGTTTAACGTCGTTGGCGAGCCTATCGATGGTGGCAAGCCAGTTACTGGTAAAAAAGCCCCCATTCACCGCGAACCACCTGCGCTTGTCGACCAATCGAACAAGGCCGAAGTGCTTGAAACCGGTATCAAGGTTATCGACCTTATTGCGCCACTTGCCAAAGGTGGCAAGGCTGGTTTGTTTGCTGGTGCCGGTGTTGGTAAAACCGTGCTTATTCAGGAGCTGATCTTTAACATTGGTAAATTCCACTCGGGTAGTTCGGTGTTTGCCGGTGTTGGTGAGCGTACTCGTGAAGGTTACGACCTCTACGAAGAAATGAAAGATGCAGGTGTCTACGATAAAACCAGCCTGGTCTTTGGACAAATGAACGAACCGCCAGGAGCTCGTCTTCGCGTGGCGCTTTCCGGTCTTACTATGGCCGAAGAATTCCGTGACGAAGGCAAAGACGTGCTGATGTTTATCGATAACATCTTCCGTTTCACTCAGGCCGGTGCCGAGGTTTCAGCCCTGCTTGGCCGCCTGCCAAGCGCTGTGGGTTATCAGCCTAACCTACAACAGGAGATGGGTGCCTTGCAGGAGCGTATTACGAGTACTAAAAAAGGCTCGATCACCTCTGTGCAGGCGGTTTACGTGCCTGCGGACGACTTTACCGACCCTGCTCCAGCAACGACGTTTGCCCACCTTGACGCCACTATCGTAATGAACCGTGCACTTACCGAAATTGGTATTTACCCGGCTGTTGACGTGCTCGATTCGTCATCGAACAACCTTGACCCAGAGGTTGTCGGCGAAGAGCACTACCAGGTTGCCCGCGAAGCGCAGCGTGTCTTGCAGCAATACAAAGAGTTGCAAGATATCATTGCCATTTTGGGTATGGAAGAGCTTTCCGACGACCAAAAGCAAATTGTTAACCGCGCCCGACGGCTGCAGCGCTTCTTTGCACAGCCATTCCACGTGGCCGAACAATTTACCGGCAACCCTGGTGTCTACATTAAGCTTGAAGATACTATTCGCGATACGAAAGATATTCTTGCCGGCAAATACGACAGCAAGCCTGAAAGCTGGTTCTATATGGCAAAGGGCCCACTTTACGAAAAGAAAGATTAATCACTTTCTTTCTCTGTAAAAAGACGATCGAAAGAGGTCGTCTTTTTATATATTGCATTATATGACAAAATATGCTATAATAAAAAATTGAATGTCATCACGCACTGCGTGAAAGGTATGAAGATGACTGGTTTATACAGAATTCGTCGCATGTGGGCGCTGTTTTGTATGGCGCGACGAGTTCGTCAAAGGGTTGGCTTTTGGAGGTCGATACCTCCGCAAATTTTGCCGGTGGGCATGATTTGCCTCGAAAGCCACAAGGGCAGCGACCAGCTGTTCTTATCTCACTGTGGCATGCTAGTGGGTGGTGCCGGCCTGGTGTACGCTTTTTGGCGTCGTTGGGCCGATAATGAGAATGGTTTTCGGACGGCATCCGCAAGCCTTCTCGTTTTTACGTACATGGTACTGACGCTGTACAGTGTTGGCATCATTACGGTTACATAGGTTGGAGCGAAGTACGTTTCGAGCCTATGGCCGCAGCGGGTGTCACGGACATTCGCTGCGGCTTTTTCGCTTTTTAAAGGGTTTTCTGCTATGATATATATGTATGAAATTAGAACTTATTACCCTACTCGGCATAAAAGTCGACCAAGATGTTTACGAAGTTATCCTGCCGACGGCCGCTGGCGAAATCTCCGTCTTTCCTAGCCACGAACCGCTTGTAACAGTTGCTGTTCCGGGTGTTATTGCCGTACGCTACAACAAAACAGATACGAACGATCAGCTTGATTATTTTGCAATTAGCGGAGGCGTTATCGAAATTTCTCAAACGAACGTCCGCGTTCTTGTCGATGAAGCCGACCATGGCGATGATATTATCGAAGCCGAAAGCAAGGCTGCGCTTGAGCGTGCTATTGAAATGCGCGATAATGCAACCAACCAAGTTGAACTTGAAAAAGCTCACCAGCTCGTTGACCGTCATGCTGTCAGACTGAAGGTTGCCGATCTCCGACGCCGTCGTCGACGTGGCTAAAAAATATTTTTGTTGTATAATAGGTGAGGCCTATGGCTATCCATTCATGAAGGAGAAGTATGAACACCCTTTACGCATCAGCCGACGTGCAGTCGTTCGTTCTTGCGCGACTCAGCAATTTTAACCTCGGCAACCCTGGGGGTATCCCGTCCTCCCTTGCCGACGCGACCGATAATGAACTTGCCGATTACGCAGCGCGGTTTTTTGCTGCCGTTGTGCCTGTGGACGACGTCGTGCATTACCGCTGTATTGATGGCCGTCGGTGCTTGCATAACGGAGACGGAACGACGCCTGCTGTTCGTCTCGGCCATCTTGGCGGAACGTTGACGCTTCCGGCTGTGGCTATGACAGGCGACGCTCCGCTGGTGTCGACTATCGACACGACGCAAGACGGCTGCGAAGACCGCATCATGACCGCCATTGAGACGAAACTTCAACTTGAGCGTTCAGCGCACACTGGTGGCTGCGGCGGCGCTAACGGGTTGATCGATGATTACCAGGCAATGCATGGTAACCCCGCTGTCGTTACGGTTGCCGGCGCAATCATGAATCATGAGGCGCTCGCGACGTTTACGAAAATTCCTTACTTCGAAACTGTTGGCGGCGAAGTTCGTCGAAACGCGGGCAAAACCGTTGATTGGCTTAACCGCCGTGGTTGGCAGGGTGCCGCTCAGGTACATCGGGCTGAAGAGATTTCACCAGCCGGCGTTGAAGTGCTTGACGCCGATAAAGCCAAGCCGTTCAATGGACATGAAGAACCTGCCATTGTCATGGTTTACTCGCGGAGTGGTATGAATACCCTATCGACCGATAGTATCGGTTCACTGGGCATGGGGCGGCCATTTATCGCCAGCCTTAACGCATCCGAGCACATCGCGAGGCAACTTGCGGCAGCTGGCGATGATGGCAGTATTAGTCGTCTCATGACGGCAGACGTCGCCAACTGCGTGGCTGCCGGCAGCCGTTTGGCAAGCCCGGAGACGCCGGTTTTCTTGACGATTATCCCGTAGTCGGCAGACGCTTCATGGATGCCCGCCCGGTTTTTCCGGGCGGGTTTTTCTATTCAGAGAGCAATCGTCGAACTTCGTCTGTGCTTTTAGTGTGCATTAATTTTTCGCGCAGTTCGCTGGCTCCCGAAAAATCGCGTATATATATCTTAAAAAACCGTTTCAGCGGTTCAAACCGTCGTGGCTCTAGCTCGGTAGAGTATTTGTCGAACAGATCGAGATGCAATTGCAGAAGCTCAAGTAGTTGTTCTTTAGAATGGCTGCCGGGTGCTGCTTCAAACGCAAACGGATTTGTAAAAATACCACGGCCAATCATAATGCCATCAACGCCGTATTCTCGCACTAACTCTTCGCCGTGTTGACGGTTGCGAATGTCGCCATTAATGGTAAGAAGCGTTTGCGGTGCTATTTCGTCGCGAAGTTTTTTAATTTCGCTAATCATTTCGTAATGTGCCGGTACCTTGCTCATTTCTTTGCGGGTACGAAGATGAATGGTAAGATTAACGACATTCTGCTTGAAAAGATGTGTGAGCCATTCGCGCCATTCATCGGTAAAACTGTAGCCGAGACGCGTCTTAACGCTAACAGGTAAACCACCTTTTTTGGCTGATGCAATAAGCTCGGCTGCAAGTTCGGGCGTGCGGATAAGCCCGCTCCCGCCGCCGCTTTTAACAACTGCTTTATCTGGGCAGCCCATATTAATATCGATACCTTTGTAGCCCATTTCAGCCAAGCCTTTCGCCATCTGTTCAAATTCGGTGGGTACCTTCCCCCAAATTTGCGCCACCATTGGGTGCTCATCTGGGGTAAACGCTAATCGGCCACGAGTAGAGTGAACACCCTTGGGGCTACAGTAGCTGCTGGCATTCGTAAACTCGGTAAAAAAGATGTCGGGGCGTGCGGCGTTGGCAACGACATGGCGAAAAACCACGTCGGTTACTGCCTCCATAGGAGCCAGTATAAAAAACGGACGTGGTAAATCGTTCCAAAAATTGTTCATTTGTTGCACCTCGCAATTCCCATAATATCGCATTATGAAGATTGTGAGATGGACAGGAATGTGACGCAAATCCTGATTACATCACCTCCGTTGTGAGGTGACGCCATCTCTCGAACAGTGTTAGCGGCAGAGGGGGCAGGTGCCGGCCTTGGTATTGCCGGTGCCACGCCATACGCCTGCCGTGACGTCCTTATCGGAGCAGTCGCGACAGCCTTTCGCGTTGCGGGGCTGGTGCTTGCACCCCTGGCATACGCGGGATCCCCTGCATTCGCAGTTGCTCTTCGACATGCACAGCATGGTACGCAGCAGCTGAAACAGCATGAACATGACGATGGGCATTGAGCCCTCCTTCAAGTCGATAGTCGGAAAAAGAGAGTGGATGGGGTTGCCCGAATAGGGCTGGCACCGTCGGGGGAGGTCGAAGCCACCCCATCCACTCAGTGAGGACGGCGGGGATCGAACCCACAACGATGACACCTTCAAGCAAGAGCGAGGGGGCTTGAAAAATGTCACGCTCTACCGTTTGAGCTACGCCCTCTGGGTGTGGATTTTGCATTATTCCTGTCAAGCTACTCTTCCGGAGCATGGCTCAACGGGAGTATGAAATAATTATACACGGAACTTACTATATAGTCAATGTTTGCCCCTGTTATACAAGAAACCGGCCGCTAAAAAGCGACCGGCATAGGGTGCAAGTGAAGCAAAGAGGTCTACGAGGCTGCCTCACTATGCTCATCTATTTTAGCAAAAAAACACCCCCTACGCAATAGGTGTGTAGGTACTTTTACAACTCCAATAAATCTGTCTCGAACGCTACAATTCCCGCAAGTGTCGGCGAGTAGTGACGAGTATCTGGAATATCCAGTGATGTTATTTTACTATACACTATTTCAATAAGACGTGCAAATTGTTCCAGTTCTTCTCTGTCAAAGTGGGTGGTGAGCGTCATGAACTCGCCTGCTTTGGTGGGTTGTACAAATGCAATTGCACTTTCTTCTATTTTATAGCGGCTAAAATCGCGTGAATGTTGTACGAGGAGCGAATAGAACATAAGCTGCTGCCTGTAGTGGTGGAGCTTAATTTTTTCATAGTCGGAACTACCCTTCCATGACAATATTGGTTTGCCGGTTTTGTAATCGGTAATTGAAAGTGAATTTTCATGGAACGATACGAGGTCGAGTGAGCCGGTAAGTGTAGCGGCGCCTATGGTAACCGCTTGGTTTTTGAAGTCGAGTTCTACCTTTTGCTGGCGCGTAAAGGTTGGCCTGGCATGGTCAAGAAACGCTGGTAGAGTATCTTTGCCTTTTTGCAGCATGGCCTCAAAATCAAGCGGTGATAAATGGGAGTGACGGAGCTGTGTTTCAAATTCTTCAAGCAGTGACGTCGTATCGCGATGCTCACCTTTGGAAATATAGTGCGCGTGAGCCCGCTGCAGCGTGGTATGAACGGCGGTGCCATAGCTGGCCTCGGCCGACATGGCCTGGGGGAATCGCAATAAATTATGTATCAAAAACGCTTCAGGGCCACCGCGTGAAACGTTAAGAAAGGCGTTTAAATGTGTGGCGCTTAACTTGTATCTTGCCAGCAGTGGCGCCAAAACATCACGCTTTGTTGCTTCAATGGGATGAATAACCGGCTGGTACCATGCGTTCTCGGCGAGCTTTACTGGAGCCGCATCATCGGTTTTTCCTCGTTTCCACTGCCAACCGGCGGCTATAGTAAAGCTTGCTGGCAGCAGGCTCTTGCTGCTGTCGTCTTTTTCGGCACAATGAATAACCAGCTGCCGTTTTGCCCTTGTCATAGCGACAAAAAACAGTCGTAAACGCTCGTCATAACTGTCGCCGGCAGGAGCAAACTGCAAATTTTCAGGGTAGCTGATAAACCGCGATCGTGAACGTACTTTTTCTCCCCACGCCGTATCAACGGCTCCAATAACATGGACGATATCGAATTCGAGCCCCTTCGATTTATGTGCGGTCATAAGATGAACGGCCCCGCCGGGTTCGATCGAGCGAATAATGCGCAGCGAAGCGTCCATAGTTTTATATTGTCTTGCAAGTAAGACAAGGTGTTTAATGGTTAACTCGTCCTCGGTTTGCTGATCGCGTAGCTTCGTGCGCAGCGTCCGTAGCGCGTCGAGATAAGTAATGTAAGTGTCGGGGGCGGTGTCAAGCTGCAATGGTGAAAAGAAATAATTGAAGAGCGGCGAAATAAAGCCCTCGCTTCCCTCTTGCGATTTGCCAATAAGCGTATCGATCATTGGCTCGAGTGGCGTATGTGGCGCTTTTGCGGCCATTTCTATAAACCATGTATGGAGCTGTTCAAATTGTGGCAGCGTTGCCATGGTGTCGAGCCACCGTGCGTGATTGTCGGATGCCGCCGTCGATAGTTTCCAGAGATGAATTGGTGGAATGTTAAACGCAGGATGGCTGAGAAGTTCGGGTAAAAGCGCGTCGGCTTGCTGAACGTGACCCTCGCTAAGAAGCGTGATAACATGAATCAAACGAAGTAAAAGACGAATGGGGTCTAGCGTAAAAACATCGTCTTGACGTTCGTACTGAACAGCAATACCGCGATCGTTAAACAGAGGTAAAAGTGCTTCAAGCTCGTGGTGACGGCGTGCCAAGACGGCAATCGAATCGGCCGGAACCCCCTCTTTAATGGCCGCCTCTATTTCATCGATTAGCTGTAATCGCTCCGAACTTTGTGATGACGCTTGAAGTAGTACTACGCTGCTTCTCTCGGCGTCCATATGAGGAGTAAGGGTTTTGTTGAGCGCTGCAATGCTTTTTTCAAGTCGGTTGCCCCCTTGGGTAATAATGGAACGAGCGTGTTCGAGAATAACAGGGGCTGAACGGTAATTATCTGTGAGCGCAATAAGCTCATATGCAGGAAATGCTGTTTGAAAGGCGTGAATATTACCAACATCGGCCCCTTGAAAGCTGTAAATTGCTTGGTCATCGTCACCCACGACCATAATGTTCGGCGCGTTATCGGGATCGTTACCGGTTAGCTGCAGTAAAATATCCATTTGAGCCAGGTTTGTGTCCTGAAATTCGTCCACCATTATATAGTGATAGCGTTCCTGCAGGTTAAAGCGCAGCTCGGGGAAAGCTTTTAGGGCGTGAAGTACGCGTAAAATCATGTCGTCGAAGTCGTAAAGCTGGGCTTTTTGCATGGCGGCAATGTAATCGTCGTAAATGTAGCTTACGGCGGCAAGCTTTTTATGCCGTATACGTGCTTTAAAAATAATAGTATCGGTTTCATCTTTATCGAGCCACTTGCTTTTCCAGGCGGTAATTGGCTTGGTGCTATCAAGCGCATCGGCCTCTTGGAGGCACGTAACAAGGCTGTCGCGCAGCACCGTTACTATAGGGGTGATTGTTGGGAGAATTTTGGTTTCGGGCAGATGTTCAAGCTGATTGACGATTTTTTCGAGTTCGGGAATAGCTTTTTTAGAAACACGACCGGAGAACACTGCTTGAAAAAACGGTTCAATCTCATTTAAAGCCGCTTCGTCCGCCGCAATAACAGCACGCAGCTCATCGCCAAGCAGACCGCTTTTTTTCAGTTCAGAAATGGCGGCTAGCGTATCTTTAATGTGGGCAAATTCGCCGTTCATTTTACTGGCAAGTAGATGATTGTGCGGTAAGGCTTCAAAAAGTGGGCGAATAACGGCAAAGCTGGATAGTTCGTCGGCAGGACGGAACTCGGCACCTCTGTAGAAAAACTCACCGTTTTGATTGATGATTTCGCTACCAAAACTGTGAAAGGTGTGAATAGCCACTTTGTAGGCATCGGCGCCAATAATTTTTGTAAGACGCTGGCGCATGGCATCGGCGCCACTTTCGGTAAAGGTGAGGCAGAGAATGTTTTCGGCCAGCGTGTCGGTTTTTTGCAATATGTTTGCCGCACGCATGCTGAGCAGTTCGGTTTTACCGGTACCCGGCCCGGCAATGACCATAAGAGGGCCGTTAATATAGTCAACGGCTTGTCTTTGAGCGGAGTTAAGGTGTGTGTAGCGTGTTTTGAAAGTCATTAGTGTAAGTATAGCATTTTGCGAGATAATTTACTTACGCATCTCCTCCTATTTTTCTTTTGTAATTTGAAAGAGCTTATTGCGTAGCGCTTAATAAATGATCATAATTCTACTGGAACGCTATCGTCGTGAGGCTCTGTCCTTTTTGTCAAAAGCGCTCTCTCGTCTGTCGCCCTTTCTGGTTCTGACTCCAGCGACAAGGACGAGCCCCGCTCCCGCAACCTCAGATAGGTTGTGTGGGGCGGGGTCTTTTCATTTATTTATATGACTTATGTTGTTAATTTAACTATATACAAACTAATCACGCGTACGTATAGTAGAAGAGGTTTGGCAAATTGCCGAGCTAGCTTACGCGAAGCGTAAGCTGGAAAGGCGCATTGGAGTCAGAACCTATGCGAGCTTCCCGCGCCATCTCCACGATGGTCGCGTCCGCTGTCATTGCGGCGGGAGCGCTTGTCGCGCTTCCCGGCAGTGCAGTAGCCGACAGTGGCGACACAGTCTCCTCTTCGGAGATCGCGTCGGCGCTGACCGGTACGGACCGCCAGAACGGTTCGTTGGTGGCAGAGCCGGTTCCGTCGAAGACGGACACCGACTCGGCCGCCGTCGTGAAGCAGGACGGCAACGTCCTCGAGGTTCCCAAGAACCCCGAGGACGGCGTTTCCCTGCAGAGCGACGGTGCACCGGAGGTTTCCATCTCCCTCCCGAATGCCGAGGCGTCTGGTGACGCCACTCGGCTGAAGGACGGGACGGTGGCCTACTCCGGCACCGACGGGTCCGCTCAGGCGGTCATCCCCACAGATGGTGGTGTGCAGATGCTCACCACCATTGCGGACAAGTCCGCCCCGACGCGCTACGACTACAAGGTCGAGGTGCCGGAGGGCGGCAAGGTCGAGCTTCTGCCCGACAACGCCGGAGCCGTCATTCTCGACGGCGAAAGCAACCCCGTCATTGTCGTCCCCGCCCCTTGGGCGAAGGATGCCAACGGCACTGCCGTGCCGACTCGGTTCGAGACGGACGGCACCACGCTAACTCAGGTGGTCGAGCACACCAGCGGGAGCTACAGCTACCCGGTGGTGGCGGATCCTGTTTTCGCGGTCGTCGCTGCGGTCGCAGGATCGATGGCAATTGGTTGCGCCCTGAACGCCTCTCAAGGCTTCGCTCAGAGCGCAATCAAGGCGGCTATCAAGCGGGGTGACTGGTACTGGAACCAGAGGCTCTGGGAAGCAGCCGAGAACTGTGCCTGGGGTGCCGTATGGGGTGCGGGTGGATGGGCTGTCGGTGCTGCGCTTCGCCAGTACATCGTCAACAGCCTGAAGCCGTACGTCTACGTGGTTCTGCGTAAGTACCTGAGGCTCTGAGCCTCTGAGGCGGTGCGGCGTGTCGTCATTCGACACACCGCACCGCCTCGAATAGAAAAACAACGGAATTATTTCATGCTAGAAAAAGTACTCGCCTCAATCATAATCTTTGTCATCGCCCTAGTCCTAGGTGCCGCTCTCAAACAGCTCAGCGGCCTTGAGTTATTCTTGTTCGCCGCCAACGCTGCGGTCGTGGCCTTTATTGCGAGCATTCTCGTAACCCGGTTCTTGAAAAGAGAGGGTTAGCTCATGATTAACTATCCAGGCTTTCAGCTCCCTCTCAGCCATCTCGGGAGGTATCCGTCTCCCGAGGGGGTATACTTAAACGTAAAGGAAAATAAATGTTTTTTATCATTACACTCATACTAATAGTGACAGGCATCCTCTTGCTTCATAACCAAAAAGTAGCTGTTGGGTATTCTGTCTTAGCGCTTGGCTGGATTCATGCAATTGTTCAGAATATTATTTCCGATCATAGCATAGAGGCAGCGTTCACTACATTATTTATAGGCTTAGCTTTCGTTTGGTTCGTGCAGTATAAGATGGAGTCTCATCGATGGGTCTTAATGGAGAAAAGTCAGTCATTAAACAGGTTAAAAGAGGTATTTAGGCTATAAGTATATGCAACAAAAGAAAAAAACACCTCACTCTGGTAAAAAACCACCCCGTACTCGCAAACAAAAAATAATACGATACTCCATAATTGCCATTATTCTCCTTTACCTCCTCAACCTCGCCACCGGTGTCGTAACCTACTCCGCCATGACAGTATGGTGCATGCGTCAACCCGTAACAGCAACGAAGTTCGGTGCTTCGTATCACTATTTTGTGCCAAAACAGGTCGGCTATGGTCCAAACATGTTTTCTGAATACTACTGCACCGAACAAGATGCACGTGACGCAGGGTTTAATCCAAGTCCATGGTCGGTAAAGTAGAGAAAACCCCGCCAAAACCTGAATCAAGCTTGTCTGTTCGTAAAATCGTATAATACTATTGCTTTTTTATTAAGTTTATGTTATTATAGATAGTGAAGTCGCACTAATGCGACCGCACCGTCACAGAAGGAGACACTGTCTCATGACCACCAACGCGCTCGTTTCCCCCGCCTTGCAGCTTGCTCGCGTGGCGCGGGACGAGCGTCAGCAGCACGAAATACTGCTTGTTGCCAGCGTTCTCATTCCCACCATGGGAATCGGCGCTGTCGTCGGCAAGATCACTGCGGTCGCAGCGTTCAAGAACTACCTGTTCCTGTCGCTCTGCAGCATGATGTTCGCCGACGTTTGCCTGCTGTTCATGGCTGGAGCCACCATCGTGGCTGCCGCCATGAAGGCGGGGCTGCGTGGTCGCGTCATTTTCGCCGCGCTTGCGGTGGGACTGGCGTTCACATACCCCGTCATGCAGTGCGTCAACGAGACGACTGGCGCGGTGTACTCGGCGTACGCCTCGACCAGCCCCATGACGGGACTGGCTCTCGACCTGCTGGTCATCGCCATCGTCAACCTGCTGCCCCCGGTCATTGTGGCCTTCGGCGCGCAGAACAAGCGAGTCATGCAGGTTTCGATGGCTTCTCTCGCAGTGGCCATCGTGTTCGCGCAGACGTTGCGCGTCACCCTGCTGTTCTTCTGACGGTCCATACCGCGCCGGCTCACCCCCGGCGCGGTACTACCGCTTTCATTCGCCCTAATAGGGGGCGTTTTTTAGTTGAAAATTTTATATCACTATACTTACAATCTGTAAAGTGGTACACTGGAACTAATGAATAACGACATCTACAGCGAGGTTGCGCTTGAGCGCGAGGTAAAAGAACGCTTCGGCGTGGCCGTTGAAATTGAACAGGTTATTCTTGCTAATGCCGACGTTAGTCGCAGTTCGCGTGCGACGGTATTTTTAACAAAAAAGAAACAATTACTGGTATTTGTTGACGGTCATGCAAAATTGCTACTGGGCGATGTGAAAAAGATAATATCACGCATGGGTCTTAAAGCCGAGCTCTACTTTCCTCCTAAAAATCAGCCCGATTATTTCGATACAGTGGCGCGCCAAAAATTTAACGAAGTGTTTCCTGGCAGAACACATGTTACGAGTGACGACCTTCTCTTTTACCGCACGCTTGCCCCCTATAAGCCAGCACTAGTGCTTATTAACGAAGTAAAAAACGGTGAGATTTACCAGTTTGATAGCGACGCTCGCGGCGAATGGCGCGCTGGCACGAAATTTGCGTACCGCCGAATAAAAACTAGTTAGTTGTGTCTGCTGGTAACCGTAGTCGTTCCCGATTGCTCTTTAATATACTTAAGCGTGTAACGCGTGCAGCCTCCCGAGAGGGACGACTGACAGCCGCTATTATTAATGCTGCTGTAGCCAATGTATGTAATGCCGTCATTTTTAGGCGGATCGGTGGTTGTGAGTGCATTCGTTGTCGCTGACGGAGTAAGAGGTAATACGAGAACACTCGGCTCAACACCAAGAAGCGCTGCCACGGTGCTGCCGGTGTTGCCGGCGTAGTTGTTAGCTACGCTTCGAACCGAGGGGTACTCGCCATTTTTATCGTAGTATTTTTCAAGTGCCTGGGTGATGGTAAAAATAGTGCTTTCGCGGACAGAATCGCGCGAATTACGTTGCACGCCGCTGTAAGTTAATGTCACTATACCGGCAATAATTACCATAACAGTAATGGCGACAAGGAGTTCGACAATCGTAAAGCCGGCGCGGGCGCGTTTCATACTTTTGAGTATACGTAGTTTAGTGACGCTTGGCAATAAGCGTAAGCAGTAATGCAGCTACTTGAGGTCAAGAATAACTAAATGCTCAATATGTGGCGTTCGGGGGAAGAAATTATAGCCGCCGTGCGCTTTTATACCGTACTTTTCGGCCAGCTTTTCAACGTCGCGTGCCTGCGTTACCGGGTTACAACTGAGGTAAATAATGCGCCGAGGTTGTTCGGTGAGAAATTTCTCTATAACGTCCTCGTGTAGGCCTGCGCGAGGAGGATCGACAATAATGCATGACTCCTTTGTAATGTAGTCGAGCGCTTTTTCGCTTGGCGCTAGCACTGCCCGTGCGCCCGTGCGCTGCAACCGCTTAATGTTCATCTCCATTTCGCGCACGGCATGTTCATTAATTTCTACCAGAGTTACATCCTCCCCGCCGATAGTAAGGCCAATGGTACCCACGCCGCTATAAAGATCGACAACTGGGGTGTCTGGAAGTATCCACTGCTTCATATCGCGCAAAGCTTGCTCGTACACAGGGAGATTAATTTGGAAAAACCCTTCGGTTGCATAGCGAAACGGCACATCAAGAACAGTATCTTGTAGCGGCGTTCGGGATGTTCTTGCAATACGGCTGGTAATAACGCTGGCCGGTGATTTTGGATTGGAGAAAATAACTTCGGCACTTACCGCATTAATTCCAACACTTCTCAGTAGTTCTTCCGCGGGAACCATATCGTCTTTAACATACAGCTGCCACGATACTCTTCCCTGTTTGTTGCAGCGAATTAGCAATGTCTTTAACATGCGACCCTCTACTTTAAGCAAGTTGAGAGTGTCAACAATATGTTGTGCGGTATCAAGAATGGCTGGATGCGCGAGGCTGGTGCCGTCAACGGGAATTTTACCATGGGTGCCGCGTCGAAAAAATGCTAAACTAAGTTTTTCGGTATCGGTGTCAAACCAAAAACTAAATTCAATTTTATTACGGTAGGCAAATTCTTTGCCGTCGCTATAAAGTGAGATGGGTTGCGGCAGAACGATATTGTGCAGCTCGAAAGCTTCTTCAATAAGGGCGGCTTTGTAATGCTGCTCGGCCTCGAACGTCATTATTTGCCACGGGCTAGTAGAGAGATGGCTATCGGGATCGCGAGGCTCTATGCGTTGATCGCTACGGGTAATAACGTCGCTCACCACGCCTTCAATCATTTTTGACTTTTTCTTTGTTACTGAGATATTGACGGTCTCGCCGGGGAGGCCTCCCCAAACGAATACTTTGCGGCCGTCAGGTGCGGTGCCGAGCGCCTGTCCACCGCCGACTATTTTTTCAAGGGTAATTGCTTCAATTTGCTTGTGCATCTCGTCGATTATAGCGCATTCTTCCCTGTAAAGCTAGGTTGCTTGAGTTTTGTGTAAGATAGGCATATACTATGTGTCAAGCAGTAGCATTTTAAAATTCGAACGGAGGGTATTATGAGTGAGTTACAAGTTGATGCAAGGCTACGTCGGGTAGATGGCGAACCGAGTCCTTGGCAACTTGAAACGCATGAAATATCCCCCGAACAAGCCATACAGGACGATGAAATGCAAGCAGCGGAGGCGTCGGGGCGTGAGATGACGCTACGCCCCGATGTTAACGAAGACGCTCGCGAGCCGCTTCACGTTAGTCAGGCTCGCCATATTGCGCGGGCTTTATTTGATCATTGGGGAGTGTCAGATGCGCTATCGGGCTCAGCCGAGCTTGTTATTAGCGAAATTCTTGCGAATGCTACGGAGCATGGTGACGGCATTGCCGAGCTGGACGTACAGTGGGCGCGAGCTAAAGTGGTGGGATCGCACGTGTTGGAGCTTCTTCGTATTGAGGTGGTAAATAAAGTAGATACAGAGCCTACTACTCCTAGGGTCGAGTCTACCCTTCCTGACGATGATGCCGAAAATGGTCGTGGCCTGCCGATTGTCGATGCCCTTACTGATGGCCGTTGGGGTCAAGAGCTCCGCCAGAGAGATGATGCTCCTGTGATGGTGACGCATGCAACGCTGCGAGAAAAAACAGAACCTTCTGTGAAGGTTGCTGCTTAATCTAAATAAATAGCCCCACTCGCAGCGGGGCTATTTACTGAATTGTATGCTTTATTATTTGCGCGAAAGAATAAAGCGGTGGGCGGCGTACCAAAGTGCGCCAACGCCGACGATGCCAAATACTGGGTTGGTTGTGCCGGTTTTAGGAAGCTCGGCTGGCATTTCTGCCTGTGCTTCTGGCGTTTTTACCTCAGGGGTTGTTTTAGGAGCTTCGGGAGTTGTTGGCACTTCAGGCGTTTCTGGCGTGGTAGGCGTTTCAGGCACGGTAACGGTGACGATTGCCGGGTTGCATCCCTTTTGAGGGTTGTCGTTTGCCGTGCTGTTACCTGTAAAGCAAGCGGTATTTTCGATAGTCTGGTTGCTGTTTGCGGTAACTTTTACGGTAAATTCTTTCGTCACCGACTTTCCTGGTTTAATCGTACCAAGATTTTGCTTAATGGTACGATTTGCCGGATTGTCAACGAGCTCAACACCCGCAGGCAGCGCATCTGTCAGCACGGTGTTGGCCATGTCGTTGTAGCCTTTACTGTCGGCGGCTCCGTCATTTTTGATAGTAATCACGTATTTCAAGATGTCGCCTGGTTTTGCCAAGATGGCACTTGCGGCCGTGTCGGCGTCGGCAAGCTGGCTGCCGGTAGTAATGTTTTGTACTTTTTTGACAATAACACCTTTAGGATGCCATGCGAGCGCATTGCCGGCGATACCAACGGTGATTATTCCAACTGCCGCAATACCAATAAGTGACTTACTTATCTTCATGATAGTTCCCTTTCGTATGGGTTAACGCCAACAACCTCCCATGGCTGTAGCTTATTCTTTAATACTATCATATTTTAGACAAAAAGTCAATGTTTAGTGCTGGTAGCTACGAAAGAAAGATTTGCTGACCCGTAAGATGTTGGGAAAGCGGTAGCGCAAGACTAAGGACGGTTTTTGCAACGTCATCAGGGCGGTGCGTTGCATTAGCTGCGACGCTATTGACAGTGATTCTGCGTCCTCGCAGCTCCCTGGCGGCACTTTTGGTGAGATTCTGGACACTAAAGTGAGCATTGGGATGAGAGGTGACATTAATTATTACTCCTCCGCTTGCTTGTTCTTTCATAAAAGGAACAGCATGACGAATGCCAAAAAGTGTACTCTGGAGGTTGGCGTGAAATGCCTGCTCAAGATCGTCGAGCGATGCGTCGTGTGCGGCTGACGGGCGTGATTTAGCTGCGATGTTTACTAGTATGTCAACCGAAGTGAAGGCATTTTGGCAGACGGAGAGCATATGCTTTACATCTTGCTCATTGGTAGTATCGGCGTGGGTGTATTCGACTAAGAGATTTTGGTTTTCGAGCTCCTCGACAATTTCGTACCCTTTTCGATCGTGCGTATCAGCTAGTAGTACGCGGGCTCCGGCTTCGGCAAGCCTAGAAGCGATAGCAATGCCCTCGGGACTTGCGCCACTGGTGACGACGGCGGTTTTTTCGTTTAATGACAACAGAGTAGATAGAGGTTGACGTGTTTTCATACTACTTTACCTCGTGGACGACACGCTGTGGGTATGGCCTCTCAACATGATGTTTGTCGAATGCCACCTTAAGACGACGTCGAAATTCGCCGGCAACATCCCATTGGTCTCCCGGCGTTACCTTGCCGAGTGCTTTAATGGTAACAGATGACTCGCCAAAGCTGTCGATGCGGAGAAACTGAATAGGTTCGATAATGCGCTTTTTCCAGTCGGTGTCGCGAGCTAATTTAGCGCCCACGTCGTTGATGGTTTCTTTAATGATATCGAGGTTTGCATCGTAACTGACGCCAATATCAACATTCACATTTGAATATTCAAAAGAGCTATTAGATACGACGGTTATCTCTCCGTTAGGGACAAAATGCAATGTGCCATCAAGATCGCGCAGGCGGGTAAGCCGAATACTCACCCCCTCTACGACGCCCGAAACACCGCCTACAGTAATAATGTCACCAATGCGAAACTGGTTTTCGGTAATAATAAAAATGCCGGCCAGCATATCTTTTATAACGCTTTGTGCGCCGAACCCAAGCACAATACCAACGAGACCGGCCCCTGTAAGCAGTGCACCAATATTGACACTAAGGATTGCTAAAATCCAGAACACGGTAATTATCCAGATAATTACCGCACTGAAGGTGCCAAAAATAGATTCGAGTGTTCGCCGCCGCTGGTATTCTTCGTGAGTGTTTTTATAGTGGTGAGAGTGGACGATACGAGCGATAATATTACCAATGAAGCGCTTGAGAAACAGCTGTGAGACAAGTGCTAATCCTGCAACAAGCAGTGCTTGAAACGCTGGTATGGCAAAAAGCTCTTGAAGTGTATCCATACATTCCACCATAGCGGTTTTGCTTAAAAAAGAAAAGCCCTTTTACTAAGCAAGAATGCTAATGGCGCGCGCCACAACAAGCACGACAGCGGCAACTGACGCCAGTGCCTGGATCATCATGAGGATTTTTGCTTTATTGGAAAGCGGAACAGTGTCGGCGGAGGCAAAATTAGTAACGTTTGTTACAGAGAGATATAAGTAATCAACGAAGCCAGGTAGCCAGCCTGGGTCGACATCTTTATGAATCATTTGGGGAAACAAAAAGTCGCGTTTTCGAAGCGAACAA
>Ga0206107_1000176_pt1 | contig 45149 bp, 31 predicted proteins | sample 2B0metagenome_FD_148652 | JGI IMG/M metagenome (GOLD analysis project Ga0206107, IMG submission 148652) | Enriched microbial communities from leaf-cutter ant dump, University of Wisconsin, Madison, United States - 2B0 | ecosystem: Environmental > Terrestrial > Nest > Insects nest > Nest dump...
CACTTGTCAGGCCCTTGACAGCAAGGAAGTGTTCGCTACCTTTGTGCAGGCAAATAATAAGCAAAATCTTCTAAAATGATTTGGAAGAAACGTCCAATAATTAGGGGGGTGAGACACGTCTACTTTACTGTCATCTGTTATATTATTAGCCAGATGTACAATTACCTCATCTACCTTTTTTACAAGAGCATCAAAATCTCCTTCCAGCGCCTCGAAAATATATCTGTCTGGATATAGTCCTGCTCCTTCATGTGGCAGCAATAGTCTATCATCATCTACAATAGGCAGAACAAAAGTATTTTTAATAAAAGGCTCTATTATCTTTTTCCCCAGATAGGAAAATAGATAGCTTGCTGCCCATAGTTCTTTCGAGCTTTTCGCCAACATTAGTGTTCTGTATATCGGACCCAGAGTAAGGGCAATGTATTTTTTATGATTTGACATTTTCTTTTATCTTAAGATATTCTCTCAATTGTTCATAGATCTTTTCCAAGGTCTTGAATTGTGGATGGCTATGATAAACTAAATCGACATGTTTATGAATATCAAAATTCTCCTCATTCAGTATCCATTTAAAAAAATCATTTACAGAGAATTCAGCGGGCGTTGATAAGTTAAGTTTTTTGTCTCTCACTTCTACTGAAAATTGTTGATTGAGAAAATTCTGATCTATAACATTGAAGAATATATAAACAGCAAATTTCTTTTCAGAAATCTGAATTGGTTTAAGAATAACAGGAGACTTAAAACGGTCTATAGAGTCATTATCTGATTTTTTGATAACAGAACTCCTATAGGGAATACGCCAATTTTCATTTGTAGACAGACCTAATAAGTCTTTTACAAGTCTTTTTTCAGCAGAACGAAAGGTCAAAATATCCGGATTTTTATGTTCCCGTTTATCTTTTTCTAAGTCAGAATTAAAAAACCGCTCTTTAATGGATTTCTTGTCCCATTGAATATTTTTACTTTTGAAATAGAGAAATAGAAGTGATTTGAAATAAAAAAGTGTCTTATCTTGTTTTCCTTTTAGATTAATACCACTACGCAACGATTTGTAAAAAACATCAATTGTCTCAAACAATTGCTGCCAGTTATCAGGTCTTGAAACATCAATTACAAATCGATAATTAGATTCTATAGATTTATAACCTTCACTGCTTTTGTCTAAATAAAATGAACCAAATCCTTTAGACTGCCTGCTACCAAAATTGTTCTGAGCAAAAAACACGGAAAGGTCAACATTGCCTCTAATTTCATTCATCAAAGAGTTTTGTAACGTAAAAATCTCCATTTGAAAGAAATTCTTTAAAAAACTAAATTTTTTGTATTCAGAATTATTATCCCCCTTAGCTAAGTTGCCAAAATACAACCTAATGTTATTGATTTCTGAAATATCTGGTTTTTCAGAAGAAGTGAAGCGTAACTTATAGTCTAATGCATTAGTATTGCCAATAAACCATCTTTTCCCTTTTGCTCGTTCAATCCCTTTATCATAATTCCCATTTCCCAGTTGCGTCAGAATAAACTTATCCAGCTTGGGTTTCACTTCTGTTGCTCGCAGTGTTGCTCCAACTTGGTCATGCTGAAAATGAATGAGTGGAGTATGTTGGCGAAGTTTTATGGTAAGTCTATTCATCGATTTCTAGTTATTTTATTAATAATCCATTTACTGGAAAACAATATGATGATGCTTATAGCAACCAATAAAGCAATTGCTTGAAATCGTCCTGATCTGATATCCAGTGATTGTGAAAAATTCATGTCCGCTGAAAAAAGAGAAAATAAAGCCAATGCCAAAGAGGCAGGTACTGCATAGGTAGCAATTTTAGTAAGGTCATGTGCCTCTTTACTCTGTAGTAGATTATGTAGTTCTTCTATCTCTCTGTCTAATTGATTAGTAACATTTTCAATATTCATTGCTTTCTGCATCATTTGATACATTTCAAGCCCCTGAATCTGATCCGTTACTTCTTTGAAATAAAGCTTATTATTGAACTTTAAATATTGCTTCTGTAATTCCAAAGCTTTGGTTTTAGACTCTGAATTCAGTTTTAAAAAATCAATATCACTTAGGTCATTTGAAAACTTTAAAACAGATGCTCTTTGAGTCAGACAAAGAATTGCCATTTGGTAGTAGATACTTCGCATATGAGGCAAAATTGCATCACGTGTAAAATCATCTTCAGCTGTCAGACAGAAAAGACAATCTCTTGTGATTCCATACAGAGTGCCATAATTTATCCATCGATCATAGGTATATCGCTTTATATGCTCTTCAAGCATATGTTCACTCTGACAAGTAAGATTTCCACTTTTGTCACAAAAAATGAGTTCATACCATTTCTTTGATTTGAGATAGTTGTTATCAGCTTTTAGATCTTTAGATAGATCAGTGTTGGCATACCAGCATAAGGTAAACATCCGGTCGTCTGTCAGGTGAGTTATCGTAATTTTATCCTTATTCGGATTTGTAATTTCACTAAAAGTAAAATTATTACGAAATAATGCTTTAATATAAGCTGGTGGCTGCACTACATCCTGTAAATCGATATTTTGATATTTATTATAGGATTCAAAAGTTTCTGTTTCGCTGCAATAACTAGCCTTTACATAAGTCGGTAGAAAAGCTCGATTGGTAGCATTTAGTCCGTTATAATTTTCCTTTGCACTAGCTCCTAAAAATTGAGGGTAAGTCCTTCTCCCAAAATCATTGATTAATTGAATATCTTCAACAGTTGTTGTATTGTCATTATTCTCCAATTGGAAAGTCAGAATGCCTACACCAGTAAAAAAAAGATGAAGACTGATGCCTTTGATTGCTAACTTAAATGTCTTCTTGTTTTCGATGTCGCCATTATTGTTAACTTTTGTTATTACTTCAAACTCAAAAACAGCATCCTTTTGAAGTTCGTATTCAAAAAACCGAACAATATCTTTATTATCGTTATAGGCAAATAATGTATTCCGTACGTGACTGTGGTAATATACATATTCGTTATAGTGTTGTGAATTGGAGAGTTTAAATTCTACCTCTTTCCAAATTGTATCTTTTAGAAGATACTTGCTAAATGACTCCAACAAATCATTGCCATTTTTTTTCTCAGCTGACCAACGGAAGGGCCACATAAATGTGTGGATGCTGTGTGGGCGACTATTCATTTTCTATAAAACCCTAATTTCATAGAAAATTATAAAAATTTATCTCATAATACTCATTTAACTGTCTTTTCTTACAAAGAAATAAAGAAAAACACTTACTTCTACAGAAAATATTAATCTCTATGTATTAATCAGTCTATTACTAAAAGTAACTGAAAAACGGACAAGACGAGCAATAAAACTTGTAATAATAACAAGATAAAACAAATCACAAAACCTATGTAATATAAACCATACATATTACAAGTGTCTCTATGAACACAAACCCGACTTATAGGCCGCCCGGATAAGCCTGGCGGTGCTGTTGACATTGAGCTTTTTCATAATATTGCTGCGGTGTGTGTCTACCGTACGGGGGCTGATGCAGAGCCGGTCACTGATATCGTTCAGACTGAGACCTTCAGCCAGAAAGACCAGTATTTCCTTTTCGCGCCTGGTGAGACAGTCAATATCCGGTTTTTCCCCAACCGTCATATAGCCTTTGATAGGAGCCTGCGGATCAAAGATACCCGTACCGTAGTAGTAATTGCCTTCGGCCAGGGTGGTAATGGCTGCGATCATCTCAGCCCGGGAAGTATTTTTGAGCACATAGCCTTTGGCGCCGGCCGCGATCATCTCCTTGATAAGTGAGGACTCATTGTACATAGACAGCCCCAGTACACGGGTCGGAATTCCTTTTTCGCGGATCGTACGGGTTGCTTCGATCCCGTTCAGCACCGGCATTTCGATATCCACCACCGCCACATCGATCGGGGTCGACTCCAGGAGTGTCAGAAGATCAGAGCCGTTGGCCGCCGTACCGGCTACTTCAATGCCTTCGGTATGTTCGAGAATAGCTGCCAGTCCTTCCAGGACCAGCTGGTGATCGTCTGCGAGCGCTACACGTATTGTTTTCATGCTAAGGGTATTAGTATAGTGGCACATGTTCCGGCAGGTTCAGCCGCCTGCAGGGTAAACGTACCTTTGAAAAGTTCCAGACGGGTCCGGATATTGCTTAATCCGATACCGCCATCAGTATTGAGTATGCCCCGTCCGTTGTCTTCTACGGTGAGCTGCAGCTGCCGGTCATCGATGGCCAGCAGCACGGTAACGGCATCAGCTCCGGAGTGGCGTACCACATTGGTGATCAGCTCCTGAGCTATCCGGTACAGTGTACGCTCCAGGGCCTGAGGCAGCCGTACCTGCCGGTCACCTTCAAACTCAAAGCCGGCGCGCATCCGGCTGTAGTCAAAGGAGGTCCGGACCAGATCCTCAACAGCGGCTACCAGTCCCAGATGCCCCAGTGCTCTGGGCATCATGCGATGGGCTATGTCGCGCAGATCGCTGCTGATATCATCGGCCAGCTTTTGCAGCCGGTAAAGCTTTTCGCTTTCCGCAGTTGACAGGTTTTGCAGCAGCATTTTGAGCGCTGCAATCTGCTGCCCGGTCTGATCGTGCAACTCCCGGGCAAGATACTCTTTTTCCCGCTCTTCTGCTTCAATAATCCGGAGCACATGCTGCTTTTTACGGATGTCCAGCTCCAGCAGCAGGCCTTCCTTTTCGTCCAGAGAGCGGATCAGATTCTTTTCTTTTTCGCGGAGCGCCTCATAGAGCAGGGCATTGTGCATGCTGATGGCTATCTGCTTGCCCAGCACACTGATCAGGCTGACCGCCGTACCCGAAAAGATATTGCTCAGACCGCTTTCCAGATACAATGCTCCGATCACTCCCGAATCGGTCAGGAGCGGCTGGGCAATAGCCGCCACGATACCCTGTGCGCCAAAGTAGCTTTCATGCGCAGGAGCGGCTGACTCGTTTTCCTGCCAGCGCTGCACACCGGCGCCCAGCAGCGCTTCCTGCACAAAAAGCTGCGGTACCGCCTCATAGCGACTGAGCGGTATAGTCACCTCCATATAGGCCTGATCCCTGACTTCTCCGGCTATATAGGGCTCCTCCCGGTTAATGATCAGCACGGCACGGTCTGCTCCGGTACTTTTGAGCGCAACAGCAAGCAGCTTGCGGACCAGTTCAGGCAGCGACAGCTGCCCCAGCAGCGTTTTGTGGATCTCTTTGTATACAAAATCGCCGGCACCTGAGCCCAGATCCATATCTCCGAGCCCCGACAGGGACTTGAGACGCTGCACCAGCAGGTACTGTTTCTTGTCGGCATGACAGCTTCCGTAAAAGCGTATACTTTGCAGCAGTGCGCCCATAGCTTCCGTAGTATGTCCGCGGGTGTGGAGATAATCTGCATATTTTTCAAAAGCCAGACCTGCTTCAATCAGGATACCAGATCCAGCCGCCGCTTCCAGTGCTCCGGCAAAAAGCAGACGGGCTTCTTCATCGCCCCGTACTGCCTGCCGGACAGCCTGCAGCAAGAGGAACTTATGCCGGTAGTTTTCGGGAGCAAAGATCGACCGGTGCTCCAAATCTGCCATCAGCTCATCCAGCGCCGGATCTTCCGGACTGGTTTCGGCCAGCGCCAGACCATAATAAAAGCTCCGTACAGGCACCACATGGATACCCGCCACATGCTCAAGCAGGGCAGCCGATTTTTGCCCGTACAGCAGTGCCTGCCCGGTATCGCCAAAATATACTGCGGCTGTCAGCCGGGCTATACAGGCATAGGCCTGCGCAATCGGGTTGTCGCCGCTGTCTAGCCGGACTGCACAGGCATCAGCCTCACTAACATCAAAGTCATGACTGGAAAGCTGCAGCAGGAGATGATGCCAGGGCAGAGCCATTTCCAGGGTCTGATTGTTCCTGAGCTTTTCCATGGTCTGCAGCCAGGTCACCTGTTCGGCGGCGGCTTCATAAAAATTGTCGGAAGCAAATACCTGATGCAAAAAAAGAAACGTCATAACATAGCAGGCATATTCAATATCACCGGTTTCCAGACCGGCTATATAGCCTCTTCTGAGTGGCGGAATGGTAGCCCGCAGCGGCTCTTTTACATGCTGTACAAAGCCGTTGAATATATTGGCTGTCTTGGCTTCCAGCTCAAAAGCGTTGAACTTTTCGCGGATCGCAATGCCCAGTTTCCCGAATGCGTAGCCTCCCGGTATATCGCCGGCAAAAGCCGACAAAAGCAAGCCATACGTCGTATAGGCATCCGCCGAGTCAGGACAGTTGCCATACGTTAGCGACAGCTCCATCTGCTTGAGGGCGATAAGCGGATAGATATCCTGCGCTACAAAATAAGCCGCGGACCCGCCATGCATGAGAAAGCGCATAGCCGCCTTCTTTTCAGGATCCTGCATGACAGGAAGCTCCAGCAGCTCCTCCGTACTTCTTCCGGCTGTAATGCGGCCTATCGCTTCAAACTGCCTTCCAATCTCAGCATGGTCTGCCTTGCGGGGCAGATCAATGCCCAGAGCAGTCAGCGTTTCGATGGTATAGCTGACAGCTTCTTCCATTTTCCCCTGTGCAATAAAAGACAACAGCATCAGTTCGCGGGCACGGAGCTCTGTCACAGCCAGTGGCTGACAGTCGATAAGCTGCCGGCAGAGCTCTTCTGCTTCGGTATAAAGGCTATTGAGATACACTGCTTCCGCTTTTTCAATGGCAACCTGCATACGCAGCTCATCAGCAGCTCTGATCGGCCGGTCAGCCAGCAGGCTTTCCGCCAGATTCAGGTAGTGCAGGGCAGCTTCAGCCGCCGCACTCCGGCCTGCCAGTATCCCAGCTTCCAGATTGAGAGCAGCCAGCAGGGCTTTTTGCTCCGGAGAGCAAAAAAACGAGAGCGCCCGGTTGTACTGTCCTGCTATGTCAAAGACAGAGGCACCGCTTTCCTGAAGAAGTGCTCCGGCGCTCCGGTGCAGGCTTTCTCTCCGGACCTCCGGCAATAATTCATAAAAGAGGCTTTTGAGCGTATCATGCGCAAAACGGTAACCGGGCTGCACCTCTTCATCTTCGGATATCGGAAGCAAAAACCCGCACAGTTCCCCGGCCTGCAAAGCCTGCTCGACCGGTGCATCCGGCAACAGGTGTCTTAGCTGTGCCGCAGTAAAACGCTGCCCGAAGACTGAAGCTGCCGAAAGCACCGCCTGCTCTTCTTCCGGCAGGTTTTTGACCTGGTGCAGAAGCCATTGTGCTGCATCGGCCGGAATTCCGACAAACTCTCCGGACGAGAAATCGATATGCCAGCGGCCTTTGTCATAATACAGAAAGCCCTGCCGCTCAAGCATCTTGATAAGCTGACGAAAATAAAAAGGATTGCCAAAGGTCCGCTTTTCCATAAAAGCAGCCAGCTTCCTGCAATCAGCTTCGGGCATGCCTGTCAGATCCCTGACCCAATCAGTCAGTTCACCGACACCAAGCTTCTGCAGACTGACAGACAGGTTCGAGCCGGTAACTGTTTCCAGCTGCCTGTGAAACAGCTCCGGCAGCTCATGCTCCCGGTAGGAGAGTATAAGTGTACAATTGCTGTCTTTGTCTCCGGCAATAAACGTAAGAAGATCTACAGAAGCCGTATCAGCCCATTGCAGATCATCAAAAAACAACATCAGGCGGCTTTTGGCCGAAAGCACCTGCAAAAAGGCTTTAAGAGCTGTTTCCAGTACCGGTTTCATCATGGAAGCAGGAAGCTCTTTGTCCGGTCTGCCGGTCAGATTTGTAAGCTCCCCGCTCAGCAGGCTGAGGTAAGGGGCTTCATGCGGACAGCGCTTAAGCAGCTGAGCAGCAAACTCCCGGGCTTCGTCTTTGCCCCGGGCCATGATTTTCCGCCCAAGCAGGTGCAGTGCAGTACTGAAACCGGAATAGGGGACGGCTTGCTTGAGCTTCTCAAACTTGCCGGTCGCCACTATGCCTGTGGCATAAGTAAGGGCCTGCTGTATGATCGTGGTTTTGCCTATACCCGGCTCTCCGGTCACCCCAATGACCCGGGTACCGGTCACAGAGCCGGCAAGTGATGCCAGCAGTGACTGCAGCGCTCCGGCGCGGCCATACAGGGCGCCGGAAAACAAAATTTCTTCGGCTACATCTTTCTGCCCCGGCACAAACCCGGCTTCGTCCGGATTGTCGGCCAGCAGGCGCAGATCGGCCAGCAGGCCGGCATAGCTCTGATAGCGGTCGGCAGGTCTCTTTTCGAGCAGCTTATCAATTACGAGTGAAAGATTGTCTGGCACGTGAGGATTATGCCGATGGGCAGGCTGATGCTTCCGGGCTATATGTGCGTATAAAAGCTCGGAGGGGTTGGACGATTCGAAAGGTAAAAAGCCGGTGACAAGCCGATACAGCACGATTCCGAGCCGGTAAAAGCCAGCCCGTTTGTCGGGAATATCCTGCAAAAGTCCGGTTTCTTCGGGTGCAATACACAGAAAATCGGTCGAGGTATCACCGGGCTCAAATCGCAGCCCGTCCTGATGTACTATGAAACCGGCCGGTTTTATGGCGCGATAGCCAGTGGAAGCGGAAGCCAGATTTTGGACACAATGAGCGAGGGTATTTACAAATACCTGAAAATCGGTACGGGAATCGAACATACAATGCGGTAATCAAATCTAAAACCGTATTAAACGGAAGAATAAAGCAGGGGTTTACAAAAAAAAATAAAAAGGCCAGTCTCGGGGATAAAAAACATCACTATACAGATCAATCAGTCTTTCTGCATTTTACGCGATTGAAAAAGCATATAAAAAATACGGTGATCGCTGTATTTTTTTAAGTCCGGCAAGCTGACATTTTTGTAAGGGCAGTGTTCTGATCAGGGGTTATACATGGGTGCAATCGTTGTCCGGAGTTATTCAACTATGGATCAAATGATTGGTATGCCTGTCTGAGGGATACCGGCTACTCTTTCTATTATTTCTGTGTATCCGGCTGTTCCGGGAGCTTTGACAAACAGAGGGTGGTTTGTGCAATGGGGTCAAAGCTCCGCTATCGGCCGAACACGACAAATGTGTAAAATAAACACATTCATTCTGCTGTCTGACTTTTTTCGGACAATCCGGAAAACATACTCATAATCAGGAAAAAAAGAAAACGATTGCAGATTTCCGGAAAGCACTATGGTCAATGCAGAATACACTGATCAACGTATTGTCCGGTAGCCGGGTATATATCAACTTTGCCTGAGTCTTTTTTTTCAAAACCCTTATAACCAAACTTTATTATGAAAAAACGTATTTACTTACTTTCACTTTTCCTCGCTTTTTCGGTTATTTTTGTTTCCTGCAAAAAAGACGATGATGTAAAGAAAAAAGACGAGGTGGAAAATAACGGGAACAACGGAAATAATGGTGGAAATAATAACGGCGGGAATAATAATGGAAACAATAATGGTGGTAACAACGGCGGAACCAATAACGCAGGAAGCGCTGAAAACAATACAATTCTCACTCACAGTGACGACAATACGGAAGGACAGCTGACCAAAGCACACGCTTCTGTCTTTGCAGGCAATACGGTTGCCGTATTTGTCAATGGCAAGTATAATCAGAGAAACCTCGACGTACGGTTAATACTGGGTCCGGGTGAGCTGCCGAAAACTGACCGGTCCTATGATTTGCAGGGTATTCTTTTTACCGCGCAAAACGAAAAGGCATATATCAGTGTCCAAAACGGCACAGGCAGTGAAAATACCTGGTATACCGCCAGCAAACTTGGAGGTCAGCTGCATGCCAAGGTAGAGGCGGATGGTTCTATTATCTTTTCCTTTGAGAATGTAACCTTTGAGGTAAGCAAGCCTCCCTATAATGAAACCAAGGTATTTAGCGGAAAATTTACGCTGCCTGCTGACTTTGCAACCAGCAGCGCTTCCAAGCCTGTGGTGTATGATCTTGCGGACTAATACAGATTCCACCATCCCCGTGCATATTGTTTAAGTGTTATATAATCAAAAGCCCGGCTTCGTCATACTATATGCGGACCGGGTTTTTTGTTTTAGGAATCAGGCATTTTTCAGAACGATTGTGTACGATGTTTGTCGTATTGTCCGGCCACCGGCCTTTCGATACTTTTGCTCTTGTATCAAAACCCTTATAAACAACCAAAACAATACTAATATGAGAGAAAACATGCGGATGCTACTCATGTTTGTGCTTGCATTTTCAGTCATTTTTACTTCCTGCAAAAAAGATGATGATGTAAAGAAAAAGGAGGACGTGGAAAACAACGGGAATGGCGGAAATAATAACGGAAACAACGGTGGCAGCAACAATGGCGGCACTACCGGCAATGGTCAGGCCAAAAACAATACGGTACTGGGCCACACTGACAGCGATACGGAAGGCTCGCTGACTACAGCCTATGCATGGACAGCCTACGGCAGCCAGGTGCTGAGCATTCCTGTTAATGGCAGGTATGATGGCAGGATGATATCTCCGTTGATCACGCTTATGCTGGGTACCGGCAAATTGCCTGAGGCGGATCGTTCGTACGATTTTCAGGGTGTTGTATTTACCGGGCAGAATGAAAACGTTTTTATCAGTCTGCAGACCGGACAGGGGAGCGCCAATACCTGGTATACATCTTCCAAGCTGGGCGGAAAACTAAATGCCAGCGTACATAATGACGGGTCCATCACATTTTCGTTTGACAAGGTAACCTTTGAAGTGAGCAAACCTCCCTATAGCGAAACCAAAGTCTTCAGCGGCAAGTTTACCTTACCATCAGACTTTACTGTGAAGAGCAATTCGGAAGTTGTAATCTATGATCTGGCCGGCTGATCAGACTGTTCTGCAACAGATTTATTTATCAGAAGATTCTGATTCTTCAACTGCTCTGCCTCATCAAAAAACCCGGTTGCGCGCATAGCTGCGGACCGGGTTTTTGAATTCAAAACAGAAGACAGACGATGTATTTTTCTAGCGTTTTATAAAGTTACTGTCAATGGTCTGCCATACTTCTATGCCCTCACCATTGAGCAGCTGCTTGAGCATATAGATACCAAAGCCTTTGGCTTGTGAAAAAGCGATTTTGGGCGGAATAACCAGCTCCGTCGGATTGACCAGCACGTCAATCAGCACCGGACCGTCCAGGACCAGTGCTTTTTCAAGCGCAGGCTGCACTTCTTCATTTTTTTCAACACGTATACCGGTTAATCCCATTGACTGCGCCATGGCTGCAAAATCAGGGTTTTCAAGATCTGTTGCGTGCGGTAGCAGTCCGGCTACTTTCATTTCCATAGCTACAAAACCCAGCGAACGGTTGTTGAAAACCACAATCTTGACCGGCAGCTTGTACTGACGTATGGTGAGAATATCGCCCATAAGCATACTAAAGCCTCCGTCGCCGGACAGGGATATCACCTGACGGTCCGGGTATTCAAGTTGCGCCCCTATGGCCTGGGGCATAGCGTTGGCCATAGACCCGTGGTTGAAGGAACCCAGCAGACGCCGGCGGCCATTCATAGTCAGATATCGAGCTGCCCATACTGTCGGGCCGCCTACATCAGCACAGAATATGGCATCATCTGCTGCCACTTTGTCAATCATGGCGGTCAGATATTCCGAGTAGATCAGCTCACTGCTCTGGTTCAGTGTATTGGCATCCAGCTTCTCACGGCTTGTCTTGTACCGGTCAAGGCAGGTATCCAGAAACGATCGGTCACTTTTAGCCTCAAGCAGAGGCAGCAGCTGCAGCAGGGTTTCTCTGACATCCCCGATCAGCCCCTGGCTAAGGCGGCAGCGCCTGCCCAGATTCTCAGGCCGAATATCAATCTGTACAATTTCTGACTGCGAGGGATACCAGTCCCTGTATGGAAAATCAGTACCCAGCATCAGCAACAGATCACTTTCTTCCATAGCATAATAGCCCGAAGTAAGTCCGATGAGTCCGGACATGCCGACATCGTAAGGATTGTCGTACGCTATAAACTCTTTGCCCCGAAGCGTATGCACCATGGGCGACTGCAGCTTTTCGCCCAGCTGCATCAGCTCACTGTGCGCCTCCCGGCAGCCGATACCGCAAAGTAAGGTAATCCTGCTGTGCTTATTGAGCCTGCCGGCCAGTTCATACAAATCTGCTTCGGCAGGCACCAGACGTGGTTTTCCGTACAGCACGGGACCATCCGATGCTTCGGAACTGGTCTCCAGTGCTATATCTCCGGAAAGTCCGATTACGGACACACCTTTTTTGCCCAGGGCATGCTGAATGGCAATTTTGGGTATATGAGGCATCTGTCGCACATTCGAAAGTATTTCACAAAAATGACTGCATTCCTGAAACAGCAACTCCGGATGGGTCTCCTGAAAATATCCGGTACCAATCTCTTCGCTCTGAATATGGGCAGCAATAGCGAGAACAGGGGCATGGCTCCGGTGGCAATCAAACAATCCATTGATCAGATGCAGATTGCCCGGACCACAGCTGCCCGCACATACAGCCAGCCTGCCGGTAAGCTGTGCTTCGGCGCCTGCAGCGAAAGCCGCTGCTTCTTCATGACGATAAAGAATCCATTCGATCTGACTGCTCTTGTGCACTTCATCCACAATGCTATTGAGCGAATCACCCACCACTCCGTGAATACGTTTTACACCTGCGCTGGCCAGTATCTCGACAAGTTGAGCTGCAATGGTCTTTGATGACATATGAATCGTTTTAGTTGGTAAATACAATCCGGCAGCTATGTCACCACCGGATCTATAATAATCCGGACAGTGTGGTTTTGTTTTAGTTGTAAGTTGTACGTAGTACATACTACGTGTAAAACGTACAACCCAAAAACCCAAAACCTAACCTAGTAGCGCCTGAGATAGTCCCTCAATACATATTGCAGAATACCTTCGTTTTTGTAATAGTTGATTTCGATCCCCGAATCGAGCCGCGCCTTTACTTCAAACTCGATGGGATCACCCTTGTCAGGCCGGGCAGATACATTCAGTATCTGATGTGGCTTGATATCGTCCGAAAGACCGGTAATGGAATAGGCTTCGGTTCCTTTAAGTCCCAGCTTCTCCGCACTCTGCCCACCGGTAAACTCAAGCGGCAATATACCCATACCTACCAGGTTGCTGCGGTGTATACGCTCAAAGCTTTCAGCAATGACCGCTTTTATTCCCAGCAAGTAAGCTCCCTTGGCAGCCCAGTCTCTTGATGAGCCGCTGCCGTACTCTTTACCGGCAAGAACAATAAGAGGCGTTTCATCTTCACAGTATTTCATGGCCGCATCAAATACAGACATAGTCTTGCCGGATGGAAAATACACTGTATAGCCTCCTTCCTTGTCTGCAATCCTGTTTTTAATACGAACATTGGCAAAGGTACCGCGCAACATAATTTCATGATTGCCCCGACGCGAACCATATGAATTAAAATCGTCCTGGCTTACCTCATGATCAATCAGATACTGTCCGGCTGGTGTATCTTTGTCAAAGGACCCGGCCGGTGATATATGGTCAGTAGTCACCGAATCGCCCAGATACAGAAGCACCCTGGCATCTTTGATGTCTTTGAGCGACTTGTTGCCGGAGCTGATATTCTCAAAAAAAGGCGCCTCCCTGACATAGGTCGAAGACTTATGCCATTTAAAATTTTCGCCGGAAGGCGCGCTGAGCTCCTGCCAGGCTTCATCTCCGTCAAAGATTTCACCATAGACCTTTTCAAAATCACTGACCTCCAGACATTCTTTTACAATGCTTCTGATCTCATCATGGCTGGGCCACAGATCACGCAAATATACCGGTTGTCCGTTGGGATCGAAGCCAAGAGGATCCTCGATGAGATCAACATCAATACGCCCCGCAATGGCAAAAGCCACAACCAGCATAGGTGACATCAGAAAATTCATTCTGACCTGCGGATGAACCCTCGCTTCAAAATTGCGATTGCCCGACAATACAGAAGAAACAATTAACTCTCCCTGGCCGACAGCTTCGGAAATATGTGGTGGGAGAGGACCACTGTTGCCAATACAGGTAGTACAGCCATAACCCACCGTATGAAAACGAAGCGCCTCCAGATCATACAGCAGACCAGCCCGCTGCAAATACTGATAGACCACTTTAGATCCCGGAGCCAGACTGGTTTTGACCCATGATTTGACTCTCAGCCCACGGGATACGGCCTTGCGGGCTATCAGCCCTGCACCGATCATGACATCGGGGTTGGAGGTATTGGTACAGCTGGTAATAGCCGCAATGACTATACTACCGTCGCTGACAATATATTCCTGCTTGTTGAACTTGACACGCACTGATTGCAGACTGTCTTTTTCGATCACCACATCATGCTTATCATCCTTGCGTGAGTCTTCAAACCGCAGCTCGGTACCGGACCCTCCCTCTTCCAGCCATGCCTGCTCTTTGCGTTCATCCAGAGGAACATACTCCCGGTTATATTCTTCTTCCAGCAATCTGGAAAATGTTTTTTTGAGATCTTTGAGCAGAATCTTGTCCTGAGGTCTGCGGGGCCCCGAAAGGGTAGGCTGCAATTTGCCCAGATCCAGAACAATGACATCAGAGTAAGTGATATTCTCGTCACCGGTACGCCACAGAAGATTTTCTCTGGCATACTCTTCCACTAGTCCGATCGCTTCGCTGCTCCGGTTGGTCTGACGCATGTACTCAAGTGTCTGCCTGTCAAATGGGAAATAAGTAATGGTACAACCGAACTCAGGCGACATATTGGCAATAGTCGCTCTGTCGGGTACCGACAGATGATCCAGGCCATCCCCGAAAACTTCAACAAACTTGCCCACCACCCCATATTCCCGCAGTTGCCTGGTGATAGTAAGCACCATATCGGTAGCCGTCGCTCCGGCTGGTATTTTACCCTTTAGCTCAAGACCGATCACCTGCGGACAGGTAAAATAAATCGGCTGCCCCAACATGGCAGCCTCAGCCTCTATTCCTCCCACACCCCAGGCCAGTACACCGATTCCGTTTACCATGGGAGTATGAGAATCTGTACCGACCAGCGTATCAGGAAAAACCCAGCCATCCCGCTCAACAACTCCCTGACACAGATATTCCAGATTGATCTGATGACATATGCCCATACCAGGAGGTACTACACGAAAATTAGACAGCTCTTTTTGTGCCCACTTGAGCAGCTCATAGCGCTCGGCATTGCGGGCGTATTCCTTTTTCACATTCTCCCGATAAGCATAATCGGTACCAAAATAATCTACCTGTACCGAGTGATCTATAATCAGATCAACAGGAATCACCGGGTTGATCTTGCTGCCATCTTTGCCCTGACGGATAAACTCGGCCCTGAGCGAAGCCAGGTCCACGATAGCAGGTACACCGGTAAAATCCTGCATAAGCACCCGCGCAGGCACAAAGGGAATATCCTTGTCTTCCCCCTTGGGATTCCAATGGATCAGCGTATCCAGATGTTCGTCTGTAAAAACATTATTGCCATGATGCCGGAGCACATTTTCAAGCAATATCCGAATGGAAAAAGGCAGATTATCGATGGGCTCTCCCTCTTCTTTCAGCTTACGCAGCGATGCGGTTTTATATTTCATAAGTGTCTGCTATGTCAGATAAGATGTGATTGAAATAAAAAATACAGCAACAGCGCATTGTCACCGTATTTTTCAAAGCATTAAACCGGTATAAGCTGAAATAGTTATGAAGAGGCAGCTGTCTCTGCCAAGCGAATAGCGGACCGGACCCGCAGGTGTGTCAGATTTGGAGCTCCGATTCTGAAAAAATAACCCCGACAGACTGATACCTGTATGAGCAATAATAACCGGGACACATTAAAATAACCTGAAAAATGTCCGATTTCTCCGTATCCTGGATCGGAGCGTATGCCTGAATATTTAGCGATTCTCAGGCGATGGTGCCACCAACAATCTCCTTAAGCGCTGAAAAGCTGTAGTTGTACATTTCTTCATAATCACCTGGATTGTCAATCTCAGAAAAATCTTCGATAATCAGATATGTAGCATTGGTAAGCTGATTGACTTCAATCCGGAACTGCAGCCAGCTGGGTTCTTCACCAGCTTCATTATCAAGAAACTCATAACGGATAAAATGATTTTCTTTTTTTCCGGCTACCTTTGCGGTCTGTGAGACTCCATCCCACAAAAATTGTATTTCGTTGCTATCTTCCTGCTCTACCAGCACATCATCGGCAAACCATTTTTTCAGCAGTGACGGCGAAGTAATAAAAGGGAAAAGCGTCCGGGGCGTTGCATTTATCTCACACTCGATGGTAAATAATGATTTGTTCATAAAATAACGCTTCTTTTAATTACTTGAATTATTGGTAATTTAACACAAAATTTGAAATAAGCAGAAAACTTTCGACAAAACACTTGATTTTTGTTAAAATTGGTTGTTAAATTTGCACTCCGATTTGAAAGGATAACCCAAAAGCAGGAATGGGATTTTGCAGATAATCGATATTCATGTTTTTGCATCTTTTCCTGATCGGACAATCCTGGCGAGGTAGCTCAGATGGTTAGAGCGCAGGATTCATAACCCTGAGGTCACGGGTTCGACTCCCGTCTTCGCTACAAAACCGGATTTTTGAAAAGAAAGTCCGGTTTTTTTACATACTTGCTATCCGATCACGGAATCATCAATCACCCCGAAAATCAAATCCACTCTACCGCTTCAATACTGCCTGCTTTCCTTGCATAATTTACTCCTTCCGGAAAAACAGGATTCTGAAGTTTTGCTTCATGCCATATTGGGCTTCAACCATGATTTCGTTGAACATGCACCTAACCAGGATTACCACATGACATAGTCTTATCTAAACCAAAAGGATTTAATAAAGTTACAACTGCCCGTGCGCATGGGGTATTTATATGCATCCAATCATTCCTTTATATAGCGAATATTTTTTGCTTTTACTATACCAGCCACGCAAATTTTTATCTCATGCCCCTCAAACAGACTATAAGCATTTTTTCAGCATATCCCCGATGCACCGTTTATCCGGAGTAAACCTTGGGCTTGTCCGGCAAACTGAATATGATGTAAATCTGCCCGATCTCTCACAATAACACTATATATCTGAACCTTGCCATTATTCTCCGGCACAAAACAGGATGAAAATATTTTTTACCCGCTTTACTTTTAGGATTCTTGGGCAGGTACGTTTTTTTTACTATTTTCGGTTTATAAATTTGATTGCTATTTATTTATAAACATCCTTTATTTTCTCTGCATATCTTATTGAAAAAAAGTTATTTGCTTCTGTACTGGGGCTGCTTTGTGATACTGCTCTTTTTATCGGTCAGTGTAAAAGGGCAATTAACAGAGTTTGACAGACTGTCCCGACTGGACGGCTTGCCTTCCAATTCGGTTTCTGCGATAGTACAGGACAACAGAGGGTTCATGTGGTTTGGGACCCGAAACGGTCTTGTCCGGTATGATGGATACAGCTTTCGTAATTACATATATGATCCGCTCGATTCACTTTCTCTCAGTGACAACTACATACGCTTTCTGCTACGGCTCGATAATGGCAAGCTCCTGATCGGTACCTATTTTTCGGGATTTTGCATATATGACCCCAACACAGAATTGTTCAGAAGATATAAAAGTATTCCGGGCAAAAACACTCTGCATAACAATAATATTCTTACAGCTGTACAGGACCCTGAAGGAATTGTCTGGATCGGCACCTGGGATGGTTTTGACCGTTTCGACCCTGAGACGGAGCACTTTCAGCATTTCTCATTTACCGGGCAGCAATCCGGAACTGCGCCTGCCTACGTATCTTCCATAGTACCGGACAATAGTGGCAAGCTCCTGCTATACGGCCCCGGCAACAAGATCGGTGTATTTGATACCCTGTCAAAGCAATATGAATTTTTCAGATTTTCGAATCATATGCAGAATCAGGTACTGCTCAATAAAGGTGGTGTGCTGCTCTACGATAGTAAAAGCAATCTCTGGATAGGTACGGAATCGGAGGGAGTCTACCGGCTCAATACCAACTCGGGCGAATTCATACATTATACATTCGAAAATAAGCGTATCACTTCCAATACCATTCTGGCTATTTATGAAGACAGCGAAGGAATTGTATGGCTTGCAACCAATGGGGGAGGTCTTGGTCAGTATCTGCCCGAAAATGACCAGTTTACATTCAGTCGTCACGATCCCTCAGACAACAAATCACTGAGTTCGGATGTGGTGTCCTGTATCTATGAAACCGAGCCCGGTATTCTGTGGCTGGGAACTTACGGAGCAGGAATCAATCTGTATAAAAAGCAGAAGCGTTTCTTTCGCAGCTTTACAAGCAAATCTTCGGCCTACGAGCTCAATGTAAAATCGGTGCTGGCCTTCGAACAGGCAGACAATGACATGGTATGGATCGGGACCGATGGTGGCGGACTGGATCTTTTTGATCCCCAAAACAAAACACTCAAAAACTTCAGCAAAGCCAGAGAAGAGACCTGCTTTGACATCATCAAGTCGTTGTACCGCGATCCGGCAGGACAACTCTGGATGGGCAGCTACGGAAGCGGAGTCTGCCTGAAAAGTAAATCCGAACTGAAAGCTTTTCATGCCAGCGAAACCGATACTCTGCACAGCCTGAGCAAGCCAAGCGTCTGGTCAATCTGCGGAGACCGTCACGGGCAATTGTGGCTGGGACTGATGGACAATGCCCTGGATATCTATCAGCCGGCTACCGGCACTTTTCGTCATATCCGGGGCGATGGACCGGAACAGTTGCCGCCCGGTTCGGTACATGTGGTATTCAGAGACAGTAAAGACCGCATGTGGATAGGGTCAGAAGTCAGTGGTCTGGCGCTGTATGATGAAAAAAACGATCGTTTTATCCCGTTTAATATCCGGACAGCTCAGGGACTAAAATCAAACAATATCAATGAGATCAAAGAGATTAACGGTGCTCTCTGGGTAGGTTTCTCCAACGGAGGAGTAAGCCAGCTCAGGGACGAAGAAAAAAGAATCTTTCACACGTATACCACCGATGAAGGCCTGGCCGGCAATTCGGTATTCGGTATCGAAAACGATACACGGGGCAATTTGTGGATCAGCACGGAAAACGGAATCTCCCGGCTGAATCCGGTCTCCGGAGAGATTCGCAACTTTGATGTATATGATGGTCTGATCTCCAATGAATTTACGTACGGGGCTTCCTTTAAGGATCGCAACGGTTATATGTATTTCGGATCGGTGGATGGTTTTGTGGCATTTCATCCGGACAGCATTCTGTTTAACGAACAGGAACCTGTCGTGCTGCTCACTGCGCTTAAGATAGCCAACCGTGAGATAAAACCGGGCGAAAAGCACAAAGGCCGCATCTATCTGAAGCAGCCTGTTGATCAGACAAAGGAGCTTACACTCACGCACGAAGACTATATGGTCGCATTTGAATTTGCCGCACTGGAGTATTCGGCCCCGCTCAAAAGCCGCTATGCCTATATGCTCGAAGGCTTCGATGCCGACTGGGTGCATACTGATCCCAGCCAGCGGCAGGCTACCTATACCAATCTTCCGGCCGGCACTTATATATTCAGAGTAAAGGCAACCAACAATCACGGCAAATGGAATAAGGAAGGGATACAGCTTACCCTCACTGTACTGCCCCCCTGGTGGGATACGCTGCTTTTCAAAGCGCTGGTGACCCTTGTAATCGCCGGAGGCCTGTTTCTTCTGGTCGTTCTAAGAACCATAGCCGCACGGAGGCATCGCAGGGATCTGGAAGAAACAGTGGCTGCCCGAACAGCCGAATTAAAGCACAAGAATGCAGAGCTTAACCGTTCCAATCTGACCAAAGACAAGCTGTTTTCCATCGTATCGCATGACCTGAGAGGACCGGCTAACAGCGTGGAAGCGCTTTCATCAATGGTATTAAAGCATTTCTCCCGCTTTTCGGAAGAAGATAAGCTGGAAGCCCTGTCACAGCTCAACAAAGCATCCAAATCCCTGAGCGGGCTGGTCAGCACGCTTTTTACCTGGGCTCGTCTGCACAATCATAGTCTGATACCGGTCAGTACCCGGATCGTAGCAGATGAAATCATACAGAAAAATATTGATGTGGTTGACCTGCAGGCCAAAGGAAAAAGCATTCGCATCGAATATCATAAAAGCAAAGAAGATCTGTATATCCTGGCTGATAAGGATATGGTAGAAACCATTCTCCGAAACATACTGGCTAATGCCATCAAGTTTACTGAAAACGGCGGAGTGATCAGACTGAGCACCGAACGTACAGCCGCCCGAATGATAAAGATTGAAATCAGGGACAATGGTATCGGTATGAACCATGACACGCTGGAAGCAGTCATGCAGGGCCATTACTCCAAAGAAGGCACTCAGGGCGAGGCAGGCTCCGGCCTGGGACTGGTAGTCTGCAAGGACTTTGCCGAAGCCAACGGTGGCTTTCTGAAAATCACCAGTGAAGTAGGAGCAGGGTCAGTATTTGAAGTACATCTGCCCGAAAGCCAGAGTGAGGAGACCTGAAAAACCGAACAAGGTGAGCGGGCTGAGACTATCGAAGTCCAATTCCCGCTCTTGAAACATCGGGCTTCAAGCTGCTTCCCGCAGTAGCTCCTGTATCATCAGAGTAGCTTTTGCCTAAGCCCGCTTTCGTCAAATCCCACGGCAAGCACAGCATTGTCCAGCTCAATTACCGGTCGCCTGATCAGACTTGTATGCTCATTCATAAGCCTGATCGCTGCTTCCTGATCTTTCACTTTTTCCTTCACAGGCTCATCCAGCTTTTTCCAGGTGGTTCCCTTTTTGTTGAGCAGCACTTCCCAGCCTGCCTGATCTGCCCACTGATTCAGTTTTTCAAGACTGATCCCTTCCTTTTTATAATCATGAAAGTGATATTCGATCTGATGACCCGAAAGCCATATAAGGGTTTTCTTTATCGTATCACAGTTTCGGATTCCGTATACACACAGCTTCTTCATGAATATTCAGATTTTATTAAAAGCGGCAAGATACCAAATTTATCGTATTACATTTTCATACTTTTCTGCCTGGACAATAAAGCACAGAGCTTCAGCACGTCTTTTAATACATTCAATATAAACACCACAAAAAAAGAACACTGACAACTAAACTTTACACCTTTCGTACTAATCCGAAACAATGGCTTTCCCCTCCGTTGTTGAAATAATAAAAGGCAAAAGTTTGTATACAATGTACAAATTAGCCTATTTTGTTTAATATTTTTATTCTACCCTAATGCATCAGATAGGACTTATCGGGTTCGGTAATTTCGGACAATTCATCGTAAAGTTTTTAACCCCGTATTTTAATATTTCTGCCTATGATCAGGCAGACTATGCGCAGGAAGCCAAAGCACTTGGTGTAACATGGACAAGCCTGGAAGATGTTGTAAAAAAAGACATCGTTGTACTGGCTGTTCCGGTTCAGTTTCTGGAATCCCTTTTGCTCGAAATCAAGGATATTATCAATCCCAACGCTATCGTAATGGATGTATCATCCGTCAAGGTGAAACCTGTCCGCCTGATGGAAAAATACCTGCCATCCACTACAGAGATTGTCGGCGGACATCCTTTATTTGGTCCTCAGAGCGGAAAAAACGGTATTCAGGGTCTGAACATGGTGATATGTCCCGTGAGGAGCAAGCGCAAAAACAGCATCAGCCGGTTCTTTTCCTCGCACCTGAAGCTTAATGTGCTGGAAAGAACTCCGGAGCTGCATGATCAGCAGATGGCTTATGTACAGGCACTGACACATTTTATCGGACGCTCGATCAATGAAATGGATATCCCGGACGTGGAACAAAAAACACCGGCTTATCAGTACCTGCTTGATATAAAACGCAATCTCGGCAAGGACTCCATGGATCTTTTCCTGACGATTGAGCTGGAAAATCCCTTTGCAAGGGAAGTTCGCGAGAAGTTTATCAGCCAGCTTACCAGACTCAATGATATGCTGAATGCATCGCCCAACGGGGACTAAAAAGAGTTCTGCTTAAAATCACGGATCAGCTTGCTGGCAAAAATAAAATCCTGCAAGGATTTGACATCGGTATCCAGTATGTCCTTATTGGAGCCTTCCCAGACTTTTTCTCCTTTATACATAAACATGATATGATCTCCGATCTCCAGTACGGAGTTCATGTCATGGGTGACCACTACCGTGGTGATATTATATTCTTCGGTAATTTCACGAATAAGGCTGTCAATCAGAATGGCCGTCTGGGGGTCCAGTCCGGAATTGGGCTCATCGCAAAACAGATATCTGGAATTAAGCGCAATAGCTCTGGCAATTCCGACCCGTTTCTGCATGCCCCCGCTGATTTCAGAAGGCATCAACCGATTGACGTTTTCAAGGCCAACCCGTTTCAGGCAAAAGTTGACGCGCTCCAGCTTTTCCTCTCTGGACATTCTGGTCATCATATCCAGGGGAAACATCACATTTTCTTCCACGTTCTTTGAATCAAACAGCGCGCTGCCCTGAAAAAGCATACCTATCTCCCGGCGAATTTCCTGCTTCGTCTCAAGTGAACCGTTGGTAAAATCACGGCCATCGTAGGCCACCAGCCCGGAATCCGGCGGAATAAGTCCCACCATGCTTTTCAGCAAAACACTTTTACCTGTACCACTGGCTCCGATGATGAGATTGGTCTTGCCCTGGTGAAAAACCCCACTGACTTCGTTGAGAACGACCTTTTCTCCAAACCGCTTATTCAAGTTACGAACCTCTATCATGACTCCTTTATATAAGTAATTGAGCTAGTAAATAATCTGCACATAAAACTGCAATACAACTGTTCGTAACGGCCTGTGTGCTGGATTGTCCTACCTCCAGGGCTCCTCCCCGGGTATAATACCCCTGATAAGAGGAAATCGATGAAATAAGAAATGCAAATACCAGGGCCTTGATCATGGCAAAGGTCACATTGAAAGGCTGGAACTCGTTGCGTATGCCGTATATGTATTCTTTTTCCGTGAGCGCTCCGGTAAATACCCCGGCAAGATACCCGCCATAGATTGACAAAAAACCGGCAATAATAACCAACAGGGGAAAGGTAATGACTGATGCAACGATTTTTGGCAGGATAAGATAGCTCGCCGAATTGATTCCCATTACCTCCAGTGCATCAATCTGCTCGGTAATACGCATGGTACCAAGACCTCCGGCTATATTTGACCCGACCTTGCCTGCCAGTACAACGGAGATAATCGTTGGTGCCAGCTCCAGAATAGTCATATCCCGCACAATGGTTCCGATGATATACACAGGTACCAGGGGACTTACCAGATTATAAGCCGTCTGTACGGCAGTCACCGCACCAATAAATGATGACACAATCACAACTATGAAAATGGAATCAATACCAATCAGCACAGCCTCATCAATCACTAGTTTCACATACACGCTGAAACGTTCTCTGTTACGAAACAGGGAGGCAAGCAGTAATAAGTACTTCCCCAAACTTTTCATTAAACCCACTGGATATTCCGATTTTTAGTTTTTTACCTATGTTTATTCTTTCTTTGAAAAAATTCCTGTCCGATCCGGACAAAATTACATTTAAATTTTCAGGAATTATACAAAATAATAACCTATATAAGTAAATGAAAAAGCTAATTGTTATTACCGGTGGCACCAAAGGCATCGGCAGGGCGATTGCCTTCCGTTTTGCCGCAGCAGGCTGGGATGTGGTAAACTGTTCGTCTTCTCAGGATTCCGTCGATACCTTCCGGCAGGATTTTCAGCGACAGTTTCCCGAACAGGAGCTATACATCACCAAAGCAGACTTGTCAGTCAGAGAAGAAGTAACAGCGTTTTGCGATTTTGTACGCAGCCTTAACCGCCCGGCCGATGTGCTGGTCAACAACGCAGGCGTATTTATGCCAGGATCTGTCATGGAAGAACAGGAGGGAGTACTGGAATACCAGCTGGCGCTCAACCTGCAAAGCGCCTACCATATATCCAGAGCTGTAATAGGAGAGATGCTCAAAGCCGGCCGGGGCGCTGTCTTTACGATATGTTCCACAGCCAGTATCATACCCTATATCAACGGAGGCTCGTACTGCATTTCCAAATTTGCTCTGCTGGGTATGACCAAAGTACTGAGGGAAGAACTGAAAGATAAAGGCATCAGAGTAACAGCCGTATTACCGGGCGCGACACTAACCAACAGCTGGGCGGGAACAGAACTGCCCGAATCCCGTTTTATGAAAGCAGAAGATGTAGCAGAAGCTATTTTCTCGACGTATGGCCTGTCCGAACATACGGTGGTAGAGGAGATTCTGATCAGACCACAGCTGGGTGATCTGTAAAAAGGCGCAGGATATACAAGTCGAAAGGACTAATAGATTGATTATGTAAAACTTGTCTGTAAATCCGGCCGGGAAATGACCTGAAAGTGTATCAGGAATATCCTGATAAAGTCCGGGAGAATATATAATTAGTACAAATGATTTTTTTATCTTTACTGTTCTTATTTAGCATATGAGCCAGATATTATCCGATACAACCTCATTTTCGAGAGTAAATTATTGCAACAGTCTGACAGAGTACAGTCGCCGTTTTACCCGTGAAGTAAAGCTGGGCGATATCCCAATGGGAGGCAACAACCCGATCCGTGTGCAATCCATGACTACGATAGATACCATGGACACCCGCGGCTCTGTCGAGCAGATTACCCGTATGGTCAACGCAGGCTGCGAATACGTCCGCATTACCGCACCCAGCATGAAGGAGGCTCAGAACCTTGAAACGATCAAAAGGGAGCTCAAAAAACGTAACATCACCGTCCCACTCATCGCTGACATACACTTTACTCCCAATGCTGCCGAGCTGGCCGCCAGAATTGTCGAAAAAGTACGTATCAATCCGGGCAATTATGCTGACAAAAAACGTTTTGAGGTAATCGAATATACCGAGTCTGACTATCAGGCAGAGCTGGACCGTATACGGGAACGCTTTACTCCGCTGGTTGCCATATGCAAGGAATACGGTACCGCCATGCGGATCGGTACCAACCACGGCTCTCTGTCCGATCGCATACTGAGCCGCTATGGTGATACACCTCTGGGCATGGTAGAATCAGCTCTTGAGTTTCTCCGCATCTGTGAAGATCTCAACTACTACGATATTGTGCTTTCGATGAAAGCAAGCAATACAAGAGTAATGGTACAAGCATACCGTTTGCTTGTACAGAAGCTCAATGAAGAAGGCTTGCAGCCTTACCCGCTGCATCTGGGAGTAACCGAAGCCGGTGATGGTGAGGACGGCAGGATCAAGTCGGCAGTAGGCATCGGCACGCTGCTCGAAGACGGGCTCGGGGATACCATCCGAGTATCGCTGACCGAAGATCCCGAATTTGAGATCCCCGTAGCCAGATTACTTGCCGAACGCTACTACAATCGCAGCGGCCACCGGTCTATACCGGAAATCAGTCAGGCTCCGGTCAACCCCTATGAATACGCAAGGAGAGCAACAAACGAAGTCTTCAATATCGGTCTCAGCAACGTGCCGAGGGTAATCGCCGACCTGAGCCGGATAGGCCAGATCGAAACCGAAGATCTTAAAGCAATCGGGCATTTCTATATGCCTCTGCTGGACAAATGGAGCATGAACGACCAGGGATGTGACTTTGTGTATACCGGCGACAACAAGATTTCCTTTATGCTGCCCAATGGTCTGAGAGAAATCCTTAACTATCGCACCTGGATAAAGACGCCGGACAATCAGTTTAATACATATCCGCTCATGCGGACAGATATTTATCTGCAAAATAAGCCAAGACACCAGTATCTCAACTTTGTACTGCTGGATATCGATGAGATCAACGAAACGCTGATCAGTCAGCTGCTCACTGACTCTACCGTGGTACTTGTGCTGGATACGTACAACCTGCATGCCATGAGTGAGCAACGACGCGCGATCTTTGAGCTGATTCGTAACAAGGCTCAAAACCCTGTGATTATTCTTCGCAGATATCCCTCCATGCATCTGGAAAAACTACAGGTATACGCGGCAACGGATATGGGGGGGCTGCTGATAGACGGACTGGGTGATGGTGTATTGCTTTCTACCGATCTGATGGATTTTTCGGACAGGGAGGAGCACCGCAAATGGATTAAGGAAATGAATACTACGGCATTCGGCATATTGCAGGCTGCAAGAACCCGAATGACCAAAACCGAATATATAAGCTGCCCTTCCTGCGGCCGTACACTGTTTGACCTGCAGGAGACGACCGCCATGATCCGCAAAAGAACCGATCATCTCAAAGGTATCAAGATCGGTATTATGGGCTGTATTGTCAACGGACCTGGCGAAATGGCCGATGCCGATTACGGATACGTTGGTGTAGGCAAAGACAAAATCGCATTGTACCGGGGGCAGAATGTGGTCAAAAAATCCGTACCGGCCAACGAAGCGGTCGATGAGCTTATTGCCCTGATCAGGGAGGACGGCAACTGGATTGACCCTGTCTCAGGAAATTAAACTATACACAACCAAACTGCTTTTAGCTATATTATGGGACTAAAACGATATTTCGAACTATCTCCGGTAACCAGTTATTTCTTCAGAAAAAAAGATCCGTCCCGACCTAAAAACTTTAGTATCCGGGTTATGCACGGGATCAACAAATTTTCTATTCTGATTTTTCTGGTAGCTGTACTAGTCATGGTGGTAAGGGCGCTCAGCCGCTAACAATCCCGCATGGCACAGACATTGCTGGCACTGGGCGACTCATATACGGCGGGAGAGGGGCTTGCTCCGGAATCTTCCTATCCGGTTCTGCTGGCTGACCGGCTCCGCGATGCCGGCTATGGTTTGTATATACCGGAGATCATCGCCAAAACCGGCTGGACTACCGGCGAACTGCTCAGCAATCTGACCGATCATCCACCTGTGCTGGATATCTATCCCGCAGTACTGCTCCTGATTGGTGTCAATAACCAGTACAGAGGTCAGCCAACCGATGTGTACATTGAAGAACTGTCCCGGCTTTCGGATCTTTGCCTGCAAAAATCAGGCAACCGGGCAGAACATGTGGTACTGGTTTCCATACCCGACTATTCTGTCACTCCTTTTGCCAGCGAAAAAAATCCATCAAAAATCTCTGAAGAGCTGACTATCTATAATCGGATCATAGAAGAAAAAGCAACCGAATATGGCTTCCATTTTGTCGATATTACCGGTATAAGCCGACTGGCTCAAAACGATCCCGGCCTGCTGACTGCAGACCTCCTGCATCCCTCCGAAAAAATGTACCATATGTGGGTAGAGCAGATTTTACCCGTTGTGGAGTCCGCAATACAGGCTCAGTCCGGAAAGTAATATCAGGACAAAAACCTCCAGGATTACAGGCAATGCAATCTCCCGCTTGGAGAATCCCGGTTCACATCCGGTGATGACAGAAAACAGTTGAGTAATTTGTGTAAATAGGGATGTTTACTGATCGAAAACACAAGGCGAACAAAGCATCATATCCCTCCGGAATTAATCCGGCAAATAGAAGCTGACATTGAACAAATAGTCCAAAGAAAAGAGAGCTATGACGATTAGATACTGAGATATATGCGGTCATAAGACTAAAGACAGGAGTCTGTCATACAGATTCAGTGCAGATTTTAGACAGGAGAAATTCTTAGTCAACGTTTTGCAGATCAAAAGAGACTTACCAATACAAGAAAAACTACAAAACCTGAAGCTGACAAATATGATTTTTATCTTTGTATACATATGAGCAGGAAATAATTATGACTATACTTTTTATCAAAAACATGGTTTGTAACCGCTGTATTATGGTGGTAAAAAATGAGTTGGATAAGCTTGGCTTGGATGTAAAAAATATCAGACTTGGAGAAGTGACACTTGCAAAAGAAACCACACCGGAGGAGAAAAAGAAACTGGAAGAAGCCCTGATTCAATTAGGTTTTGAAGTCATTGATGATAAAAAAAGTCGTATCATTGAAAAGATAAAAAATGTCATTATTGACCTTGTTCATCACCAGGACAACGATACTAAGACCAACCTTTCAGATTTGTTGAGGAATAAACTGCACCACGACTATAACTATTTGTCCAACCTGTTTTCAGAAGTAGAGGGTATTACCATTGAAAAATACTTTATTGCCCACAAGATAGAAAAGGTAAAAGAATTATTGGTATATGATGAATTGTCATTGAGTGAAATTGCTTTCCGTCTGAATTATTCAAGTGTGGCATATCTGAGTAACCAATTCAAAAAAGTAACCGGGCTTTCCCCCAGCCATTTTAAACAAATTCGTGAAGATAAAAGAAAGCCTTTGGACGAAGTGTAAAAGCTGAAATGAATTTACACTCCGTCAATCCACATTTAGCCGATAGCAGCATAGTAAACGCAGCTTCTTAGCCTTTCAAAATAATCGTTTTTTTTGTTGAGCCTTTCTGTCACATTACTGAAAGGCTTGTTTTTTATCCGGCAGGTCTAAAGCGGAAAAAGTAAATCTTACAAATCAAACTCAAAATACCACAACAATCCCTTTTTGAAGAATTGGCAACTTTGCAGTATCCAATAACAGTTTAAATCATAAAACAATGAAAAATAAATTGTATAAAACATCCTTATTAATAAGTTCATTCGTTACAGCAGCCTTATTCTTTACAGCTTGCAACAATACACAAAATATGGAAAATCATCAGCACAGCCATAGTAAGGACGTTTATACCTGTCCTATGCACCCGGAAGCAACAGGCAAGAAAGGCGATGAGTGTCCTGAATGCGGAATGGATTTGATAGCGGTTTCTGATGAAAATTTGGCAAAAGTTGAGGTTACGCTCAATACTTCACTGCAAGTCATTGAAGCAGGAACACCTTCAACATTGACGTTTGCATTCAAAGAAAATAAACGCAATGTACCGTTGGACATTTCACATGAAATGAAAGTGCATTTGATGGTGGTTGATGAAAACCTAACTTGGTTTCGTCATATCCACCCGGAAGAACAGGAAGACAGCTCCTATATTATATCGGAAACATTCCCTAATGGCGGTATATACACCCTGTTTACAGACTTTAAACCACAGGGCGCTATACCGACAGTGGACAAAAAAGAGATTACCGTAAAAGGAAGTCCAGGCAATAATAAGGCAGACTTTTCAACCAGATTTGTTTCCGTTGTGGACGGTTATACAGTTACGCTTGAGAATGGAGATGATCTAAAAACCAACAGGACACAATCGTTGGAAGTCTCTGTTAAAAAGGACGACAAAAAATTATCCGGGGACGATATAGAACCGTATCTCGCAGCAACCGCCCATATCGCAATGATTGGTAAAGAAGATAAAGACTTCCTGCATATCCACCCTATATCAGACAAACGCTTCCCGATTTATGCCGAAACGCATATTAAGAAGCCGGGTATATACAGAATATGGATAGAGTTCCAGACTCACGGGAAAGTACGTACTGCAGACTTTACAGTAAATGTAGCAGAAGGTAAAGAGAATACCCAGAATCAACCTCACAACCACAGTGGACATCAGCATTAATAACCGTAAAATTCTATAGTATCCTGGCAGCAGACAGCCAGGATACTACTTCTATTCGTTCCGTGCTGCAAAATGACGATTATTGATAAAATCTCCGACTGTTTTCCCGGTCTGCTGAAACCGACCGGAGACCAGAGCAGCAAGAATCACGCAGGAACCCGAACGATAGGGAAAAATCGACTGTCAGACACCACTGCCTCTGTGCCGCTGTTGATATGAGTGTGTTTTTTCATACTATCATGCTGAACGATCGAATATTAACCATAGTATCGGACCATTTTTATTATATTTATGTTTTTTACTTCATTAAACAGTTCAACTGCAAAAATCATTACACTGACTGTAGAGACAGCTTTTGTTGACCATTTGTCTGGCAGACATTACAGTGCATAAAGAAGCGTAGGTACATACAAAATAAGAAACAGCAAATGATCGTAACACCATTGTTTAAAAAGCTGAATTTCAAACAACATAAAGAAATTCTCATTGTAAATCACCCGGCTGAGTTTGAAGCAGAGATATATCAGGACAATGAGCCGAAGTACAGACTTTGCAATGACTAAACAAGGCAAACAAAAGACACAAAAGCCTGACCGATAACATCGTGTATACATACTCAACAGCAGGAAAGTGCCACAGATGATTCGACAACGGAAAATATTACTTTGCCTGCATATGATTACAAAATTGTCTGGGTCATAAGACCAAACAAAGGCACAAATACAGATAACACTATGGAGAAGATGAACAAAAAAGCAATCATACTGGATCTGGACAATACTATTTATCCGGTCGCCTCAATCGGTGATAAACTCTTTGACGAATTATATCAACTGATAGAACAGGACGGAAGCTATTCCGGAAATATGGAAGACATCAAAAAAGCGATACAGCGAACCCCTTTTCAGTTGGTGGCAAAAGAATTTCAGTTTAGCGCTGCCTTGACAGAAGAGGCTTTGGAATTATTAATGGCATTAGAATACAACGACACGATAACACCATTTGACGATTATCTGTTAACGAAACAAATTGATTGCTTAAAATTTCTGGTAACAACAGGTTTTAAAAAATTGCAGGAAAGCAAAATAAGGCAATTGAATGTATTCAATGATTTTGATGCCTGCTACATCGTTGACCCCTCTGTATCAACACTTACTAAAAAAGATATTTTCAAAAAAATCATGGAGCAATATCAGCTAGAACCCGAAGAAATATTGGTAGTAGGCGATGATATTCATTCTGAAATAAAAGCAGGGAAAGAATTGGGTATAGATACAGTGGTATATGATTACAACGGTACACATACACAGCTTTTCGGCTATACTATAATTACAGATTATAAGGAACTGAAAAAGTTTATTTAAAAGTGTATACGTGTACCTAAAACATGTCTACATTAAAGCCTGGTTCCATCTCTTTCTTTATCACTGAATCTTTATAACCTTCTGATACGTGCTTTGATGCCCATTTGTGACAGAAATAAAATACACTCCCGGAGAAAGCATGCTCAGATCTATTCTCCGATTTGTATTTAAAGAAGAATCAGACTCAGGAAAAAGCTTATTACCCAAACGATCATAAACACCTATAACAGAATTGGAAATATCACCCATAATTTCGACATAGCCAGATGTCGGATTGGGAAAAACAGTTATCGGCTTATTCATTTCCTGATCTGAAATGGTGGTTATCATATCTGCGATAAAAGTGGTCTCATCGGACCAATCGCTCCATTTTAAGTTTTGATCACGGTATCTGACCCGCCAACCATATGTTGCACCTTGTATCAGGGGAGTGGTAACCTGACAGGTTTGTAAGTCGATACCGGCATTTTTATCAATGGGTATATAGTCCGGATAACCAGACGATTGAAAAATATTTTCATAGTCACGCATAGTATCGATTATTGGCGATGTATAGTCGCCGGGGGTAGCAGTGACCTGAAACTGAGAGGACATAAGCTCGTCTGCTCCCGAGAAGGCTGAAGCCGTTAACATTGGCAATAAAGCGCTGATTCCGCCCGGCTCTGCAGCAATTGGTTTATCAGGACGCGCCTGATTTCTGATACCATGATATGTGTCCGCAATAGTAGCAGTTGTATTATACGCATTAGAGCAGCCCAGACTATACATGGTAGCTGTATATTTTTTTGCATCCATATCTATGTCGATAATCGAAAAATGAGAGCCCTCCAGTGTCCGGTGAGTTTGTGCCCAGTCCGTTGCATCGGGATAATCGGCCCAGAAGTCAAGCCATCCGCCACCACCGCCAGTTATTAAGGTTCGAAAATCAACGTTGTCAGCGTTGCTCGATTTTATTACCCCCCTTTCATAGTTGTGCGAATGTCCGTGACTTATCATCGCTACTTTTGAGTATTTTCCTAACATAGGATATACGGTATTTTGAATCCATGAATCATTGGCCACCTGCCACATTTCACTTCTCCCCGGATGATGAGCATTAACAAAAACAAAGTCTGTCAGCGGATCGTTCTGAGCTGTAATCAGCTGATTTTCCAGCCAGGCAGCCTGAGTGTTATTCTCATGGATTTCAGAGTTTAACGTAATAAACATTGTATTTCCTAACACAAAAGAATAGTATTTTTCATTGAGAACAGGATCATCCGGGAAAGCAGAAAAATCATCGTATTTAAGAAACTGATAATAATGAGTAGGGGGATTGGTATACAGATCATGATTACCCATAGCAGACATAAAAGGAACTGAGCCACCGACCGGGGTGATATAGGAGCTGTAAAATGTATTCAGTTCATTTATACTTGCGTTTTGAAAAACATCCCCGTTGTTAATTATACACGAAACTTTTTCATACCAGGAGTTTCCATACAGTTCTATAAATTTGTTTTTCATGGAAGCTAAGACAGCAGCTGCATTTCTATCCGCACCGATATGAATATCACTATATAATCCAAAAATGATATGTCCGTCCGGGGTATTAGCTGCTGGTGCCGTATGAAAGGGAGTAATTGCAGAGGAATCAGTATTACTTATGCATCTGTAATAATAGGTGGTATTAGGAGTCAGATTGCTTAGCTGAACGGTATGCCAGGTATAGGTTGAAACAGGCTCACTTGACCCGGTTTTTTCAAGATTAAGCGCATCCTTAGATGTCCCGTAAATAACCCTGGTTTCTGTAGTCTGATCTGACAACCAGCTAATATATATCGAGGAGGAAGCAGGTGTCTGTAAAAATGGTTTGATAGGATATGAATACTCAGGCTCAACATAATATCCACCCATAGTGCCAACTTCTTCAGCGCTTAACGCTCTGTCCCAGATTGCTATGGCAGAACAGCTTAATGAGGCATTTTCATTGTCATCATCTGCAAAAAAGAAAAAAGGAGCCTGACCGGCAGGAAGAGAAAATCTCCCATCTGCAGCCTGCGCTCTCATATCCATATCGAGCATGCCATCTATATATATTTTCCAGGAACCTGATACGGCCTTATTATCACATACTAATACGATTCTTGTCCATTGCTCCGGAGCTAAGGATTTAGATGAATACCCAATGGCTCCTATTCCCACCTTCCCGCTTGTATTAATGAATAAATCCCCGTCATCTGCACTGGCAGAAGCTCCTGTCTGGAGCAGGCTGTACCAGGAACCTCTATGGGGGATTTTTATATCAAACATAATGGTATAGGTATTTACCCTGGAGCCGCCTCCATTTGCCGAAAGATCTGGAGTACAAGCTAAAAAGCTGGACGGGGAAGCCTGCGGCGTAACAATGGCTTTGTCATTATGAAAAAAACCGGATGTCTCTGTCGGGGCAATACCATTTACAACTAACGGATTTTTGAAAGAGCTGCTATCATTCCATAAATCATCTGGATTATCAAAAGACCAGTATCCTTTAATATCGCTCCATTGTGACATATAAAAATGACTCTGAGCTGTTGCAGCCGTAAACCAAAAGCAATTCAGGAGCAAAACAACCAGTGACTTCATTTACAAATTAATATTGGTGGAATCTCTGATAAGTAAATTATATGTATAGCAAAGCTATACGAAATACCGATAGTTACTTTTACTATAATCATCGATAATACGTGCTTGTATATTTTTTGTTATAGCATAGCTTGTCGGGAACTAAACAGCTTTCTTTTGTCCCCGTTTACCTTCTGCCTTATATCAGGTTGTCGCTTTCAGAAATGCGGACAATGCATTTGTCACTGATTCAGGTTGCTCTTCCTGCGGAAAGTGTCCGCTTGTTTCCAGCCTGACAACAGAAGCATGTGTAAAACCCTGCTGAAACTTGTCAAGATAGTGGGGCTTGACCACAGGATCTTTCATTCCCCATACAAATAATGTTGGCTTGTCAGCAATGGCCTGCCTTTTGTCCCAGAGCTCTTCAAACCACTCCTGATCGTTTAGCAACGATCTGGCAAATGCCAGCGCTCCGTTTCGCTGGCTGCTATTGGCAAATGGTTTGGTATATTGCTTTAGCAGGTGTTTGGAAATTTTATGATCTCCGAATGACTGTGGCAGAATAAATCGCGGCGAAAAGTTGAGACAACGATACAGAAAGGGGAGTAGAGGACTTTTCAGAATCCTGCGCAACCTGATATAGTCCGGATCATCTTTGCTGCTCCATAGCCAGGAATTGAGAATAACCAATCGTTTTATCTTTTCAGGATGCTGAATAGCTACATTAAGGCCGATGGGACCACCAAAATCATGGACAACCAGGGTAATATTTTCCAGTTGTTTCCCGGAGATAAATCTTTCCAGAGTGCGGCTATGATTCTGAGTAGAATAATCGTATGCTTCGGGCTTGTCAGAAAGTCCGAAACCGATATGGTCAACAGCGATACATCTGTATTCCTGTGACATGCTTTTGATGATATTGCGATAATCAAAACTCCAGGAAGGAGTTCCGTGAACAAACAGGATCGTGTCACCCCGTCCCTCGTCAATATAATGAAGTTTGTGCCCGTCTATTCTGAAATATCTGGAAGAAAACGGATATTCTGATCTGTCAAGCCATTGAGTTGCCATATGTTTGTTTTTATGCAAAGCTCGCCAGTATCCGGGAAATAAATGTTGATCTATACCAACATGATACGATAAAAGCCGGAGTATAAAAATATTTCAATTTCCGACATCAGAATTTTACCTTATTATACAGTTTGCTGAAATTAGTCGAAGCAATGCCCAGATAAGATGCAATATACTTATGCGGTACAAGCCGGAGCAAGTGCGGACTACGCTGACAAAAGGCTTTGTAACGCTCCTCGATAGTCATACTGTGCAATTCTATATGACGGTTTATGAACCCGGCCAGAACAGCTTCAGTCATTCGTCTGAACAGACGTTCGACAGGTGCTGACTGGTCAAATACCTGCTGCAACTCCTCATACGATATATATTCCAGCTCACTATCCGTGAGGCATGTCAGGAAATTTTTGGAGGGAGCCTGAAAAGAAAAGGATTCGGGAATAGCACAAAGGTTCGGAAAATAGGTAAAGGCAATCACATGGGTTTTGGCACCTGAGTCGAAATAAGACATCTGAATACCGCTTTTTACAAAATAAAGCTCCCTCTGTACCTGCCCGGGAACGATAAGAAGATCGCCTTTTCTGAAAAGTCTGGTTTTTAGCTTACTTGTCAGCAGTTCATAGTCAGCAGCGCCAATATCATGAAAATGCCTGAAGTATTGGTATCGGTCCATAAAAAATCACTATTAAGTCTTTTGCACTTTGGTAGTCAGCATAATAACCGGTTATCGGTCCTGCTATAGTCGCTTATTTCATTTCTTATTGCAATTTTTCCGATTTAACAAAAAAACAAAAAACTCACAACCAAATCTCAGGGAGAAAAGCTCCGGCTTACTCCGTACACAAAAAGGCTGCTTCCCCAAAGGAAAAGCAGCCTTTCATATAATTCAGAAGGTTTAGACCACTACATTGACAATACGGTTACGCACCACAATCATTTTTTTCGGCTCCTGACCATTCAACCATTTCTGTACATCGTCCGAATCCAGCACTGCTTTTTTGATTGCTTCTTCGTCCATATCAGCAGGCAATTTGATTTTAGCCCGCATTTTTCCGTTGATCGAAACCGGATATTCAAAGCTGTCTTCTGACAGGTATTCTTCTTTCCATTGCGGATAGCGCGCATCGCTGATGCTCCTGGTATTGCCCAGTCTTGACCACAGCTCTTCCGCGATATGCGGAGCGTAAGGAGACAAAGCTATTACCAGCGGCTCAAGTATGGCTTTCTTGTTGCACTTGAGCGAAGCCAATTCATTGACACAGATCATAAAGGTACTCACTGAGGTATTGAACGAATGTCTTTCAATATCTTCCTCTACTTTGCGCAGCGTCTTATGCAATATTTTCAGTTCATCGCTACCCGGGTCGGCAGTCTGTACAGCAAAGTTTCCGGCTTCATCATGGAAGAGATTCCAGAATTTGCGCAAGAACTTGAATACACCGTCAATACCGTTGGTGTTCCAGGGCTTAAACTGCTCCAGCGGTCCAAGGAACATTTCATACATTCTCAGGGTATCGGCGCCATATCTGGCCACGATATCATCCGGATTGACTACGTTAAACTTGGACTTGGACATCTTTTCCACTTCCGATCCACAGATATACTTGCCGTTTTCCAGTTCAAAGACAGCATCGTTGAATTCCGGACGCCATTTTTTGAACGCTTCCAGATCCAGCTGGTCATTGTCAACCAGCGATACATCTACATGGAGAGCCGTAGTCTCATAATTTTTGCGCAGCCCGTATGATACAAAGGTATTGGTACCGACTATACGGTATACAAAACTGGAGCGCCCCTGAATCATACCCTGATTGATCAGCTTCTGAAAAGGCTCTTCGCTGCGCACCAGGCCAAGGTCAAACAAAAACTTGTTCCAGAACCGGGAATACAACAGGTGGCCGGTAGCATGCTCAGAGCCACCGATATACAAATCTACCTGATCCCAGTATCGGACGACCTCCTTATCTGCAAACTCCTGCCGGTTGGCAGGATCCATATAGCGCAGATAATACCAGCTCGAACCGGCCCAGCCCGGCATAGTATTCAGCTCATAGGGATATCCCTCAGAGGTACACCAGCCCTGTGCTCTGCCCAGTGGCGGGTCTCCGCTTTCAGTAGGCTTGTACTCACCGATTTCAGGCAGCTCCAGCGGTAGCTGATCCAGGCTCAATACTTCCGGAATATCGTTTTTATAATATACAGGAATCGGCTCACCCCAGTATCGCTGGCGGCTAAAGATCGAATCCCTGATCCTGTAATTGACTTTGCGCACTCCGATTCTTTTCTCCTCGATAAAAGCAATCGCTTTGTCGATCGCCTGTGGTACTTCCAGGCCGTTGAGGAAGCCGGAGTTGATCATAGTTCCTTTTTTCGGATCAAAGTCCTCCTGAGTAATATCCGTCTGCTTACCGTCCTGCACTTTGATGACCGGCAGACCGAAATGACTGGCAAAATTATAATCGCGTGTATCGGATGACGGAACCGCCATAACCACACCTGTACCGTAACCCGCCAGCACATAATCTGCTATCCAGACAGGTATTTTCTCGTTGTTGAACGGGTTGATGGCATAGCTTCCGGTAAACTGTCCGGAAATGGTTTTGGTATCACTCATACGGTCTCTTTCTGACCGGTTTTTAGCTTTTTCGACATAGGCCTCCACTTCTGCACGGTATTCGTCCGTAGTAAGCTGCGCTATATACTCATGCTCAGGCGCGATAGCGATATAGGTGACCCCGAAAGTAGTATCAATACGGGTAGTAAAAACTTTCAGGTCCAAAGCTCCGTCTTCTGTTCTGAAAGTAAGCTCGGCACCAACGGATTTTCCGATCCAGTTACGCTGCATATCCTTCATCGGCTCTGACCAGTCCAGCGTATCCAGACCTTTCAGAAGGCGTTCGGCATAAGCGGTAATCCGCATATTCCACTGGCGCATCTTTTTACGCTCTACCGGATAGCCACCGCGTTCTGACAGTCCGTCCTTGACCTCTTCGTTTGCCAGTACCGTACCAAGCTGCGGACACCAGTTTACCATCGTATCGGCCAGATAGGTCAGACGATATTTCAGCAGCATATCGCTTTTCGCCTTTTCGTCCATAGCCTTCCATTCTGAGGCGCTGAAAGCAGGTGTATCCTCATCGGTAACTGCATCAATATTCTTATTTCCTTCTTTTTCAAAAACCGCCACCAGCTCACTGACTGGTCTTGCCTTGTCCGTACGCTTATCGTACCAGGCATCAAAAAGAAGCGTGAAAATCCATTGTGTCCATTTGTAATAGGAGGGGTCGCTGGTTCTGACTTCCCTTTTCCAGTCAAAGGAAAAACCTATATTGCGAAGCTGCTCCTTGTATCGGGCAATATTCTGCTCTGTCGTAATAGCCGGATGCTGGCCGGTCTGTACCGCGTATTGCTCAGCAGGCAGACCAAAGGAGTCAAATCCCATAGGATGCAGTACGTTGAATCCCTTTATCCGCTTGTAGCGCGCCACTATATCCGAAGCGATATATCCCAGCGGATGCCCTACATGCAGACCGGCCCCCGATGGATAGGGAAACATATCCAGCACATAATACTTGGGTAATGAAAAATCCGCTTTCGCTTTAAAGGTTTCGTTCTGCTCCCAATACTCTTGCCACTTCTTCTCAACTTCCTGAAAATTATATTCCGCCATACTGAATTTTATAATTTGAAACGGCAAAATTAAACGTTTTTGAAAAAAACGTGCGTTTTATTTCTTAAAATAGCGACTTAACCCCATTGAGATTTGAAAGTTTTCAACGCTGACCGGTTAAAAGATCTGAAGCTGGTATACAAACTGACCATTGCCTACCTGATTCTGGGCATTCTGACGGTTTCCATTGTCGCATACGTATCCTATCATTCGATCGAAAAAGCGGTTTCCGAGCGAACTTTCGACCAGCTTTCTTCCATCAATATTCTGAAAAAGAACCAGCTCGAGGCATATTTCGAGCACAAGAAGCATATGCTGGAGCGACTGGCCGCCAGCGATGAAACCCTCGAAAACTTCCGTCACCACGGTATAAGTCCGGAATATATGCGCTATCTGGAATTTATCCAGGAAAATGCTCATTTTGAATCCATCCTGCTGCTGGATACTGCCGGAAGCCCCGTCTGCGACAGAGTTTCTCCTCTGACCGATATACTGATAAGCAATGCTGACAATGACTACCTGCAAATCTTTCTGAAAGTATGCAAGGATACCGGAGCCCTCGGTGACTTTACAGGAAAATTCAACAGACAACCGGATAAAATCGTGCTACTGACAGGGGTACCCGTGTGTGATGAAAACGGAAAACCGGCAGGCATACTGCTGGCGCTCAGCAATCCGGACGATATTACCTCGCTGATCTATGAAAGAACGGGGCTGGGAGAAACCGGAGAGTCCTATATTGTCAGCAATGATCTGCACATGCGGTCCAGAAGCCGTTTTTTTCCCCACATCGATCCGGCCCGTATCGAAGTCAATACGACAGCAGCCCGGCTGGCTTTGCAGGGTATAAGCGGCATCGAGATCATTGATGACTACCGGGGCGCCAAAGTGCTCAGCGTATTCAGACCTATGGAAATAACCGGTCTTGAATGGATCATTATATCCGAAATAGATAAGAACGAAGCTCTCAAGCCCATACATCTGCTGCGCAGGCAGATGTTCGTTGCGGGTCTGCTGGTCACACTGGTTTTTTTCACCATCACAACCTATCTGGCCCGAAAAATCGCCAATCCTATTGTTCAGCTCAAAAATCTCCTTAACAAAGCAGCCCGCGGAATCATACCGGACAAAGTACCTGAGCCTGAATCCATGGATGAGATAGGGGAGATGAACCTCGCTACCACTCGGCTGATCCGGGCGCTGGAGCAAACTTCGGATTTTGCTTATGAGATCGGAAACGGCAATTTTAGCAAAGACTACCAGCCACTGAGTCCGGATGATGTGCTCGGACACTCGCTCATACAGATGCGGGACAAGCTCAAGATTCTTACCGAAAGTGAAATAAAGCTGATCAAGGAAAACAGCCTTAAGCTGATCGAAGGTCAGGAGGTGGAGCGAAAAAGAATTTCCCGCGAGCTGCATGACGGACTGGGACAGCTGCTGACCGCCACACGCTTCCGGCTTGGTGAGGTCAAAGATAATGCAGAAGTAAAGGCGGAGATCAAAAAGCTGCTGGATGAAACACTTTTCGAAGTGCGTCGGATTTCCAACAATCTGATGCCTTCGGTGCTTATTGATTTCGGACTCAAGGCAGGCCTGCAAAGACTTGCCAGTCAGATCGAGGAGACAAGCGGGGTGCTGGTCTCGCTGCTGTACGAAGACGAAAACAGTGATGCATCACAGCTTCCGTTTGATGTCACGACCAACGTATACCGCATCATACAGGAAGCCCTTAACAATATGGTCAAATACGCTGAAGCAACGGAAGCCGAAGTGGCTATTTTTGAAAGTAATGAAAACATTATTGTCGAAATAGCAGATAATGGCAAGGGCTTTGAGGTAGACTGGAACTCGGAAACCAGAGGTCTGAAAAACATGAAGGAACGCGTCAACATTCTCAAAGGCACGTTTGATATCAAGTCACAGCCCGGTAAAGGAACGGTCATATTTTGTGAAATACCTATATTGAATAAGAAGAATGGATAAATTAAGAATCTTACTTGCTGACGATCACAAGCTTTTCAGAGAAGGAATACGGGCGCTGCTGGAAAAATACCAGCATATTGAAGTGGTGGGCGAAGCTGAAAACGGTCATCAGGTACTGGATTTGCTGCAGGAGCTCAAGCCTGATCTCATTCTTATCGACCTGACCATGCCCGAAATGAACGGCCTGGATACCATACCTCAGATCCGGAAAATTCTGCCTTCCATTCATATTCTGGTGCTTTCGATGCATGAAGACGGCAATTATATTGTCAAAAGCATCCAGAGCGGCGCCAATGCATATCTGTTCAAAAATGTAGATGAAGAAGAGCTTATGGAGGCCATTAAGAAGGTAACCATAGGCGAAAAGTACTTCAACAGCAAAGTGTCGGAACTCATGATCGAAACCCTGCGCAAAGGTCAGGTAGAGGTCAACATTACTGCGCGGGAAAAAGAAATTCTGCAGCTCGTAGCCAACGGACTCAGCACCAAAATGATCGCGGACCGGCTGTTTCTGAGCACACGTACAGTAGAAACTCACCGTGTCAACATCATGAAAAAACTCAAGGTCAATAATACTGCGGAGCTGATCAAGAAAGCTGCTGAGACGAATCTGCTGGATTGAAAAGACCCAGTTAAGCAGGCCCGGTCTCAGGAACGAGACCGGACTTGCCGGATGAGAAGGGGCTTTTAAGGGGTTTCACGAGCGGGGTCTAAAATCATACTTTTCACACGCAACTATTAATTTTTTATTTCTCAATTTTCTATTTAACATAAGATAAATTATAAAACTATATAAACTATTGATATTCAACACTTAAAACACAAATAACCAACAATGCAACACATATTTTTTCTGATCCGTTTAAATCAGAAACGATCTCCACTGAACTTCAAAACCAGTGAATAAATTAGACGAATTGATACAAGAGAAGATCAGCCAGGTAATGCAGCTGGCTGACTGGCTTCCGGCTGTCGTGATCATACATAATCTGCAGGAAAACTTTACTGTCAAATACATGTGTGAAAAAGGCAGAAAGCTCTTAGGGGTAAGCATGGACGAATTAAAGACCATGGGACTGGACTATTACAAAAGATTTTTCAATGAGAAAGATGCCGCATTTTATGTTCCAAGAATGCAGGAATTGATAAGCCGGAACAACATGGATGAAGTCTTTACATTTTTCCAGCAGGTAAAGCCTCATAACAAGGAAAACTGGGAATGGTATCTCAGCTCAACCCGTTTGCTGATGCGTGATCTGGAAAATCGTCCTATTCTTACGATCACTCATGCGGTGCGCATAGATGCTGAGCTTCATCTGACAAAAAAAGTTTCTCAGCTACTTGAAGACAACTTGTTCTTCAGGGACAACTATCTCATCTATTCCACGCTTACCCAGCGGGAAAAAGAGATTCTGCAATTGCTTACTTCCGGAAAAAGCGTGAAACAGCTGGCTGAAGAGCTGTTCGTCTCGGTCAATACCATTAAAACCCACAAGAAAAACATTAAAAGCAAGCTTGGTATCACTACCTCTGAAAAGCTGATACGCTTTGCAAAAGCGTTTGATACTGATTAGCTATATGAGTAAATAAGCAAAACCAAGATGTACAATTCAACTCTCATCAGCTGCAAAAGCAACTAATGAGAGCAACTAATTTCAACTACTTACTTTACAAATTTTGTAAGAAGCTTTTTATCTCCTGTTTGCACTGAAATTATATAGATACCTTTGTCAAGACCTGAAACATTAACCTGTGGGGTATTCTCCCCCTTATGCAATGCAAATGATTCTCTGGCAACAACTTTTCCATCTACCGTTTGAATGAAAAGCTCAGCCGGACCCATTTCCACAGAATACATACTGATCTGAATTACCTGATCGGCAGGATTTGGATATACAGCTATGCCGGCTTTGGAGCTATTGCTGATTCCTGTTACCACATCTGGTGTTGAAAGTACTGCATAGAACTCCCCTGCTCTGTCGGTCTCAAACTCAAAATAGCTGAATTGTCCTTCGGGTCCATAGTTAGTAAGAGATGATGCAATCTTTGAATAAAAGTTTTGTTCATCAGTATTATTTTCAGGATCAAGGTCACTCGTACTTCCTGAATATCTTACGATCGAAATATCGGTCGTCGTATAAGAAGTATGGTACTTCTGGTTAAACTCCGAGACAAACCTGGCAAGCTCCCGATTGGTAAAATACAATCGCATTTTTCCGTTTTGCACAGGACCCAATTTGGTATATGAAATGTTTTTATTGAGATACATCCCATATTCTTTGCTGCTGCTGCCCAACCAGTAATGCATCTCTCTGTAAGGAATTAAGGTATCAGAAGATCGTACAGCAATACAGCCGTCCGGACCGAAAGCAAAAAGCTGCCCTTCGTTATCTGCAACAGTATGTGGTATAGGATATGGTACGGAAAGGCATGAATTAAAATCCCCCACCCGGGTTGATACACCTGCCTGAAGATCAAGCCTCCACAAGTCATTACGCACACTAAAATCATCCCCTGATGCTGTTGTATTACCGAATCCCACAAAAGCGCCTTCGGGTGTTGCAATTACTGCACTATGAATTCTGGCGCCCTGAGGAAAGGGAGTCAATCGCCTCCAGGAATTTGATGCTGGGTTGTACTCATGCACAATGCCTCCCACCATAAACAGATATCCTTTGTTGTTCCAGGAAAACGCATGATTTACACTGCCTTCCGGAATCTGAGATGCCCCGTTTGCCACAGAGACCTGCTTGTCTATCCAGCTATCTGAATTTATATCATAGGCATAAAGGTCTAGCTGCCAGCTACCGTTAGCCATAAGAATGTATCCGGTATCAGCTATAGCAAAAGACGAGTACACAACTCCAATCCCAGGACTATTGGCTAATCGGGTCCAATCATCGCCGGATGGGTCGTAAACATAAAAAGCACTGCTGGAACCTGTATTATTAGACCCCATTCCGGCATACAGTTTTCCATCGATGGCAAAAGCCGCCATGCCCCATCTTTTTCCTCCCGGATAGTTAGCTAAAGCTGTCCATGTATCTGTTACCGGATCAAAAACCAACAGAGAGTCCGAATATTGAGGTGGTAGTGCATTCTTATTATAACCACCGATAAAATACCCTTTACCATCCATTCCTGCTGCGGCGCGGTTTGCAAATCCACTCCCGAATGATGCTTTTGGTGACCAGGTATCTGTGCTGATATCATATTCCCAGAAATCTGTAAGCGACTGACCGTCATGCCCGCCACCTATATAGATCTTATTATTTGCATAAAAGCCTACAGCCCTGATTCTGTTACCACCTGATACTCTTTCCTGAAACGTCCATTCATTATTCTCACAATTGTACTTACGGATCGCACTTACGGATATATCTGGCCTGTTATTTATATTTCCTCCAAAAACATACACATCATGATCGATTACTGCTGCGCAGGAATAGAAAACAGCCATACCTGCAGCTTTTAAAGACCAGGAATCCGCAATCGGATCATATTCATACCAGCTATCTGAGGGATCAGGATTTCCCCCGAGTCCTGCATAAGCTTTTCCATTGACAGACACTCCTACCAGACCACCAAGGTTTTCCGGTATCGGCGCTTTGGCGGTCCATATGTCAGTTGCAGGATCATATTCATAAAATGCCCGGGAAAGACCATTGGCAGAGCTTCCGCCACCAAAATATCCTTTGCTTCCGATACTGAATGCCATTGCTCCATCTTTTGCACTACCCGGATAATCTGACCGCCTTGTCCATTTACCGGTCACAAGATTGTATGAATATACTTGTGTGAAGCTCAACCCTTTGCCCATCAAAAAAATCGTATCATTGCTCACAAATCCTGTCCCGGGAACAATAGGTGCATGTCCCTGCGCCAGCCAGTTATCGTTCTGAAAATCATATTTTTTCCAACTGCCGGCATCGTAAGCAAATAATTGATCGCCGGCCGTAAACAGCAATGTCCCCATACCGCCCTGATTCAGATCCTTAAGTTTCCTGAAAACTTTTGCCTGCGGGTCATATTCAATAACATCCTTCTGATTGCCTGAGCTTCCTCCTGAGTACCCTCCTGCCATGTATAATTTTCCATTCAATGCGGTCATTCCCGCATAGGATCTTGATGGCACATCGAAGCCTAATGAGCTTCTTTGAGTCCAGGTTTCTGTCTGGGCAACTACCGATGTTGTAAAAAAGATGAGGAGCACAAAAGGCCGCAGGTACTTTACAAAGGAGCTTAATTTCAGCATGAGCTTAATGGGATATAATTTAATGTATCTTTTTTGGATTCTATTGATCAGATGACAGACAATAGCACACTACAAAAATACCATGGTCACCATTCGCATCAATCACCCATTGGGATGATATTTAAAAAAGACTAAAGATCAGGACAGCACAGCTAGCAGGACTGACCCTGTTGGCGGAAGCATGGTCAGCCAGCAGAACTTTTTTTTGAAAATGGGAAAAATATTTACCAACTTTGTTGTTCTGAAGTAATGGCAATGATGTCTGCCTTGAACCGCCCGGAAAGCTCCGGAGCTGATGGCGTCTGTTTAATCAGCCCTATAGGGCTGACACGGATGTATTGTAAACAAGGCAAAAATGAATAAGACACCCCTCAGAAGACGCATTGCAACCATTGAGCAACTCCCCATTCTGTTCTATCTGATAAAGTGGCTATTGCTGGCTCTGCTAATAGGCGCACTTACAGGCAGCGCATCAGCCCTCTTTTTAGTATCTCTGGACTGGGCAACCACCTGGAGAGAAAATAACCTGTGGATTATAGCACTGCTTCCGGCCGGCGGACTTATCACCGGGCTGATGTATCATTATTGGGGCAACGATGTAGTAAAAGGCAATAACCAGCTGCTCGAAGAATTTCACAATCCCAGACAGATTATTCCGTTGAAAATGGCCCCTCTGGTTTTGTCCGGCACCATTATCACACATTTTTTCGGTGGTT